>OCTA010002731.1_pt1 | contig 15879 bp, 14 predicted proteins | sample 1538991 | NCBI WGS metagenome assembly OCTA01 (sample SAMEA3539302, study PRJEB22396) | soil metagenome | biome: tundra; feature: field; material: soil | place: USA | collected 2010-05 | depth 0.15 m | reverse complement strand
TTTGTGTATAATCTCATTGTAATTTATTCCTTGATAGCTATATTTAATATTTATTTTACATATTATTATTCGTTTAATGACACTAAGCTCTAAGAAAAACAGAATTATATTTATTGACATCATGAGAGCTATTGCGGTTTTCCAGATGGTACAGGGACATACAATTGATGCCTTCCTTTCTAACAATTACCGTATCCTAAACAACCCTGTCTTTGGTGCCTGGCTCTTCATGCGTGGAGTCACTGCACCTATCTTTCTGTTCTCTGCTGGAGCCGTATTCACATATCTATTCCGCCTTCACGATCAAACTTTCGAATCTAATCCTCGGGTCACTAAAGGAATTAAAAGATTCGTATTGCTCCTTTTCCTTGGCTATCTGTTACGGTTTCCCGCACCTACCTTAATTGATTTCTCTTCCGTTTCTCCAGTTGCCTGGCAAACATTCCAATCAATTGATGTACTTCAGCTTATCGCGGTAGGTCTTCTGTTTATTATTTCCCTATTTCTTATTATAGAGAAGTTAAAATTAAACGACTATTGGATGTTTGGTTCAATTGCTATGTTTTGCATGTTCATTTTCCCTCTCACTGAATTAGTCAACTGGACAAAATATCTTCCTGTATATTTGGCATCATATCTTTATAAAGGAACCGGCTCCCAGTTTCCCTTGTTCCCATGGCTTGGTTATTTGTTGGCAGGTGCCTTTCTCGGAACTTATCTTGCAAAGAACCCTCTGGTATTTAAAACCACTAAGTTCAGTCGGAACCTTTTCATTATCGGTATGGTTTTCCTCTTCATCTCTTTAATTGGTCATATAATCGGTACAGCCTGGGTCAGTAATTATTATTGGGATACCAGTCCCAATCTTATGATTTTAAGGTTGGGCTTTGTACTTATCCTCAATTCTGTCGTCTCCATTATCTGCCTCAGAATTGAATCCATCCCGCGTATATTTATTTTAATTGGTCGCAATACTTTGTTAATTTATGTTGTCCATTTGGTAATTTTATATGGAAGTGCCTGGAACCCCGGTTTGTCTGTGCTTTTTGATAAAGCTTTCGATCTCTGGAATACTCTGGGTTCCGCTGTTCTCATGCTTGGACTAATGACACTAATGGTTTTCATTATTCATAAATTAAAAATTAAAAATAAAGAGATAGTAACATAATCTGATGCGTAAATCCGATTTAACCTCCCCCGCTCCGATCCCTGATGATAATATATTAGATCAGACTCTCCGCCCGGTCTCTCTTTTGGATTTCAAAGGTCAGGATAAGATTACCGAAAATCTAAATGTATTTATCTCTGCAGCTAATAAAAGAATAGAAGCGCTTGACCATGTTCTCCTGACTGGACCCCCCGGACTCGGTAAAACTACCCTCGCGCATATTATCGCTCATGAATTGAAGTGTAAAATAAAGGTTACATCAGGACCCGTACTCGAAAAACCTGGAGATCTGGCAGGTATCCTTACCAACCTCGAAGAAAGATCAGTCCTCTTTATCGATGAGATTCACAGGCTCTCTCCCGTTGTTGAAGAATATCTCTATTCTGCTATGGAAGATTATAAGCTGGATATTATGATCGACTCCGGTCCCAGTGCAAGATCGGTTCAGATCAGTCTCCCAAAATATACTCTCATAGGAGCTACCACAAGAGCCGGTATGCTTACTTCACCCCTTAGGGATCGGTTCGGAATTAAGTTCCGTCTTGATTACTATAATGCAGGTACGCTCGCCTATATAGTAAAACGCTCTTCCCGTATTCTGAATATTCCGGTTGATGAAAATGCCGCTCTCGAAATTGCAAAAAGATCTAGGGGAACTCCTAGAATCGTAAACCGTCTCTTAAAAAGGACAAGAGACTTTGCCGATTATGAAGATAAAAAAATAATTGATCTTGCTGTTGCTCAGAAAGCATTGAATGCCCTTGAGGTTGATGAGTTCGGTCTCGATGAAATGGATAAGGATATAATCCTCGCTATCATCGAAAAATATAAAGGAGGTCCCGTTGGTCTTGGAACATTAGCTGTAGCCGTCAACGAAGATCCGGGAACAATTGAAGAAGTCTATGAACCATTTCTTATCCAGCAGGGATTTATACAAAGAACCCCGCGGGGCAGGGAAGCTACCGATCTCGCCTATAAAAGATTTGGAAAAAAAAGATTCAATACCCAGTCCCCCGATAGCCTTTTCTAATTAGATAAAATTATTTCAACAATAACATCTTCTTTGTTTCTCTGAAACACTGCTTGCCGTCTGATGAGCTTGCCACGATTGAATAGAAATAAACTCCGCTTGAAATACCCAAACTGTTAAAATTTTCTTCATAAGTTCCTGCCCCTCGCATCTCATTTGTAAGTTCCCTTACCTCTTCCCCTAGTGCGTTAAATACTGTTATCCGAACATTACTTTCAGTCGCAATTGAATACCTAATCCTGGTTGACGGGTTAAAAGGATTCGGATAGTTCTGCTCCAGCGAATAATTCCATGGTGCTGAATTTATATTAACTATACCCGTAGGCTTTACTCTCTTATTTAATATTAAAATTCCTCCATCAGGAATTACTTTTGTTCTAACATAAGCATTATTCCCCGCCGCAATAGTATTTACAGAATCTGTTCTTGAACCCTGAATAACAAACGCTCCTTCCCAGTCAGGTGGCACAGTGATGTCAACAGTTAAAGGATAATTATATATCTGGTCATTCAAATTGTCGGTCGCACTAATCTGTATTTGAGTATCAGTCTCTGCTGTAACATTATATTGAAACTGTTCCCGCTCCTTCATATAGCGGGTAATATTCCCCATAGTTTCAACCCATATCTCATTACTGTCCGATCTTTGTTTCACCCATTGACAAAACACTGTCAGCCATTCTGCCGACATCGGATACCACGATCCCTGTTGCAGCAAATCAGCTATTTGGAAAAAAGGAACTACCTCATGCGCCATAAGCATTCCCCATTTCCCATCCGTGATTGCACTGTCTTCATAAGTTTCAATATCTTGTAATTCATCCAGATCGTCCTGAGTAGAATTCCTCGGTGTATTAAACTGTTCCTCCTTAGCGCCTATCTTATAATACCCTGAATCCGCCAAAGATGAATCCATCGGAATATTACTTCCGCTTCTCGCTGATTCGTAAAATAGTGCAGTCTCATTCCTTACATTCGTATTGTTGGCATTAAAGGGATACGCAATCGTAATACATTTCTGATTTTGTATCTTTTGCTCTATCGTTTTTTTAGACTGGTATAGTTCATATAATAAAGTACTGTCAGTTGAAGTGTCACCAACGGCTAAAGTTGTAAGATCATAATGTCTTACCGTGTGTGAACCGACCTCATGTCCTTCAAGTGCCATCAACCCGAATTGACCCCATGTTCCGTATCGCCAAATCGGTGGCAGAAAATCAGTCATAGAACCGCTGATTAAGAAAAATGTCCCTCTGAACCCGCATGAATCAAGAATTGGCGCCGCGTAATTATATTGCGACATAAATCCATCGTCAAATGTAAAAGTAAAAGCAGACTTCCTGTCATCAGCCCATTTCTTTACGGATACTTGTCCATATCCCCCCGTTGGACCAAAACCTGAAACCGGATAATGTAATAATAAAATTAAAACTAAAATCGAAACCTTATTCATCCACTTAACATGTCTATAAAAGAGCCATTTATAAAAAATAATAAAAATTGATATCAACAAAATCTTAAATAAATAAACTAAATACACCATATTTAATTAAAATCATTCTCATGAAACAACTACTATGCCTAAACCACAATCCTTTATCCGATTATCCTACCCAATTTGTTCCCCTCCTTCTAATTTTCCATCGGTGTCATTATGTAACATGTATTCCTCAACGTGCTGATTAAACCACCTTTTGGTCATCCCTCCATCCTCCCCAACAACCATAGTAAAATAAATAACGCACTTCTCATATTTAGAAATGTTCTCCTTCATTTCAGCATTAAAACCAAATGCCACACCTGTAATTTGTGTTGAATCAAAATCTTTTATCTGTGCAGATAATGGATAAATAGTGCATGATTCATAATCCTTTTCCCTTGGACTGTAAGCACTCAGAATCCCCACAGCAGTAATCATATTCTCACTCCCTTCAAAACCGGTCCAATCCACAAGTGGTCCCACCCCGATTTTTATTCCTTCAGCATCTAACAAAGATTGTACTTCAGCAAAATACATTGAAGTATATGGACATATCATATTTGCCAATGTTGGATGCTCATAAGTGCATCGCTTTATATTAGCCGCTAATATATTTCTATACGGCACTCGCGATTTCACCGGCCATCTCTTCCATGTCTCCCGTAATGGCTCTATTCTATTTACCCCGCCTGAAAACACCGCAGCCACGCCAGCCTTTAATTGAGTCTTTAATTTATTTAGATTGATCTCTTTCGAAATCTTCTCCTCCTGGTAAGGATAGATTAACTTCCCATTTAACTTAATTACCAGGTTCTCCGTTTTCCCCCCAAATTGAATATTAAGATCATTCTTGGATTTCGACATACCCAAATCTCCTTAAGTTGATAGCAATAAACCATTTAGCATCTGTAAACTTAAAGATTTTGATTATAATATCCATTAAATACGCCTCTTTTTACCATCAATTACCTGAATAATGGATATTCTCTTCCTGATTTGAATATGACATTTATACCCCCCTTAGGAATTCAATTAGAACCCACTGCGGTTGTCCTACTGTCTTCCATGGCTCATCCCTATTGGAGTAACGAGAAAAATCCGTAGAAATCCGTTAATATCAGTAAAAATCTGTGGTATGGTAATTTCAGGTAGGTCCCTTGATCTATCATCTCTAATAAATCAAGAACAAATATAATAATAAAATCTAATATAAATGTCAAGTCCCAAATGCATATTTCTTGAAAATATAATAACTCAATCCTATTTTTTGATTATTAAATCTATTTCCGAATTCTTTTCAATGTTAGAAATATAGCAGACCTATTATATCTTTTTTCTTTGTTCTAAATAAGTAAAAGCCATAGAATAGGAACTATAATACAAGATAATCTAATAATTTCATCGATTAATTAATATTCCGAATGGTAAGAAATATAATAGACCTATTATATCTTTTTTCATTTTTCTTAAATAAGTTAAAATTATACAACAGGAATATTAATATAGGAAAATCTAAATGGTCAAAATGAATTTGTTGGATATAAGATATACAACTATGCTTTATTCAATATCAAACTATAAAAATGTTATTTTTATATTCAGGTTAATAATTTCGGGCAGAATAAATAACAAAGGTTTAGGATGTTAAAAATTATCAAAGGGTTTGGTTCTCTTTTTCTATTATTCATTATTCTATCATGCAATAATCCAGTTGCCCCGAGTAATGTTACTCCCCCCGGAAGAAGAGATTATACCTGGACAGTTGATACACTCACAAAGTTATATCCCTATAACAGTTACTTTATTTTATGGGGTACATCTCCAACAAATTTATGGTGTATCGGAGAAGGGGGAGATATCGATAAAATGCTATTACATTATGATGGGTCCACATGGAAAAATTTTGTTTATCCGGGGCAAGGAATGGAACCATGGTCAATATTTGGATTCTCTGCCGAAGATTTTTGGGTCGGGGGTGGCGATGGAGATATTTTCAGGTATACAAATGGACTGTTTAATAAGATTGGTGATTATAGATTGGAAGGTTATCCCCAAACAATTTTAATGAAATTCTGGGGAAATAACCCGAATGATATATATGCTGTTGGAACTGCGGAAAAAACATCTAATGGAAGATTGTATCAAATTATTATGCATTATGATGGAAAAATATGGAATTATATTATTAAGCCTGAAAGCGAAGGACAATTTATTGATATAAAAAGAGGGACAAATGACAGCCCAAATTATTACTTAATTAATGTAGGCGGTGATTTAGATTCAACGAGCATTTATGAATTTGACGGAAAATCATTGAAAAGAATATACAACCAAACTGACATAGACTATAACATTGTTGGAATGTTTTCCATTAATAATGATATTTTCTTCGGCTTTAATAAGAAGATACTAAAATATAATTACTTGATCTGCCAGTTTATAACACTTAAGGATTTAAATGGTTCAAATATCCGGACTATGTCGCATATCAAAGGCAGAAGTGAAAATGATATTTTCATAAACATGAACGATGGAATTGGACATTACAATGGCAGTGATGTACAAACTGTATTTAAACTTGATAGTAATGTTCTTTTTAACGATGCAGTTTTATTTGAGAAGGATGTTTTTTTTATATGTCCTGATCCGGCAAGACGTAATTTCATTATTGTACATGGACAGTTGAAATGACAGGAGGATAAGGCTACAAAAATTAAAAGGAGGTAATGCGTCAACATTACCTCCCGTATCAGAATGGCCCTAAGGTTAGCGACCTATTATTTCATTTTAAACTAAATGAAGTACGGGCTAAAAAATAAGTTTATGAGGTTTGGAATGTTAAAAGATATTATAGAACACCTGGAAACTAGATTAACTTCATCAATAAAAAAAGTGCTGAATATTAATATTTTAATAATATTAATTATTCTTCTATCCTTTCAAAGTTGTAAAAGCCCAACCTCCCCAAAGATCGATATCATCCCTCCTGGGAGACGAGACTACACCTGGACAGTTGATACACTCACAAAAATAGCTCCCTATAATAGCTACTATTTCCTCTGGGGTACTTCCGCAACAAATTTATGGTGTATAGGGGAAGGAGGGGATTTTGATAAAATGATATTACATTATGACGGATCAACATGGAAAAACTTTAGTTATCCGGGACAAGGAATTGAACCATGGGCTATATTCGGATTTACCGCTGATGATTTTTGGGTCGGGGGAGGAGAGGGTGATATTTTCAGATACACAAATGGGCAATTTAATAAGTTTGGTGATTATAACTTAAATGGCTATAACTCTGTGACATTTTATAAATTTTGGGGAAACAGTCCAACTGACATATATGTCGTTGGAAGCGCCTACAATACTGCTGATTATCAACGTTATGCAATAATTTTGCATTATAACGGCACGACATGGAATTATGTTATTAAGCCTGAAACAGAAATACAATTTCTTGATATTAAAAGAGGAACAAATGACAGCCCCAATTATTATCTGATAAGTTACAATGACGGAATAGATTCAATGGGTATTTATGAATTTGACGGGAAAACATTAAAGAGGATTTACTACCAATCTGACTCAGACGATAACATTGTTGGAATGTTTTCAATTAATAATGATCTTTTCTTTGGTTTTAATAAAAAAATATTAAAATATAATTACTTAACCAGCCAGTTTATAACACTTAATGATTTTAATGGTTCAAATATCCGAACGATGTCGCATATCAAAGGCAGAAGTGAAAATGATATTTTTATAAACATGAATGATGGAATAGGGCATTATAATGGAAGTGATATACAAACTGTTTTTAAGCTTGACAGTAATGTTCTATTTAATGATGCAGTTTTATTTGAGATGGATGTTTTTTTTATATGTCCCGATCCGTCAAGACGTAATTTCATAATTGTACATGGACAGTTGAAATGAAAGGAGGATAAAGCTACAGAAATAAAAAGGAGGTAATGCGTAAACATTACCTCCCGTATCAGAATTGCCCTAAGGTTGGCGACCTATTATTTCATTTAGAACTAAATGAAGTGCGGGCTATTCTGTTTTAAAAATAACAATTATTCAACTAAAAAGGAGTTCAAAATGAGAAAGATTTCTTTGGTCGCTTGTTTTTTTGTGATATTTCTTGAACTAGGTTTAATATTTCCAAACCAATATACCGGTTCAAAGACAAGCGTTTGCCTTGTAAGTCCCAATCAAGGCAATCCCTATTATTCCTGGAGTACTTTTGGAGAAGATATTGGTTATAAGTATAATTCTACCGCACAAGCAAGTGAAACTGCAAGGGCAAAATATGCTTTTGATTTTTCGGGTATACCTTCTAATGCAACAATTAGTAATGTATCACTTAGCCTTTCAGCAGGTAATTATCAAAATTCACAATACAAATATACCATTACTCAATTGAGTGGGAATATTGTCAATCCATCTGATTTGTGGAATGGGATACATAGTTCTACTGCTTTATTTACAAATATTCTATATAGCTCTGGAAATCCTTCTGGCAGTTATACTGCACTTACTACATTAATAAATAATAATAAAGGAGGAAATATTTATTTGGGAGTTTATTCACAAAATGAAGGAAACAGTGATTCTTATGCTAATTTGAACATAACATTAAATATGGATGTTAGTGTCCCACCCTCAAATATTACAATAACGGCAGATAATAATTTTAATATATCACCTGCGAATGACGGTCTAATCAATGTTACTGGATATGGGCAGAAAACTGCACCATTTCCTTTTCAAATTAATGTAGGTCAAACTGCTTCATTTACAGCGATTTCTGGTCAAACTGATGCTCAGAATTATCAACGGGTCTGGTCCACAAGTGCACCTGTTTATAATAGTCAGTGGAGGGAGTATAAAGCATCCGGCCCTATTCAACTTAATAATACTATTACGAATATTACATATACAACTGTTCCTTTAACAACTAATGATAACACTGCAACGTTTGAGGCAGGATTAAGGAAAGTATGCAATGTTCCTGTTCAGAATAATATGGTTGGACTTGGGAACGTCGGGACAATTATAGTAAATGGTACACAGTATAATCTTCCAACAAATACTTTCCAAGTTATAGAGCAAAACCCTATTACTGTTACCCCCCAAAACCAAACAATAAATGGAATAGATTATACATTTAGTAGTTGGTATAATAGTACCACTCAAAATCCCAATACCTTTTATCCGGGAGACAATAGTACAATTTCTGCTAATTTTATTGGAAAGCCAAATACTGTAAATAGAAGTCTTCATTTTAATGCTTCTAATCCAAACCAACCTATAACTGTTCTTTGGAACGAACATCCGAATACAAATGTTACACAATACCAGATTTGGAGAAAAGTTAATTATAAAAAACAGGGAGTAAGTTCGCCTGTATTAATAGGAACGGTAAACCGGGGAACACTGAATTTTGTGGATTATGATTACTCGGGCACTAATCTTGGTTATACTGATTATATGCTTTGGTATGATGTAAAGCCATACTATTCAATTGAGAGTACAGTCTCTGTTGATAATTACGTTACTGTTTTTTCAAATGGACTGATTGCTAAACAAGGGCAGGAAAATAAAGGGAACGTAACAGAAAGCATATTAGCGAATAAAATAGAGAATTATCCAAATCCATTTAATCCATCAACGGTGATTACTTATCAAATAGTTAATCAAGGACACGTTTCATTAAAGGTATATGATTGTTTGGGTAGAGAAATCGCTGAATTGGTAAACGAAGAACAAAATTCAGGAAAGTACAATGTTATCTTTAATGTTGATAATTTAGCCAGCGGGATATACTTTTACAGAATTGTTGCAAACGGATATGTTGAAACGAAAAAGATGATTCGGATGAAATAGTAATAATATTCTTAAAAAGCCGCTCAGATATTGTGCGGCTTTTTTCTTTCCCTAAACTTATAAACTCATTCTCAGCGTATCAGGTCCCGACGTCTTCCCCACATGGCATTTGCATTCATCCGTAACAATTTCAAAATCAGCCGATATTTCAGCATTCCCTTTCTTCCCTGTAAAAACAATTGCCTGCGGAATTGTGCTGAAATCCTTTGTATATTCATCGGTCATTACTAAATAACCTCCGCTAAAGTCCCTGGTCTCTCCATAAAAGTCAAATACCTTTCCCGTGCTTCTATTCTTTACAGTTACAATAAGTGAATCTACCACGCGGTTATTCTGATCTACCACTGTTACCCCAATGCTTGCAAACACAGCAGTACATGCGCATCCTGAATCCTGATTTTCAATTGATGCACAGGAATAGAATAAAATACTCATTACAAAAATCAATGTCGCATATTTCATATTATCGCTTTTTATTAATATAAAATTACTATTTCGAATTCAGGAAATCTCTAAGTACCTTAAAATATTTATCCGGTTCCTCAACAAATGGTTGATGACCGCTTTTCTCAAACATAACAAATTCTGCTTGAGGTGCATACTGTTTAAATTGAACCGAGAATCTCGGCAACGCTACTCTGTCAAAACGCCCCGCTATAATAAGCATTGGCATTTTCATATTCTTCAACTCAGTCCTGAAATCTATATTTGTTATATCTCCTCCAATTAGAAAATCACAGTCATCTCCAGCAATTCCATAATACACATCAGGATTTACAGTGTAATCTAAACCGCCTGCTTTGGATGCATCATAGAAATAAAAAAGTCCTTCCCCCACTTCCGCATACAATGCTTGATGTATTTTATCTTTCGAATGGAATCCTTGAGATCGTATTATCATCAAACTGTCCCATATTTCAGGATATTGGTTCTTGATCTCATAGTTGCAGTTATCGTTGTTGGCTTGCCACATTTCTGCGCTGAAAAGAGTATTTGATAGAATTAATCTCTTTACATGATTAGGATACTTTAATGCATATGCTTGTGCAACCATCCCTCCGTATGAATGACCAAGCAGGTTTATTGATTCGAATCCAAGTTCTTTGCGGAGTCCTTCAATATCATCAACATCTCGATTAAAAGAATATTCCTTAGGATTAATTGCTCTGTCGGATTTCCCCCTTCCGAATGCATCAAAACAGATTACTTTAAATGAATTTGCTAGTTTGCTGAATGAAGGATGAAAATAATGAGAATCGCCTGGACCTCCGGGTATTAGAAGTAACGGTTCTCCATTTCCCTCAATCTCCACCCAAAGCTTTGCCCCGTTTACTGTTACATACTTTCCTGGTGGATGTATTGAACTGTTTTGACCCAAAAGAGGAAAAGAAAGACACAATAAATAAATTACTGCCGATACTATCCGAATTATTCCGGTTTTCATTATTTGTCTCCTTATAGTAAAAATGTTTGTACTCTCAAATATATGATATCTTTTAAAATATTGTTCATTCCTTAAAGGATTTCCCGCTCTGAATCCTTTCCAATATCGTTTTTAACTTCCTGCTATTAAAGATATTTCTGTATTCAAAATTGATAACTTTGGCAATATTAGATTATTCATTTTCAAAAATGAGAATTAGGACTTCCCTTATTATTTCCAGTTATGAGAAAAAGTGTGAATTTCTCCCAAAAAGTGTTGAAAAACATATAAAACCAATCATTTGATAAACAAAAGGGTACTGAATTACCGACGAATATTTTGTTTTAAGATAGGCAAGGTTTTTGCTTTCATACGCGCGAATTGTTCGTAGCTTGATCGTTGTAATTTTGAAATTACAATTGTAATAATGAAAAGTTATTCATAATTAAATCTTATGTTCTCTTTTACAGTCATTTGTTCTCCATTCTTCCCCCCTTATTCCCAGAGGCGTCCATGAAAAATTTAAACACCAAAGATTTCAAAAAACAGCTAATCGCTATTACTTCCCAGGATCCCGCTCAATGCTACCAGTGCGGCAAATGTTCTGCAGGTTGTCCTGTAAGAGATTTCGAGGAAACTCCTCCCAATCGTGTCGTAAGGTACGTACAACTTGGTTTGTATGAGAAAGCGATGACTTCTCAAACAATTTGGCTCTGCGCCGGATGCCAGACCTGCACAAGCAGATGCCCCCAGCAGTTTGACCTCGCTAAGTTTATGGATGCAGTTAGGGAACTCGCAATTGCTTATGGTGTCAAATCCGCCGATAAAAAAACACAGGAATTCCATGAAGCCTTCCTTAACCAAATAGAAAATTTCGGAAGAGCTTATGAAATGGGTCTCCTTATTGATTATAAATTAAAATCAAAAGACTTCTTCCAGGATGTCGATCTCGCTCCTTCTACATTCTCAAAAGGGAAGCTTAATTTGCTCCCCCATATAGTGAAAAATAAAAAACAGATCAAAAAGATATTCAAAGAATTCGGGGAGATAAAGAAATGAAATTAGGATATTACCCGGGCTGTTCCCTTAATGGTACCGCTAAAGAATTTAACTCTTCACTCAGGGAAGTCTTCGACGAACTTAATGTCGATCTCGAAGAACTGAACGACTGGTCCTGCTGTGGCGCAACTTCTGCACACGTTACTTCCCATATTCTCTCAGTTGCTCTCCCCGCAAGGAATTTAGTTATTGCTAAAAAGCAGGGACTCAAAGAGCTCCTCGCTCCATGTGCCGCTTGCTATAGCAGACTCGTTTCCTCCCAGCGGGAACTTAAGCTTGATGAAAAAATGCGCATGAAGGTCGAAGATCTCCTCGAAGAAAAGGTTACTAATGGTCTGCAGATCATTAACCTCATTCAGGTTTTCCAGAAGATTGGACTTGATAAATTAAAAGAAAATAAAAAAGTCGATATTAGCAAAATTAAAGCAGCTTGCTATTATGGCTGCCTACTCGTTAGACCCGTTGATATCGCTCTCCCCGATGATATGGAAGCACCCGATTCTATGGAAGCCATTATTAAAGCAATCGGCGGAAAAACAGTCGACTGGAATTTCAAAACAGAATGCTGCGGCGCCGCTCATTCTATCGCCCATACCGATATCGTCGAAAAGCTTTGCAAGGGAATAATCGATAATGCTGTAAAACATGGTGCCGATGTTATTATCGTCGCTTGCCCTATGTGCCATTCAAATCTGGATATGCGTCAGCTTAATATTATTAAACATTTCCCGGATCATAAACCAATTCCGGTTCTCTACCTGTCACAGCTTATCGGTTTGGCAATGGGTATAACTGAAAAGAGATTAGGACTCGGTGTCCATTATATAAATACTAAACCTCTCCTTGCTAAAATTAAAGGCACTGATCTTCCGCTTGAAGAAAAGAAAGCACCTCTCGCACCGCCTGTCTCAAATGAAAAAATTAAGAAGGGGGTTGAAGCATGAAAATAGGTGTATTCGTTTGTCATTGTGGTGAAAATATCGGTAGGACAGTTAATTGTCCCGAAGTCTCTAAAGCATGCGCTTCTTTCCCTGGTGTAGTTCACTCGGAAGATTATAAATATATGTGCTCTGATCCCGGACAGAATTTAATTAAACAGGCTATAAGGGAGAAAAAACTTGATGCCGTAGTCGTCGGCTCTTGCTCTCCTCACATGCATGAAAAAACTTTCCGTAAAGCTTGTGCTAGTGCAGGAATAAATTCTTACATGGTCGAGATTGCCAATCTTCGCGAGCATTGCTCATGGATTCATGAGGATATAAATCAGGCTACCAAAAAAGCCATCGATCTCATGCGCTTCGCTGTTGAAAGAGTTAAATTCAATCAGCCCCTCCAGACAATCAAAGTTCCTGTTACTAAAAGATCATTGGTCATAGGCGGAGGAATCTCTGGTATACAAGCCGCCCTCGATATTGCTAATGCAGGTTTCGAGGTCGTTCTTGTCGAAAAAGAACCGTCTATAGGCGGACATATGAGTCAGCTATCGGAAACATTCCCAACTCTTGACTGCTCCCAGTGTATTCTTACTCCTCGGATGGTTGAAGTCTATCAGCATCCTAAAATTAAACTTCTATCTTATTCTGAAGTCGAGCATGTCGAAGGCTTCATTGGAAACTTCAAGGTCACTATAAGAAGAAAAGCTAAATCTGTAAAAGAAGAATTATGTACAGGGTGCGGATTATGCGCTGAGAAATGTCCTATAAAGAAAAAAGCTTTAAGTGAATTCGATGAGGGACTCTCAAACCGCCCCGCTATTTATGTCCCGTTCCCGCAGGCTGTTCCTAATGTCCCTGTTATCGATAGATCAGTTTGTACATACTTCAAGACCGGTAAATGCGAAATGTGTAAAAAGGTCTGCGGCAGGGAAGCTATCGATTTTACCCAGCAGGATACTTTTGTAACCGAAGATGTCGGTTCTATTATCGTCGCCACAGGTTATAAATTATATTCTATCGATAAGAAACCTGAAGATAGTATCTATAAAGGCTACGGTGAATACGGCTACGGAAAATATAAAAATGTAATTAACGGACTTCAGTTTGAAAGAATTGCAAGTGCTTCAGGACCTACATCCGGCGAGATTCTCCGCCCCTCAGATAAAACTGAACCAAAGAAAATTGTCTTCATCCAATGCGTTGGATCAAGGGATGAATCGAAAGGATTTTCCTATTGTAGCAAGATTTGCTGTATGTATACCGCCAAACATGCCATGCTATATAAACATAAAGTCCACGATGGTGAAGCCTATATCTTCTATATGGATATTCGTTCCGGCGGAAAGAATTATGAAGAGTTTGTAAGACGTGCAATCGAGGAAGATCATGTTAATTATATAAGAGGACGCGTTTCTAAAATCTATGAAGAGGATGGAAAACTTATTGTTAAAGGTGAAGATACTATCGCCGGTCTCCCGGTTGTTATTGAAGCTGATCTTGTTGTCCTTGCAACTGCTATGATAGCCCAGCAGGAAGCCCCTAAACTTGCACAGACCTTAAACATATCATACGACAAATATGGTTACTTCCAGGAAGCTCACCCAAAACTTCGTCCTGTAGAGACAAATACTGGTGGTGTTTTCCTTGCAGGTGCTTGCCATTCACCAAGGGATATCCCTGAATCTGTCGCAATGGCTTCTGCAGCTGCCGCTAAATCATTAGTCCTCTTCGGGGCAGATATGCTTGAGCGTGAACCAATCATCGCAAAGGTTGATGCACAAACATGCGCTGGATGTTTTTACTGCCAGAAAGTTTGCGCTTATAATGCAATAGAAAGAAAAGAAATTAGAGATAGACAGGGCAATCTTAAAAAAGTTGTCGCCTTTGTTAACTCAGGTCTGTGCCAGGGATGTGGTACTTGTAACGCAACCTGTCCTTCTAAATCAATTGAGCTTATCGGTTTCAAAGATGATCAGATATTTGCTCAGATAAATGCTTTCGCAGAGGTATAAATGGAAGAAAAATTTGAACCTAAAATAGCCGCTTTTGTCTGTAACTGGTGCACATATACCGGCGCCGATCTTGCCGGTACATCACGTCTGAAACAGGAAGCGAATGCACGTCTTATTCGTGTGCCTTGTACCGGAAGGATTGATCCCGTGTTTATTATTAAAGCTTTTGAAAATGGCGCCGATGGTGTCCTTATTTCAGGTTGCCACCCGGGCGATTGCCATTATAACGCAGGTAATTTCCACGCAAGAAGAAGATGGATCTTATTCAAAAACCTATTGGACTTTATTGGAATTGATTCTTCAAGACTTTATTTCTCCTGGGTCTCCGCCTCTGAAGGGAAAAAATGGGTGAATATTGTCGATGGTGTTATTGATGCTGTTAGAGCTAAAGGTCCATTTAAACAATACAAGAAAATGAACAAGGAAATTGAAATTCCTGTTACCGCTGAAGAAGGAGTTTCTGTAAAATGAATGAACTAAAACAAATCTGTAAAGATGCCCTGATTGAAAAGAAAGCCCGTTTCATTATCGGTTATAAAGAGGATAAAAATAAAAGAGTTAAACCCTTTATTGCAAAAACTTCTGAGGATGCTGAGAAATTAACCTTCAGTCATCATGCTGTTAACAATCTTGCGGTTTACCTATCCCGTTTTAAGAATAACGTTGATGGTAAAATAGGTATCGTTGTTAAAAGCTGCGATCTGAAAGCCGTCACAGCTCTTATTCAGGAGAATCAAATAAAAAGAGATGACCTCTTTATTATAGGTGTCAATTGTAGCGGCGTCGTTCGTGATGTTGCATTAGAGTTTAATAAAGATAATACCCAGATAAAATGTAAATACTGCCAGGCAAAAACTCCTCCTTATTATGATGCCCT
>OCTA010002728.1_pt1 | contig 15889 bp, 18 predicted proteins | sample 1538991 | NCBI WGS metagenome assembly OCTA01 (sample SAMEA3539302, study PRJEB22396) | soil metagenome | biome: tundra; feature: field; material: soil | place: USA | collected 2010-05 | depth 0.15 m | reverse complement strand
GCCGTATTGCAATCGACACAATGCTTGAGTTTGGCTTCGAACCGATGATCTCACTGACGATGCTGACGGCCAGGACGGTTCAATGTGTCACGTCAATCACCTATGATCGCGACACTGCGGGAGAGGATGAGCGCGCTATGAATTGCTATCGGGGATTGGCGGCGCGCTGCACGGGCGCCGGATACTACCCGTATCGGCTTGGCGCACAGTCAATGGACGAATTGCAGCCGGAAACCTCTTCGAGCGCTTTCCTCGCCGCAGTAAAACGAGTTGTCGATCCCAACGGCATTCTGTCGCCCGGCCGCTACGAAGAGAAGACCCAATTGGGCTGAGCTCTTTTCCGGGGCTCGCTTTGGGCGTTCCTAAGAAATCGGCTACTTGCGAACGGCCTTCTTGCGGGCGACAATACCGGCGGCAAGAAGACCGAAGCCAATCAGGAGCAACGGTGCTGGCTCAGGAGTGATTGTTAAGGCGATGGTGCCGGAGAAAGGCGTCTGAACGGGCAGCGACGCTAGCAGTTGAGCCGCTGTCGTTCCCGCGAAGGTTGCCTGGAACAGACCAGTATAGGGAGTATGGGAGTTATCGGTAGTGTTCAACACGTAGCCCGTGAAAGCAACGGATGCGGTCGCGCCGCTTCCGGTGTCACCCAGCACGATGGGCGAATTCGGCGGAGCGGGCGGCGATAGAACATTGCCCACAAACAATTCCGTCAAAAAGAGCTGCAGGTTCGATCCTGTCGTGTCAAAGGTAAGAAACTTAACGGGTGTCGCATAGACCACGCCCCCTGGCTCCAGAGAAGTGCTTAGGCTCGTGATCAGACCAAACTCGCCAGTCGTGACTCCATTGGCCGCGAAAATGTTCGCGACTGGCGCAGCGACCTCGTAAGTGCCACTCCCCGGGGCCGGAGTATAAGGTCCACCAGCCGGGTAAACACCGAAGCTTAAGTAGTCCGTGCCAACCTCAGCTTCACCATTGAGGCCCAGAAGAATCGTGCTAGAAAAGGCGGGCAGCGCTGAGAGCAGCCCAAAAGCAAAAATTGGCGCCATTAATCTTATGTTCTTTAGCAAACTTTCCCCTCCGCAGGAGTCGATCCGGCCGCAACCGGATCTACTTCTCGAATGTACGTTATACAGTACCATCTGGTCAATTGTTTTCAATGGTTAAGCGGAGTTCATTGGTATTTTGTCAGTACTTCGCTGGGTCCTTGGTAGATGAGACTTAACAGTACTAGAGCTTGCCAAAAGCAGCATGTAATGATACAGGCGGAGCCTTTGAATGCCTAATCGGTCGAAATGGTTGGACCAGATCGAGGCTCTAGCCGCATGGCAAGTACCATCGGTACCCGTCAGGCCGCACCATTACCGCTCCCTGCATCAAATCCCGCGTTCACTCTTCTGTAGTCAAGTCAAAATGGCTAAACTAAGAGTTCCCTCTTACAGTGCTAATGAAAAGGCTCCGCGCCGGAGCTTATGTACATGGCGACTATTTAATTCGCTACTCGGCATGGTTGGGCGAAGAATGGGACGGGCCGAGGGCAAAATACTGTCCGTGGCACGTTTACCGTCGCGCTTCGAGCATTAGCAACCGTATGCGCCTGGACGCATTGCGAACCCTGGAGGAAGCCAAGGCTTACCTAGCGCGGCACATTGCTTTGGACGGAAAAGCTCGCCCCTGACGATTAATTTAAGGAGCGCCGCCGCCAACCCGATTCAATGCGAAGGCGCCGCAATCGAACCTGCCTTGGTCCTCTCGTCGTGCCTTTCGCGGTCCTCTTGCTCTCTCGCCTTGCGTTCCCGTTCAGCCACCAATGCCTCGTAAGCCGGAACTTGGCTCGCCGAGAGAATACCCTTCACCCGCGCGACTTGCTCCTCCTTGATCTTCACCATCGCCGGATGAACGGAGTCGCGAACGGCTCTGAACTTGGCCTTCGTCTCGTCCAAAATAGTGTTCAACTGATTCACCTGAGCGGGAGTCAGGTTCAGCTTCGACTTCATCTCGGAGATGTAGCGGTGCCGGAAATCGTCGGAAATCCCCTTTGCATTCACGGTCTGCCCCGAGTAATACCTCTGCCCGAGCGCTCCGACACCCACACCAAAGCAAAATATCAGGAGTGCGAACCCTATTGCCGTCCACTGATTTCGCTTCATTGTTTAGCCGCTCACTCTTGCTGCCCTTGCGCTCATCGTGAATCGTTCGCGGTTGGCAAAGCGTAGTCGGCATCGCTGCCGGTTCGAACCGCTTCCGCGTAGTACATCTTCTCCGCCGTAGCGTCCGCCGCCAGCGCGTCCGTATAGGTCCAACTCAAGCGTGTGTCGGAAAGAGAGACCAAGTTTAACACCAGGAGAAGCAGGCACGCGGCGGCGCAAGCCGGAGCTGCAATCCGGCCAAAACGGGCAAACGCCGCCCACAAGCTATTCCGGCCATCGTCAATCTTTCTCCAAACGCCCGGCATGAAATTGGCGCCTGGCCCCGGGTCTGGGCAAACCGCCCGAAATTCCTGAAACAGGGCGTCCAGCCGCCGGTCATCCTCCCCGATTACGCCTTCCCCTGCAAAATCCTTCATAACATCCCCAAGCCCTAACCCGGCGTAGCCGGAACCAAACAGGGTCAGAATCCAAAAGTTGAAGCCTTCATGAAAGTGCCTCCAAACACCCATGAATACTGCTCGCGGACCAACCCGCAAAAAATATCTTGCCAGAACGATACAAGACTTTACGACAAAGGTACTAAAGGCTCCCGCTTTCCGAAGCCGCCCGGAAAGCTTTGAGCACTCGCTGACGCGCCCGGAACAATCTAACTTTCAAAGCCCGTTCGTTAACCCCATAGATTTGCTCCAACTCCCGCAGCGAAAGCCCCTCTACTTCTTTCAGTTTTAGAAGCACTTGGTCCTCTTCGGAAACGTGCCGGAAAAGCGCCTCCATAAACTCTCGCACCTTCGTCTTGTGCCCCTCGTCATCCTGCCGTTTCCGCCCGGCGTCCGCATCGGCAACCATCACCTGCTGCTCGCTCAGGTCCGACATCCTCGACTCATTCCGTCGCTTCATTCGCCGCAGATAGTCGTACGCGGTGTTGGAAGTCAGCCGGTAGAGCCATGTTTCGAAGACCGCGGCCGCGCGCAACTGATCGAGTGAGTAGTATAACCTTGCGAAAACCTCCTGGGCGACATCCTCCACATCCTCCGGCCGGCCGATCAGGCGCGAGACGGTGCCCAGAATCCGCTTGCGGTAAACCAGAACGATTTCGTTGAAAGCCGCCGCATCCCCGCCGCGCGCCCTCTCAATCAGTTCCTGGTCAACAAGCATTCGGCTGAAAAGGCCGGAGCTAACTTGTCACCTTCAAAGTGCTTAGGCGATCCGGCAATTTGTTAGGTTACAGGGCTTTGTCGAGAACTCCAAGGGCTTAGCCGGGATTGCCGGTCCGTTGGTTCCGGCATAGGCCAGCTGCAGGGATTCCAGGTCCCGAATCATCGCTAAAACCCGGGAACGCCGCTCGTAGAGGCTGTGGAGTTCAGCGTCGATGACTGAAATTCGCGCACATCGGCAGCGGTACATCCCAAGTGGCATGGCCTATTGTGACAGGTACTAGAGCATAACTTCAATGGAGTGAAAGGTTTAGAACTTTAGTTTCGACAACCAGCGATTTCTCTTGCGTTTTATTGCTGCTGGTGATATTCAATTAGCAGATCGCTATATGACGGTCGCAGAGAAAATTCGCTACCTACGTCTGGTGGAAGGTCACCTGCGAGGGCTCGACCGCGAAATGACGCAGAAAGAGATCGTCTCTGCCATCAAGAAGGAGCTGGGCAAGTCGATCAGTCAGCCCTACCTCTCACAGCTGGAGAGTGGACACCGGAAGCACCTCACGAACACCAGCCGCCTCCTGTTAGCCAAGTTTTTCCGTGTCCATCCGGGATACCTGGTGGACGACCCGGAAGGCTTCCAAACTGAGCTGATCACCGATCTGAAGCAGCAGGAAGACAAGCTGGATTTATGGCTGATCCAGGGAGCGGAGCGCTTCCGGCGCGATCATAAACTCGCCGATGCGCTGCTGAAGGTCGCCCGTCATCATGAGTCGCGAAAGTGTTTGCTGCTGCTAAGCGCCGTTCTGGATGCGCCCGAATTGGTGGACCGGCTATGGCAGGTCCTGCAGCCAAAGGATGTCGAAGGAGGAGAAGATGAGTTGGCCTGATCTCTATTTACTTTGTTTTGCCGTAGGCGCGTTGTGGAGCCTCGCTTCCCTGCTCCTGGGCGGAATGCACCTGGGACATGGCGGCCATGCCCACGTTGGTCATGGTAATGTGGGTCACAGTCACGTGGGTCATGGACACGCTGGCAGCCACGCTTCACCCGGCCGGTTTGCCAGCATGGTCAACCCAAGCTGCGCGGCCATTTTTCTCGCCTGGTTTGGCGGAATCGGCTATTTGCTGACCCGGCACGCGGGATTCAGCTTCTGGTTGAACTTGTCGCTGGCGGCCGCGACGGGATTGGGAGGCGCCTGGCTGCTGGCTTCGTTCCTCACTTTTCTGCAGTCGCGCGAGCAGCCGCTCGATCCGCTGGACTACGAAATGGTTGGCGTGCTGGGCCAGGTCTCTTGCAAAATCCGGCCCGATGGCGTCGGCGAATTGATTTACGTGCGCGACGGAGCCCGCAAGCCGCTTCCCGCGCGCAGCGAAGAAGGCACCGAAATTGAACGGGGGCGAGAAGTGGTTGTGACCCGCTATGAAAAAGGAATTGCGTACGTACGCACCTGGGAAGCGATGACCCAGTAACCCCGGGGTGCCATTTCCCGGAGTTTCATCGCACTGGAGACTAAGATGATGTCGAACGAAATCATATTCATTGCCGTGGTGATCGTCTTGACCCTGCTGGGTCTGATGATGGCCATGGCGACTCTCTACCGCAAGGCGGGCCCCCACGAAGCGTTGATCGTTTACGGTCTTCGCGGCGCCCGCGTGGTCAAGGGGAGAGGCGTCGTTATTTTCCCGATGGTCGAGAGCTACCGGCAGCTCTCCCTGCAGTTGATGTCCTTCGATGTTGCGCCGCAACAGGATCTCTACACCAAGCAAGGCGTCGCCGTCACCGTGGAAGCGGTCGCGCAAATTAAGGTAAAGAGCGATCCGGAATCCATCCTGACGGCGGCCGAGCAGTTCCTTACCAAAACGGACCAGGCGCGCGAGGGTCTGATCCGGCTGGTGATGGAAGGGCATCTGCGCGGCATCATCGGCCAGCTTTCCGTGGAGCAGATCGTCAAAGAGCCCGAGATGGTGGGCGACCGCATGCGCGCCACCTGCGCCGACGACATGACGAAGATGGGTCTTGAAGTGATTTCCTTCACTATTAAGGAAGTCCGCGACAAAAACGACTACATTTCGAACATGGGCCGCCCCGACGTGGCGCGCATCAAGCGCGATGCCGATGTGGCATCGGCCGAAGCCGAACGCGACACCGCTATCCGGCGCGCCGAGGCGCTGCGCGCGTCCGCCGTTGCAAAATCGCAGGCGGACCGGGAGCGCGTGCTTGCCGAAGCCTTGTCTTTAGCCGCGCAGGCCGAAGCGCAGCGCGATCTGGAAATCAAGAAAGCGCAATATGTCGAGACCATCAAACGCCAGCAAGCGCAAGCCGATAAGGCCTATGACATCCAGGCGAACATGATGCAGCAGCAAGTGGTTGCCGAGGCCGTGCGGATCAGGCAAGTGGAGAAGGAGGGCGAAATCAAGGTGCAGGAAGCCGAGATCCTGCGCCATGAAAAAGAGCTGATCGCAACCGTGCTCAAAGGAGCCGAAATAGAAAGCCGGCGCATTCAAACTCTGGCCGAAGCGTCACGCAACAAGATGACCATTGAGGCCGAAGGCAGCGCCGCCGCCACCCGCGCGCAGGGTGAGGCCGACGCGGACATCATTCTTCGCAAAGGTGAAGCCGAAGCCAAGGCGATGAACGTCAAGGCGGAAGCGTATCAGGAATGGAACCAGGCGGCGGTCGTTGACAAACTCATCACCGGGATGCCGGAAATAGTCAGGGCGCTTGCAGCCCCGCTTGCCAACATCGACAAGATCACGATTATTTCGACGGGCGACGGAGAAGCCGCCGGCATGAACAAGATCACCGGCGACATGACCAAGATCGCGGCGCAGATTCCAGCGCTCTTCGAGACCCTCTCGGGCATGAAGATGTCTGAGTTGTTAGGAAAAGTTCGCGGCATTACCGACCGGCCCGACGGCGACGGCGCGGGCAAGACCGAACGTCCATCAGTAAGCAAGTAAGGAGAAGTATATGGCTCTATTAGACCGAGTGGCAACTCTCATTAAGGCCAACATCAACGACCTTGTGGACAAAGCCGAGAATCCGGAGAAGCTGGTCAAACAGCTGCTCCTCGATATGCAGAACCAGTTCGTTCAGGTGAAGACGCAACTCGCCATCGCCATCTCCGACCAGCATCTGCTCGAAAGAAGACAGCAGGAGAACCTAACGCTGCAACAGGAGTGGGTGGGCAGAGCTGAATTGGCAATTCAGAAAGACCAGGAGGACCTGGCGCGGGCGGCGCTTGAACGGTCCCTCAGTTACGAGAGCGCGGCGAAGAACTTTTCTCAGCAGATTGAAGATCAATCGCACCAAGTGCAGCAACTGCGCGACGCGCTTCATCGGCTGGAGCAGAAGATGACGGATACCAAATCCAAAGCGGAGCTGTTGATGGCACAGCACCGCCGGGCAAGACTGGCCGCCCGCACCGGGACGACCTCGCTGCAAGACCTGGAAAACGACGCGGCCTTTGACCGGGTGAAGCTTAAGGTCATCGAAGCGGAAGCCGTCGGGCATGGTCAACAGGCAATCGGCGAACCCAGTATCGACCAGCGGTTCACGGCTCTCGAACGGGCAGATCAGGTAGACCGCCTGCTGCGGGATTTGAAGGCTCGCGCCGAAAACCGCGATCAAATCAAGGTCATCGAAGCACAACGGGGATAAAACGGATTTAGCCCCCATGGCGGCGTCGCCAGCGAACGCGCCGACGCTGCAAGGCGTGCCGTTTGAGCCCATTCCGAATTCGCCCGAAGGCAAGCTGCACATTCTCGACACGTATTTGAATTGGCAGATGACACCGAAGTGGACGTTCGCCCTGAAGGCGGACGATGTGGTTCAGCGGTTGTACACGTACTCGGCGCCTCCGCATACGGATGGCGGCGCCGTTTATCTGAAGTACCAACTTACGCCGAAGCTCTACGTGGGCGGCCGCGCCGAATATCTGTCGGATCGAGGTGGCATGTTCAGCGGGGCGACGCAAGCGCTCAAGGAGAATACTCTGACGCTTGCGTATCGATTTGACGGGGGCTTTCAGGTGATGAGCGAATGGCGGCGCGATTTCTCCCATCAGCCATATTTCTATACGAATCTCCTGGGAAAATTGAAGGGCGAACAGAACACCGCGACCCTGGGGCTGCTTTGGTGGTTTGGCAAACAGGGCAGCTGGTGAATTCGATACGATGCCAGCATGAAAGCCTTGCTGCTGTCCGAGTACAAGCGTCTCGATCTGGTGGATGTTCCCATGCCTCGTCCCGCCGCCGGCGAGGTTCTGATCCGGGTGGAAGCGTGCGGTATTTGCGGGAGCGACGTGCATGGCTACGATGGCTCCACCGGACGCCGCATTCCACCCATCATCATGGGCCATGAAGCCGCCGGGACTGTGGCTGCAAAAGGTGTTGCGAACGGCCCCGATGCAACGGCCCTGAGCGAAGGCGACCCCGTAACGTTCGACTCCACCATTTACTGCGGGACGTGCGAGTACTGCCGCCGGGGCGAGATCAATCTCTGCAACAACCGCCAGGTGCTCGGAGTCTCCACGCCCGAATATCGTCGGGAAGGCGCCTTTGCCGAGTATGTTGTCGTTCCCGAGCGCGTTATTCACAGGCTGCCTGCGAACCTGTCTTTTGCAAAAGCCGCGATGATTGAGCCGCTGGCGGTGGCGGTTCATGCCGTTTCGCTGGCAGCTATAAACTCCAGCGCCACGGCTCTTGTCCTGGGGGCCGGCATGATCGGCATTTTGGTGTTGCAGGTGCTCCGCGAGGCCGGGTGTCCAAGTATCTTCGTAGTCGATATCGACGACACCCGTCTGAAGATGGCGAAAGAACTTGGCGCGACCGCGACGATCAACGCTAAGACAGCCGATACCAACGCAGAAATTCAACGACTCACTGGAGGCGCGGGCGTCGATGTTGCGCTCGAAGCGGTCGGAAGCACGCCCACCATCAAGAGCGCAATCGAGAATGTTCGTAAGGGCGGCACGGTCGTGCTGATCGGCAACGTCGCTCCAACCATCGAACTCCCTTTGCAAGCGGTGGTCAGCCGGCAACTTACGCTGCGCGGATCGGCGGCAAGCTCGGGCGAATATCCGCAGTGCATTGAGCTCCTCGCGCGCGGCGCGGTAAATGTCGATCCGCTTATCAGCGCCGTGGCTCCGCTGGAGCAGGGTGCGGAATGGTTCAAGCGCCTTTACGCGCGGGAACCGAATCTAATGAAAGTGATTCTCACACCGCAGGGCTCGCAGCAATGAGCAACCCGCTGTTCGACATCACCGGGCACGTCGCCATCGTCACAGGCACTAGCCGCGGGCTGGGGCAATACTTCGCCCGGGCGCTGGCGGAAGCGGGGGCGGATCTGGTGCTTACCAGCCGCAACCGCGAGCAATGCATTCCCTTGGAGGAAGAAATCCAAAAATCGGGCGTGCGCGCGATTTCTCTTGACCTGGACGTGCGCAATCCCGAGAGCATTGAGCGGATGGCCGAGGCCGCGCACAAAGCCTATGGCAAGATCGACATCCTGGTGAATAACGCGGGCATGAACATTCGCAAGCCTGCGCTCGATGTGACATGGGATGACTGGAACGCGATTCTCGACACGAACCTGCGTGGCAGTTTCTTCGTAGCGCAAGCAGTGGCCCGGCGCATGGTGACACGCAACTATGGCCGCATTATCAATATCGGTTCCGTGACAAGCGTGGCGGGATACGCGGGACTTGCGCCTTACGGAGCGAGCCGGGGCGGCATCCGGCAGCTCACCATGAGCCTCGCGGACGACTGGGGCAAACACGGCATTACCGTAAATTGTCTTGCGCCCGGCTGGTTCCGCACCGACCAGAACAAAGTCATGTACGAAGACAAGGAGTGGGTGGAGTATCTAAGCGACCGCATCCCCATCAAACGTCCAGGAGCGCCTAACGACCTTGATTCAGCCGTCGTCTTTCTGGCTGCCGAATCCAGCCGCTACATCACCGGCCAAACCCTGCTGGTTGACGGCGGCATCTCGACAGGCGCGGTACGGGCGTTGCCCAAACGTTGAGCGAGGCTGCGGCTTACACGATCCGGTGATCGATGTCCGCCGCGCACTTGTGAATAACCGCCTTTTGCCCGGTCGCCGCACCCAGTTGATCGGTCGCGGCGCGGCGCACACGGAGGTCGTCGGCAACTGCGGCCTTGCGCAACTCGTCGCTTGCCATCTCCAGGCCGGTCAGACACTCCTCGCAGATTGCCGCATCGTCCATAACCGGAACTCGCGCTGGATTCATCCAAGACCGCGCCGGATTCGCTTTCCAGGAGGCGTCCGGGCTGGTGTGATTCACTTCCAGAAGCAGCGCGAAGATCTTATCGGCAAAACCGTTCCACTGAATAGCAGCTTCTTCGAACACGGCAGGAAGGCGCTCCATCCGCGCATGCGCGGCTGCCTCCCAGAAAGAGTCCTGCATATCGGCGCAAATTTGAAGCAGCTTCTTAAGCGTCTCGCGAACTGACATCTTCCACTTAAAGACTGCGCCCGGCAGCTTCCTGTTTCGCTGTACGCACGCTCCCGTCGGGTCAACTTACCGTGACATAAGTGGTGTAGCGTTCGTCCCCAATCGCGGTGAAGGGATGCAGCCGCAATTGCCTCGACGCGGTTTCGGCTTGCCAGGCGGACTGCTGTGAAAGCCGTGCGGCCGAGAGTAGTTGCGCACGGCTTCCCGCGGGGGCGTCTTCCGTTATCGGGAACAGCACCAGCGGACCTCGAACCAGGGCGACTGTGTCCGAATGCCGGGCATCGATAGCCTCGAGCCGCATGGGCAAGGCAAGTTCGAGTTGAATGCGATCATCGTCTTTCCATTTGCGGCGGAGCGTCACGAATCCGGTCTGGAAGGGCGCGGAGACCTTTTCGCCGTTGATCCGAATCGCGGGATCGATTGCCGAAGACCACGCGGGAATCCGCAGACGGACTGCGAACTCGGACGGCCGCGAGGCGCGCAAGTGAAACGCGATCTTGCCATCCAGGGGATAATCGCCGCTTTGCGCCAACGAAAGCTGCGCCCCATCGGCTCCCGTCCACCTCAGCGTCGATGGCAGATAGAGGTTCACGAAGATGCCATCCGCATCACGGAAGTAAGCGAGTATCCGGTAGTCGGCAGCCACTTGCGGCAGGGTGCCGGAGCAGCAGGGCCACACGTCTGGGAAGTACGACTTCGTGCCTGAACGATTGTAGTCGGAATAGTAGAACGCCCGACCGTCGGACTCCAAAGGCTTCGCCCCCAGCACCGTGTTGTAAAGCACGCGTTCCATACTGTCGCCATAGCGCCCGTCTCGCGTCACTCTCAGGAGATAACGCGTCAGCTTGAAATGTGCGTAGCTTCCACAAGGCGTTTCGAATCCGCGATGCGTGCCGGTAAGGCTTGCGTATAGGGCGTCGCTGCCAGGGGCGCCGAAGCTTTCGTTGGGTCCCCAGCCGCCGGTCGCAAAACTCTGCGTGGCCGCGATCATGTCGAAGGCATTACTGGCGGCCCGCAAGTGCTTCAAGCTGCCGGCGGCAAGATAGGCTTGCATGGCGGAGCTGAGGGCATTGCAGAAGCTGTAAGCGTGATGATTTCCCAGGACGTTTCTGTTTTCCGAGAGCGGATCGAAATAAGTTTCGTCAAGCAGAAAACGTCCAGCCAATTGCTTGTAGCGATCACCGGCGCCGCGCTCCCATGCGAGATACAAATTCTCCGGCAGCGTGTAAGACTCATCCCAGGTGTAATCGTTTGCCGTGTTGTCTCCGACGGATTTGCGCCAGCTTCTTTGCGGCTCGTCGCGATCGAGGGCGTGCGGAGGCAGGTGCGGCTCCGCTGCGTCCGTCGTCCGATCGAGAAGCGAATAGGCCCGCGGCAAGTCCGCAAAACGGCGCGCGTCGATCAGACCGATCACCATCTTGTCGTAGTTGTACGCGGGAAAGCGAAAGTTCTTATAGAAGCTGCCCGATATAGCCGGCTCGTAAAGGGCGAGCAGCCGCTCCAATCGGGCTCGCGTGCGAGGGTCGTGAGTTACGGCATAGCCTCGCGCGAGCGCCGAAACCCACTGGCCAAAACAGTGCGCCGGAGCGAATCCATGGCCGCCGCTTTCGGTCTTTTCGAGCGGGACTTCGTCGTACCAGCCGCCGAGATTGGGGCCCGGCGCGGGCAAGCCGGCGCGCAGCCGCCAAGGCTTTAGCAGGCTGTCTTCGTTCAACGACATCAAGACGGATTGCGTTTGCTCAAACTGGTTTTGGGCGGGTCCTGGCGCAAGGTCGATGTCGCCGTAGCCGAACTCCTGCAGCGGGCCCGGCGTTTCTCCATGGACTGGAGAGGCAGCGCATAGGGCCGCGGCAAAGCCTGCGGATTGTAGAAACGTGCGGCGAGATGTCATCGAAATACCTGCGGCAATCTTACTTCTACGGACTTGAGAAAATCCGTTTCTCGCGTTTCACGGCGGGTGCCTTGCCCCGGCGCAGTTGAAGCAGCGCCACTTCAGGCGGGCACCTGTAGCGAACCGGCAACGTCGAACAACCCGCACCCCAACTGGTGTATCCTTGCATCTCTCCGAAAGTCCAGTGCCCTTGCACGAATGGCCTTGGAACCGGCGCATTCTTCTTCACCGCCCCAAGCACCGGCAGTCTCACTTGCCCGGCATGAGTGTGGCCGCAAAGGTAAAGTCGCACGCCTAGCTCGGAAGCTTCGCCATACATCTGGGGAGAGTGTGCCAGCAAGATTTTAAATCCCGCCGCCGGGATGGCCGACACCGCCTTGGGCATATCCGCGCATCGGTAGTCGAATTGATCGTCCACTCCGGCGAACCACAGGCAGGAATCCTCCTCGCGTATCGCGACAGAATCGTTAATCAACATGCGGACGCCCATCCGCTCAAACCAGAAAGCCATCTCGGCCGCGTCATGGTTTCCCAGAATGCCAAGCGTGCCAAGCCGGGCATGGATTTTCGACAAAACTCCGCTCATGCGCGGGTACACCTCGTCGTAAGGGCCGTTGATCTCATAGCGGTAATCGCCAGTCATCACGCAGAGATCGGGCCGCAGGTTTGCCAGCACCGGCGCAAGAACTTCCATCAGGCCATCCATTTTGTCGATGTGGAAATCCGAAAGGTGTAGGATTTCAAAGCCGTCGAATGCCTGAGGCAAGTCCTCGAAATAGAGTTGCACATGGCTCACACGAGGGCTAAGAGCGTTTCGGATCCCTCTCGAATAGATGCCAAGAAGTTTAAAAATAAACTTGAAAACGGCAGTCTTGATTCGTAGGTTGAACCACAGGCGAAAGCGGCTCTTGCGGAAGGTGCGCCCGGAACGCGCAAAGTATTCCTCTACGCGCAGCCTCGGCCGCAGCGACTCGGCCAGTTTGTTTTCTTGAGCGGCCGCAGCCGTACTTGAATCGCAGAATGACACCTGATTCGATCTTATAAGGAGATGAGTTGCGGATGCTACCCTCGTGAGAACTCCCGATCCTGATGCCAACTCAAAGAAAGCATTCCTGGCCAATTGCGGCTTTGATTTACTCCATCGGCTCATTAGCAGGCGCTGGCGTTCTTGGCGCCAATACAACGCCAACACCGAGCGGCGATGAACTGCTGTTTACCGACGGCGAGCGGTTACTCGGTCATTTTGAGCGCTCAACCGGAGACTCTCTTACTTTTAAGAGCGACGCGGTTGGCCAGATCACGGTCAGTTGGAGCAAGGTTAAAGCCCTGAAGTCCTCGCTGCCTGTGGCGGTCGTGCCAAAGGGAGTGAAGTTCGGACGCCGCAGGGACACGGATCAAATCCCGCGCGGCCGCATCTCAGTCGAGAACCAAAAGATCGAAGTTGCCGATGGGTCGCCCGCGCCGCCTGTCATTCCCGTCACGGCCGCCGGCTACGTCATCGACCAAGCGACCTTTCAAAAGTCGCTGCGAAAGCCGAACTTTTTCGAGGCGTGGAAAGGAACTGCGACGGCTGGCGTGTCGCTGGTCCTCGCGACGCAGAATAACCGCTCCTACTCGAGCGCGATCGCTTTGAACCGGGCCATCCCGACAGAGCCGTGGATGAACCCGGAACACCGCACGTCCGTGGTCTTCAGTTCGGCATTCGGGCAACTCACGCAGCCTGGCCAACCAGTGACAAAGACCTCCATCTATCACGCTGAGGCGGAGCGGGACGAGTACTTTTCACCCTCCTTGTACACGTTCGCTGAAGCTGCCTTCGATCACAATTTCTCACAAGGGTTGAACCTCGAACAGGCGTTTGGTGGAGGGCTCGGCTGGACAGTTGTGAAGAGCGGGGATGAGCAGTTCGATTTAAAAGCGGAACTGACCTACGTCAACCAGCAATTTGCTTTGGGCAGCCAAAATCAAAGGCTGGTTGGGTCCATGTTCTCTGAGGAGTACGACCACAAATTCAGACACAACGTCGGTTTGCATGAGGCGCTCTCCGCGTCGCCCGCGTGGAGCAACACCACTGCCTACTCGGCAACCGCCGACCTCATTCTCACTATCCCGATAACCAGACACTTTGGCATCAGCCTAAGCTCGCTGGATACGTTCTTGAACGATCCTTCGCCAGGATTCAAGAAGAATTCGTTCCAGTACACAACTGGACTTACTTACACGCTGCCTTAATAGAACGCTTGCCGACCGTAACATTACACGCTGGCCTTGAATCAGACAAATGGCGGTTTCACAATCCGGAGGGGATTTTATGGCATGGCAGGAAATAACACGGCGGTATTTGGCATCTATCCAAATCGCGGCTTGGCGGAAGAGGCGGTAGACCGCCTCATAGCAGGCGGCTTCCGCAACGAAGATATTTCGGTTCTGCTGCAAGACAATGTGGGCGCCAAGGACTTCGCTCATGAGAAACACATCAAGACTCCGGAAGGCGCGACGACGGGCGTGGTGGCAGGCGGAGTCATTGGCGGCGCCATTGGATTGCTGGCCGGCATCGGTCTTCTCGCCATCCCCGGTCTCGGACCGCTGATTGCTGCCGGGCCGGTAATCGCGGCGCTGACAGGCGTTGGCTCGGGCGGCATTGTGGGTTGCCTGATCGGAGCGCTTGTCGGAATAGGCATTCCCGAATATGAAGCCAAGCGTTACGAAGGTCGTATCAAAGAGGGTGGCGTCTTGCTTTCCGCGCATTGCGATAGCAGCGAATGGGTCGCGACAAAGCGAAGGAAATTCTGAGACTATCGGGCGCCGAAGACATCGCCGCGGCCAGTGAAGCGCGCGGATTTTGCAGTCAGCGACAAGCCGCTTAGCAGAGGCGCGCGCACCGTTTAGCAATTGCACATCTGGGCCGTCGGTGATCCCTGCCCAAACCTACATCGACGCTTTCACGAAAACCTTATCGGCGGCCGCGACATCCGCGTCTTCATGATTCACCTGCACTCTCACCGGTTGCAATCCGGCCTTCTTTTCCGGCTTCGCATCGAAGGTCAGAAGATACTGATTCTGCAGCCTCATGCCGATCTCTTCGAGGAAAGGCGCAAACGACACCGGGGGCCCTATCGTGTTGATATACGACTCTCCGCCCGTCTCATCGGCCAGTTGCGAGAGAAAGCTTTGTCCAATCGTTTCACGCCAGAATGAATGTCCGTAGTGCCCTACGCTGGGGCTGTAGATCGTGAAGATCACCATGCCGGCGCGCTGCGCATCGGCTATCCCCTTGTTTACATAAGGATTGTCCATGCCAATGCCGCCGCCCAACGCTTCGATCCCGCTGCTTATCATCACAACTTCGCGGCGCTCGGCTTTCGCAACGGGCCATTTCTTTATTGCGTCCGAGAGTGAGTCATACGGACTGACATCGCCGCCGGCTGCGCCAAACGGCAATCGAACGGCGTTCGCCGCCGCCCCGTGATCCGCCGTGAATTGCTGGGTAAACGCGGCCATGCCGTTGCGCATGTAACCAACCGCCACTTCAACTCCGGTCGGCAGACTGTTAATCCATTGTTTGATGGAGCCGATCTCCGTGTCGAACGACTCCCTTGCCGAGTCATCGACCAAAAGCATCAATTGCAGGCCACCGTGCTCGCCGCGCAATGGAGTGAAGCCTGTAACCGCCCGGGGCGTCCGGTCTTCAGCCACTTTCAGATCTTGCTGCTCCACCGCGGGAACCGTTTTGCCGCGCTTGGCTTCCACTGTCACGACCATGCTCACCGGTACGCCCGGCGCGGGATCTTGCGCGGCGAAAGCGCAGCCAGCCAGCGCGCCACAAACCACCAATCCAAACATTGTTTGAGCAAACCTGCTTCGAATAGTTCTCATTTATAGTCCAGTCCCTTCTTAGATCAGCATGCCCTGGGAACTTGCTGGAGAACTGACCGGCTCCTCTTACTCGACAAACTGGCCTCTTCCATTGCCGCAAGAGCGCACGTCTCAAACTCCTGCGCCCTTGCTGCCGCGCTGTGATACCGAAGAACCCGTTTCCTGGCATTCTCCGCGATTGTGCGACGGTGCTCCGCGGGCATCTTTAAGTGGGACGTTACATCTCCGAAACTGGACGCCAGTAGTATTTCGGTATACGGATTGAAGAAGCTTTCTAATCCGGGCCAGGCGTCCGTGATAATGGGCACTCCGCATGCGGCCGCTTCAAACAGGCGAACGCTAGGG
>OCTA010002727.1_pt1 | contig 15889 bp, 6 predicted proteins | sample 1538991 | NCBI WGS metagenome assembly OCTA01 (sample SAMEA3539302, study PRJEB22396) | soil metagenome | biome: tundra; feature: field; material: soil | place: USA | collected 2010-05 | depth 0.15 m | reverse complement strand
TGGTGGCCTTCGCCTCGACAAGAGACTTCTAGATAGCTTCATCGACGGCGCGGATATCGAGCTAACCCCAAACAGGCTCATCATCTGTTCTGCCCGCACCTCGGCCATGAAGAAGCATGAAAGCCTAAGCAAAAAGATCAACAAGCTAGGCCTGGAGCACGTTGTAAAAAAGAATGCGGATGTGGAATTCTGGAAATATGAAATTCGATCGTTGTACCTTTTTGTACCTTGATGTCACATGCCAGAAAGGACTTAAGTCCTTTGGAATCTGGCGGGGACGACGGGGATCGAACCCGCGACCTCTGCCGTGACAGTCCATGACTTAATCTGAGGCATCCTGGAATGTATCTTTGCCCAGTTTGCATCTCTCAATACGTGCTGTTTGCCATCGAGAACCAAGATCGACACTATTTACGGATAAGCTCTTAAAACAATTCAGTTTTTGCAAGGTCCTGAGACATGTCTTCGATACGCGATCACCTTCGGACCAGCGTAACCGCCGGGAAGAGACTTGATCTGGATTAACGCCTCGAAGGGCTCCACGTTGGTGCCGGAGGTATGCTGTAAGTCCTGTAGCAGCGAACTCAGAGCCTGGGCGTCGGTGACGATCTCGCCGGCGGCTTCGGTTGCCTGCATGTTCAAGCCTTCGAGTAGGACGGCGAAGTGCGAGCCATTGCAGGGCCTCAGCAAGGCGACCACGCCGTAGCTCTCAAATTCCTTCTGTTCGCCTCCCTCGACATCAAGCGTCGTCGGAATACTGTAGCGTTCCGACTCACCAGGATGGGGGGCGCGGTTGCGGAAGGAAGGCGCCCCGGTGGTGGGGTCCCTCTCAACCACGAAGTTCAATTCAGGTTCGAACACTTCCATCCACGGATTGGATCGATGGCTGCCGATGAGCGCGACATTTCCATCCTGGAAGCTGCGGGAATCGATGTCCCTGGCGTACTGCACATTGTAGCTGCTCCCGAAAGCGCGAGCGATGACGGCCAGTCTCGTGGTGACGATTACATCGGCTGGACTGGTGGAGCGGCGGATCGCTACTTCCCGCAGTCGCGGGTTGGAAAGAGAGAGCAGGCGGCGGCTTAGATAATCGCCGAGGTTCAGGTCATGGCCGCTGAGATCCTGCCATAAGGCAAATCCTGTATCGGCGGGGACGATCTTCAACCCGCCTTCTGGAGCGTTGAATATCTGAGCCCAGAAGTCGCGGAGAGAAGGCGCTTGCGGGATATTCGCCGGGGTGCCACTTCGCCTCTGGAAAAGGACGAGCAGAATGACAACGAGAAGGGCGAGATTGACGGCCAGGGAGACTACCAGCCAGCGACGCCGCGACGCCGCTGGCACCGGTGGGGCGGGGGCTATCGCTTCGAGCGGCTTCGAAATCTCGAGGGGCGGGGTTTCTACGATTTTAATCCGCGGCAGGAACTCTGGCTTGTATGTCCCTTTGGGGATGGTAATGACGCAGCGCTCCTGCGCTCCCTCCGTTGCGAAATACTTCTCCAGCCGCTGTCGCAGTTCGTGGGCGCGAACGCGGACAATATTGTCTTCAGCAGGGTCGTAGTTTGGTCTTCGGCCAAGCACTTCAGTGCCGATGGCCTGTTCCTTGATCCGCTCGTAGCGGTTCGCGAGTGCATGTTCGGTGATGTAGAGAAGGAAGGCCCGCATGGCCGGTGAGCGGGAGAAAGACGAACTGCCGACGACTCGCTGAACGAGCTCGAGCTTTTCTTTTGACCCTACAAGGTCACCGGCCTCTTCAGCATGTGCAGGCACGGGGTGCTGCAGTGAGGTTTGTTGCATGGTCGATCCTGATTCTGGCCTCGGGGCTCCGTGGTCTCTAAGAAAAGCCAAACAGATTCTGAACGCGCCACGAGGGTTTCTACAAACGGACTGAAGTTTACCGTAAAAACTATTGACTTAGCAAAGCCCGACTCATCCAAAGGATGGACCACAAGATGGACTCCGGCCGTCCCGTCGCGCGGTCATTCTGTTCGAGATGAGGGCTAGGCATCTCGTATCTGATAGATTTTACAGAACAAATTACAGTTAATTCACTGCACATCGCAAGGCGAAGCGAGGATACTTCGCAACGAATCGGGAAAGGCTTTGACAACGTTTCGAAGAAGTAAGTGGATCGCACCAGACCATCGCTTCTCGCAAGTGTTCGTTCTAGGACATTTTAGGAAGCCGGTTCGAGCGATGCTACATTCCTTGGCTTTTCTTATGATGGAGGCAGTTCAATGAAAAGAACAACAGCGATGTTGCTCGGATGTCTTCTGGCATTCTGGGCGCTATCTTTCACCGGAGCAGCTTACGGTCAAGGAGACCGCGGGACGCTCGCTGGAACAGTTACCGACGCTTCAAAGGGGGCAATTCCGGGAGCAGCGGTGACGGTGGCAAACACCAGTACCGGGTTCACCCAATCCACCCAGACGGGAACGTCGGGCGAATTCCGGTTTTCCTCTGTTCCCATGGGAACGTACTCAGTGACGGTGGATCATCCGGGATTCAGTAAGTGGGAGACGGGAGCGGTTGTGATCAATATCAACACTCTCGTTTCTCTTGATGTCCAACTGGTGATTGGGGCAACCAGCGAGACGGTCGTGGTCACGGGCGCTCCTCCCGTCCTCTCCGAGGAAGGGACAAACCTAGGCAAGGTCATGACCAACCAGCAGATTATGGACCTGCCTTTGAGTCTCGGCGGCGGACCGCGGAGCACGTATTCCTTCATCGCGCTGACGCCGGGGGTCACCACGGCGGGCGGCAGCCCACGTATCGCCGGCGGGCTGATCCAAGGCACCAGCATCCTGATGGACGGCGCCGAATCGATGAGTCAGCGCCGAAATGACGAGGGCATGACCGGCGTGAGTGTCGAGGCCATCCAGGAATTCAAGGTCCAGAGCTCTTCCTACTCCGCCGAATTCGGGCGGCTTTCCAATGGAATTGTGAACTTTGGCCTGAAGTCGGGGACCAATAGCTTCCATGGCACGGCCTTCGACTTTTTCCGGAACGAGTACTTTGATGCGAACAACAGTTCCTGGTCACCGCAACGGAAGGGAGCCCGGCGCCAGGACAATCCTGGTTTCAGTGTTGGTGGTCCGGTTCTGAAAGACAAGCTCTATTTCTTTACCGCATACGAATACGCGTATTGGATCAATCCTCAACCTACCAACCTGATTACCGTGCCCACAGCGGAAATACGGTCCGGCAATTTTCGTAACTATAAGGACGCAAGCGGCCGGATGATTCCGATCTTCGATCCGTTCGACGCAGCCGGAAACCTCATCACCGACCAAACCCAGCGCCAGCCGATGCAGTGCGACGGCGTTTACAACATGATCTGCCCCAACCGGATCAGCAGCCCGATCATCAACACGCTGCAATCCATGTTACCCAACCCGGAACTCTCCACGGGCAACGATCGCGACAACAACTATCGGGCGGTCGCTCAAACGAAGAACAAACAAAACGTCTTTTCCATTAAGGGCGACTACAACGCGACCCAGAAGGACAGGATGAGCTTTTCCTTTGGGCGCACCTTCAATCCGCCGTACCCGTCGATTGGGCCGGCTGCGGGCGTGCCAACAAGCAACTTTGGCTCAGACAGCATGATTCGCTACTTCCGCTACAACGAAGATCACATTTTCACCAGCAACCTGATCAACCACTTCACCTTTGGTCTCGATCAGCGCCGCATCTTCGAAGGCGGGGCCGGACTCACGGATATCACGGACGACCTGCGCGATTCGGTGCAATATCCCGGAACGGCCTCGCGGCAGGGAATCCAGCATGGCGCCATCACGGAATACCAAACCGAGTTTCTGCAATGGGGCAGCGAGGTGTTGACCGATTCGCGGCAGCGCTCCGAGACCCTCTACGATACGCTGATCTGGACACACGGCAGCCATACGATCAAGTCCGGCTTCAACTACTATCATTGGCTCTATCGACGGATCGATTGCATCTCCTGCAATGGGACGATTCTCTTCGATGGGTCGGCGACGGGGAACAGCTCGTACGGTTATTCGGGGACCGTCCCTGGATCCTCCGATCTGTTCTCGACCACCAACCAAGGCTCCAATTATGCAGCCTTCCTGTTGGGCCTGACGAACACGGCCGGGTTTAACTGGGGCGCAGACGAGGCATTTTCCTCGCCGTATTTCGCGTGGTTTGCCCAGGATGACTGGAGAGTCTCGCGGAAACTCACTGTCAACGCCGGCCTGCGGTACGAGATTCCGATACCGAAGGTGGAGAGGCATCGCAACAACAGTAACTTCGATCCGACACTCGCCAATCCAAATGCCGGCGGCACACTCGGTGCGTTGGCCTTCGCCGGCCACGGCCCGGGCAGAATTGGCGTCGATCACTTTGGCGATACCCGCCTGAATGCTTGGGGACCAAGGCTTGGCTTTGCATACCAAGTCCATCCGTCAACGATCCTTCGCGGTGGAGGCGGCATCTTCTATCAACCCATTCGCGAGGACGGCAACGCCGATAACGGCAACATGGGCTTTGCCGGCCGCTACTGGGCGCCAGGGAACCAACTCACGCAGGGTGTGAACACCATCATCGACAGCACAAGCGCCGGAGGGTTCCTTACCCCCTTCTACCAGGCTCAGACTCCCACACAAAGGCCACCCACAATCGCGCCGGGCATTCTAATCGGCAACGGCGTTTTCTGGTATCAGCCCAAGGCCGGCCGCACGCCCTACCTCGGCACGTGGGACTTCACGTTGGAGCAAGGTGTGGGGAAGAATTCCTTGTTCCGTATCAGCTACCACGGCAATGCCGGCATTAAACTGCTTTACAAGAAACCAAACTTCAACCAACTCGACCCGGCTTATCTGTATAAGTATGGGAACGATCTTCTAGTGAAGAGCGTCAACGATCCGGAGGTCCAAGCGCTGGGCATCGTGCCCCCCTGGATACCAAGCAACTACCAGTTCAACCAGGTATTGCGGCCATATCCTCAATACACCGATGTAAACATCAATGCCGGTGGCGCGGCCGGAGGACATTCGCGCTGGAATGCGCTCGAAGCGAGTCTCGAACACAGGTACAGTGACGGATTCCAGACGCTCTTCTCCTATACCTTCTCCAGGTTGGTTGGCAATACGGATGGAGAAGACGCCAACCGGGGCGATGGCGCGGCGCAGAACAACTACGATCTAAAGTCCGAACGCTCGATAGACCGCGACGACCAGACGCATGTTCTCAGTTGGAACTACGTCTACGAGCTTCCGTTTGGGAGAGGCAAGCATTTTGCCGGGTCGGCGTCGCGCTTGTTAAATGTTGCAGTGGGCGGATGGAAGCTTTCGGGCATCGAGCGCTTCAATTCGGGCGCGCCCATGCAGGTGGGCGGCGGTCTTGACTGGATGGCCGGGGCAAGCAGTAACTCGAGGGCGAGCTGGGCCCCCGGTTACGGGCCGCACAGCCAACTGAAGAATTCTCATTTCAACAAGTTCGACGAGAATTCCAAATACCTCAACACAACGGCCTTTGAGCGCGCTCCTCGCGTCGAATTGCCGAACGGTATCCGTTATGGCACTTACGGCAATACACCACGCTACATCTCCCAGCTACGCGGCCATTGGGACATGCAGGACGACATCAACCTGATGAAGGGCTTCGCCGTCACGGAAAACAAGTCAATCGAATTCCGTGCCTCCGCCTTCAACTTCCCGAATCGTCGCTACTCTGCGTATCCGGACACGAACGTGGACGATTCTAACTTCGGCGAAGTGACCAATCCGCAAGCGAACTCTCCGCGATCGACTCAGTTTGCGCTGAAGTTTATCTTCTAAACCGAAGCTCCGGTTCGGACGGAGTTTCTCAGATATCCGGCGCTTTGTCGGGCGATTCTCATCAGCCTGGCAGGCCGTCCAAACAGCGCTTGGAAGCGGCAACGCGCAATTATGGCACCGCTTCTCCCAAAGCGCTCGATCATTGCAATCGTTCCGTACAGGTTTCAAACGGCAACAGCCGTGCCAGTGGTGCTTGGCGCGCGCGAAGTCTGTCTCATGCGCCGCGACATGAAAGCATCGTTTGCCAGATGCGGTGACCGTTCACCCATGGAGATGTGGAGTAGTGAATTTCTTGAACGAAACAAGCAGGCGTCGATTTTTGAAGAACGCCGGTGCGGGAGTTGCATTGGTCACTCTGAGCGGGAGTATGGAGAAAACAGCGGCTGGACAAGGACGCGGCAAAGACCAGGGGAGCGCGGCGGCTGCTGCGCACGAAAGTTCTACGCTCAAGTCTGCGACAGGGAAGTTGGAACTTGTGAACCTGCTGCAGGGGACGCATTCGAGCAAAGCTTTCTCCTGCGGAAATACGTTGCCTATCGTTGCCATGCCCTTTGGAATGGAACACTGGACACTACAATCGAACGTCTCCGCAGAGCCATGGTTCTTCCGCGCGGACGACGCGAGGATCGAGGGTATCCGGTGTACACATCAGCTCAGCCCTTGGCTTAGCGACTATGGGCACGCGACCTTTCTGCCGTTCTGCGGAGATCCTTCCGTGGCGCCGGCACAGCGGGCATCGTCCTACCGGCTGAACCAGTCGATTCTGTCGCCGTGCTATCTCCGTCTCGATCTCCTGCGCTATCGCTGCAGGACCGAACTGGTTCCAACCGAGCGCGGAGCCATCTTGCGAATGCGCTTTGAAGAGCCGGGAGCGGCCGGACTGATGGTCGATCTACCGGGGGAGGATGCCGAGTTCACCGATCTGCGCGAGAACAAAATCGTGGCCGGATTAACTCATGCCAACAGCGGGGGCGTTCCAGCCGGATTTACGGCGCATTATGTCGTTGAGGTGGATACGGCAATCTCCGGCTTTAGCGTGCAAATGGTCAATGGACGGCGCGTCGGCGTGATCCGATTCCAGGCGAAGAGGGATACGCCGGTAGAATGCCGCATCGCCGGCTCATTTCTCTCTCGCGAGCAGGCAATGACGAATCTGCGCCGGGAACTTGGCCACAGAAGCTTTGAGGATCTGCGCGCTGCGGCGGAGAAGGCGTGGGAGACAGAACTGACGCGGATCGAGGTTGACGGCGGGACGGAAGAGCAAAGGCGCATCTTCTATTCCTGTCTCTACCGAGCTTCTCTGTTTCCTCGTATCTTCCACGAATACGATTCGTCGGGAAATGCGGTGCATTACAGCGCCTACAGCGGCGCTGCGGCACCAGGCGTGATGTACGCCGACCACGGATATTGGGATGTTTATCGGGCGTGGTATCCATTGATGTCGATCATCAACCCGGAACGTCTCGGAGAATTTCTGCAGGGATGGGTGAATGCCTCAAAGGAGGGCGGATGGCTTCCGCAGTTTCCTGCCCCAGGCTATCGCTCGTGCATGACCGGAAGCCTGATCGATTCGGTGTTTGGCGACGCCGCTGCGAAGGGGATCGGGGGATATGACGCTGAGGCCGCCTTCCTTGCCCTTCGTAAGCACGCGGTCCAGCCGGGCAGTCCCGATTCCGGCTATGGCCGTCGGGGAATTGAAGATTATCTGAAGAAGGGATATGTCCCGGCAGACCATGTCGCTCAGGCAGCCGTCGAGACCCTCGACTCCGCATATGGAGATTTCTGTATTGCCCAGGCGGCGCGGGCACTTGGCAAGGGGCAAGACGCTCTCCTGTTTGAACAGCGTGCTCGGAACTGGAGGAATGTCTTCGACCCTGGAACTGGTTTCATGCGCGGAAAGACCAGCGATGGAAAGTGGGTTGAACCGTTCGATCCCTTCTCCTGGGGCGGAGCCTATGTGGAAGGGGCAGCCTGGCAGCACAGGTTCTCTGTGCCGCATGATGTGAACGGCCTGATCGAGGCCATGGGAGGAAGGGCGGCGTTCGTGGACAGCCTGGAGAAGATGCTGCAGGCCGAGGCGCGATTCGATGTCGGAACGTACGGCGCCGAGATTCACGAGATGTCAGAGATGGCTGCGGTGGATTTTGGCCAATATGCTCATAGCAACCAGCCTGTTCATCACGCTCTTTACCTGTTCACAGTTGCAGGACGTAGAGATCTGACTCAGTACTGGGTGCGACGCGTGTTGGATACGCTTTACACCCCGCAGAATTTTCCGGGCGATGAAGATACGGGTTCGATGGCCGCATGGTACGTGCTGAGTGCGCTTGGGTTTTATCCGGTCTGTCCGGGAAGACCCGACTACGTCCTGGGAGCGCCGCTCTTTGACCAGGCGGCGATCCGGATGGGAACCGGCCATATAACAACGATAAGGGCACTCAACAATTACAGGGACTGCTGTTATGCAGGCGCGCCTCGGGTGAATGGGAAGCTGCATACAGAAGCGGAGATCTCGCACAGGACGATCTCCGAAGGGTGCGAGATGGTCTTCGAGATGGCCGCCAAAGCGCAGGGTTGAATACTGACCCGGTAGCGGGATGAGCGTGTTGTCCGAGGTCAATTGAGGAAGGAATCCAGACATGAAAATACAGGGCAGAGGTGTCACGTTGGCTGCGTTTCTCGTCCTGTTGTGCGGTGTTTCCGCTGCGCAACAGATCTCCGCGACAAAGGAGCGAAGCGACGACCAGCGATTGAGCTTCCAGACGCATGCTCCGTGGTCTCCGCGTACCAACCTGAACGGGGATGTTGTAATGTCCTATGGCATCGATCCAGGGCTGCCGGCGAACCTCGCGAGCTGGCGTGCGCGTGGGTACAGGATCCAGGTGATGACCGGAGTGGCGTGGGGAGAGTACCAGGATTATCTCTACGGCCGTTTCGACGGAAAGAACCACTGGGACCAGGCGCAGAAGGACCGCAATGGCAAGCTGGTGCAACATGGCGTGGATGTCCCCTACATCTCGCCCGGCATGGATTACGGCAACTATCTGACGGTCGGAATCAAGCGGGCACTCGATGCCGGCGCGGAGGCTGTGTATCTCGAAGAGCCGGAGTTCTGGGCCCGCAGCGGTTGGGAGGATAACTTCAAGCGCGAGTGGAAGGCCTACTACGGAGAAGAATGGCAGGCTCCCGATTCGTCGCCGGATGCACAGTACCGTGCGTCGAAGCTGAAGTACATGCTGTACAGAAGGGCACTGGCGCAGATCTTCGATTTTGCGAAAGTCTATGGCAAGGAGCATGGGCGCACCATCCGTTGTTATGTGCCAACCCATTCACTCATCAATTATGCGAATTGGAGGATCGTCAGTCCGGAGTCTTCCCTGATCAACGTGGGGGCCGACGGTTATATCGCGCAGATCTGGACCGGAACGGCGCGCGAGCCGAACTACTACAAAGGCGTGCTGAAGGAGCGCACCTTTGAAACCGCCTTTCTGGAATACGGTGCAATGCAGAATCTCGTGCGCGCCTCCGGGCGCCGGGTTTGGTATCTCAATGATCCGATCGAGGACAATCCCAACCACGACTGGGAGGACTACCGCACAAACTGGGAAAGCACGCTCACCGCGTCTTTGATGCAACCAGAGGTTTGGCGCTACGAAATCATGCCGTGGCCAGAAAGAATATTCAACGGCAAGCATCCGGTAAAGAGTGTTTTCGTATCGACAAAGTCGGTGAAAGAACAAGAGCAGGTGCCCGTCGGCACCGGACTCGGTGGTTTTGGTGCGGCCCCGGACGTTGAGAAGGTAGGCATTCCCAAGGCCTACGAAACCGAATTGCAGAGTGTGATCAGCGCGCTCGGCGATATGAAGCAGTCAGAAGTGCACTGGGACAGCGCGGGAACCGAGAATCTCGGAGTACTGGTCTCGGACACAATGATGTTCGAGCGTGCCGACCCCAGTCCTTCCGATGCCGCACTCGGTTCGTTTTACGGTTTGGCAATGCCGCTGGTCAAGCGTGGGATACCCGTCGAACCAGTGCAGATTGAGAGCGCCAGCGCCCGAGGATTTCTAGCCCGGTACAAGCTATTGTTGCTGACTTATGAGGGTCAGAAGCCGCCAACCCCGGAGTTCCATACAGCTTTGGCAAAATGGGTGCGCGAGGGTGGGGCACTTGTGGTGGTTGACAAGGACGAAGACCCCTACAACGCTGTTCGCGAGTGGTGGAATACGGCGCCTAACTCCTTCAAGTCTCCACGGCAACATCTCTTCTCGATCCTGGGCATTGAACCGGATGCGACCGGGCTCCATCGGATTGGACGTGGCGTACTTGTGTCGGCCCGGGTCTCTCCCGCCGCACTCACGCGAGCACAGGATGGCAGTGAATCGCTTCGACAACTGACACGCCAGGCGGCAACCGCGGTAAACCTGCCATGGAAAGAAACAAGTGCCCTGGTGCTTCGTCGGGGCCCTTATGTCATCGCAGCAGGCCTCGACGAATCCGTACCTGACGCGAAGCCGCACGTTCTGCATGGACACTTCATCGATCTTTTCGATGCACGGCTGCCTGCGCTCACGAGCGTGACGTTGGGGCCGAATGTCCGTAGCCTGCTCATTGATCTGGATTTCAGAAAGCACGATCGCATGCCGAGGGTAGTTGCCGCTGCTTGCAGAGTTCGGGACGAGCGCGCGAGTATACACAAGCTTAGTTTTCAGACGGATGGAATTGCCGATACAAACGCTGTCGTGAGTATCGCGACATCCAGGAAACCAAAAGAAATCACGATCGGCCGCAAGATAGCCAGTCGCGAGCAATATGACTTCTCCGCGGGGATTTTGCAGTTAAAGTTTAACAATTCTCCAGATGGCGTCCCGGTAGAGGTTGTCTTTGAACAATAAACTTTCCTCTTATTGTGACGCTCAAGAACATTGGTTCTGCATTGTGGATGGCGATGGGGACTCGGGCTGGCTGGTTGCAGGTCGCGGCTCAGTTTAATCCTTGCTAAGGGCGTCGCAGCAAGGGCGTGTTATGTGCAATAGCTATACCGACTCGCCTTGAAACACGGTAGGCAATATCGGCATCAGAAAGGTTACTGTTTCCATGAATCCCGCTCGCCAATTGATCAGGTACTTGGCCGCATTTCTGTTGCTTGGATGTTTCTTGTCCCCCTGCCTGCTGGCCCAGAACAAAGTAGCTTCAAACAAGAGTCCTGTTGACTATGCAAATGGATTAGTCGGAACGGCACCGTTGGATGATCAGGAGCTAATCGGAAACGCGCCACCACCAGGCGAACGGCTCTACTCGGGTTTCACATCGCCGGGAGCTGTGCTCCCTCATAGTTCCACGGACATGGCTCTCATCAACGAGTATCCGGACCTGTTCTATTCAGCCGGGATCAGACCTTCCTACTTCTATCCGAACCGGATGATGGTTGGCTTTTCAAGCGGAGCGGATAGAGGTCCTACGGTAATGCCGGTCGTTGGCGACTGGACAGTCCCTGCGGAGCGCAGTGTTTCGGTCTATGACAAGGCACTCGATAAATCTTCACCGGGGTACTACACCGTCTATCTGGACGACTTCAAAACCAAGGTCGAAATGACCGCAACCACATGGACCGGAGTTTACAGGTTCACGTTTCCTCAGACAGAAAGGGCCCACATACTGATCGATCAGGGCCGGGCAGGAGGGGAGATCGAAATTATAGGGGACCGCCTCGTGCGCGGGCACGCCCAACGCGGCAACCGGAGGCACGGGGCAGAAGAGTCTGAAGATAATCATTTTGTCGCTGAATTCTCGAAGCCGTTCAAAACGTTCGGCACCTTCAGGGAGCTTGCCATCGACCAGGGAAAGATGCCCATTCGGAGGTCGCTGTTGGGAAACAAGGATGTGGAACCTGACGCGCGCACCGTATCGGGAAACTACGCCGGAGCGTACTTACAGTTCTCCGCTACCGCAGGAGAACAGGTGCTTGTGAAGATTGCGTCCGGTCGAAGCTATGCAATAGCCGAGGAGAGGCTGCGGTCGGAAGACCCAGGCTGGAATTTTGACCATGTGAGGAAACTGGCAGAAGGCGCATGGGCCGGAAAGCTGAACCTGATCGAGGTCAAGGGTGAAACTGAAAAGGAAAGGAGTCTGTTCTATTCCTGCCTGCCCCACTCCTTTGCCAGCCCCCACCTGATAGCGAAGAAAGGTGAACAGTTCACCGGCCTGGATGGCAAGGCCAGGACGGCCGAATACGACCGCTATGACCCCGTACCCTTCTGGGACACCGGCCGCAACCAGATCGAACTGCTGACAATGCTCGAACCCGATGTAAAGGTCGACATCCTGCGCTCGCAACTGGACATGGCTCGCGAGTCCGGTTTTATGGGCACCTCGTTCCATGGCGACAATGCAGTCTTGATGTATCTGGGCGACTGGGAGCGAGGGTTGAAGTTTGACTGGGCTTCGGCCTACGAATACCTCCGTAAAAACGCCACCGACGTGAGTGGTCCCAGAGGTTTCCTCGCGGAATACGTGCAGAAGGATTGGATTTCGGACATCATACCGGACCATAATCCCAGTCCTCCGTCTTCCGATGGCAAGGCGGGCGTGGCAACCACGCTGGAATATAGCTGGGACGATTACGCTCTCGCTCTCTATGCGAAGAAGCTTGGCAAGGAAGGCGATTATCAAATGTTCCTGAAGAGAGCGCACAATTACCAAAATGTATTCGACCCTTCGGTTGGCTTCATGCGCGGCAGGACAATGGACGGCAAATGGATCTCGCCGTTCGATCCACGGGAACCTTATTACACCTTCATGATGAAGGAGGCTTCCGGTTGGTCGACCTTGTGGCTGGTTCCGCATGACGTGCAGGGTCTGATCAATTTATTGGGCGGAAGAGAGAAATTTGCCGCGAAGCTGGATGCGTTCTTTAACACGCCCTACAACCCCAAAGGCATATGCCGTGATTGCACCGGAATGATCGGACAGTACGTCCAGGGCAATCAGCCCGATCAGCAGGCTGCCTACTACTACGACTGGGCGGGTCAACCGTGGAAGACTCAGGAACTGACGCGAAAAATCCTCAAACTGATGTATGGCAGCGATAAATATGGCCTGGCATTTCCGGGAATGGATGACCAGGGTTCGACCTCGTCATGGTATGTGCTTAGCGCCATGGGGTTCTACACGGTCGATCCATCGAGTCCGAACTATATCTTGGGTAGCCCGATTTTCGATGAGGTGACGATCCACATGGGGAATCAGAAAGACTTAGTGATCGTAGCTAAGAATAATTCGGAGAAGAACATTTATATCCAATTGGCAACGATGAATGGGAAGCCCTGGGACAAGCCGTGGTTCAGCCATTCCAAAATTGCGAATGGCGGAACACTGAGGGTCAACATGGCCCGTTGCCAAACCGGAAGTGGGGAAGTGCACCGGACGCGGCGCCCCCATCGATGTCTCCATCGAACCAATGATCTTTTGATAGGTGAAAAGAGGATTGTCAGAAAGAATGATTCGGGAAGATGCGCCGTCATCAAAGCTTGGCTGCAAAGCCGCAGCGCTTAGTGTGCAAAGATGACCCATTAGGTGTCGCCAACGCTGACACCGATACGGACAACTTGTTCCCGATCCGACGACTGGCCAGCTGTATGAGGAATTGATGCGAACTGCGAGTATCGCGAACGATAACGAATCGAGGTTTGGTCTAGCTATGGCACCATCTCGTCCACCCTAATCGCGGACTATTTCTGCCTACGTCCGGATTGTCTTTGCGACGGTCCGCTTTATGAAGCAGCCACTCCAGCCCCCGAGGATGAAGACATGTCCCTTACGCGCCGCAATTTTCTTGCACTCAGCAGTGTTGCCGCCGGCAGCAGTGCGTTGTCAACTTACTCGTTTGCACAACTTGGCAGGGACTACTACCCTTCCAATGCAGCACTTCCTACGTTGCCCGAAGCTGAGTTCCTTGAGGCTGCCGACTTGACGGCGCTGGACGGTGACGAGCAGTCGCTGCTAGTAACGCTCCAGGGGCTGGTGAATAGACGGCGTCCGCGCCTCTACTTTTACTGGGGCACGGATGCGACGAATAAGACGTGGCTGGATACGATCCATGTGCCCAATCGCACGACGACCGATCCATGGGAGTTCATTCCGCGGTATCGCTCGGAGGTCCGAGGGGCTGTCGTCTACGATCCCAACCTGCCGGATACGGTAAACCTGGCGACCAGCATTGCGAGCTTGCGCGGAGGCGTGATCGCGACGTCGGAGCTGGCAAAGCGATTCAATCTGGAGGTGCTCGACGATCTGCGCGGACGATTCACAAGTGGACTGGCCGCCTATCAGTGGGCCTTTGACCACCTGTGGCCGCAGATGTCCGATCGCATCCTCACAGCCATCAGCCCTGCGAATACTGTCACGGTCGCAAATGTGCCGTGGACGATGCTGCTTCAGGAGTCGCGCCCTATTCATGATGCATCGAACAAGGCCACGTACACGCTCGACCTTTCGAGCCTGCTGAGCGGAGAAGCGGTGTATGTGCGGTTCCAGGATGCGGTGCCGAGCGACGGATGGGGGCCATCCGTGTCGCAGGTCACCATGAGCGCAGACGGCAATACGATCGCGTCGTTCCAACCCGGAGGCGCAGCTGAGCAGCCGTACCTTTTCGATGCCGGTGGCTCTCAGACCGCCACCGGGTGGAGGTTTGCGGATGGCAACAATTATTTCATCTATCGCTTTACGCCGCCCGCCGGTACCAAGCAGTTGACCTTGGCCGTGACGATGTGGAACGAGTTTCTAGTCACGGGCACCAGCACAGCACCCAGTGTGCAACAAGCGAATGCAAACTTTCGCGACTACATCGTTGCCACCAAGGCGCCTGTATTCTGGCTGGACCCGGAGGTGCCCGCAGAGGCCGCGCTGTTTGCACAAATCCTGCAACGCGCGAAGCCGGACACGCCCTACCTGGGCTGGTTTCCACTAGGACATGAGATGACCGGTGTGACGCTGTGTGGTCAGCACGGCTCTCCGGTGGTGGCGGCAGACTTTTTTATCAATGCCTCTGTATTCGCAGGCGTGCGTGCGCATATTGATTCGCGGATCACGCACCCACCGGTACCCAAAATTGAGAACAAGATCTACCTAACGATGACCATGGTGGAGGGCGACAACATCCAGTACAACCAACACCGCATGCGGGACATGTGGGACGATGCAGGGCGCGGGCTCGTACCGCTGAACTGGAGCATCAGCGTGCTGTTGCTGGACATCGCCCCAGGCATTTTGCGTTACTATCAAAGGACGCGGACGAAGAACGATCTCCTAATGGCCGGGCCTTCGGGGGCAGGTTATACCTATCCGGCGGTTTGGCCCGCAGCCGACCTGGAGCAGTTCGCTAAGCGCACCGGAATTTACATGCAGCGGACGGGCATGGACACGTTGTTTGCTTATAATCGCGACAACAGCACCGACCTGCCTTTGAGTGCGGAGATCGTGGACCGCTACAAGCGAAATGTGCCAAATCTGCTTGGCATCGTCTACAACTACGAACCGCAGAGCCAAGTGAGCTTTGTGGACGGCGTGCCGCTGGCGACGCTACTGGGAGTGAACGACTTGGCGAGCGGCAAAACCGCACTGGCGCAGTTAGGTGCGGCATGGGATGGAAAGTCGCCGCTCTTCGTCGCGGCAGGGTTGGAGTCATGGAACATGCTACCGACCGATGCTAAGGCGCTGGCGGATTCGCTAGGCTCGGAGTTCGAGATCGTGCGCGGCGATACGTTCTTGCAGATGCTGCGAGCGACGCAGGGCTAGATGCAGAGCTCGTGTGAAGGAAAGCTTCATTCGATCCACGTAGCACCAGCCCGATGGTCTCGACGTTCGATGGACGCATGATCGTCAGCCCACCGGGTCTTTTGAGGGAGTTGTCGTTGACGCGAACGGCAATTCCCTCACTCGCGCCGAGGCTTGCTGGAGAGCGGCGCTCGAAAGGACGATCGTCTGTATCCGTCAGACCAACGCATATTGACAGTTAGGGATGCTTGGCGGCCCATGCGGTGGAGAGCGACATAAAGTCGGGGGTCACGCAGCCTTAGGCCGGAATCTTGGATACC
>OCTA010002726.1_pt1 | contig 15896 bp, 18 predicted proteins | sample 1538991 | NCBI WGS metagenome assembly OCTA01 (sample SAMEA3539302, study PRJEB22396) | soil metagenome | biome: tundra; feature: field; material: soil | place: USA | collected 2010-05 | depth 0.15 m | reverse complement strand
GCGTCTGCCTGTCACGCAGAAGGTCGCGGGTTCGAGTCCCGTCCATCCCGCCATTTAAAGCAGGGCCCATTCTCATCGAGAATGGGCCTTGTTCATTGTAAAACAGTGAGTTAAGGTAGTTGCAGCATTAATCAGACTTGAGCAGGATTAAGCACGATTTGCGGCTTTAAGAGCCACTGAAAAGCCACTAACGTTGGCTTCAGTACTCCAAATTACCCCGTGAAGATCTCAGGGCCATTTCTCGACAAAGCCAAGAAATCCGCAGGTCAGCCCAACTGCTGGTACCTGCGGTACTCCACGCCCAAGCTGAAGCAAGACGGCACAATTGTTATCGAAGGGAACGGTAAGCCTGCTCTTCGGCGCCACAGACCATACTTCCCATCGAAGGCCAAGGCCGAAGCGGACAAGCCAAGGCTTGAGGAACAGCACAACGCCACCGGCTCAAGCCAGTTCCTCTTCGATCGCAATGCCGTCCTCGACTACGAGCAGGCCCTGAAGATCACCGGAGGGGTCCCACTGGTAGATGTAGCCAAGTTCTGGCGCCTCCATCATCCGGAGAAGACTCTCGCCAATTGCAGAGAGCTCAGCGTTCGGTACATAGAGGTGGTTCGATCTAGGTCTGCTTCGGCGCTGAAAAAGACTTCGAATGGAGAACCGGTCTATGACCGACATGTAAGCGACTTGAAGTACCGCATTGGTGCCTTCGTAAACACTCCCTACGGTCTGCGATATCCGTTATCCATAACCAAAGCTGAAATCCTGAAGTACATCTGGGATGTTGAAGGAGAGCCGCGAACGAAGCGCAACCACAGGAACGCCCTAAGCGCCTTCTTCGGTTGGATGGAGGAAGAGGGCCTCGTTTCGAAGAATCCAGCCGGTGGAATTGAGCTGCGCCAGCTCCCAAAAGAGGTGCCCAAGGAGATCGAGTTCTTGTCGGTTGGTCAGGTGACCCGCTATCTCCGTGCAGCCGAGAGGTACGCTCCAGAGATTGTTGCCCATGAAGCAGTCCAGCTGTTCAGCGGGGTCCGATCCGATGATGAAATGGCCAATTTTCTGGCTGAGTATGTGGTCGAGGCGGAAAGGAGCATTGTGATTCCGGCGGCCATCGCCAAGACCGGGAAGAGAGAGGTTATCAACGGCCTGGAGGAGAACTTCTGGGAATGGTGGAAAGTGTACGGGCCGTCGAAAGGTGGCCTGCGGCCGCCCAACTACGAGCCCAGGTGGAAGCGGGTCCGCGTCCTTTCTGGCGTTAAGGATTGTCAACAAGCCGATCAATTGGCTCGGCTTCCAATCAAGACTTTGCTGGCTTTGCCCGAAGCAAAAGCTTCGCTGCAAGCGTGGCCACGGAATGCCCGTCGGCGCACTTTCTGTACCTACCACGTAGCAAAGTACCAGAGCGCCGATAAGACTGCTCTGATCCTACGGCACCGAGGCGGCGTCTCCACTCTGCATGATTCTTATCGTGGCCTCGGTGTGACACAGGAAATGGGCGACGCGTACTTCAAGATTATCCCGTCACCCGTCAATAAGGCGATACGCCCTGAATTTGAACCGAAAGGGATCGTGAGAATTCAGGAAGAACGAAAGCGTCGGCAAAAAGGCAAGTCACGGCGTCATGCCGCAAAAACAGCCCTGAATTAGGGCCCAACGATGGTCGCGGAAATCGCACAAACCCGACATTGGGCAGAAACTACGAACGGACCCGACGACCCCTTATCTTCCCATTGTACCTTAAAAGCTTTTAGTTCCGGTCCGGACTGCCACGAGGCTCCATAAGCCGAGCCCTTCTCGTGAACGGCTACGGACTCAATTGCTCCGCATTTGGGGCACGTGACTTTGAATCTATTGCTGTCGATGGTTCCCATAAATGGAGTTATTCTGCAGGTGGCGGAAAAAGTTGATCTACCCAATTCTGAGTGGCCTTTAGATTCTCAATCTCGGAGAAGCGCCGCGGAAGGTCATTCAGTAATCCTCGCGGTATCAAATATACTCTAGAGGCGTCCAGCTGAACTTCGCTGTTCTCGCCAACGAGTCGCACTGCAGCGAGGACGTGATACTTCCTATCGGCTCCGGGCAGGTCGTAGGTGTCATCCTGTGTTGTCTTGACTTGGATCGCGCGGAAGACGCTACCCCGCACCGCTATCAGATCATTACCGGTGTCCTTTAATGGAGCGGCGGCCTGAACGCCAAACTGCAACAGCCGAATCTGAACGAGCAACTCGCCAAGGGTGCCCTTAATCAGGTTATCATGGAGACCATTCATTCTAGCTTGGTTTCACCTCGGCCTTCTTCTTTTCGTCAGTCAACCTGAACAATCGTCGGGCTTCAAAATGCTCAGTAATCTGGCTTTCGCTCTTCTGAAAGAGTTCAGCGTTTGGGTCCGCTGTATGGATGGCGGCACTCAAATCCGAGTAGATGCCAGATAAACTCGGGAAGCGCAGCTTAAAGTCGTTTGGCAGCGTGGTATTATACAGTTCTCCCATTGTTTCTCCCGTTAGCCTTGGGTCGGCAGCCAACGGTGCCTCAAGGTTAGGATGGATTCGCCAAAACTGCTCGATGAAAACGCGAAGCAAGAAGATACCGGCGAGCGTTTGGCCTGCGTTGTACGCGACAAGCGCGGACGAAAAATGGTTTCGGCTGGAAACAGGCAATGCATCCGGAACCGTCACCTCGCCCATCGGATCGCGGCCGCATAATCTGAGTTTGCATCCGTGGCGTCTGACAAGGAACCGTACCGGCTCCGTCTTACAGCTTTGACACATATACGCCAAGAAGAACCATTGGTCGGTAGAGGATTTGTAGCTGTATTCAGTCTTACCCAGGTGCAAGACCGGGTTGAATGGCCAAGCTTTCTTACAAACTTTACAGTGGGTATGGACCGTTTGCGGCAATGCGAAGGGGATAGTCATGCTGGCTTCACCCTTTTTTAGCACCGACGCGATGGCCGCATCGACAGTGTTCTGCGATTCTAAGTTTGGCACCCACGGGTGTTGGCTAAGAAGCGACTGTCCTGTATAGATAAAATTTTCCTCTTTTAGGGGCGGAGAGCCCGAACCAGCAACTAATGCCAAGCCGGCCATGGCTCGTTTCGGTTTTTGAGCCGAAAGCAACTCTGGCAGAATTGCCTCAAGTGAAGATCTTCCGACTTCTACCGACTGATAGAGATGCTTTTCCTCAAGTAACTTTCTAAAAGCTGCGGAGATGTCTCCTCCGATCGCGGAGGCGATAGGCACCACAGCATGCGAAACGTATGTAAGCGGCGAGGCTAATGCCGAGGATAATTGTTTGGGCATGTTCGAATCAGTACGTTCCCTAGCAGAGTAAGAAGTTACCGCCGGCTTCAGGCGGCATTCGGTCTAGGGTCCTAAGGGTATCTTGGTTTCGGATTTCACCACCATCGAGATTGGATCGTGAGACAAGAGATTGCCCTTTGGAGCCTGCATTTGCGTGTGAGCAAAAAGCACGAACATGCCAATTGATAGTAGGTATGCATGCCGCTCCTGATTCTCTGATGGATTTGGAGGTTCGCCTAGAACAATGGGCCACATACTGAGTTTATAGATTTCCTGCCGGATGTCATCCCGCTTCAATGTCATTAATTTCGGCGAGTGAGCGAAACGATTCCTAATGTCTTTGATGACACGCAGATCATCTCTGTGGCTCTTGGAAATAAGCCTCAGCGCGTAGCTCAAATTGATCCGAGCGTCGAAACTTTGAAGCGCACCCGTTTCAAATAAGCGCTCAATTCCCTCATCTTCGATCATGTAATGCCTTAAGTAACTCGCCAAAAAGTGTTCTGCAAAACTGCCGGCGAGTACTATGGCTGAGCGATCTGATTCAGCGTGAAATTCACCGACGAACGACTGGTAGTCGTTGAGGTCAAGCGGCTGTCGTTTCATTTTGGTTTAGAATTCCCAGGTGACGCCGGTTCGAGCTAGTTTATTTGAGCGAACAGCAACGGCACAAACGATTTGAGGCCATCCCAGTCGCTCTTTACCGGTGGTCGGAGCATGGGATCTTCAATCCCGTCAAACTGCCTCCAACCCAAGGCTATACTGGGGATCCGCACCTCGCACAGCCGCATTCCAGAACTGCTGGCCACGCGGGTGCCCTGAAGCAAAAAGGAGCAGGTACAACGGAACATCCCGACTCGTATTCACGAGCACCTGATTGTCGGTGTACCGGAAGCCGGCGGCCGCCAGCCGCAGCCTGTACGCCTTAAGAACCTCCTGAAAGAACGCCTGAGCTGTCGCTGTCGTCTTGAGGAACACCTTCCAGCTTTCGTCGCCCAAGAACTGGGTTAGGGCACAGTCCTCGTCCGAAACCGGTGTGTACTGATGCATGTTCATCTTTATGCCCATGCCATGCTGGACGTTGATCAGGAGGTCGCACCGGGTCTTGGCGCGCAGCCTCTGGATCATACCAAGGGGAATCTGGGCGATCCCGGTCGGGTCGATGAAGGCAAACGTCAGTGAGTCGTTCGAAATATCCAGACGGTCGATCACGTCGTTGCAGTCACCATTCCAGATCTCGACCTTGTCTGCGTTGGCGTGGCCCTCCAGGCGCTTTTCCAGGGCCTTGGCGGCCGCGGTGTTCATGTCGATGAAGATGAACCGAGTGAACTCGTGGTCTATCACTTTGAGGGGCGAGCCCAGTTCCTCTCGTTCCGTTTCCCTCACCAGGCACCTCCCTGGTCCGGAAAACAGCTCTAGGTAGACCCGCTGGGCCCACTTGGGCTTTTTCGCTGTCGGCTTCATCCCCTTGGCAAATATGTCCGCGAAATAGACGAGGAGCCGATGCTTCTCCTCGATCCAGTTCCCGCTCTCACGCACGGGAAGGCCGTCCTCCTTTGATGTAGCCTCTGTCCAGGGGGTCTTGTCAGCCGACGAGAGGCTGCGGAAGATCATGCGGATATCGGCTCCTCCTGAGCTCCCTTTGGCGGAAGGTACGTCTCCAAGAACCGCGCCTGCTCGGGATTGAGGTAGGTTCGCCAGAACCGCTGGGTGTCCGGCCAGGGGATGAACCGGCGATCGAGCGAAAGCCCAAGGGAGAGTATCCTCCACGTAAAATGGGCCCAGCTGTCGGCGGTATAGGCACCTAATCGATCGGCCAGATCTGGGTAAGGACCGACGAGCGCACGGTGCATCATCATCAAATTGCTGCCCTTGGGGTTAAGGACCTCACAGAAGATTTCACGGGGCTCCAGAGGACGGACGACATCCATCACCTCCTGCATGGTCTCGGCGCCGTGGAAAGGCATGAACGGGGCCACAGCCACGTAAACCTCCAACCCCTTGTCGCGGGCATTTCGGAGCATCCGGAGCCGGCGCTTGGGGGAGGTCGCCCTTGGCTCCAGCGTCCTCGCCAATGCATCGTCCAAATAGGGGATGGAGGTACCGAGAAGGACCTGCTTCCTGTAGGCTACGAGGAGGTCAAAATCCCGCTCGACCAAGGCCGACCGGGTTTGGAGGCGTACCTTGTGGCCCGCCTCCAGGAGCAATTGGAGGCATTGGCGGGTCAGCTTGTACTTCGACTCGCTGGGAGTGTAACAATCGGTCAGGAAAGACATCAGGACCCAACCGTCGCCCCAATCGGTGGTCTTAGCCCGCTCCGGTGTGAACTTGACCAACTGTTTGGCCAAAGCCTCCACGATCCCTGCCTTGGGCAGGAGATAGGATCCCCATTCCTCCTGAGTGCGGTGGTCATTCTGAAACTTCACGCCGGGCATGGCCGGGCAGTAGCAGTGGTAACACCCATGTTCGCAGCCGACATAGGGGTTGATGACCCAATCCCCCAGGCGTTTCTTCCAGAGTCCGGATCGGCTAATGGGTGTCATAGGGTGACTGGGTTAACAGCGGCCGCCGAACCAACCTCAGGCAAGACAGAGCGGCCCAACGGGTTGGCGACCAGCGCTGTGCGTTGGCAACCTAGGTTTGAGACCCCTTGCAGGCAAGTATACTTCATATTGGTATTATTCATGATGGAAATTCGTCGTCAGGCCGAAGGGTTCACCAGCCTGGCACCAACCTGTAGACGTCCAGGTCGGCCTTACGTATTCGGATGGGACTGCGGCGGTGAGCCAGCCTCGCCCGCCCGTCCCGTCCCGGGGTTGTTGCACGGCGGATGCTTGCCGGACTCACGCGGCTGTAGGCAGCGGCTTCATAGATGTCCAAGATCCCGGGCCAATCCTGTTCCAGTGGCCACCGCCTCCAAAGCGCCAGCTGCCAATCCTCCGTCGATTTGATCTGCGCGCTCGTCCGGGCCCCGGCATGTGACACCCCAGTCCCTGGCATGCCCAGGACTATTCCAAGTGGAGCTTTCTTTAGCTGTGAGGCCACAAGGACACATGGGATTTATGGAAGGGTGCGCAAACTGGTTTTTTGATAAATCGCAAAGCCTCCCCCGATACCTGTACGTATCGGCCTTAAGACCCAGCCAGTAAATGCCCCGGGGATTGGGCCCTGCGCCCTTCCAAGACCAAGCCGTGAACCAGGCAACGGTCGTGACGTCAAGGAACTGGCCCGTGGATCGGCCATGGATCCTGAATCTACCGGAGCCCGGAACTAATCGTCGTCTTCGTCGTCGATGGCCTGCCCCTCGTTCAATGCGCCATACATCGCCTTGTATTTCTCAATCTGCCTTTCAAGTTCGGATACGTCCTCATTCCGAAACGCGAGCGCTTTTCGAAGACGAAGAATTTCGCCCGCTGAGCCACGGTGACTGAAGACGTGATCGGCAGCTTCAACGAGCTGAATTGCCCACGATCGAATCGTTTCAACCGAGACCTCAAAACGCTTAGCGACTCCATGGACTTGCCTGCCCGATTCATAGTACGCGATCACCGCCTCCAGTTTCCGCTTCGGGCTGCTCTTCACGTCGTCTTTGTAGACGAATTCGCAGGTGCCCGTTAGGAGGGTGTGCCAACGGCGGATGATCTCGCGCGATACCCCGTATTTTTCGGCGATGCTCGAGACCTTTCGACCTGATTCCCAGTATGCGATCAGTATCTCCAATTTCTTTTTCGGCGGAAAACTCATAAATCTTCATTCAGCACCTTGACGGTCGGTTCTTAGGCTCTAACAAAGCACTTGGATCAGCAAGATATTAAAATACTTGTTATAAACAAATTATATATGCATCGATGCTACTTATGGCAGTCCTTTTTGTTATCGAGAGACCATATCACCGTACAGGGTGCCGATTCGGGGCCCTAGAATCGCCCCTCGCGTCGATTTCGGCCGATCAAAGGCGCGTGTGAACGAACTCGGCGGTCCTACACCATGGAAACGGCGTAACGATGTTCACATCGGCGGCCCCAGGCGCCAGCTTAAGGTGCGGAGTCTGGCGCTTAGGAGGTCGCGTTAGGCAGTTTCAGACAGCGAATCCACCCAAGCATCCTCGGTTGAGATGTCCGCTCCTGGATGCGCGTCGCGCTCCGCTGGTTCGACGTCCATAGAATGGAATATAACCAACCGAGAGCGCACGAAGCGTCTTGGGGTGGGGCCAGCGAGTGAGAGCAAACTCGGCCGTCGACAGGGGCGCCTGAACCTGCGAATCCTATCAGAATGAAACGCCTTGGCTTGGCAGGTATGGCCAGCGCCATTATCATCGTCTTAGTGGGATGTGCCAAGAGCCCTGAAACAACGCTGGTAGGAGTTTGGAAGGAATCCACCCCGCTGGAGACGGTGCTGATGACGTTCCGCAAGGACGGCTCATTTGTGATGACGGCATCGGTGGGGCCGAGATCGACGGACGTTTTTGGTAACTGGGCCTTCGACGGCGCGCAGCTCTCGGTTCGAGATGCGATATCCGATGGGGCGACCGAGGCCGGCCCCATGGACTTCGACCTCATCTCGCTTAGCGACGGTGCGCTCAACCTTCGCCTTCACAACCGCAATGCCACGATCTTCTCACTCGTGCGCCAGAGCGCCGAGACCGCTCCCCCGACACAAACGGAGTTGTATGCGGTCTCGCCCGAGGGGCGCTCGCGGCTAACAGACAATCGCATGGACAAGGCAGTTCTAAACAACGCACGGCAACTGTCTGCTGGCGCCGACCAGTACTACCTGGAAAACGGCGTCTCGACAGTGATGTTGAGTGACCTCATCGGGCCCACGTCCTACGTCAAGGAGCTGAAGGCGATAGCGGGCGAGGACTACCCCGCAGGCTTTACCCAGGGCATAACGATTACGATCGGAAGCGTCGCCGGAGTGCGCACGATTACCTACGCCCCCTAGGGATCGGCCATGCATCCGACTGCTTAACACCAGTTCTCGGGAAACCCCGTAATCCGCAAGAAAACGGCTCGAATTGGGAAGAGCTTTGCAAAAAAGCCGGGGAATTCCTGCAAAATTCAAAGGGGAAAGTGCCAGCACAGTGCCAGCAGTAGGTGCCAGCACTTTGCTGGCACCCGACGAGGCGGGTTTGTGGGCAAGAACGAGGCACCGAGTGCCACAATGAAGCCGGTCACAACCGGCTCCAACTCCGCGCTGAGCCGCGATACCTCTGCTCCAACCCGGCCGGGCGCCGCGGGGACCGGGCCCACCTCGATCCGAAGCCACGGTTTGGGGTCTTGGCAACACCAGGACCCCGCTCCGCTCCCTCTGGGAAGCGCCAAACCGGCCCCACCGGAGCCACTTCCCGGATCTTGGAGCTCCCGGGAAGGGGTCGGGACAGGGTCGTCCCGTCCCAGATCACCTCAAGGGGTGCCTGGGACCCGTCCCGAGCGCCCCAAGTCGACGGGGAGAACCCGGCGCCGGGGGCGGGCGCGGTCAGGGCCATTCTTGAGCTCGTGGATCAGCTCAATTCAGGGCCCCAGAGCGCCCGAGATCGCAGTACAGCTCGGGACTTTGATGGGTGTCAAATTTGAGGCCTGTGCAAGTTCCGTGGAGGCAACTTACTCGATTGATCCACAGCATCTAACATAGACCCCCCTCAAAAGGTGCAAGAAACGTGGGAGAGTTGGGGAGCACTCCCCGGGAGCAAGCGGAGTCGCTCATACAACTCTCCCTCTGAAACTCCACCTAAACCCTTGATTACGTGATGTATTTAAGTGGGATGCCAGCACTTCACCCAGAAAGCGGCCGGCGCTCATTGGCATGCGCAATATCCATTTGCACGCCATTTCCTAAACGATTGATTACCAGATCATGTTATGTGATTCTCAGAGCTAGAAGTGACCTAAGCCATTCTAGCTCTTTCAAGTTAGGGAATATCTGTATCGGACAAGATTCCTAAAATGATAATCCATAATATATTAAGCAATTTTCTGCACGACATTTCGCCCAAAATATCCGGATTGCGGCTCAAATCCGCATTCCGACGTTTTTTCGCGAGATGATGTGCGTTAAGTGTGTGTCAATAAAGAAATTAACACAGCTCACCCCCTCATTCATCAATCCGTGTAGGTGCATTTTTCGGGTGCAGGAAGGGCAAACGCTTTCTTTCCCATTTTAGGGTGCAAGAAACGGGTGCCGGTGTAGGATGGACGGGCGCCAACATGGTGGGCATTGCGAGTGTCGCTACCCGGCTCCAACGACCCGGGGCCCCAACCCCTAAAGCCGGATCGAATGGACCGGTTCAATTCGAGTCTGAAGGCGCCCCAGACCCCCGCGTCTCGCGAACGCTCCTCGGCCATCGTCTCGCTTTTTCAGGGTGCCCTTTAGTAATCTGGGTTGTGACCTTCGACTCAGGCTGGACCCTTGGGATTAAACCGCTCGGCCTCTTGAGAACGAGGGCCTACATCCTTTGGTTTGCCGCATGCTTGATGGTGGTTCCCATGCTTCTCTCGGCTCCAACTTGGGTAAGTGTCGTCCCGAGTCAGACGGATCCGAGAATCCACGACTTCAACACGCCTCACTCGATCTGCGTGGACAGGGACATCCTTGTCGGAACGGACCGAGGAAGGGATAGGCATGAAATGCTCCTTTTCCTACCGGGTACCGGTGGTCACGGCCGCGGGCCGACGGCGCTTCTGGAGACGGCGGCAAGTTTGGGCTACCACTGCGTAACGCTCATGTACCCAGATGACGTCGCGGCCGCCGAGGTTTGCCGGCAGGATCCCGACGCGAATTCATTCGAAAGGTTCAGGATGGCGATCATCGACGGAGGTGATTCACCGCATATCAAAGTCGAGGAGTGCGACAGTATCGTAAGCCGCCTGACAAAACTCCTCGTCCTGCTCCAACAGAAACGACCGAGGGAGGATTGGGGCCAGTTTATTGATGGGGCAGGGGGGATAGCCTGGGAGAAGATCGCCGTGGCAGGGCAATCACAGGGAGGAGGCCATGCTGGCCTAATCGGTGTGAAGCATCGGGTCGCTCGGGTGCTTATGTTTGGGGCCCCGAAGGACTACAGCCTTGCTCTCGGCAGGCCCGCAACTTGGTACTCCGAGGCAAGGGTGACACCGATCTCTAGGTTCTTTGCCATCAATCATCGGCAAGACAGGCAAGGGTGCGATTTCGATCAGGAACTACAGAACGTACACGCCCTGGGAATGGATCTGGGGGCGCCCGTCGTCGACGTCGACCGACAGGATCCACCGTATCGGAACTCGCGGGTACTTGTGACCAACTTTCCCGGAATACAAGTCGACTCGAAGACCGCACATGGGACCGCGATAGCCAACAAGAATCAGACGGTGTTCCGCAAAGTTTGGATCTACATGCTGACGAATACCACGAAGTAAGCTCGATTCGGATTTCGCACACGAATCTCAACTGCATGCGCCTTGTCGCAATAGCGAGGCGCAGGAATTGACGAGGATAGCCGATCTCACGGCGGGGGCTACCCGGCTATTGGGGAAGTCGGGGGACCGCTCTTCGCATCTTCAGGTGCTCGAAAAGCTACCGTTTGTGGAACACCTGCGAACATTGAGCTTACCTCGATTTGCTGGACGGATTTTACCTCGTGGCACTCCTGGCCCGCGCTGAGGCCGATTCGGGCCGCAACGTCCGGTTTCGTTGGCAGGGGAGGCGCGTGTTTGAACGCGCCGGCTTCGTACAAAGCGGCTTCGGCTAGGTCACACCGCTAAAAAGTCGTATCTTGGGAAATTGGGTACACAGTGACCTCCGCCGAATTTATCGCCGACGTCGCAACTGCCCACTTGATCTCGCCCAACGGCCGAAACGCCGTCGGGGAAACAATGTCCTTGATTGCCGAAGTTCGAGATCTGAAGTCGTCTTGATCCACCAATGCTGGGCACGAAAGCACATCAGTCAGGAATTGATTGAGCGCAGGCAGCAATGGACCGATTACCGTCTCTCGGTCCCAAGATTTCTTCGAAACATCCTCGGACCTTTGGTGAGTTAGGTGGCAGACCTGCCAGTTGATTCTTTGCTCTTCTGGATGACCATTGAACAGCGAGCAAACACGGCCGGAAAGTCCCGGCAATACCACATCGAAATCGCTGACATGAATGTCTGTCTTATACGATCTCTGCGCACTAAAGAATTCTATTAAATTTCTCGCGTGAACAAGCGCGCTCTCCAATGCAACGTTTATAAACAGCGAACCTTGGGATTGCAGCCAAAGTCCGTTGCTCGTCACGAACCATAATGGCTGCACGAGCATCTCAATCTCGTACAACACATGTACATAAAACTCACTTGGATTGGAGGCCGATGATTGGGCCAATGGTTTCATTCTTCGACACTAGACTAATAGCCCGGCCATTGAGAGCCAGATCTCGGGAGCGCTTCCACCCTTTGGGCGAACCAGAAGGCCCAGGCTTCGATTCGCAGATAACAACGAGGTTTCCTCTAAATCGGGATCGACCAACGGCAATTCATCTGCAACGAACGACATCCTTACTTTGGCGAACGTATTCTATTATCTCTGAACCTAAAACAGAGTTTCGCTATCTCCTGCACAGATTCGAACCGTGACGTTTCGTGGAATACGTCCCATCCTAGTCTCATCCAATGGCAAAAATCGAAGACCTAGTTGCTCAAGTTGCTGATGAGCGCCTCCGCAAAGGAATTGCCGCTGAAGTAAAGGCGCTGAAGAGGACGAAGAAATTCGGGTTGGTATTCGAGGAGCACTTGCCGGAGACAGTGCGTCTGCCGCGTTTGCAAATTAAGGTTGGTGATCTCGTCGCTGAAAAACGTGAGCAGGGAAACAAACTTTGGCGCGTCAGATCAATTACGAAGAACCTCGCGATATGTGATAGGGCGGTCGAAGGCTCTACCGGCGAGAATGATGTTAACCTTAAAACCCCACTTCAACTGCGGAATTTAGGATCAATGTAGGCCTTCAATTCGCTCGCTATAGATTCTTACCGTGTTCGATCGTAAAAAAGCTTCATTTGAATGGCTCCGGCATTTTGCCGTCGGCACTCCCATATAGAAATATGCCCTTTCCCCGAAGGGCTTCAATTACGCGCTGGCGATAGATTTCAAGCTCCTGATTTAATTTTCCCGCACTTCGCTTGATATAATCCACGATTGTCTGCCTCGCGTAATTTTCAACCTTCGGATCGGCTCCTGCAGCGAGCATCTTGGATACTAAATCATATCTTGCCGCCATTGCCGCGTACATCATTGGCGTATTGCCATTCGAATCCTGAAAATTTAAGTCCGCTCCGGCGGCAATCAAAATTTCAGTCTGTTGGAATTGTCTAGCCTGGATACTCGAGAAGATCGGAGTGTATCCTTGGAGCGGATTGATGAGGTTAACATTCCCCTTGTACTTGATCACCGTCGTCAGGTACCAAGGATCGGCCTGGCGAGCCGCCAAGGAGACCGCCGAATCGCCGCCAAATCCCATCTTAACAACCAAATTAGATCTGCCATTCGCAATTTGCAGATTCGGGTTCGCTCCTTGCTGCAATAAAAACTCAAATCCTTTCTTGCTGTGATTGAGTAACGCCCAGATTACAGGCGTAACCCCATCTGCTCCCCGAGCATTAATATTCGCTCCTTTTGCCAATGAGGTGGTCCCCGGAAACTGGACAGGTCGGATCGTTAAGTCCAAACCAGAAATACGATCCCGCAAATGTCCACGAAACGACGCCAGCATAATCCTGAATTCAAAGCGAAAGTTGCTCTTGAGGCCCTGAAGGGCATCGAGCCGGTCCACGCGATTGCGGCGAAGTACCAGGTCCACCCGGTGCAGGTGAGCCAATGGAAGAAGGAGCTGTTGGAGCGCCTTCCTGGGGTGTTCGCGACAAAGCCGCCACCGAGCGTGGCGGAGGCGGCGGCCAAGGAAGACCGCCTGTATCGGAAAATCGGCCAGCTCGAGGTAGAACTCGACTGGCTTAAAAAAAAATCTGAGGAGCTCAACGGTTGAGAAGCGTAAGATGATCGATCCCGACCATCCGAGGATCTCGAGGGCGCGGCAGTGCCGACTGCTAGGCCTGCCGCGCTCGACGTCCTATCACCGGCCGAAGCCGAGGTCGGCAACGGACCTTCGGCTCATGCGGGTGATCGATGAGCTGTACCTGCTCTATCCGTTTTACGGCTCGCGGCAGATGCTGCGCACCCTGCGCAGGCAGGGCTATACGATCAATCGCAAGCGGGTACGGCGCCTGATGCTGGAAATGGGCCTGGAGGCCATCTATCAGAAGCCAAACCTGTCCCGGGCGAACGTGCAGCACCGGATCTATCCGTACCTGCTGCGCAATTTAAGAGTGACCCGAGCGAATCAAGTCTTCGCCACCGACGTGACCTACGTGCCGATCCAGGGCGGCTTCATCTACCTTTGCGCGGTGATCGACTGGTACAGCCGTGCCGTCCTGGCCTGGGAGCTATCAAACACGCTGGACGCGACCTTCTGTGCGAACGCGATGCAGCGGGCGATCGCCGAGCACGGGGTCCCGGACATCGTCAACACCGACCAGGGCTGCCAGTTTACCTCGGAGGAGTTTACCGGGCCGCTGCTCAAGCTCGGCATAAAGCTCTCGATGGACGGCAAGGGCCGTTGCCTCGACAACGTCTTCGTCGAACGCCTCTGGCGGACGGTCAAATACGACGAGATTTACCTGAAGAGCTATCGCTCCCAGATCGAGGCCTACGCCAACCTGGATACCTTCTTCCGCTTCTACAACGAGGAGCGGCCGCACAGCGCCTTTGGCGACGCCCAACCCCTGACCCCGATGGAAGTCTACCGCGGGGCCCAACCGATCGCCGTCAACCAATGAGCCGCTCCGAGTCCATCGCGGATTGGTCGCCGTCTGCGGCAAGCTTAGTCGCTCCTGTCCTTATTGCTGTACAACGGTGAAGAGTTATTCAGGAAGCCCCCGGAAGCCCACAGCCCTGACCCGTAAGGGTGGCTGTGGGCTGGGAGGGGGCTTGGTGAATAACTCTTCGGCGACACGTGCGGCGAGGTGGTGCATCATACCATTTCCCACCGGGATGTCCGGTCGGGCAACCAGGGAACACCACCCGTCGGCGACGAATATCTGTCCTTAGCATGAGATGCTTTTCCGAGACGTTCGCGTCGGCGGGTTGTGCTCCGACTCCAAACGAATACTCCAGATGCGGGCGCGTCAACGCCTCGTCGATAAGGATTTTGCAGTGGGTCGGAACTGGCGTTCCCGCTACCGAGGGATAACGACATGAAACTAGAACAAACCAGTGTGGTCATAGGTCTGGATTGGGCGGACCGCGAGCATACGTGCAGTCTGCATCAGCCGGATGGAAAGAAACTCAGTTTGATAACAGTCGCGGCCGCGCCCGAGATCTTCGGGCGTTGGCTGGACGAACTACGCCAGAAGTTCCCGCAGGGGCAGATCGTCGTGGTCATAGAGCGCCCTGATGGCGCTGTTGTTGAAATGATGCGTGAACGCGCGGGCTTTGTAATCGTGGCCGTCAATCCGGTCGTGCTGCATCGGTTCAGGCAAGCCTTTGCGCCTAGCGGCGCAAAAGGTGATCCGGGTGATGCGGCGTTGCTCGCAGAGCTAATATTGACCCACCCCGAGAAGTTTGAGGCGCTCGAGGCTCAGGATCCCCAATTGCAGAAATTGGGGGCTTTAGTTCAGGAACGGCGCAACTGGGTTGATATGAGCACGGGATTGGTACAGCAGCTGAACGATGTCCTGAAAAAATACTATCCTCAGGCGTTGGAGCTAACCGGCGAGAACCTGGGCAGCCCAATGACGCTGGCCTTTTTGCGGCGCTGGCCGGACCTGGCGGCGGTCAAACGCGCTCGGTGGTCCACCTTGGAGCGGTTCTACTTCCACTACCACTCCTGTCGGGAGGAGCTGCTGGCGCGGCGTCGCGAACTGCATGCCAACGCGCAGTCGGTGAGCGAGCAAGAATGCTACATTGCACCGTTGCGCCTGCACATGCAGGCCATCATCGGGCAGCTGGAAGCGCTGATACCAAGTATCGAGCACTTTGATGAAGCCATCGCCGAGATATATCATGGGGTTGAGGGACGCCAGGTTATCGACTCCTTGCCAGGCGCCGGAAAAGTCATGGCGCCCCGCCTTTGGGTTGCGTGCCAGCAGGCTGGCCCCGAAGCGACGGCCCTCGATCTCGCGTTGCTCAGCGGAATTGCGCCCGTTCAGAAACAAAGCGGTCAAAGCAAGGTGGTGAGTTTTCGTCACGGCCGTCCGCGTTTCTTGCATCAAACGTGGACTGAATTTGCCTACCACTCGATCCTCGGCTGCGGATGGGCCAAAGCCTACTATAACGGCCGTAGAGCAAAAGGCCACGGTAAGCATGCAAGTTTGCGTGCGCTCGCGTTCAAATGGACCCGGATCGTCGCAAGATTATGGCGAGACCAGGTGCCCTACGACGACGCCTTCTACACATGTCGGCGGTCTGCCAGGCAGACCGCCGCCTGACAATCCACCGCCCACTTCCAACCTCACTTTCATCTCGCACTACACCTCAGATGTCTCGACGGCGACCAATCCGCTTGCTCTCCCCGCGAATGTCTTAATCAGTTTACTC
>OCTA010002725.1_pt1 | contig 15896 bp, 13 predicted proteins | sample 1538991 | NCBI WGS metagenome assembly OCTA01 (sample SAMEA3539302, study PRJEB22396) | soil metagenome | biome: tundra; feature: field; material: soil | place: USA | collected 2010-05 | depth 0.15 m | reverse complement strand
GTGGGCGCTGACGGACTTGAACCGCCGACCTGCTCGTTGTAAGCGAGCTGCTCTAACCACCTGAGCTAAGCGCCCGTCGCCTCGAGAGAGATCCGACCGTGCCCACAGACGACGATAGGTTCTCTCGTCACCGCCATCCTCCCACGTCCTTCGAACGAGGCAGGCTCGACCGGTCAGGCCTCAGGTCGACTGCAGAGCGCTCCCCGGAACGATCGCCGACACCGAGATCGTGGGCCCTCCGCACGCCGTGAACGTCTCGGCGACCGTGAAGCTCGATGCGATCCCCGGCAGGGTCACCTCCATCGAGCTGACGACAGGGCATGTCTGCTCTCCATCGGAGGGGACGTCACTCGACTCCACCATGAAACCCGCGGTTGCTGAACTGCCGGGAGAAACAGTCAGCTTCGCCGGCGCGATGTCAAAGACCGATCCTTCGCCTGTGGTGCGAATCGTTGTCTGCAGCGGCGCCGCCTGAGAGCCCTGTGCTGCTCCGACCAGTGTGACGCCGGGCCTGCCCTCAAGCGTGCAAGCCACTGTCGAGGTATTCACCACGTTGACGGGGCTGAAGATCGACCCTGCGGCTCCGGTTCCTTCCAGCGCGACAACCTTCAGCTGGCTTGCGGTGCACGGAGCACCCGGCGTTGGCTGGGTTGTAGTCGTCGTAGTCGTGGTGGAAGAGGTGCTCGTCGTCGAGGTCGTAGGTGCAAGCGTCGTCGAGGTCGTCACCAGAGTTGGCCTGGTCGTGGTCGTGGTCGTGGTCGTGTTCTGAGAGCAGCCAGCGACAACGGCAGCCAAGGCGACGATGATCACGGACGGCCTGGCAACTGCAGATCTCGAACGGCGCATGAGTCTCCTGGCTATGGGAACCGCCCGCGGGCACATGCTCGCGAGGAACCATCCGAATCGATACCCATGTACAAGTATGACGACAAGCCGGACGCGACCTGGGTCAATCGCCCCGCACCCCCCTCAGGCGCGCCCCTTCGGCTGCGTCGTAGTTCCAGAACCGGGGCAGTGCGGCTGCCAGCGCGACTGTCCCCACGACGCAGAGCACGCCTCCTGAGACAATGGAAGCGCGCAGTCCAGCAAGGGACTCGACAAGTCCGGCCTCGACGTTGCCGAGCGTCGGACCAGACGAGTAGCTGAGCATCTCGATGCCAGCGAGGCGACCACGCAGCGCGTCAGGGATCGACTGGTTCCACATCGTCGTCCTACACAGCCCGCTGACCATGTCGGCTCCGCCCGCCACCACGAGTCCCAAGATCGCTAACGGCAGCGATCTCGCGAAGCCGAAGCCGATGATCCCAAGTCCCCATATCCCCGCGGACAGCGCAACCATGCGACCATGGCGCCGGACGCGGCGCGCCCACCCGCTCGAGAGAGTCACCAACAGCGAGCCGGCTGACGGTGCCGCGTAAAGGACACCGAGAACGGCTGCCCCACCGAGGTGACTTGCGACCTGGGGGAACAGCGCTGTCGGAATCCCGAAGAACATGGCATTCATGTCGATGAGATACGAACCAATCAGGTCCTGACGGCTCCTTGCGTACCGCAACCCGTCGGTGATCGCCCGAAGCGAAAGTCCTTCTGACTCAGGAGGCGGGGGCACGGCGCGCATCAGAGCAAGCGCCACCAGCGACACGACGAAGGTCGCGACGTCGAGCCCGTAGGTGATCGGCAGTCCTACGGCGACGATCAGGACGCCGGCCACCGGCGGAGCCGCCACCATCCCGAGATTGCCCTTGAGAGACGAGAGAGCTGCAGCGGCCGGGAGCTCGTCGGCCGAAACGAGCCTCGGCACCATTGCCTCGAGCGAGGGCCGTTGCAAGCCGTCAACTCCGGCTGCGGCAAAGGCGACAACGAAGAGCACCCATAGCCGCGGGTGAGCCGAGAGCGAGTTAGCGACCAGGGCGCCGGTCACCAGGCACATCGCACTCTCGGTGAGACGGACCATCCGCCGCCGGTCGACTGCGTCCGCGAGCGCCCCTCCGACGAATGCCGTGATGATCATGGGGATGAGCTCGGCCAGACTGAGCAGTCCAACGATGAGAGACGAATGGCTTATGCGGTACGCCTGGTATGGAAGGGCGACATAGGTCACCATGCTCCCGAAAAGGGACACCCCCTGGCCGATGAAGAGCAGACGGAATTCCCTCGAGCGGCGCAGCGGTGCAACGTCGATCCGGAACATCGTTGCCAAACCGCCGCCGCGACTCGCCCTCCCGGCAGCCTCCGCCACCTGCTCGGGAACTGCAACCGACTCGGGCGGCTCAGGTAGCGGCCCGGCGCGCGAGCCTTCCGGCGCCGGATGGGAATGGTCCACGCTGTCCAGTCTGTCCGCCGGAGCTACTTACCGACGACCGTCGACGTCAACTATCGGCCGGACCTTCCTGTGACGGTCCGGGAGGAACGTTCTCAGTGTCGCGCCGAACGGTGGCGCTCGGGCGCGGGACGCGCCCCCTGAGGCTCAAGGAAACAAGCCCCTCACTTCGATAGCCTCCCCCACTCTCTCGAGCGCTACCGCCACCGCACCACGCCTCGGTGTCACCTTCAGGTCGCGCGACCGGCGCCAGACTGCGTCGAAGGCGGTCGACATGACGCGCCGGAGACGCTCGGCAACAAGGTCCCCCTCCCATGCGAAGCCCTGACGGCTCTGAGCCCACTCGAAGTAAGAAGCCGTGACCCCGCCGGCGTTCGCCAGGATGTCGGGGACCACGACGATGTCGCGCCGTTCCAGGATCGCGTCCGCCTCGGGCAAGGTGGGCCCGTTGGCTGCCTCCACGATCAGCCGCGCCCCAATCTTCTCGGCCACCTCGGCGGTTATGACTCCCGCGAGCGCCGCCGGGATGGCCAGCTCGCACTCGAGCTCCCAGATCCGATCAGGCTCGAGCGCGTCCGCAAGCTCGAACCCGGCGACGCTGCCCGTCCGATCGACGTGACGAGCCAGCAACGCCGCGTCCAGACCCGCCTGGTTGTAAACGCCGCCTCCGGCGTCGGTCACGGCGATGACGCGCATGCCAGCCGAGGACAACATGTACACGAGCGGGCCGCCGACCTTGCCGTGGCCCTGGATCACGGCCCGCGCCCCGGTCATGGAGAGGCCAAGCTCGTGGAAGGCGGCCCGTGTGCAGATGAGCACGCCCTGAGACGTGGCTCCGACATGACCACGGCTACCGCCGATCGCCAGCGGCTTGCCGGTCACCACGCCGGTCATCGCCTCCCCGCTGAGCATCGAGATCGTGTCCATCAGCCACGCCATCACATTCGCGTCGGTGTTGACGTCCGGCGCCGGAATATCGCGGTCTGGGCCGATCATCGAAGCGATGCCCATCGCGTACCGGCGAGTCAGATGCTCGAGCTCGACCACCGAGAGAGTCGTCGGGTCGACCTGGACACCGCCCTTCGCGCCGCCGAAGGGCACGTCGACCACGGCGCACTTGAGGGTCATGTCCGCTGCGAGCGCCATGATCTCGTGGGCAGTGACGGACTGGTGGAAGCGGATCCCACCCTTGCCGGGGCCTCGGGCACTGCTGTGATGCACCCGCCACCCGCGAAACACCTCGATCCTCCCGTTGTCCCGCCGGATCGGGACGGCCACTTCGAGGACCCGCTCAGGCAGAGAGAGCATGCGCAGCGCGTCCGGGTCGAGCCCGATCAGCGATGCCCCGTCCTCAATGCGCTCGAGGATTGCCTTCCAAGGGTCAGAATCGGACACCGCTCAGCCTCCAAGACTGTCGCTCGACTTCAAGCTAGTGACGGGACCACCCTGCCACAGAAGATGACCGCCTGGCTTGCGATGTTCAAACGCTCAGCCGTCGCAGGACGCGGAAACTCTGTCGCTCTAGGCACCCTCGAGCAGCGACGGCTCGTCGGTGAGGATGAGGTGCCACGACTTGCGGTGCTCCTCGCACGGGCCGATCTCGAGCAGCGCCGCGCGGTGCTCCGGGGCCGCGTAGCCCTTGTTCGCCTGCCAGCCGTACCAGGGGTACAGGCCGGCGAGCTCGATCATGCGCCGGTCGCGCGCCACCTTCGCGATCACGCTCGCGGCGGCGACCGAAGCACACGTCAAGTCGGCCTTCACCTTGAGCGTCACCTGGTTCGGCTCGATCTCGGTGGGCGAGGACGCTGAGCGCTCCGGACGCGTGAACCAGTCGTAGTTGCCGTCGAGCAGGACGAGGTCCGGGCGGACCCGAAGATGGGCGAGCGCCCGCTCGCCCGCCAGGCGAAGTGCTCGCAAGATCCCTATCTCGTCTATCTCGGCCGCGCTCGCACTCCCGATCGCCCAGCAACACGACCAGGACTCGATCCTTGGGACGAGGGACTCGCGCACTGCAGGAGCAAGGAGCTTGCTGTCTCGCAGACCGGCGGGGGGCCGGCGCGTCGTGGCATCGACGACGACCAGTCCAACCGAGACTGGCCCTCCGAGCGAGCCGCGGCCCACTTCGTCGCATCCGGCGACGACGACACTGCCCGCAGCGAGCAGGTCGCGCTCGACCTTGAGGTTCGGGGCCCGACCAGCGGTCACGCCAGCCCTTCTTCCAACCCGGTCGCAGCACCCACGCAAACGACGGTAGCTCCCCGCTCACGGCCGGCGTGGACTCCTCCTGGCTGACGAGCGGTACTTGCTAAAAGTCAGTTATGCTTGCGCACATGAACATTTCAGCTGCACCACGTCTCCGCGTCGTGGCAGTCGCCTTAGTGGCTGTTCTCGGGTTGGCCGTCTCCGCCGGCGGCACCTCGGCAGCATCCACCACGGCCAAGTCGACGACACACGGAACCGCCAGTGTCGCCTACGCCGGCTCTCTCGAGTTGTGGGCCGCCACGGACCTCGGCCCTAAGTTCGAGGCCGCGACCGGCGACGGCTTCCAGGGCCGCGCTGCAGGCTCGGGCACGCTCGCCTCGGAGATCATCTCGAAGGAGATCTCGCCCGGGGTCTTCATGTCGGTCGGCAAGAAGAACATCAAGCGCCTTTGGCCGGTGGGCAGGTCGAAGTTCGTCATCCAGCTCGCAACGGACCCGCTCGTGGTGGCCTACGACCGACACAGCAAGTTCGCGCCGGAGTTCAACGCCATCGGGGACCACAAGGCATCGTTCTCGTCGCTGTTCACGCTGCTCAGCTCACCTGGGATCCGCGTCGGACGCACCGACCCGAACGCCGACCCGCAAGGCGTCTACTTCATCTTGATGATGGAGCTCGCCCAGTCCACGCTCCACCTGTCCTACGACCCCGCAACGACGGTGCTCAGCGTCAGCAAGTCCACGCCGTTCGGGTTGCCGGCGCAGATGGTCGACGAGGACTCGCTCATCACAGACCTCCAGGCCGGTGAGTTCGACGCCACGAGTGCCTATCTGACCCAGGCGATCCAGTACCACTTGCACTGCATCACCCTGCCGCAGAGCCTGAACTTCGCGATCCCCGCCGACAACGCCAACTACGGCAAGGTCAGCATCAGGCTCACGGGCGGAACCGTCGACCAGGGTGACCTGATCACCTTGAACATCACCCTTGTGCTGCCCGCGAACGCCAAGAGCGCTCCGTCCATGGCAGACCAGGCCGCCGATGACGCCTTCGTCGCATGGATTGTCTCGGGAGCAGGGCGTGCCCAGCTGAAGAAGGGCGGCTACCCGCTCACTCCGGAGGTCTACATCGGTGCCACACCCGCGGACACCGCGGCGACAACGTTGCCTGCGAATGTGCTGAGCGCGTTCACCGCCTCGGGTGGTACAACCTCGTCCTGATGAGAACCACCACCCCGGCAGGCAGTCTGGCCGCGACCGGAGTGGTGCCGGGGTTCCCCACCGCCGGGCGCGTCGTCGCCCGAGGTTCAACGGCGCTGGCGCTGCTGGGCGCGCTCGTCATCTGGCTGGCGCTGCTCGGGCCCTTCGCCGTGCTGATCCAGCACCTCTCGTTCCATTCCATCCGGGCGGCACTGGGGCCGCCCGGAGCCCTCAACCCGCTCTGGGTGTCCCTCGGAGCGAGCGCCATCGCCCTCGGCGCCATGGTGCTGCTGGGCACGCCGCTCGCCTATCTGCTTGCCCGCGGCCGCCTGCCGCTGGCACGCATCGTCGAGCTCGGCATCCTCCTCCCGCTCATGATGCCGCCGCTCGTGATCGGGCTGCTGCTCATCTTCCTCATCGGCCCGGAGGGAACGCTGGGCAATCTCCTGGCCGATATCCACCTGACGGGAGTGAACACGTTCTTCGCGCTCATCGTCGCCGAGTTCTACGAGGCTGCGCCCTTCTATGTGCTCGGTGCCCACGCCGCCTTCGCGTCGGTCGACCCCCGCATCGAACAGGACGCCACTTTGCTCGGTGACCGCCCGTTGCAAGCCTTCCGCCGTATCACCCTTCCCCTCGCGGCTCCGGGGCTCGCGACCGGCCTTGCGACCGCTTGGGCGCGCGCGATGGGCGCTTTCGGGGCCGTCGTCATCATCGCCTATTACCCCCGCGGGCTTCCGAACCAGATCTTCATCGCCTTCCAGGAGTTCAGCCTCTCCGGTGCGCTTCCCTTCGCGCTGCTGCTCGTCGTCGCGGCGCTCCCCCTCCCGGTCCTCGCCTATCTGTGGAGCGCGCGGACGCGCTCGCGTGTCGCCGGGACCGAGGCACCGTGAACGCCACGCCCGCATCACTGCTCGAAGTCGACCTGGAGGTGGAACGCAGACAGGTCACGGTCCAGGCCGGCTTCGGGCTCGAAGCCGGCGAGCGCTTAGCGATCTTCGGCACCTCGGGTGCGGGAAAGACGACGATCCTTGAGTCGATCGCAGGCCTCACCCGCCTGAGTCGCGGCAATGTTCGCATCGACGGCAAGCTCGTCGCCGGCAAGGCCAAAGGCGAGGCCGCGCTGGAGGCTCGCGACAGGCAGGTCGCCCTCGTGCGCCAACCGACGACGCTGTTCCCGCACCTCACAGTCGAGCAGAACGTGACCTACGGGATCCGCCGCTCCCCCGCCCGAGGCCGTGTCGCGGAGCTGCTGGAACGCCTCGGGCTCACCGCACTCGCCCGGGCGCGCGGCGCCGCTTTGTCCGGTGGCCAACGCCAGCGCGTGGCGCTCGGGAGGGCGCTCGCGAGTCCGTTCCGGGTACTGCTGCTCGACGAGCCGCTGTCGGCCGTCGACGTAGCGGCACGCGAGGCGCTACGCCTCCTGACAATCGAGATGTCCCTCGAGCGCGACGCGGCCGGCATCCTCGTCACCCACGACCTCACCGAGGCGCAGGCCTTCGGCGATCAGCTCGGGATCATCGACGGCGGACGGCTGCTGCAACTGGGCGGGGCGCACGAAGTGGTCCTCTCCCCCCTCAGCCGACGCGTGGCGGAGCTGGTCGGCTATGGCGGCTTCGTCCCGGCCCCTTCGGCGCCGAACAGGTGGTTCGCGATCCATCCGGATCGGATCGTGCTCGACGCTGTGCCAGAGCGCGGCATCGTCCTCATCGGGACCATGCTGTCGACGCGCCCCTTCGGGCCGCGCTACGAATGCACTGTGGCCGAGCGCTCCGGGGGGCGGTTCACCATCCATGTCGACCAGCCACCGGGCGCCGGCACCGAGTGCACCCTCACGGCCCTCGACCCACCGGTCGTCGCGCCCTGATACGAATATGGACTGATGACGACCGGCAACCACAGGGTCGACGACCGCTTCCGGCTTGCACGTCTCGCACGGGGCTTGTCCCAGGGCGCGCTCGCCGACATGGCCGGCGTTACTCGCCAGTCGATCTCAGGGATCGAGTCGGGCCGCTGGTCGCCCTCGCTCGAGGTCGCGTTCGCACTCGCCGCTGCGCTCGGAACCAGCGTCGAGGACCTCTTCGGCGCGGCGCCCGAGCTCCCAGCCCTCGACGCACGGCTCGCCGCTCCGGCGCTCGCATCGGCGCGGCTGTTGCTGTCGGAGATCGACGGTGCTCCGGTCGCGTTTCCTCTCGTCGGGGACTTCGGCTTCGTCCCGGGCTTTCGGCCCGCTCTTGCGCACGCGACCAGCACGCGGGCCGAGGCCGCTGGTTCGATCATCGCCACGCAGCCAATTGCCACTTTGCGCCCGAGTGTCGCGATCGCCGGCTGCGACCCTGCACTCGCCCTCTTGGCCGGGCCCCTCGAACGCCACCGCCCGCCCACCAGCCTCGTGTGGTGGGCGTGCAACAACACGGCCGGGCACCGGCTGCTCGAGGCCGGCACGGTGCACGCGGCAGCCGTCCACAGGCGTGCCTCAGAACAGCCGCGGCGCCCGGAAGAACACGAGGTCGTCGGTTTCGCCGCGTGGCGCGAAGGCCTCGTCCTCTCGTCCGAGCACGCCAGATCGGTGCGCTCCCTAGAAGACGCGCTCGAGCTGGGTCTTCGTCTCGTCAACCGGGAGCCGGGCTCGGAAGCCCGCAGGCTGCTCGACGAGGCGCTCGGCAAGCTCGGCGCAAAGCCGACCGCACTCCCCGGCTATGACACCGCTTGTGGCGCCCACCTGCTCGTAGCGTCCTCGATCGCAGCCGGCCTGGGCGACATCGGGGTCGCAAGTGAGCCGGCCGCGTTGGCGTACGGGCTTGGTTTCCTGCCATGGCAGGAGGAGATCTGCGAGCTCCACATCCCGCGCTCGCTGCTCGGCACCCAGGAGATCCGCGCCCTTCTGGACGTTCTCGCCGGCAGTGAGCTCCCCGCCCAGCTGGCAGCGATCGCCGGCTACGACACCGGCCCCTGCGGCAAGGTTTCCGAGGCGTAGCCTGCACGACATGGCTGCCAGGAACGCCGATCGCGGGGCGTCACCCGATGGCGACCGCCCTAGCTCAGCCCGTCGCAGAGTCAACGTCGTGCCTCACACGCACTGGGACCGCGAGTGGTACTCGCCGTTCCGGACCTTCCAGCTGCGTCTGGTCGACCTCGTGGACAAGCTGCTCGAGCTCATGGAGTCCGACCCGTCGTATGCGCGTTATCTCTTCGACGGCCAGATGGCGGCCGTGGACGACTACCTCGAGGCTCGCCCCGGCAACGAGGGCCGCCTTCGGCGTCTCGCGGCCTCGGGACGGATCGCGTTCGGCCCCTGGTACGTCCTCATGGACGAATTCCTCGTCTCCGGCGAGACGATCGTGCGCAACCTGCAGCTAGGGCTCGAGCGCGCAGCGGAGTTCGGGGGGGCCATGGAAGTCGGCTACCTCCCCGACATGTTCGGCCATGTGGGCCAGATGCCCCAGTTGCTGCGCGAGGCCGGCTTTGCCGACGCCGTCGTGTGGCGCGGGGTGCCGTCGGTCGTCGACAAGACGGCCTTTTGGTGGGCTTCGCCCGACGGCTCGGTGGTGAGGGCCGAGTACCTTCCAGGCGGCTACTCGACGGGCGCCTCTCTGGGCGACGACGCAAAGGCGCTCGTGCGGCGTCTCGAAGCTTTCGAGCAGGAGAACTCGGGCTTCCTGATCGGGCCTGACGCCGCGATCCTGTTCCCGAACGGGGGGGATCATCAAGAGCCTCAGCCGTGGCTCGGCCGGGTCGTGGCAGAGGCCAACGCCATCCAGGACCGTTTCGAGATAGTGATCTCATCGCTGCCCGACGCACTCGCCGGCGCTCCTCGCTCCGGCCTGCCGAGCTGGCAGGGCGAGCTCCGCTCGGGCGCCCGGGCGAATGTGCTGATGGGCGTCGCGTCGAACCGTGTGGACGTCAAGCAGGCCGCCGCCCGCGCTGAACGAGCCCTTGAGCGGCTCGCAGAACCGCTCGCGGCTCTGCTCATGGCACCGGACCGGTACCCCGAGGTGATGCTCCGGATCGCATGGCGCGAGCTCGTGCGGAACTCGGCTCACGACTCGATCTGCGCCTGCTCGCACGACGAGGTCGACGCCGCCGTGCTCCACCGCTACGCCGAGGCGACGCGGATCGCCGAGGGTGTCACCGAGCGCGCCCTCGCCCGCCTCGCCTCATCGTTGGCGGAGCCCTGCCACGTCGTGGTGAACCCGTCCTCGAGGTCTCGTTCGGGAGTCGTCGAGCTGGTCATCGGCGGGCAAGGGCCCATCGAGGGCGCGCAGATCCTCGACGAGCGGTTCGGGCTCGCGGCCGACCTCGTGCTGACGACGACCGAGGTGAGCAGTGTCCTGTCCCAATTCGGTGGACAGGACCAGCTTGGCGAGGGTGCCTACCTCGCCGGGGTCGACGTCGAGGAGGACGACACGGGCATCGACGTCGTCGTCCGTGTCCGCCCGGAGCGCACGAACGATCTGCAAGTCGAACAGATAAAGAACGACCTGCTCGCCCGGTTCGCTCTCCGGCCCGACGCTCAGGTCAGGGTGAAGCTCGACCAGGCGTCGTCCCGGCGAGTGCTGGCTCGCGTGGAGGACGTCCCCAGCTTCGGTTGGAAGGCCTGGCAACCCCTGCCGCTTACTGACCCGGTCGCCGCCACCGAAGAGGCCGACGGCCGGCTCGTGCTCGCCAACTCGCTCGTGGCCGTGACGCTCTCGCCGACCGACGGCACCTTTGATGTCAACGGCGTGCCAGGCTTCAACCGCCTCGTCGACTCCGGAGATTTCGGCGACACCTACAACTACTCGCCTCCCGAGCACGACCTTGTCGTCGACACGCCTGTGTGGGCCACTTTGTCGCTGATCGAATCCGGTCCCGTCCGGGCAGTTGCCGTGGTCGAACGGATGTACCGCTGGCCCGAGAGGATCGACGAAGGCCGACGGGCCCGGACCGGCGAGCAAGACGTCGTCGTCAGCTCCCTGATCGACGTCCGGGCCGGCGAGGCAGTCGTCCGGGTCACGACGAGGTTCGACAACGTCTGCCGGGACCACCGGCTCCGGGCGTGGTTCCCGCTCCCCGAGCCGGCCGACCACTCGAGCGCCGAATGTGCCTTCGCGGTGGTGGAGCGCGGCCTCGTCGCCGAAGGCGGCCCGAGCGAGCGGGCTCTTGCGACCTATCCCTCCCGGCGCTTCGTGCGCGCCGGCGGACTGACCGTCTGTCACGAGGGGCTGTGCGAGTACGAGCTCGTCGATCTCGCCGAGGCCGGCGAGGGCGGCGCTTTGCAGGCGCACGGCTTGGCGCTGACATTGCTCAGGGCGACCGGAATGCTTTCCCGCCTCACGATGCTGAACCGCCCCCTGCCGGCCGGCCCGGTCGATCATCTCGAGGGTCCGCAGCTACAGGGGCCTCACACGATGCGATACGCCGTGGCCGTCGGCGTCGAGGACGGTTACGCACTCGCCGACGACGCTTTCGGTGACCTGCCGGTCGTTTCAAGCCTGGGCGGGGGCAGACTTCCACTCGAAGCCTCGATGCTCTCGGTGACCGGCGCGGAGGTGAGCGCTGTCCGGCGTGTCGCCGGCGGCGCGCTCGAGATCAGGGTGTTCAACCCGAGCGGCACCCGGACCGAAGTCGTTGTCACTAGGAGTGCTGCAGACGGCGGCGAGCCCTTCGTGCCGGGGGCATCGCCTCGCGGGCAGCTCGTCGACTTGCGCGGTCGCTACATCGCCGGTTTCGAAGGGTCCTTCGAGCTCGGGCCCTACCGAATCGCAACGGTGAGGCTGTCCGACGGGCCTTAGACTCGCCCGTGTACAAGCCGTTCTTGTCCCCGTGAAGTCGTTTCGTGCCGCGAAGCTGCGACTCGCAACAGTGCTCGATGCTCGCGCCCGCGAGGCGCTCGCCCGCGGATTGGCTTCGCGGGTGATCGCTGCTGCCGCTCCCCTTCCTGTCCTCGTGGTGTGCGACGACGAGGAGGTCGCAACATGGGCGGCCGAGCACGGTGCCCGCGTGGCATGGACACCGGGCCTTGGCTTGTCGGCGGCGGTCATGGCAGGTGTCAGCCAGCTAGCCGGCGAAGGCGTCGAGCTGGCGTGCGTTGCCCATGCGGACCTTCCCTTCGCCGCCGGGCTGGCGGCTCTCGGCGAGGCCGGCACGGTGACGCTCGTGCCTGATCGCCGCCGTGACGGGACCAACGTGGCGGTAGTGCCCACCGGCGCGGGCTTCTGTTTTGCGTATGGGGCGGGAAGCTTCGAGCGCCATCGCACAGAAGCGGCTCGGCTCGGCCTGCCTTGCCAGATCGTCTACGACCGCCGGCTCGCGCTCGACATCGATCTTCCCGAGGACTTGGAGCTCCTCAAGGTGACAACCTGAGCCCATGGAATCCAACTTGCCGATCCCCAACCGAGCTCTCGCTATCGCCGCGCACCCTGACGACGTCGAATTCGGCTGTGGAGGCACGCTCGCCAAGTGGGCTGCCAACGGCTGCGAGATCTTCCACCTCGTCTGCACCGACGGGTCCAAGGGGACTTGGGACCCTGCGCACGACCCGGCCGAGCTCGTCGTCACACGGCGCAGCGAACAGCGGGCCGCGTCAATGGCGCTCGGAGGCAAGGGCGAGGTGATCTTCCTCGGCTGGCCCGACGGCGAGCTCGAGTCGGGGCTCCGCCAGCGTTTCGAGGTCGCGGCGTGCATTCGCAAGATCCGGCCGGACGTCGTCCTCGGTCACGATCCGTGGAAGCGCTACCGCCTGCATCCGGACCACCGAAATGCCGGCTTCCTCGTGACCGACGGGATCGTCGCCGCGCGAGACCCCCTCTTCTTCCCGGAGCTCGACGCCTTGCCCCACCGGCCGAAGACCGTGCTGTTGTTCGAAGCGGACGAGCCCGATCATCTCGAGGACGTGACGCAGTTTGTCGACGCGAAGCTCGCGGCGCTCTTGGAGCACCGGAGCCAGTTGCGCTCGACGATGGGCATCGCCGAAGCAAATGCCGCCGAGGACGGCGAACACCCCGAGGTCCTCGAGTTCAAGCGCCGTGTCATCGACCGGCTCGCCGAGAACGGGCGTAAGGGCGGCTTCGCCGCGGCCGAAGCCTTCAAGCGCATCGACGATCTCTGAGGATGCCCCGGCAGGCCTTCCAGCTGCGTCATGGCCGGCACATCGTCTTGCTCTCCTGATCGGAAGGCGCATTGCCCCTCAGAATGGACGCGACGAGGCCTCGCGGCACGAACGCGCCGCGAGGCCTCGTCGATAGCTGCCTTGTTAAAGGCCTTCGAGCTTCCTAACGAGCAGCCCTCTTGGCCGGGGCCTTCTTGGCCGGGGCCTTCTTGGCGGGGGCCTTCTTGGCGGGTGCCTTCTTCGCAGGCGCCTTCTTGACCGGGGCCTTCTTGGCAGGTGCCTTCTTGACCGGAACGGCCTTGCGAACCGGCACAGCCTTCCTTGCCGGCGCCGCAGCCTTGACTGGAGCCGCCTTGTGAGCCGGAGCAGCGGCTGCGGCCGCCACGGCTGCCGGCTTCTTCAACGCGGTACGCGAGTTCAAGTCCGCCTTCAGCCCAGCACCAGCTGCGAAACCAATGCCCTTGGATGCCTTGATCTTCACGGGAGCTCCAGTCTGCGGGTTGCGGCCACGCCGCGCTGCACGGTCACGGACCTTGAAGGTTCCAAAGCCCGTGATCCGAACTGTCTCGTTGCGGCGCAGTGCCGACTTGACGACGTACTCGAAAGCCTCCAATCCTTTTTCCGCTTGATTCTTCGTCAGCCCTACGAGCTCACTGACCTCGCCGACGAGTTCTGTCCTGTTCAATTTCGCCTCCTGGCATATTGTCCGACCTTCCGCAATACAAGGTGATTTTCCCGCGGAAATCAAGCATTCTCCGAACGCGGGCCCGCGACTCCTTTATTCTACGGCCTGTTCCGGACCGAGATGCCGAGCGACCGGCGTCGACGGGATCGATTTAGTCCAGGAAATACAAGGGGTTTCCGTCCCACATCGTGATTTGACAGCGGTTGTGGGGCCGCCAAACCGGAGAGCGCTCCCGTTCCTCTCGGCGCTCGGGCGACCCTCGAAATCGTGGAATTTCCCTGTTCCCGTTCGCGCCGAGCCCTCGCGCAGCCGAATTTTCCCGAATCCTCCCATTGCGCCGCCTCACCCCTGCCAGGAGCGCAAGCCGTCTTGTTGTGCCTGCTCGTTGCCAGAACAGAGCGGACCGAGCGTCAAGACCCTCTCGCCCTCTGCGACGTGCTCGGCCACCATGATGTCGGTTGGTAAGCGCCCCGGCTACGACTCAGAGGTGACCGGTCTGCCCGTTGATCCCCAAGCTTTGGTGCTCGCGACATCTGAGCTGTACGGCCACGGCATCTATCTCGGGTCCTCGCTCGGGCCCCGGAGCGCCCCGGTGTTCGCCCGCCCGCAGGACGGCGTGCTCTTGTTGGGTCCACCACGTTCGGGGAAGACGGCCGCCGTAGTAGTCCCGAACGTTCTCGCGGCTTGCGGACCGGTGATCGCAGCCTCCACCAAGGCCGACGTCCTCGCCTCGACCTGGGCGAGCCGGTCCCGCGTCGGCCCTGTCCTGCTCTTCGACCCCAGCGGCTCGGTACCTTGTCCGCCAGGGGTAGAACCGGTGGGCTGGTCACCACTCACCCTGGCGAGCACCTGGGACGGTGCGGTCCTCGTCGCCGACTCCAATAGTTGAAATGTACCTCTAAGTGCTATACTGGGGCTCTCAGCAGGGAGAACAGCGATGAGAGCGGCCATCTACGCCCGTATCAGCAGCAACCGGGAGGGCGACGCCAGAGGGGTCCAGGTACAGGTAAAGGACTGCCGGGAACTGTGCGCAGCTCGAGGTTGGGAAGTGATCGAGCCTCCCTATGTCGACAACGACATCTCGGCTGCCACACCGGGCAAGAAGCGTCCGCAGCACGAGAGGCTGCTCGCCGACATCCACTCTGGCAAGGTAGACGCGGTCGTCGTCTGGGACGTTGATCGTCTCTATCGACAACCACGCGAACTCGAGCCGTTCGTCGATGCCTGCGAGGCGGCGGGCATCACGACTCTCGGGTCAGTGGGCGGGGACATGGATCTCAACGACGAGAACGCTCTTTTCATGCTCCGCATGCGCGTGAACATGGCGGCACTTGAGGTCGCAAAACTCCGGAAACGAAGCAGGCGGCGCAAGCAAACTCTCGCCGAGGAAGGCAAGAACCACGGCGGCCCGAGGCCCTTCGGCTTCGAACCCGGTGGCGTCGTCATCCGTGAGAGCGAGGCCGTCTACATACGACAAGCTGCCGACACACTGCTCGAGGGCGGATCGCTCTATCAGATAGTCCGAGACTGGAACCTACAAGGCGTGCCGACTGTGTCCGGGACTCATTGGACCAGGAGTCACCTAAGACAGATCCTGCTCGCGCCCCGGTTGACCGGCATCCGCCAGTACCAGGGAAGAGAAATCGGAAAGGCGGTCTGGGACCCAATCATCGAAGAGCAGAAGTGGCGACGTGTCGTGGCTTTGTTGAAGGACCCGGCGCGACAACTTCCGAGGCTCAACGAGAAGCCCGGCCGTCTCTACCTCTTGAGAGGCGTGCTGCGTTGTGGTGTCTGCGGAAAGACCTTGACAGCGATGTACAAGCACGCACCCAGCTATGGCTGTCGTCAGATGCCCGGCGAGGACAGTGGCCACGTTTTCATTGCGGCGGAACTTGCAGAAGAGTGCGTGAGAGTTCGCCTGGTGCCCTTAGCCGACGATCCCCGCATGAGGAACCTATTGTCTACGACCGCAGAGTCCCAGGTCGAAGAGATCAAGGCTCTTATCGCTGAGAACGCTGATGACGAGGCGAAGCTGGACGAGTGGGCCGACATGTTCAACTCGGGCGAGACAACCCGACCCGAGTACGTGAAACAGACCGCTGTTATTCGCAAGCGAATCGACGGGCGACTCTCCCGCATCGGTACGATGCGCGGTCAGTCCACTCTGGATGAGTTCGGAGGCTCGGTCGTCGAAGACTGGGACATCTTTTCTCCCGAGGACAAGCGTGCTGTCATTCTCGCATTGGTGGATCTCATCAAGGTCGACCCCGTCATCAACAGGTTCGGCTCGATCGCCGAGCGCACCATACGCAGGATGCGGTTCCAGTGGCGATCAACCGAGATGCTCGAGGACGGCCAGATGATTGACGAATACGGCAACGTCTACCAGGCAGAGATCCTCCC
>OCTA010002722.1_pt1 | contig 15901 bp, 8 predicted proteins | sample 1538991 | NCBI WGS metagenome assembly OCTA01 (sample SAMEA3539302, study PRJEB22396) | soil metagenome | biome: tundra; feature: field; material: soil | place: USA | collected 2010-05 | depth 0.15 m | reverse complement strand
GGTATACCGCCGGCTACTTCCTGGAATCGGCCATCAACCATTACCTGATGACCGATAAGAAAGACGCCAGGTTGTACAACGCCGCGAAGAAACTAGCCGATTGCTGGTATGACAATCTGGGGCCGCCTCCCAAAAAGGCATGGTATGACGGCCACGAGGAAATGGAGCAGGCGCTGGTACGTTTCGGCCGCTTTGTGAACGACATGGAAGGCGGCGGCAAAGGCAACAGGTATACTCAACTCGCCAAGTTCCTGCTCGATTGCCGCTACAACGCCGCCCGGAATGAAGCTGAACGGCAGGAATACGACCAGAGCCACGCGCCGGTCATTCAACAGTATGAGGCAGTCGGGCATGCCGTACGCGCGGTTTACGCCTATTCGGGCATGGCCGATGTCGCCGTCGAAACCCACGATGCCGATTACCAGAGCGCCGTCAAATCGATCTGGGAAAATCTGGTGAACAAGAAGTACTACATCACCGGCGGTGTGGGAAGCGGAGAAACCTCGGAAGGCTTCGGTCCGAACTACTCGCTCAGAAACGCCTCGTATTGCGAAAACTGTTCCAGTTGTGGCGAGGTTTTCTTCCAGTGGAAGATGAACCTGGCTTATCACGAGGCCAGGTACGCCGATCTGTACGAAGAGACCATGTACAACGCCCTGCTGGGCGGCGTCGATCTGGAGGGCAAGCACTTCTATTACCCGAACCCGTTGGACGCCAACGGACCTCGCACCTCCTGGCACTCCTGCCCATGCTGCGTGGGCAACATGCCGCGGACTCTGCTCATGCTCCCCACCTGGCTGTATGCCAAGAGCTCCGACGGCCTCTACGTCAACATGTTCGTAGGCAGTTCCATCACGGTGGAGAATGTAGCTGGCACCGACGTGGAAATGGTACAATCCACCGACTATCCCTGGAACGGCAAGGTCTCCATCACCGTCAATCCCAAGACTGAGAAGAGCTTCAGCGTCAGGATCCGCATGCCTACCCGCAACGTGAGCAGCCTCTACAAGGGCACGCCGGAAGCCAACGGCCTCACTTCGCTTGCCGTGAATGGGTCGGCGGTGAAACCTGTAATCGATAAAGGTTATGCCGTGATTACCCGTTCCTGGAAGGCAGGCGACAAGATCGAAGCGGTCCTGCCGCTGAAGGTCCAGCGCGTCAGAGCCCACGAAAACATCGAAGCCGACAGGAACAGAGTGGCGCTGCGGTACGGACCGCTGATCTACAACATCGAGAAGGTGGATCAGGATATCACCAAGACTCTCAGTCCCGATTCCCCTCTCACCACCGAGTGGCGCGGCGATTTCCTCGGCGGCGTGATGGTGATCAAGGGGAAGTTTGCCGACGGCAGTCCCATGCTGGCGATTCCCAACTACGCGCGGACCAATCGCGACCCCGCGGCTCCTTACGAAACTCCTCCGACCGGCAGCCAGGGCAACCGCCCTGCTCCTGGTCCGGTGACGTCAATCGTGTGGATCAAGGAAGCGTAATCTAATAGGGAACGCTTGTTTGCGCGCGACTCCCGCGCGATGCGGCGAAGGACGGCGGCATCCGGCTATCGGGTCGCCCGATCTGCTGCGGCTGAACCATTGAGGGATTAAACACGTGAATCAACAGATGACTCGAAGACAGGCGCTCCAGAGCGTCGCCACAGCAGGTGCGAGCGCGCTGGTAGCGCAGAGGGTCGGCCTCTCGCAAGGGGCGGGCCTCCGAATCGCCGGCCAGTTGGTAGAGATTGCCGTGACTGCCGCCGGCCCGCAGACCGCTCGCATCACGGCGCAAGCCATCGAGAATAATCAGCCGCAGCCTATTCCATCGGATGGAGCGCTGGCCAGGGAGGATTGGGGACCGCCGGTCCTCCGGTTGCGCACATTGACTGTTCCGCGTACGGTGAAATGCGGCGAACTGACCGTGAAGCTTTCGGGTGAGCCTTTAACGATTCGGGTGGAGGGCAAAGGCGGGCGGCTCGTACAGGAACTGAAGACTGATCCCACCAGTGGCAACCTTTCGTTCCAAATGGATGACGCGCCGGTACTGGGTCTCGGGCAGGGCGGCCCGCAGTTCGACCGCCGCGGTGGCGCGGATAGGATGGTGAGCGGTCAAGGCGGCTACCAGTTGCGAACAAACGGGGCGAGGGTTCCGATCCAGTTCGTGATCGGGACCTCCGGGTGGGCGATGTTCGTGCACTATCCTTTAGGCGCGTTCGACCTCACCGGAAAAGAAGGCCGCATCCAGCCAGCCAATCCGGCGGCGGCCCTGCCGCTCGACATTTTCGTCATCGGGGCAAATGATCCGCAGTCCGTCATGGGCGAGTATGCGAAGCTCACCGGATATCCGGAAATGGCGCCGCTGTGGTCATTCGGGTATCAGCAATCTCATCGAACTCTCGGGCCGCCGGAAGAGATCCTGCGGGAAGCCAAGATTTTCCGCGAGAAAAAGATGCCGTGCGATGCGATGATCTACCTCGGCACAGATTTCTGCCCCAACGGCTGGAACACACACAATGGCGAGTTTACGTGGAACACGAAGGCATTCCCGGATCCGCCGCGCGGAATCCGGGATCTCCATGCGGACAATTTCAAAGTGGTCCTGCACATCGTCGTGGAAGGTCACCATTTTTACGGCGCCGTAAAGGATGCTTGCACCGCGCCTCCGCAACCAACCGGGCGCACGCCCGATAACCACTGGCCGGATGACCGCCAGGTGAGCTGCTACTGGCCGGCGCATAAGCCGCTGTTGGATTTGGGAGTGGACGGCTGGTGGCCGGACCAGGGCGACGGTTTTGACGCGCCGTCGCGCCTTGCACGCAATCGGATGTATTTTGAGGGCACGCAAATGTACCGCCCCAATGAGCGTGTCTATGCGCTGCACCGCAACGGATATGCGGGCATGCAGCGCTATGCGTCTTTCCTATGGTCGGGAGATGTGCAGTCCACCTGGGAAACCTTGAAGACCCACATCCCCGTGGCGATCAATACCGGTCTCAGCGGCATTCCGTATTGGGGAACGGACATCGGCGGTTTCGTCCCGACCCAGGAATATACGGGCGAGTTATTCGCTAGATGGTTTCAGTTCGCCACATTCAACACTCTGTTCCGTTCGCACGGTCGTGACTGGCGTCTGCACCTGCCATGGGGCTGGACTAAGGGCGAAATCGGATACGACGAGGTGCCAAGTTATCATCCCGACCCGAAGGACCTGGACAATCCGGCGATTGAGCCGATCTGCAAGCAGTACCTCGAACTCCGCTACCAATTGATGCCCTACCTGTATTCAGCCGTTAAGGAAACCTGCGAAACGGGAATGCCGGTGATACGGGCTCTTTGGCTGCACTACCCGGATGATGCCGCCGCCGTGTTGCGCGGTGACGAGTATCTTTACGGCCGCGACCTGCTGGTCGCTCCCGTTGTGGAGAAGGGCGCGACCTCCCGGTCCCTCTATCTGCCCCGAGGCGCGTGGTACGACTTTTGGACGCACGAGCGCATGGAAGGCGGACGCGAAATCACGCGTAAGGTGGACCTCGCTACCATTCCACTCTATGTCCGCGCCGGGGCGATTCTCCCTCTTGACCCAGTGAAGCAGTACACCGAGGAGAAGGTCGAAGGACCGCTCACTCTGTGGGTACACCCCGGCGCGAACGGCGCCTTTTCGCTTTACGAAGATGACGGGAAGACGTTCAACTACCGCAAAGGCGAATTCATGCGAATCCAAATGACCTGGAACGATGCGCAGCGCCGGCTGCAACTCCGGCTAGCGGCCGGCTCTCGGATGATGGGGGCGGCGAAGCGGAACATCGTGGTGCGGGTGGCGGGAGGATCGGCGGCGCGCGAACTGGTCTTCGCCGGCAAAGCGCTGGACGTGAAACTGTAAGCGACGAAAGCTTCTCCGCGCCGGGCGGAACTGATGCCGGGCCTGGCGAGTATAGCTACTGCGGCGTCATTCCCGTTTTCGGACCCTGCCCGGACGGGAACCTTGTCTCGGCAACGAATGGCGCGTCCGTTCCCCGTTCCCCGCGAGCGTTGACGGCAAATATCGGTAGCGCGGCTGCCAGCCAGGCCAATCCGCGGTGGCTAAATCCCCGCCCTCGCCACAGGTAAATCATTCCACCGGCGCGGCCACAGCAGCTTTTTTCACCACTTCCAGCAGCCCTTTCTCGGGCCGAACCTCCACAGTTTGGCCCACCGAGGTATGGATCTGGACTACTAGCGTCTTGAGCGATTTATCGGACACGTCCTTGACGAAGCTTGTGGCAGTGGTGCTCATGCGCGTTCTGCTTGATGCCGGGCAACTCTTGAGATTTGTCGATGAACTCCTGCAATACGCCGCGAATGCGCACCAGCAATTCGTGGAGCAACTGGTTCTTGGAACACTGGGCGATGGCCACAGTTGGGGTTTGATGCCGAGCGAGCGAAGGTGGTTTTAGGCGAGATTCTCGCCAACGATTTGCACCTTCGTGAATGTTATCCTACTGCCCTTCAACTGGCTAGCTACTTCGACGCGCACTTTCTGACGTCCGCGGCGGTGACATCCGGATCGAGCGCATGAACGCAGGTGCCATACCCGCGGTTCTAGGCGAATCCAGTTTTCAAGCTTTTCTTCATCCACCGGGTATAGGTAATTGCTTCGTGTTCGAGGAAGATGGTGCGTCCGATGTAGATGACGTTCGGTGGCTTTCCGAAAAGCGGCAGAAGGCCTGTACTTCGCTCAGGTCCTCCAGTACTACAAGGATGGCGTTGTTCACATCGGCTACTCCGCGCCGGTATTCCTTCCGGAATGGGCAGGACAGGTTAGACGCTCTGGCGTGTTCTTTCTCGGCGAATTGCGTCGTGTCGCGTACGAGGGTGGGGACAAGCCCTACCTTATTAACGCTGCGACCAAGGATCAACTCACGGTGTGGCGGGAAGGCGGCCACAGCTCGACCGACCATCGAGGCTCTCGCTGACCGGAAAGGCAGGCTTCGACAGGCGACTTGGAGGGGAGGCGAATACTACGAATCTAGTCACGTCAGAACTGATCCGGTCGATCGATTAATTGCGATTGCCATAGGCTTCGAGTCACTGTTTTCGCCCAGCGATCAAGGTGACCTAAATTTCCGGACGCGCCGCCCGTTGCCCGCGCCCAAACCGGCTGTGGCCGTCTCCGAGATCTTCCCCAGAAGAGTAAATGCCTTTTCACAGATCTGCAGATGCGCTCGCATTTCCCGCCTGGCTTTCTCCGGATTCCGTTGGCGAAGCGCGGCAAGTATTTTGGCGTGGTGCTCATGCGCGTTCTGCTTGATGCCGGGCAACTCTTGAGATTTGTCGATGAACTCCTGCAATACGCCGCGAATGCGCACCAGCAATTCGTGGAGCAACTGGTTCTTGGAACACTGGGCGATGGCCAGATGGAAATCGACGTCCAATGCGGAATACTTGCGTCCGTCTCCGTCCAGACAAAGCTTCATATCCTTGAGAATCTCTTCCAGCCTCTCCAAGTCGGCGGGTTCCAAACGTTCGGCCGCCAAGGCGGCGAGTTCCGTCTCCAAGATGAGGCGGGCTTCACTGACATCCTCCAGCTCTTTCTCGGTTCTTAGCATGCCGCCGCTACGAATCCGGTCCACGAGCAACTGCGTGCCTTCGAGCACGTATGTTCCTTCGCCGGGGCGCATCTGCACCAGACCGACGTATGCCAGCGACTTCAGCGCTTCGCGCAGGGTGGAGCGGCCGATACGCAAAGTGGCGCAGAGCTCGGTTTCGGACGGCAGTTTATCGCCCGGGAGCCAGTGGCCCTCGGATATCTGTTCGGCGAGTTGGGCTGCGACCTGCTCTCCCAAGGTCACTCGCGAAACCGGCTTGAGTTTTGGTGTTGACATCGCTTTCCGACCCCATTATACTACAATCGAAGATATGAACATCTGCTTGTCTGATGTACTGGATGTTTGCAAATCATGAAGTAGAAAAGGTGTCGAAATGAAAACCACGAAGCTTTTTGTTTCCCTCTCCCGCTCTCTTGGACTTTGCCTCCTGCTTGCCCTGGGAATTCCCCTTTGGGGCCAGTTCAACAGCAGCGTCCGGGGTGTGGTCACCGATCCGAGCAATTCTCCAGTGCCTGCCGCAAAGGTCGCGATCAAGAACGTCGACACGGGAATATCCTCTTCTATGACGTGCGACAGCGGCGGCAACTACATTTTTACAAGCCTGGCTCCAGGCGACTATTCGCTGGCCGTCGAAGCCAGCGGCTTCCGCGCTTTCTCGCTTCGTGCCACCCTGCAGACCGCGCAGACCCTGGACGTGCCAGTCAAATTGTCTCTGCTGACAGCAACCGAGTCGGTGGAGGTTACCGGTCAGGCGCCGATTCTCGATACGGCGGACAGTCGGGTTCAGACGACACTGGCGGCCCGCGACCTGGCGGCTCTTCCTCTGCAAGGCCGAACCCTCTTCGGTCTGATGGGCATGGCGCCGGGCGTCACGGGCCTGGGCAACCTTTCCGGGGGAATTCCGGACAACTTTCAGGTCGAGATCTACAATTACTACACTGCCAATGGCCGGAGTTTCGATGCCAATTTATACGTTGTGGACGGTCTGGATATCACCAGTAGCGTCAGGCCCGGCGTGATGAATCTGTCGCCTAACCCGGATTCCGTACAGGAGACTTCCATCCAAACTGACACCTACTCCGTGGAATACGGAAGGGCCAGTTCGATCGTTACATCAATGACCACCAAGTCGGGGACCAATGCGTTCCACGGGGTTCTCAGCGACTATTTCACGTCCCAGCAGCTGTGGGCCCGCACGGAGTTTACCACCAAGTACCATCCATTCCACGACGACAATTTCGGAGCGGCTCTGGGTGGCCCGATCCGCAAGGATCACACGTTCTTCTTTTTTTCCGTGGAGCCTTTACGTTCCCTGGCAAGCACCAGCGGCTCAACCACTTACGAAGCGCCCGAATTCGTGCAATGGGCGCAGACGAACTTTCCCGCGTCGATCGGCACCTCCTTGCTGGAAAAGTACCCCGTGACTGGCGCGGTAACGAATACGGGCGTTGCGAAAACCGCGCAGAGCGTCTTGGGAAGCACGTGCGGGACGGCCGCCACGTTCAACATTCCGTGCACCCTCCCGATGATCGATAGCGGAAACTACAATTACGCCGCATACCACGACGGAACGCAGTGGAGCGCGCGTCTCGACCAGTATTTCAAGAAGGATCGCGTCTACGGCAATTTTTACAACATGGTCCTAAGTAACCTGAATCCCTCGGTGAGGTCTGCGATGACTTCCGACACTCACTATATTTCCGAATCGCTTCAACTCAACGAAACCCATACGATTTCGCCAACTATGCTCAATGAGGCCTCGTTCGGCTACCTGAAAATGGAAGGACTGGTGGACATAACGGGACCATTCCATATTCCCGATATTTCAATCACCGGCCAATCCGCCGGCATCGGAGTCGCCGATCCTCACGAGGACTACAGGCAGCACAATTTTCATGCACGGGATGTTTTCAGCGTCATCCATCATGCCCATACCCTCAAGTTCGGTTTTGAAGCTTTCGAGGGCGACGAATTGACGCTGTTTGGCCAGTGGTACAGCGTGCCCAGCTTCTCATTTACGAATCTTCTGACGTTTGTTCAGGGTCAACCCTTGACGGAAAGCCAAGTCTACTATAACCCGGTGACTGGACAGCCCAACTTGTTCACCTTAGGCGTAGCCAGCACGACTTGGGGCGCATTCGCTCAGGACGAATGGAAGATCACGCCGCATCTTACCGCGACCTTTGGATTGCGATTTGACAATTTCGGCAATACGCACCCGTCCCAGGCTCTGCATTCTGTAATCAACAATTTCATCCTGGGCTCCGGTGCGACTCAGGCACAGCAAGTTGCCAACGGTCAGTTGGAACAGACCAATCACATCCTGAACCGCGAACCCACAGCCTTCGACCCGAGAATTGGCATTGCATGGGATCCGACCGGAAAGGGCGTATGGTCCGTTCGAGGCGGTTTTGGCGTCTACCACGACTGGCTGACGAACGGAGAGTTGAGTGTTCCGCTACGGCCGAATCCTCCGGCATACGCTCAACCGACGTTCCGTCCCGGGACGAACGCGGCGCCTATCTTCTCTCTGGGCACGAGCGATGTCTTTCCCTTCGGCTACACTTTGCCCATCTTGCCGTCTTCGCCTCTCGACAGTCACGGGGGCATTGTCGGGGATCAGCTTGGGATCGGAGGAACAGATCCGAACGTAAAGGAGCCGATTATTTACAACTACACCATCGGCGTGCAAAGACTACTTGGGTCGCACTTCGTGGTGGGCGCCCTCTATTCCGGAAATCAGTCGCCAGACCTTGTGTTGGGCAACGTAACCTCGATAAGCCCCAACTACGATATCAACCGGTACGCCGGCGATCTGATCGCCAATGATAACGTTTTGCATCGCCTGCTCCCGAGTTTCGGCGCCATCAATTACACCAAGAACGGGGACAAGTCCGGGTACAATGCGTTCATCGCCACGGTCACGGGAAGGTTCGGATCCAGGGACTCTTTCCAGGCCTCTTATACCAGGTCGAACGTGCACGATTACGGGTATCAATTCCCCGATGCCAACGTTAGCCCTTCAACCTACGAGGGCCCCACCAGCTTCAACGTGCCCAACCGTCTCTCCATCACGGAAAACATGGGCTTGCCGCTGCTCAGCAACGCCAACGCGGTTCTCCGCACGGTTGTGGGCGACTGGCAATTGTCCGGAACCTTTATCGCCGAAACCGGCTTCCCGTTTACCGTCTACACCAGTGCGGCATTTCTCCCCGTAACCACTAACGGGGTTGTCACCGGCCTGGCGACGGGCAGCGGCGACTACAACGGCGACGGGTACAATTACGATTTCCCGAATGTCCCCTCCACCGGGTATTCGCAGCCCACGGACCGCCAATCCTTCTTGCACGGCTTATTTCCCGCGTCGGCGTTCGGAATTCCGCAACTCGGGACCGAAGGGAACGAACAGCGGAACCGGTTCACTGGTCCTGGACTGGTCCAGTGGGATACATCGCTCATGAAGAACTTTTCGTTTACGGAGCGCCTCAAGTTGCAGTTGCGCTTCGAGTTCTTCAATGTCCTCAATCACCCGAACCTGAATGGCATTGTCAGCGATCTTTCGAGCGCAAGCTTCGGGAAGTCCACCTCCACGCTGGTGCCGCGCTACCTGCAAATAGGGGCGAAGATCCAGTTTTGAGCTGATTGCGAATCAAGGGGACACAGCCAACATGAAGAAACTTTCGCGAAGAGAGACACTCTCACGCTTAGGCGGAGCCGCCGCACTGTGCCTGACAGTCCGGTCAGCCGAGGCCGCAGATTCACTTGCCATAGGGGGAAAGCCGATAGAACTGGTGCTGACCCCAACCAGCAGCCGCACCCTGCGCGTAAGCCTGCTGCTTTTAGCCGCCGACGGACAAGCGGAGCCCATTGCCGCGGACCCGGCGATTGTTGCCCAGTCTTCCGCGCCGCCAATTCTCCGGACGCGCGCGATCGCCGGCTCGCAATCTTTCAACTGGGGCCAGTTGCGTGTGAAGGTTTCGACTGGACCACTGGCGATTTCCATCGAGGACGGGAGTGGCAAGTCCATTCAGCGGCTGCAGTTCGATTCCGCCACTGGCGCCATCTCTTTCCGTAACAGCGCGGGGCCGGTATTCGGCCTGGGCGAGGGCGGTCCGCAGTTCGACCGCCGCAACCAGCAGTACACCATGCGGAACGGTCAATATATGCCCGACCGGCGGACCGAAGGCGCCCGCATGCCGGTTCCGTGGCTGATCGCCTCCGATGGTTGGGCGTTGTTCTTTCACCAGCCGTTCGGAAAGATTGGCCTCACCGGCAAGGAAGGCCATTTCGAAGCTGAGGAAGCTTCAGGCGCGCTGCCAGTGGATCTCTTTTTGGTGGCCAGCCATGAACCCGCGGAAATCTTGAGAGAGTACGCGGAACTGACCGGCTTCCCGCACATGCCGCCGCTCTGGTCGCTTGGCTATCAGCAGTCGCATCGGACGTTGGAAAGCCGTGATGAGGTGATGAGTGAAGCCAAGGAATTCCGTGACAAGAGCTTGCCATGCGACACCCTGATCTATCTGGGAACCGGTTTCTGCCCCTCGGGCTGGAACACCGGGCATGGTTCTTTCACCTTTAACGAGAAGGTGTTTCCGGACCCCGCCAAGATGATCCAGGAACTCCATCAGGAGCACTTTCACGTAATTCTTCACCTCACAAGACCGCCCGCAAAACTCTATGGCAGGGCCACGGATACTGGTCTGGAGGCCACGGAAGTCAACGACGCGGCAAACTATTGGGCCACGCACCGGGACGTTTTCGGATTGGGCGTGGACGGCTGGTGGCCGGATGAGGGTGATCCACTAAGCCCTGCATCCAGGCTGGTGCGAGACCGCATGTACTGGGAAGGCCCGCTGAAAGAACGTCCCAACGAACGTCCATGGGCTTTGCACAGAAACGGTTACGCGGGCTTACAGAGATACGGTTGGCTTTGGTCTGGCGATATCGATTCCAACTGGAAGGCCTTTGCCGCGCAGATCCCGGTCGGACTCAACACCGGTTTGACGGGGATTCCTTACTGGGGCACGGATACGGGCGGTTTTGTGCCAACCAAGGAATATACCGGCGAACTCTATGTGCGGTGGTTTCAGTTCAGCGCTTTCTGTCCGCTGTTCCGCAGTCACGGGCGCACGTGGAAACTGCATCTGCCGTGGGGATGGAACACCGGCGAGTACGGGCCGATCGAGGAGACAGAACTCCCAGACAAAAAGGAACTTCACAATGCCCAGGTCGAACCAATCTGCCAGAAATACCTCGATCTGCGCTATCAGTTGATGCCCTATCTGTACTCGTCGGTTCGGGAGTCCCACGACACGGGTATGCCGATCATGCGGGCGCTGTGGCTCCATTATCCCGACGATCCGCAGGCGGTGGCGCGCGGAGACCAGTACCTTTGGGGGCGCGACATGCTGGTGGCGCCGGTAATTGAGCCAGGCGCCGCGTCACGCCAGGTTTACCTCCCCAAGGGAGGCTGGTACGATTTCTGGACCGGCGAACACGCAGAGGGAGGCCGCCAGATCGAACGTAAAGTCGATTTGGCTACTATGCCGCTCTATGTGCGTTCGGGGGCCATCCTGCCGTTGGGCCCGGTGAAACAATACGTTAGCCAGCCGGTGGACAAACCGCTGGCCATCCGCGTTTATCCAGGCAATGACGGCGACTTTGTCATGTATGAAGACGACGGCGCCAGCTTTGCTTATGATAGGGGCCAGTTCACCCGGATTGGAATGCACTGGAGCGATAAGACGCGCCAGTTGAAGCTGTCGCTCGTGCCGGGATCGAGAATGTTGGATGCGGCAGTGCGGCAGATCGAGGTCGAACTGGCTACCGGCGGCGGCAAAAAGAACGTCCGGTTCAGTGGAGCGCCCGTCGTCGTACAGCTCTGAAGGGATTGCATGAAATTGGGATGTGTTTTCCTCTTTTCCGTTTGCTGGTGTGGGCTGCCTGCGACTCCTCCGCCGGCGCTCAAAGTGGCCGGACGTCCGGTTGAGCTCTCTCTGACGGCCATATCCGCCCACACTGTGCGGATTACCGTGGCGCCGCTCGACTTGTACCGTACGCCCCAGCCGGTGGTGGAGGATCCGGTTCTGGTTCCACGCCTCTGGCCGGCTCCGACACTCCGGTTGCGCTCGGTGCTGCCCGCGGAAACGGTTCGCGTTGGCGGAATGGAAGTAACTGTCAATCCGGAAACGCTGAGTCTCCGCCTGGCGCGTGGCAACGGGAGCGACTTCCAGGAGATTGGCATCAATCCGAATGACGGCTCGGTCTCCTTTCGTATCGGCACCGAGCTTCTTTTCGGGCTCGGCGAAGGCGGCCCGCAACTGGATCGGCACGGTCTTTACGCCGGCAACGATCTGAATGGCAGCCCGCACGACTCAATGGTGTTCATCGACCATCTGCGCGTCCCCCTGCTGATCGGCGGTTCGGGATGGGCGATCTTCGCGCACACACCGGTAGGAACGTTCGACCTCCGCGGCACGGAAGGCCGCTTCCGCGCGACGGAGTCCCAACCGGCGCTCCCTCTGGATCTGTTCGTCATGGTCGCCGATGAGCCGGCGGCTCTCATGACCGAATACGCCGGGCTGACCGGTTTCCCATCCCTGCCGCCGTTGTGGGCGTTGGGATACCAGCAGTCGCATCGCGTCCTGCTGAGCGAGGAGCGGATGCTGGCCATCGCGCGCAAGCTTCGCGACGACAAGCTGCCGTGCGACGTTCTGATCTATCTGGGAACAGGTTTTGCGCCTTTGGGCTGGAACTTGGCCCACGGCTCATTCGAATTCAATCCTGCTATATTCCCGAATCCGCGATCGGATCTGGAGAAGCTGAAAAGCCAAAACTTTCGCGTCGTGCTGCACACCATGAACCCTCCGGCGCGCCTCTTTGGACATGCCGGAGACCCGCCATCGCCGGATCGGGATCCGAACGAAGCGGCTGTGTACTGGGCGCAGCACCAGGGGGTGGAGAAGTTGGGCATCGACGGCTGGTGGCCCGATGGGCGTGTGGACAGCCGCCGCGTGCAGCTTTATTGGGACGGCCCGCGGGCCGACTATCCCGACCAGCGGCCCTACACGCTTTTCCAGGACGGCTTTCCCGGTATGCAGCACTACGGCAATTTCATCTGGTCCGGCGACGTCCATTCGGATTGGGACACCCTGCGCATGCACATTCCGGTAGCCATCAATACCGGGCTGAGCGGACTGCCGTATTGGGGAAGCGACATCGGCGGATTCTGGATGACCAAGGAATTGACCGGCGAACTGTTCGTCCGCTGGTTTCAGTTTGGAGCGTTCTGCCCGCTGTTCCGCTCGCACGGCCGGCCGTCGCAAACTCGTCTGCCCTGGGGCTGGAACACCGGGGAAATTGGGCCGCCCGAGATGGAGAGTGCGCCGGCGTTCGCTGTCGAGCCCGATCCGGCCGAGCTGCACAATCCCGACGTGGAGCCAATCTGCCGGGAATACCTGGAACTACGCTACCGAATGCTGCCTTATATCTACTCGGCTGCGCGCGAAACGCACGAGACGGGCGTTCCCATGATGCGCGCGCTGTGGCTGTATTACAGCGATGATCCGCTGGCGGCTGCGCGAGGAGACGAATACCTGTGGGGGCGCGATATTCTGGTGGCGCCGGTGGTCGAAAAGGGAGCCACGTCACGCACGCTGTATCTCCCCAGGGGGACCTGGTACGACTTCTGGACCGGGGCACGAGTGGAGGGCGGCCGCGAGATTGCACGCCCTGTAGACTTGCGAACCATGCCGCTTTACGTTCGCGCCGGCGCGGTCATTCCCACCGGCCCGGTGAAGCAGTTCACCTCCGAGAAAGTGGATGGACCCCTCAAGCTCTCGATCTACCCCGGCAGCGATGGCGCGTTTACCATCTACGACGACGACGGCACGAGTTTCCAGTTCGAGAAAGGCGAGTACGCGAAGATTCGCGGTGCGTGGAAAGATAGTACTCGCGAACTGACCCTCAGCCTGGAAAAAGGCTCAAAGCTGCTGCCGGCTACTCCGCGGGCCATTGAAGCGCAAATGATTGGGGGCGGTACCCGGCAACTCCGCTTCGACGGCAAGCCACTGACCGTGCACTTCTGAGGTGTGACTCGATTTAACCTAGTGAACATGGGACCCTTCGATATCATGGTTGGCGGTTCGTCTGGGGACATGCGCCGCAAGAATATCCTGCGGGTGAACGGACCGGCGAAATGATCGGGACCCTACGCTGGAGACTTGCTCTGCTGATCGGCGCGGCGATCGCCATCAGCTACTTCGACCGCCAGACGCTGCCGGTGGCCATCCGGGCAATCCAACGCGAAATCCCTATCTCGAACACACAATTCTCCCAGCTCCAGGCTGCCTTCCTGGTGGCATATGCGCTGATGTACGCCGGCGGCGGGAAACTGATCGACGTGCTGGGCACGCGTAAAGGATTCCTCCTGATCATGCTGTGGTGGTCCTTCGCCTGTGCCAGCCAGGGCCTCGCCACCAGCTTCGGATTCCTTGCAACCAGCCTGTTCCTGCTCGGTATGGGAGAAGGCGGGGGCTTCCCGGCAGCAACCAAAGCTATCGCCGAGTGGTTTCCTGCCGGCGAGCGTTCGACCGCCATGGGAATCGTGAATGCCGGGACGTCGGTGGGAGCGGTGGTCGCGCCACCTTTGATCGCATTGACTCTTGCCACCCTCAATTGGCGCTGGGTGTTCTTCCTTTCCGGGACCGTCGGGCTCGGTTGGGCGGTAGCGTGGCTGCGGGGCTACTTCCCGCCTGCGACACACCCCCGGTTGAGTCCCGAAGAGCGTGACGAAATTGCCGAGGTTCTGAAACCACGGCCCCGGACCGAACAGGGCACGCGCTGGATCAGCCTGTTTCGCTTACCGCAGGTCTGGGGTTTGGTGTTCGCCAAGTTCCTGAGCGATGCGGCCTGGTATTTCTACTTGTTCTGGCTCCCCAAGTACCTGTATGAAATGCGCCATTTCGACACGAAGCAGGTCGGCTACTTTGCCTGGATCCCATATGCAGCGGCAGGAGTGGGCAGTCTGCTCGGCGGATGGTTTTCGAGCCGCCTCATCCAGCGCGGCCACTCCCTCAACTTCTCTCGTAAAGTAGCGCTTGGTGCCAGCGCGGCGGTAATGCCGCTGATCTTCTTCGTCACTCGGGCACCGGTCCAGATTGCGATTGTGCTGTTCAGCATCGCGTTCGCCGGGCAGCAATCTTGGTCCACCCTGGTGATGATTCTGCCCGCGGACATCTTCCCGCGGGCCGTGGTGGGCTCAGTGGCCGGATTGGTGGGTTTCGGCGGGGCGATGGGGGGCGTGGTGTTCGGGCTGGTCGTCGGCTACCTGCTCGATCACGGATTTGGCTACGGTTTAGTGTTCGGACTGGTGAGCACCTTTCATGTACTGGCATTCTGTGTGATCCTCTTGACAGTCCGAAGGATCCGGCCGATTGAAGCAATAACTTGAGCGAAACAGGAAACGACTATGAACGATTCAAAAAAGACCCTTGGCATCATACATGCCTCGAACCTGACGATCCGCGCGATGCAGCCCTTCCTGGAACGGTACATTCCGGATATCGAGGCGGTGCACCTCTGTGACGACACAATTCAACGAGACAACATTCGTGCGGGCGTGGGTGTGATCCCGAAGACCAATTACTTCAAGTTCGCCCAATATGCGCACAACCTGCAGGAAGCGGGAGCCGACATGATCCTGCTGGCCTGCTCCACCTTCAACTACGCAGCCGAGTTGGCGCGTCCGATGATCGATATCCCTATTATGCAAATCGATCGGCCGATGATGGAAGCGGCGGTTTCGCAAGGCGCCCGGGTCGGCCTGCTGGCCACACTCGCCACCACGGTTCCCTCTTCGGAGCGTCTGCTGCGCATCGTGGCCGCCGAACAGCATAAGGAAATCGAGATCACGACCGTGCTGCGGGAAGAGGCGTTCCAGGCGATTCAAAAGGGGGACACCGACAGGCACAACGCTATCCTCCTGGAAGAGATCGAGAAGCTGTCGGGGAAGGTGGATTCCATCGCTATGGCGCAATTGTCGATGTCGGCCCTGGCGCCCCACTTGCCTAAGACCCGGGTACCTGTCTATGACAGCGGCACTACCGGATTCGGCCGCATCCGGCAGATGCTGGCGGCATAAGCGGGTTCGAGCGAAGGAGGCATGCATGATGAGCGGATGTGTAACCCCGGAATTATCGGCGCGGGTGTATCCATACGGCACCGGACATACACCGGAGATGATCGCCGATCTGTCCCGGCGTGCGTACGAATACCGGGAGCAGGTTCTGCGGATGATTTACGAGCGAAAGAGCGGACACCTCGGCG
>OCTA010002721.1_pt1 | contig 15907 bp, 17 predicted proteins | sample 1538991 | NCBI WGS metagenome assembly OCTA01 (sample SAMEA3539302, study PRJEB22396) | soil metagenome | biome: tundra; feature: field; material: soil | place: USA | collected 2010-05 | depth 0.15 m | reverse complement strand
GAACTATAATAACCACTTCCACGTTCAAGGCGCACGGCCTACTGCCGTTTTTAGGTTCATGATCGGAGAGACTAGCAAGTTGACAGTCCCTTAGTGCCGCCGCAACAATAACTACTCACATATGATCGTTTACCTGTCATAACCTGTCTTCATCGCTGCTCTTATCCGAAATGTAGAGTCCCATCTGGACCCATGAGAACCAGCCATTCTGCGGTCTTCGGGAGGGGTAGACAACGAAGTCTCAATTTGTTATAGTTCCGATCAGGAGGATTCGTTGTAGTCGGTACTATAACATTATGAGACCCGCCCTTGGTACCCTCGTCGATGTCACTGTCTTCCGCAAGCTCAAACCGCTGGATTACCTCACCAGCTACTCCCATCGCGGCCGATACTATACCCTGCGCGAAATCGCCAACTTTGACGAGCATGGGCTGTGGTCGCAGGCAGACGTCTGGTTCTCGCGTTTCGGCACGCTGCTAGCGCTAGCCACCGCCGAATCGTTCGTCAATCGTTCCCCCCGCGGATATTTCGCAGATGAGCTGGCGCGTGCCTTGCACGTTGAAGTGCAGGACAGGACGCGCTGCATCAGTTGACTCAGCAGCGCCGCGTGACTCGCGAGATTGTGTCGGGTCTGTACCTATACACTGCCACTGACCGCGCTCTCCAGCGAGGACAACTACTGACGCGCCGCACCGTGGAAGCCCTGCCCACCGTGGCGGATACCTCGGTGCTGGAAGTGTCGGAGAAGGAATTGAAAGCCTCTATTCTCTTGTTCTTCAGCTTGTTGGACGAGCAGCAGCGCCGTCTGTATGCCGGACTGGAGTCGCTGAAACTGGGCCGTAGCGGCGATCGCCAACTGGCCGACTTCCTCGACCTCGATCCGCACACCGTGGCCCGCGGACGGCAACAGTTGTTAGCTCAGGACGTGGAAGTGGACCGCGCACGTAGAACTGGCGGGGGGCGCAAGCCGGTGGAAAAAAAACGCCCGAAATAATCGAGGCCATCGAGATTCTTCTGGAGCACGACACGGCCGGCGAGCCCATCACATCACGGGGCTGAAGTGGACCCGCAAGACCACCGAGAAGATCGCCGAGGTTCTTCAGGAGATTGGCATTCCGGTCTCGGCCAATACGGTCGCCCGTCTTTTGTATCAAATGGATTTCTCTCTGCGCGTCAACCGCAAGCAGATCGCCACCAACTCCAGCCCCTACCGCGATCAGCAATTTCAACATATCTGTGCGCTGCGGACTCGTTTCCAACGACAAGGCCTTCCCATCATCAGCGTGGATAGCAAGAAGCGCGAACTGATCGGCAACTTCAAGAACGCCGGCGCCAAATGGGATCACGCGCCCGTTCTGGTGAACGATCACGACTTCCGGTCGGAGGCCAGCGGCGTAGGCATCTCCTACGGCATTTACGACCCGCCCCACAACCACGGCGTCGTCTACGTCGGCATCTCGCACGATACGCCGACCTTCGCCGGCCATTCCATCGCCACCTGGTGGAAACGCGAAGGATCGTGTCGCTATGGCCGGTGTTCCCAAACTGCTGGTGTTGGCGGACTCAGGCGGTAGCAACAGTTGCACTTCCTGGGCCTGGAAGACCGAAATTCAGGCCCGGTTGTGCAATGCATTCGGTTTCACCGCTACCATCGCTCACTATCCCACCGGCGCCTCCAAATGGAATCCGATCGAGCATCGTCTGTTCTCGGAGATCTCCAAGAACTGGGTTGCCGAGCCACTGGACAGCTATGAAAAAATGCTCAACTTCATTGGCAACACCAGGACCCAAACCGGCTTGGCCGTGACTGCCTTTCTGGACCGGAAAGAGTATCCGACCGGTCTCAAACCAGACCCGCGCCTAATCTCCTCACTGCGTCTCAAACACAGCAACACGCTACCGAAATGGAACTACACCATCGCGCCGAATCTGTAAAGTTAATTTTGCGTCGATCCTTAAGGCTGCCGAGAATGCAGCCACCCAAATGGAGATATTCTCCGACCATCGTGAGCGGGAGCCCTGTCCGTGCTCATCGGTACTGGTACCGTGTTGGTTCAATAACTTGATTTGAGGGAACATGGCGATCTAAGCTCGATGAGGACTCCATTCGTGGGGACACAAAAAGGAGAGAGAATTCAATGGTTGTAAATCTACGATCCATCGCGATAGCGGCAGCGGCCGTATTCGGCTTTGCCGCCGCGCAAAACCCGGCGGCAGCGTCCACGTGCACCACCAACATGATCGCTTATCAGGCTTCGGGAGTGTTCGGGTCCACGCCGATCAGCGGGACCGACTTTTTCAAATTGGCGGGGCAGCCGTTCAGCCTCACTCTCTATGCCTGCGAGGCGCTCAAACCTATAAAAACGGGGCCGGACTATGCTGAGTATTATCCGGTCGAGTTGATTGGCGGAGGCAAGTCTGGCGGGCTCTCGCAGCCTTATCAAACAAAAACCAAAACGACTTTCATTTTGGTGCAGCCATCTACCGGCCTGGACTCGATCGGGATGCAGGGTACGGCAACAGTGAACGGGATCTCGATAGCTATTAAGGGCGACGTGGCGCTGCCAGCCGGCACTTTGACCTCCACGAGCATTGCGCCTTTCCCGAAGGTCACAGTGGTCACGGCCAGGTCGCGGTTCACCTATTCGTTGCCTTTTCCGGCGTGGCAGCCTTCCACCACATATGCCTATGACGCTGAGGTCGTGGACCCGGCTGGGAGTAGGCAGTTGGTGGTGACCGCCGGGACCAGCGGGGCCACCAGTCCGACATGGAACGAGACCCTTGGAGGGACAACCAACGACGGCTCGGTGGTCTGGAGGTGCCAGGAGAATTTCAGGACTTCCCTCTCGGTCGCTGGGACCGCGGATGGCAGCATCTATACTCCGCCCACTTCTAAAGCCAGCCCATTGCTGTATACGGATGCCGTACAGGTGATCACCGCCCATGCCGGCGGGACGCAATCGGTGCGGTCGCTCGCGGGTGCGCCGCTCGATCCGGCAGCGACATTGGATCGGACGATGCTGCGGTTCTACGCATCTGGCGTGGGCGGCGCCTCGGAGGTTCACGTGCGGATCGCAGGACAGGAGGTGCGCGTGGTGTATGCGGGCGCGTCCGACCAATTCCCGGGATTGGACGAGGTCGTGGCAGAAGTTCCGCGCACCCTCGCTGGGTTTGGTGCGGTGGACGTGACTATGACGGTGGATGGCGAGACTGCCAGCCCCGTACGCATCCATATTCAGTAGGTCCCTAGTCGGCGGGCACACGGTCCGGCTTCGCGCCAGACCACGACCAGCGCCACCCCGAGATGTATGCCGCTACATCCCTGCGATACGTCTTGGCCGTGGCCAGCAGCAACATCAGCACGATCAGCACCGCCGCCGCCAGCACTGTCTGCCCCACATCCAGGTTGTTCTTGCACCATGGCAGCCAGCGGCCGTATACCAACTCGATATGCACCCAGTAGACCAGCAGCGACGTAGTGCCGAACTGCCGCACCCAGCTCCATCCTGGGGCCACGGCATACTGCGTCCAAACGTACGCGACCGCCAGGATCAGCAGAATCACTCCCAGCTTGATCAGCACCTGCGCCGGGCTGTCCAGCCAGAACTCGGATTTCGGATAGATCGAGAACGGCAGGTTCGCGAAGTAGCGCGCCGCCAGAATCATGGCGACTCCCAACAACGCGGCCCACTGCATGGCCCGATCGTATTGCTCGTGTTTCAGCAGGCGGATCAGGCTGCCTGCGCTCATCCCAAAGGCCAGGTAAGCCGCCCACGGAAAGAAGCTGAAAGAGTTGTAGTCCGGAGCGATGTAAGCCTTCACAATCCACGGCGCGCCCGCCCAGTCCATTTGCGAAACCAGCGGCGAGAGCCCGGCAATCAGCAACCCCAACGCCGCGCAGATCCGCACCCGCTGGGCCGTCGAGAACAACGCCATCGCCGACATCAGGGCGATACCGAAGCCCATGCAGTTCAGGATGTCCACCTTCAGCAGATTGGTCCATGGGCTCGGCCAACTGAACAGCCAGAGCTGCAGCCGCAACAGCATCGCGATGCCGAACAGGTAACCGGCGCGCCGCAGCGTACCCGTGATGCGGCTGCTCCGCGAAACGCCCTTGCGCTCGAAGCTATACATCAGGAACGCCAGCGTAACGCCGGTCAGAAACAGGAAGATGGCGGGCGGCATACCCCCGAAAAACTGCGAGAACATGTAGGCCGCGCCGCCGCGCAGGTCCGGCTTCAAAAACGAATGGAAGGCGTGGCCTTGCAGCATGATGATGCCCCCCACGCCGCGCAGCCAGTCCAGAAATGTCAGCCGGTTTCCGCTTCGATCCAATTCCATGCGCCTGGTCTTCGTCTGGTCCGATTTACTTCTGCGGGTACTCCCGCTTCACGTTCTTCGGCAGCTTCAATCTTAGGGACGAGTCTGGCAGATCCGGGTTGATCTTCATGTCCGAATACGTAGCCAGTTGGTAGTCGCCTCCCTTAAGGTAGAACTTCTGCTGAACCGGGTAGCCGTTCTCCGCCACCCACATCTCTAGTTTCAATAGATGCTGCAAAACCTCTTTAGATTTCGGGATCAGTTCCAGGAGTTCGGTTTTCCGGCCGTCGACTGTATCCGGACCCACCAAGCGCAGATTGTAGGAGGCCTGCAGGTCCGCGCGCGACGTGCCAAATCCGAGCAGGAAGAGCTGTTCCAATAGTTCCCGGCCCTTGCCGGCCATGTCGAACTCTTGCACGGTCTGGATCTTGGGGTAGTAAATCTCCACCGTGTGGCCTTGAAACGCGACCGTCTTCGGGTCGGGCTCGGTCAGATCGATGAGCATGCGTAAGTCCCGGTGGTGCGCCCGTTTCAGCCGGATCGTTCCCGAATCCACGTTGTCGTCATTCATCACCGCCGTGTGCGATAGCCGGCGTAAATGGGCCGACATGCCGCGGAACGCCGCGCCCGCCTTATCGATACGGTCCAGCACGGCGTCCGGATCGCCCGCCGGTTTGGGCCAGGCGAGCGCACTCAAGGCGATTCCCATGCTAATCATGCTAATCACGCTTGCCATGGCGGGACGATTCATTTGGGCGGCCGCTCAGGGCTTGGCAAACACCATGTAGCCCTTGGTTTCCCCGTCTGAGTCTGCAATGGGTTCCACCCGGGTCACGGTCACTTGTTTCCGGTGCGTGAAGGTTCTGAGGAGTCCCGACAGTTTCTGCGCCTGCTGGTCCTTCGTCATGTCGGCCAACAGCTCCGGCTCGACCCAATAGACGTTGCTGCCGTGTTCAGACGGCAGCACGGCGATGGAACTGACCAAGGGCGTGCGCGGCTGGTCGCGAAACCATCCGCGCGGCGTCAGCATCACGAAGATCACAATGATGCCGACCATCACGTCGTACTGCCAGCTCGCGCGCGGGTAATCCCAGAAAATGAAACGCTTCAGCACCTGAAGCTTCAGTCTAACAAATGGTGACCGGGCGATGGTGCGCGGCCGCATCGGGGCCGGATCGGATGGTGCGAACGGGGGGAGTTGAACCCCCACGGAGTTTCCCCCGCCAGATCCTAAGTCTGGTGCGTCTGCCAATTCCGCCACGTTCGCTAGGGTGAGCTTCTACCCGATCATATCAATTCTGACGCTTCCCGTCACTCGTCGCGCAACGCCACAACCGGGTCGATCCGGGTGGCCCGCCGCGCCGGAATGTAGCAGGCCAGCGCCGCCGACAAGAGCAGCGCCAGCAGTATGGCGACGAATGCGAACGGGTCCGCGGCGCCGACTCCCCAAACCGCCGAGGCCATCAGCCGGGCAAGGCCGTAAGCCGGGATCAAGCCGGCGATCAGACCCAGGCCCGCGGCCGTCATGCCGCGCCGAAGAATCGTGGCGAGCACCGTTTTGCGCGGGGCGCCCAGGGCCAAGCGAATACCGATTTCATGGCGAACGCGCCGAAACCAGATAGGCCATCACGCCATACACCCCGACGGAGGCCAGCACCATGGCGAACGCGCCGAAGATGCCCATCAGCACGGCTACTGTCGCAAGCCCGAAGGCCTCTTGGTGCATCAGCTCGGCGAGCGTGTTCAGGTTCGCGATGGGTTGCTCGGGGTCGATGGACAGGATCGCCGCCCTCACGGCGGACGCCATCTGCACCGGATCGCCGTCCGTGCGGATTGCCATATCCATCTCGCGTTGCGGAGACTGCATGTAGGGGACGTACAGCGTGGGACCCGTGTCGCGGTTCAGCACGCTGCTTTCGATGTCTCCCACCACGCCGACGATGGTGACCGGCCGATCCCATAACTTGATCTTCTTTCCGAGCGGCGGGTCCTCGCCCGGCCACCAGCGCTGCGCCGTGCGCTTGCTAATAGCGGCCACGCGTGCGGCGGTCCCATCGTCGCTGCCCGCGAGGAGGCGTCCGGCGACCAGCGGCACGCGCATGGTCCGGAAGTATTCCGGACTGACGGCCTGGATCTGAGCGCTGGGCTGGTCTCCCGGCTCGGCCTGCCGGCCTTCGATGGTGAAAGCCGCGGAGGCCCAGTGGCGGCAGTATGGCAGCGCAGTCGCCGATACGGCCGATCGGACGCCGGGAAGCGCGCCTATCCTTTCCAACACGGCGCTGTAGAAGCCGGCAACCTGATAATCCTCGTGGTACCTGCCGTCGCTGACGGCCAGCCGGAACGTGAGCAGAGTCGTTGGTTCCAGATTGCGGCCGGCGCTGAGGCTGGCGCGAAAGGTGCGCACCATCAGGCCCGCTCCTACCAACAGGATGGTCGCCAGGGCAACCTCGCAGGCCACCAGAACAGTGCGCAGACGATGCCGCCCGCGCCCGCTCGAAGAACCGCTGCCGCCCTCTTTCAGCGACTCGGTAAGGTTGGGCCGTGAGCACCGCCAGGCCGGCGCAAGGCCCGCCAGAATGCCACTCAGGACGGCTGCCGCCAGGGTCACTGCCAACGCGGAGGCATTTAGCCCGATATCCTCCCAACCGGCCATGTATTGCCGCATCTCCGCAGGCACGCCGGCCTTGATCAGGCGCAGTCCCCATGCCGCGAAGAGCAGTCCGGCTGCGCCGCCCGTGACAGCCAGCACGAGGCTTTCGGCGATCAGTTGTCGAACGACCCTACGCCTCCCAGCGCCGAGCGAAATGCGCACTGCTACCTCGCGCCAGCGTGCCGTGCCGCGCGCGAATTGCAGATTGGCCACGTTGGCGCACGCGATCAGCAGGACAAACAGCGCGGCTCCCAGGAGCATGCGCACCTGCTGCGCCACATAATCGCCCATCAGATAGCGGTGGACCGGCCATGCCATAAAGCCGCGGTTCTTGTTGGTATCCGGATACTCGCGTGCGAGCCGCGCCGCCAGTCCATGAAGTTCGCTGGCGGCCTGCGCGAATGGCGCTCGACGGGGGTGAGCGCCAGAGGTATCCACAACTCATACCAGGGACGTGGGAACGCGAACTGCGGCGGCATGACGCCCACCACGGTATAATTCCGGTCGTTCAGCCGTACAGTGCTGCCGGTAATGCGAGGATCGGCGGCGAAGCGGCGCCGCCAGCAGTTGTCGCTGAGGAGCACCTCGCGGTCGTGGCCGGGCTGCTCTTCATCCTGCAGAAAGACGCGGCCCAGCGCCGGCCGCACGCCCAGCACATCGAAGAAATTCGCCGTCACATGGGCAGACTCCACGCGCACCGGTTCGCCGCCGGCGTCCAGCAGGTTTGCCATCCCGCTCCGCCAGCTTGCGAGGCTTTCCAGTGTGCGGCTGTTGCGTCGCACGTCGTCGATGTCGGCCGCAGCCGCCGGCTGCCACAGGTGCGGGTTGCCTGGCAAGGCCTGCAACACCATCACCAGCCTTTCAAGCTGCGGCAGCGGGACGGGCCTCCACAGTACCGCATCGCACATGCTGTAAATCGCGGTGGTAGCGCCGATTCCGAGCGCGAGCGTCAACGCCGCGACCGCGGTGAAGCCGGGACTGCGGCGCAGCAGCCGCGCGCCGAATCGCATGTCGCGCCAGAGTGTCTCCGGGCCGGCGAAGGTCCACAGGTTCCGGCAGGCCTCTTTCACGGAGGTCGCGTTCCCGAATTGGCGGCGCGCCGCGGCCTGCGCCTCATCCGCCGGCACGCCTTCCGCCCGGAAGCGCTGTTCGCGCAACTGCAAGTGGAATTGCATTTCCTCTTCGATATCGCGATCCAGTTGGCGGCGCTTCAACAGTGTTCGAAGGCGCAACCGGAGTTCGGTCAGGCGGGTTCCATAATGCGCGCGATGGCCGCCGCCATGCGGCTCCAGCGGGCCGCCTCCTCCGCCAGTTGCCTGCGTCCCGCCGCCGTCAGCCGGTAGTATTTCGCGCGGCGGTTGTTCTGGGAAGCCCCCCATTCCGAAGCGAGAAGCCCCCGCAGTTCCAACCGATGCAGCGCCGGATACAGCGCTCCCTCCTCCACGCGCAGTACATCCTCCGACGTCCGTTGAATCGACTCCACCACTCCGTAGCCGTGCATCGGGCCGTTGCGGAGCGTTTTCAAGATCAGCATGTCCAGCGTCCCCGGAAGCAGTTCGCCGGAGGGCTGCCGTTCCCCCATAAGTCATCTCCTTGATGCCGAGATCCTGTATGCCCTCGGGCACATCTACATACCTGAGCATCGCCTCGCCCCAGCCCTCACGCCGGCGGCGGCGAGCCCAGATCCAGAATGCGCCGAATATCGCGAATGTAAACAGAAACAGCTCCGTGAACTGGGACATCGCCGCAATGATTCTGGACAGCGCCGGGATGAGCACCCACAGCGTAGCCAGGTATCCCGCGAACACGGCGATAAGCGGCCGCTTCCCAGGCACGTACGAACACGTGAACGGGAGCTGTTGCCAACTGTAGAAAAGCATTTCAAACATCGAAAGCGATACCAACAACTGGAGCGCGATTGTGCGCGACGCCAGAGGCCACCCCAACACGGCAATGGCGACGGGTGACAGTAGCAGGTAGATGGGCAGTATCGCGTAGACGACGATGAACCGCTCCACTGCCGCCATCCACGCCGCCCGGCCTTGACTCTCGGCGATCTGGAAGATCCAGTTGGCCGGCAATTCGGCAGGCACCGAAAGGATGTGGCGGAATCCTGGCAGGACGATGGCTGTGAAAGCCAGAGGCCAGAAGAGCGTGACGAACTCCAGTGCCGCGCGCCAGCCTGGCCACCGGGTCAGCACGGAGCCGGCGAGAAGGGAGCTATTCAGCAGGATGGCGATCGCCGCGCCAACGTATGCCAGCAGCATCAGACGGTGCAGCCGGCTGCGCGCCAACGTTTGCGCCAGGAACTGCATGATGGCTTCCTGGCGCGGCTCGCGGGCGAGCAGTCGCGCTACGCTCCAGCGGCGAGCCGGAGGTGTGAGCACTTCTATGTTGGATTCGAGAAGCAGGCTCCTGTACCGGCCATAGCCGATCAGGTACATCAGCGGGGCCAGGACCACCACGGCGGCGGAAGCGATCAGCGCGCGGTGGGGCACTGGCTGTGAAAAAGGCTGCCAGGAGCGGATCGCCGGTGCCCGCCATTTGTTGCTGCAACCCGAGGAACCAGACCGGCGGCGCCCAGCCAAACTCCGGCAGCTTGGCGAGCGCGTCGCGCCCCCAATCTTTGATGAACCACGTGTATAGAAAAGCAAGGCCCAGCGCCGCGACCAGTGCGCCTTGCACGTAGGCTGAAACTCGCGCGAACACTTTCCCCGGCAACACGTTCAGCGGTACACCCTGCAGCGCGACCATGGAGAACAGCACGAAGAAGCACGCCAGCCCAGACGAAGCGGCCTAGGCAGCCATGTTTGCAATATACGACGGGTTCTGCTGCCAGCGGTTGCTCAACTGCAGCGGCACGATGAGGGCCGGCAGCAAGTTCACGGTCACCACAATGCCCGTCGAGAACAATAGAACTGCCGCAAATCGCGCGGCAAAGATCTGCCGCGAACGGATGGGCAGGCCTGCCAGAGCCAGATAGTCGCGCCTGCTGGGGTAGAGCGATTGCCATTCGAGCAAGGCGATGAGGCCCGTAATGGCGAACAGGGCCGTCAGCATGGCGAGTTCATTCGCCAGCGCGGCGGCACGGAAGGGTTCCGGCGAGGCCAGCCCAGCCAGGTGACGCAACCTGAATGCGTTCTCCGGGTGCGCGATAGATCCAAGCTGATCGTTGTTGCCAAACAGCAGCAGGCCAGCGGGCACCAGCATGGCGAAAGCGCCGATCGCCACGGTCCGCCATTGGCCCTGGGTGGAGAATAATTCGCTGTCGAACATCCGCGCCAGAAAATGGCGGATCAGCTCGAACACCGTGCCGTGCGTTTCCTGCAACCGTTTCACGCCTGCATCACCTCCAGAATGCGGCCTACGGCATCCCCTCTGTTGGGCGCCGCGGTAAGTTGGGCGAAGATTCCCTCCAGCGACGACGAGTGCACCAGGTCGCGCAGTTGTTCGATGGCGCCATCGGCCACTACGCGGCCCTTATTCAAGATCAGCACCCGCGAGCAGATCTTCTCTACAACCTCGAGCACGTGGGAGCTGTAGAAGATCATTCTGCCCTGCGCCGCCAGGCGCTGCATCAGCTCGCGCAGGACCAGGGCGGTGTTCACGTACAGGCCGGATAGCGGCTCGTCGAGGATGAGCAGTTCAGGGTTGTGGAGCAACGCGGCCGAGAGCAGGATCTTCTGCCGCATGCCTTTCGAGTAGGCCGACACCGGGCAGTGCCGGTCGTCCCACAGGGAAAACAAGCGCAGGAACTCGTCGATTCTGGGCTCCAGGGCTTTCCGCGGCAGACCGCGCAACCGGCCGGCGAGTTGCAGATATTCGCGGCCGGAGAGCTAGGAGTAGAGGTTTGGCTCCTCGGGCACCTAGCCGATGCGGCTCTGAAAGCCGGGCAGATCTTCGATCACACTGCGGCCGTGGAACAGAATCTGCCCTTCGCTCGTTTCGAGCAGTCCGACGATCATCTTGACCGTGGTGCTCTTCCCCGCCCCGTTGGGCCCGACGTAGCCCACGATTTCGCCCGGCCGGATGTTGAAGCTGACATCCTCGACCACCGGGATACCATTGAACCGCTTGGTGAGATGGCGGATTTCCAGCATGCTGCCTCCCGGTTTCCCATAACTGAATTATGGGAACCATGGGATTCGACACCAGTGCCGGGAGGAATGTTCCCGGGGCGCACGCTTCAGCCAGCCGCTGCCGACTTCAGCCGACAGGACGGCGAACTAAAGTTCGCCGCTGCACGCTAAAGCGTGCGCCACGATGCCTTACAGCCCGTGGTGCGTGCCGCAAACCGACACGTCCAACCCCATCTCGCGGAACATGGCCGCCTTCGTCGCCAGCGCGAGATTGGCGGCGTCCGCATCCGGCGCGTAGGCCACCTGCACGTGGTTGGATTTGTGCCGCGCCATCATCTGGTCGCGCGTGATGCCGTACGTCACGGCATGCATGATGGGCCACTGCGGCGTAGTGATCCGCCAGCGCCGCTCGGTCTCTTCGCGCGGCAGTTCTACCACTTTGGCGCGGCCGATATCCGCCTTCAGCGCGCCGCCATCCACGAACACGCGGCTCCACACGATCTCGCCCGGCTTGCTGATGCCCTTGAGACTGCCCCCGCCCAGCCGGAAGTACATGGGCGGCTGCCGCTCGCTCACCGCGCCCGCATAGCCGCCGATGAAATGCGCGGCCGGCACGGCGCCCGAGATCTCGAAGACCCACACGAATTCTTCGGCGCCGTTGACCGGGTAGGACTCGCCATAGCGCACGTCGTGCAGCGTTGTCTCCGGCGGGTATCCCAGTGCCTTCCAGATGCGATTGGTGACCAGCGCGTCCAGGCCCGCGCACTCGTCCACTTCGTTGAAGTGCGGCAGCGCGTCATTTTCATGCAGCACACGCCCGTTGCCGCGCGCGCGCACCGGCGGCCGGTCTACGTTGTTCAGCAAGCCCTCCGCCAAATCTGAAGCCGGCGCCAGGTCTTTCAAGCCCTGCTGATACTGGATACCGATGGCGTCGCAGCCGAAGTCGTCGGCGATGCGCAAGGCCGCGATGTACATTTTGCATTGTTCGAGGATCTGCCCGTCGGTCAGGTCGGCCTCGGGATCGCTGCCCGTGCGAAACTGTACGCCCTTGCGATCGAGCCAGGCGCGCACCGCGCGCGCTTCGTCGCCGCTGGTCGCGAGCATTTCCGCGTACAGCGCCGACTGGCTGAGCCGCTCCTTGAACACGCCGGTGGGATGCAGCAGCTCATCCGGGATGATGGCGTTGTACATGCCCATGCAGCCTTCGTCGAAAACACCCAGAATGGCCTTGTTGCGGCGCAATTCGGCGGCCAGGCGAGCGCCGGTCTCCTCCGCGCGCGGCGGCAGTTTGCAGGCTGAAAGCGGGCGCACGTGGCTGGTATCGTGCCGGACAGGCTCGCCCGCGAGCCAACGGCGCAAGCCGTCGAGGAAGAAATCATCCGTGAAATCTGCGCTCCATAAAGAGCTGTACGCGACGCCGGCCTTGGTCAGCGAGGCGTTCAGGTTCAGCATCCCGACCAAGCCAGGCCATTCGCCGCTCCAGTTGGCCACGGTGAGGATGGGGCCGCGATGGCTGTAGAGGCCGTGCAGGATGTGATGGCTATACTGCCAGACCGCCTCGACCACCACCAGCGGCGCGCCGGGCGGGATGCCGCGGAACACTTCCATTCCGCGCTTTTGGCTATCGATGAAGCCGTGACCTTTGGCGGGGTCGCAGGCGTGACCGCGTTCGACCGCGCGGCCCAACCGCCGGATGGCGCCCGTGACGGATTCCTCGGCGCGCGCCTGGGCCGGCCAGCATTTCTGGTTGGCGGCCAGGCGCAGATCGCCGTTCGCAATTAAGATGACTGGATCTGGCATGACCACATTCTTGCATCGCGCGCGGCCGGAGTCCACCGGGTCGGCGTGCTAAGCTGGATGCATATTGCGTGCGCGAGGGCCGGTAGCTCAGTCGGTAGAGCATTTGCCTTTTAAGCAAAGGGTCGCGGGTTCGAGTCCCGCCCGGCTCACCACTCTAAACCACGTCATCACCTCCCCGGTCGACGCCGGCGGCCTCTGCCCACTCCAGGCGGCGGAATCAAGGTGCTTTTCGGATGCTCGGGCAAAATCGGCGGCGCCCGCGCGGGCCGAATCGAAATCGAAGTCGCGCCGCAGATCTCCTAGTTGAGAGGCTCCCTCCCGCACGCCCGCCGTGGATCGGGCCGTCCATCGTTCTTTGGATCCAGCCGCTGGCTGTCCAGGAAGTCGTCTGCGATGAATTTGACGTGCACTCTTGGCGTAAGGCGAGATCACCATGGCGGGAACTCGCAAGCCATAGCCGTTTTGGTCCACTGTTACCGGGACGACATGGTCGTAGAAGCCGCCCCAGTCGTCCCACGCCAGGAATATCGCGCAATCTTCCCAGTTGGGTCCGGACATGACGGCGTCGATCAAGGCAGTTACAAAGGTTTGTCCCCGGCTCACCAGTGCGGGCGCATGCTCACTCACGTCACCGGAGGGCACAACCCAGGACACCGCGGGTAAAGTACCGTTTCGCGCACGCTCCAGGAACTTTTGAACGGCAAAGGATTCCAGATTCCAGGCGTCTTCTTATTTTGCTTGACAGACAGACAGGCACTTTCTCGTCGTCCTCGTCAAATCGGTCCAGGCATAGATGGGAGGTTTGGAAGATTCTCTTCCTCTGGACCCTCTGGATACAAAGTCCGGAGGCAGCCCGGGGAGGTCCAGTGCATTGGTGCAACTGAAAGGGTCGTCATGCTTAGTGCAGGAAGCCGACCATTCCGAGACCTCGAAGAGATGCGCGGGCAGGTTTCCAGTAGTTTGGTATGTCGCCGCCATCGTGGTAACCCATCACGTCGGGGCGTGCGGTGTTGGTGCAGGCCGGGTTGTCGGGGTCCAGACAGCCGCGGCGCCCCCGTTCGGCTCGTGCGATGAAGCCGTCCATCTTGCCACCGTTCACATCCGCCGTTCCGGTCGTTGGCATCGTGATACGGCTTGACGCACCGATTGGCCGCGGGGTCGTTCACGCAGACAGTCGGTTAGCCATAACGCATGGGGATTCCGTCCGCGCCCGGGAACGTTCCGAAGTAGCTATCTAACGAACGGTTCTCCTGCATGATAGTGACTAATAGTGACTACGTGTTTGATTTTGTGGATACCGGAGCCTTGCGAGAACAGGCCGATCGCAACGGACACGAGCACGATTGTCCCTGCCGGCTGACGCAACCTCAGCGCGATCGTTGAGGACGCCTGCAGGAACGGCGTATAATCTCATTTATGAGCACTACCACGGCGCCGTTGACGGCCGACGAATTCTTGAGGCTGCTGGATACCGAGGAGCAGCGGGTCGAGCTAATCCATGGAGAGGTGGTTGACATGCCGAGCGGCGGGCCCGCGCACGAACGCGCGAAAGCGAATCTCAATGAAATCCTGGTCCCATGGCTCAAGCAGCACCGGGCTGGCAAGGTATATGCCGAGTCGGCGTACCGGCTGGACGACCACCTCGTTCTGGTGCCAGATCTGAGCGTGCTGAACAATGAGCGCCTCAACCGGAAAATCGAGGTACAGCTTCGGGGTGCGCCGGACCTTGCTATTGAAGTCGTGTCTTCGGAAACCGCCGACCGTCTGCAAACCAAAATCCGGCTGTATTTCAAACACGGCAGCAAGGGCGTCTGGTCGGTCTTTCTCGGGTCTCGGACAATTCAAATCAACCACGCGAACGGCCGCATCGACACGTTGGAGCAGGACCAGATTCTCGAAGATCCCGACGCGCTGCCGGGCTTCAGTACTCCCGTCAGCGCAATCTTGGAAGGCCTGTAGGCGGATCCCGATGGACGTTCCACGCCGTACACCGGTCAGCCGCTGGAGCGGCGTTGCGTTCGGCACATCGAACCATGGCGCAGCGGATCGGTATCGGGACACTTGGCGTCAAACATGTCTCAGCGCGATCTTTGAGGGGCTGTAGGCACAGCATCGACCGGCGGGACTGGCGGGACCGGCATCTCCGCCGGTTTGCAAGCGCCGATCGACACCGAAAAAGCCGCGATGCCGCGCCATCCGTCGCCCGCGCGCCGCTCGATACGGTACGACTTGCTGGCGGCATCCGCGCGCAGGCGCCAGTCCGCGTTCGCCGTGCCGTTGACGCGCTTCATCTCGATGGGCCGCTCGTTGGTCTGGCGCAGCATCCAGGTTTCGCCCGCGTTGGGAGTTTCATACAGCTCGTAACGGCCGGATTCGCCCGCCCGCCCGCGATCGATCACCAAGCTGCCGTTGATTCGCGAATTGAACCGGAATTGCAGGATGGAGCCGAACTGCGGCTCCGCGAAAATCGGGCGCGCCTGCCATGTCTTGCCGCCATCGGTAGTGACTAGGAAAAACGGATCGCGCGGCAGGGGATGCTGCACTTCACCGCCCACCCAGCCGTTCTCGAAGTCGATGAATTGGACTCGATCGAGGCCCGCCAAACGTATGCGCTCATACGGCTCGCGCCAGGTCTTGCCGGCATCGCCGCTGGTCAGCAGCACCGAAGAGAGTGTGGCCGTAGACGAGTGGATGTTACCCGCCACAAAAATCCGATTCCCCACGGACTCCACCGACGCCAGCTCCAGGAATACGGGGCAGGGATCGTCTATCGTGCAGCTCAAACCGGCCAACCGGATGTCTTCCTCGCCGCAATGGTAATCCACAATCATCGGCTTGCCGGTATTCTGTAGAGGCGGGTTCTCCGTGGGTTGTTCCGCGGGCTTTTCGACCTGCGCCGCCGCGATACTGGCGCAGAGGAAGCCCGCTCCCAGTGCGATTGAGAGCCTCATGTTTCCCGATTGTATCTCTTCCTAAGCGCACCGTTTCAGAAGTTCGCTACGCATTTCGACGACGTGGGGCAGCGCCGTGCGCTGCGGCGGACCCTCGGTCCGCCTCC
>OCTA010002720.1_pt1 | contig 15907 bp, 17 predicted proteins | sample 1538991 | NCBI WGS metagenome assembly OCTA01 (sample SAMEA3539302, study PRJEB22396) | soil metagenome | biome: tundra; feature: field; material: soil | place: USA | collected 2010-05 | depth 0.15 m | reverse complement strand
GTCCTCCGATTGGAGGACTCGCGCTCGAAATGGTCCAGTTTTAGGGGGTCAGGTCCGCCCTGTCGCTTGATTTGGACCTTGTCGATCTCTGGGTAGCCCAAGGAAGTTCCCATCTGGTACAAGAGCTCGTGAAGCAGGTCGTCGCCCTTCTCGACCCAAGCTTGGAGAGAAGGGACTGAAGAATTGCTACTCAGATGGTCGATGTACAGACTCGCAGCTCTGCTGATTGGCTTGTCCTTGTAAAACTCAATGGCAATCAGGTTTAGGGCCTCGGTATGTTTGGGATCCACTGCCTTTCTGACCCTCGTGGACATCAGCGTTCGGAACACGCGAAGCTTTCGTTCCTTCTCCTGCCTATGCCGTTCCAGATAGGTCTGCACCTAAACTGCCATGAGGGGGCCAATGAAAAGCGCGACAATCGTTACAATGTCCTTCACGCTGGTTAGTGTCTCAGGAGCGACGAAATGGTCGAGCCCGCGGGGTGCGGTCCTCGACACCCACATGGCTTCCGTCCATCCATCGGCTTAGCGCAGGACTGAGCCATATTTCGCACACACCGCGCGACTATTTGCACACGTCGGGCTCGACGGGGCCCCCTCTTCTAGCGCGGGCGCTCGCCTCGCATCAATACATCGCGTCCTCGCCGCGGCCTGAGTCCAATACTGTGCGGCACGTCCCTCTCTTCATCTCAAAGAACCGCGGCGAGGAGACCATCTTACCTAACGCAGTGATACCAGCAGGTAAGACCCGACCTACTTCCGACGATGCACGTAATCAGATGGCAGCGTGGCTTTCTAGCACTCGGGGCCGCGCCTCCCGTCGTGCCATGGTCTTCCGCAAAGTGATTCTGAAACACGGTCTCCAGATTCCCCAATTGTTCTTCAGATACTCGGACGCCCGACTTCGGGACGTCGGACTTCGTTCCTTCGATGAATTCGATCTGCCGTTTCTTGCTCATCGTTAGCTCACCTTTGGTTGGGAATGTCGTTCGTGTCGACGCGTGACAAAGAACCAATCACGCGTCCTTTCGAGGTACTGCAACCGGCGGGCCGTCCTGCTACCGGCCTGCGAATCGCTCCCGAGGGCGAACGTTCAGGGACCGCGTAGAGTCCGGCCGCCATTGCCTTCACCCGGGCCGACCACCGCCAGCCCGAACGGACGCTAGCGCGGGCCGCCGGCGTTCATCGGTATACTTCGCGCCCCCCCAAAAACACCTCGCCGGCCTGGCGGGCGTCCTCTACCTCTTCGGCGGTTTCGCCGAGGGCTACGTCGATCCCAAGCTCCTCGTCGCTCTCGACCGCCATCAACTTTGGAGTCGCGACCGACGGCACCTATGCGGCCGCCCTCGGCATAACGGGTTCGAATGCCCCGGTGCTGCTCCTGCTCGACACCCAGCGCTACGGGACCCTCATCGCGCTGGGGCTCTGTTCGCCAAATGGCTCAACGGCCTGTACCTGCTCGTAGTCGGCGTGAAGACTAGACGTGCTTGTTCACGCCGCCACGTTCCGCCCCGGATCCTCCCCGTCGTAGATCACCCACAGCGTCCCCCCCACGGGCGGTGGCGCGCGCAGCGTCGTCCGCCCCGTCGTTCGGCCCGACGGGGTGTCGAAGGCGTACTCGACGCGCATCACGCGACGGCCGTTGACCCGCATCAAGCTCGACTCGATTCCGGTGACGGTCGCCAGCGCCGCCCGGCCGCTGACGTAGATCGCGCGCAGCCGGAGCGCCCGGCGGCCGCCGAGCGCGAACATCAGACCGCCCACCACCGCGAATCCGAACGGCAACAAGCCGAAAAGCCCGATCACCGAAGCGCGCTCACCCCGCAGCCGCGACCGCGCGGGCGCCTCGGGGTCATATTCGATCGCCAGGGGCGCCTGGCGGCCGGCGCCGACGATCGTCTCCGGATGCGTGGTCCCGGCCGAGCCCGCGCGCGGGTTCCCGGTGGCGTCGGCGAACGTGTACCCGATCCGGTAGATCGTCCCGCCGCTCACGTGCATGCTGGTCGGCTCGACGGAGGTCAGCCGGGCCTCCGCCGCGACGCCGCGGCGGTCGAGGAAGAGGTCGTTCCAGAAGGGCCCGCCCGTCGCGCTGAGGGCGATCGCCAGGATCGTCCCGATGAGCCCCCAGATCCCGCCGAACAAGAGCAAGAACACCGACCCCGCGTCGAGCGCCCCCAGCCGGAACGCGCGCGGCGCGGGCGGTGGGGACGGAGGCGTCACGACACGATGGTACCGCAGCTCCGGCGCGCGTCGGCGCGGCGTCGCGATTCGACAACGGGCTCCGACATCGACGACGAGGGATTCGCGCCTTCATCGTCGCCCCCTCGGCCATCGAGGTGGTGCTATGTTGGAGGCATGTCTCCCAGGGTACAAAAGCTGGTCCAGGAGGCCGTCGAGCTGTCGTCGACGGAACGCCTAGCGCTGATCAAGGAGCTGGTCGGCTCGATCGACGTCAGCAAGAAACAGATGGATCGCCAGCGGCGCGCTGTTCTGGACTTCCTTGCCATCCCGACAGCCAATTCCGGAGTGCCTGATCTCTCCTCGAACAAGTACGGCCTTACGCGCGCGGCGACCAGCGCATCGGAACCCACGTCCGCCAAGGTCTGGGCGAATCCCGAAGACGACGTATACGATCAGACGTAACCGGCTGGCATGGCGGCCGAGAGCTGGTGCAGTTCGGATATGGTTCAGGCCGGTTTGACCCGCATCCAAGCTGTTGATCTGGCTCGCCGGATACAGGGCCTTCCCGTCGCCGAGCAAGCCAAGTTGCTCGCCCGCGTGATGCTCGCCGAAGGGAAGAAGGCTGCCCGATCGGCGATCCGGGCCATCCAGCATCGCGCGGGGACGCCTCGGACGTCCGCAGACGCGGTCGAACTGAAAGTGGTGAAAACCGTCCGCGCGGTCCGAAGCGGCCGCGCCCCCCAACCTCGCTGATCGACCGATGGCCATTCCGGAACTTGAAAAGGAGCGGGCGATTCGAGCCCTCCGTCGCTTCTGCGACAAGGTGCCCGTCGAGATTCGCCATCAGCTCCTGCACGATTTTCGATTCGTCCGATCGGACATTGAGCTCTTTGAACGACGACCGCACTACCGGGAACGGCACCGCCATGTCGAGCACGTCGTCGCAAAATTCAGGTACAACGCGAAGCGCGGGTCCTGGACTCTTTTCTGGTCAGACCGAAACCTGCGCTGGCACGCCTATGATGGCTTGGAGGATCGGCGCGATTTCCTCGAGCTGCTCCGAGAGGTCGAGAAGGATCTCACCGGTATTTTCTTTGGGTGAGCGGCAGCTCGGCAAGCTCGAGAACGTCCAATCCGCACGCGTCAGCGCCCGAGCCAGTAAAGCTGTTCGCGGCTCTGGTGCGCGATCGAGACGATGAGAACGCCCCCGTCGTCGATACGATCGTACCAGTCGGCGGTGACGTTCATCTCGTCCTCCGCCTCGGGATGAAACCGAAGCGGCGTCTCAGCCGGCACGTCGCCGGCTCGCGATGCGAGCCTTGACCTCGGCCCACGGGATCGCTTTCACGGCTCCCGAGTCGACCTCCCAAATGCGGCGTTCGATCTCGCTGGCCAGCTCCGGTTCGACCTCGACAGCCGCCTCGTCCAGACTCGCGATCAGGTTCTTCGCCAAGCGGGCCCGCTCGTCCGGAGCGAGGGCGAGCGCGGCCTTGAGGATCTCCTGGCTCGACATGGTCCTCTCAGTGTACCTCGCTTCTCACCAGCGGCATCTGCGGCCGATCCTACCCTACTGAGGCGGCACTCGGCCTGTCCCCCTCCCCTACATCGTCGACGTCAACAGCCCGAGCCGCCACGGAATCGCGTTATACCCGCCGTCCGGGTTGGTCATGGTCGGGTCGACGCCCTGGTGCAGGTAGCGCATGTGGCAGGTGCTGATCGAGAGGTGCTGGTCGTAGCCGTCGCGGAGCATTTCGCCGTGGCTGATGTCGGCGGTCCAGGGCGGCTGCACGGTGAAGGTGACGTTGGCGGTCGAGGCGAAGGGCATGGCGTAGCTGTCTGCCAGCGGGGTCCAGTCGCCGTCCAAGGTGTCGGCGGTCCAGGAGCGGAAGTAGCGGTGGTAATTCGAGTCGGCGTCGAAGGCCTCGACGAGGGCCAGGTACTTGCTGGTGCCGGTCAGCTTGTAGACGTTGCTGGCCTCGAACAGGTGGTAGGGGTTGGCGTCCTGCAGGACAATGACGGGGTCGCCAAAGCCGGCGGGGAACTGGGCGACCGTCGTTTGACTGCGGTACCAGTGGCCGTTGTCGTCCGAGAAGAACAGGTAGCAGTTGGCGTCGTCGCAGATCACCCAGAAGTCGAGCCAGCCGCCGCTCGACCCCTGGTTCTGGGTCACGATGGCCGGCTCGGCGCCGAAGAACGAGGCGGGCGGGGTCCAGCTGGTGGGGTCGTCGATGTTGCTGGTGGTCGAGTAGGTCGGCGGGCCGGATTGATAGACGAGATACCAGAGGCCCGTGGGCGCGAAGAAGAACACCTCGGGGGCGGCGTGGTAGCCGGCCAGGCCGGGCGTCTGGTCCATGTAATAGAAGGTCGCGTCGGCCGTATGGTCCCAGTCGGGGAACGTCAGGTACGCCATGTTGTAGGAGCCGGCGGCGGCGACGGTGCTGGTGAACACCCGCCACAGGTTGTTGTAGTAGACGACCGACGGATCCTTGATGGCGGCCAGGCTGTGCGTGGCGTCCGACTGGGGCGCCAGCAGCGGGCCGCCGGTGGTCCAGGCGAAGCCGGTGGGGACGCCGCAGACCTGACTGGCGTCGGAGGCGGCATCCTGGGCACCGTCGGGCTTGCCGGGGCTGGCGGATTTGCTCGAGCAGGCGGCGAGGGAAACGGCGACACCGAGGCAAGCCAGGCGGACCACGAGGCGAGATAGGCGAGAGCGAGATAGACGGCGCATCCCGGAAGGTGCCATCTCTCCGCCTCGGCGGCTCAGATTTGCGTCGACTTGAGCTCTTCCAGATCGAACGCGTTGGCAAGCTGAAGGCGTCCGCCGTAGGATCGTCGTCGCGATCGTCAAGGCGCCGATCGCGCCGCGCGACTGACCTCGCACCTTCTCAATCGATGTAGACCCAGTCGGGGTGCCACCAATTGCCGGGACGGGCCGGGTCGCCGCCGACGGTGATTTCGCACGTATTGCAGCCGACGGCAATCTTCCGCCCCGCCAAGAACGCGCCGTTGACGATGGTCGCCATCATCGGGGCCGCCGGATCGGTGTCCGGAAGGCACCACCCATAGGCAGCGCTTGCCGGGGCGATCCCCGAGAAACACAGATAGGAGCCGCCGTTGATGACAAACACGGCCGCGCTGGTGGGGGTCACCTGCGAATAAGATCCGGCGTCGGCTGTGCCGGCGACCAGGGTGAACGCGGCGGCGGCGATGATTCCAAGACAAAGCTTCTTGAACGATTTCATTGAGTGCTCCTTCGTTGGGATTGAGGTTCGACTCAGCTACGCGAGGTAGATGCGGCGCCACTCGATCCCATTCACTCTTTTTGAAAGATGGACTCATCGGGGCGTCGTCAGCCCCGTCCCCGCGGAACCAGATCGATGCGCGCGATCGCCGTTGATTGAGCCTGGACCACCCGCTCGGTCGCGCGCAGCAGCTCTGCGACGGCGGCGCCGGTGAGCGCGCCGTCGAGCTCGATTCGCGCCAGCACCCAGAGCCGGCGCGGGCCCAGGAAAGTCACCAGGAGCTGGCCGACCGCGGTGATCCCCGGCTGCGCAGAGATGAGCTGTGCCAGCCGCTGGCGGATCTCGGGCGACGCCTCCTGCCCGACCAGGAACTTGCGGTTCCGGCGCGCCAGGTCCAGCGCCACGATGCCCAGGCTGACGCCGATGACCAATGCGGCCACGGCGTCGGGAACGGCAGAGCCGGTCAGCTGGTGAAGGAGGATCCCGACGAAGGCGACGACGTTTCCGACCATCGCGACGGCGTCTTCCGCGAAGACGGCGCGCGCGATGGGATCGGAGCTGAGATCGAGGTGCTCCAGAAAGTCTCGGTCGAGCGTGGTCGCCTCGTGCTTGATCTGGCGGAAGGCTCGGACCAGCGACACGCCGTCCAGACAGAGGGAGAGGCCCAGCACCAGGTAGGCGGCCGACCACGACGACACCGCCTGCGGATGGATCAGCTGGTGGACGCCCTGTCGGAGCGACAGCAGCGCGCCGGCCAGGAACACGCCCAGGGAGGCCAGCAGCGCCCAGAAGTACGCCTCGCGGCCGTGCCCCATCGGGTGGTCCTCGTCGGGCGGCCGGCCCGCCCGTCGGTCGGCGACGAGCAGGAGGACCTGGTTCCCCGCGTCGGCGCCGGCGTGAAACGCCTCGGCCAGCATGGCGCTCGAGCGGGTCAGCAGCGCGGCGACGATCTTGGCCGCCGCGATGCCGAGGTTGGCCGCCAGCGCGACCACGACGGTGCGCAGGCTCTCGCCGTCGGTGGGGGCTTCGGCGAGGGTCTGTTGATCGCTCGGCATGGCAGAAAGCTAAGGCGCGGAAAACCGCGCGTTGGGTTTTCTCCGCGCGCCGTTCAGCTACCTCCGAAACCGACCCCCGTACCGCTCCGCCGCCCCGGTCTCCCAGGGCCGATATCCGTTGATGAAATCCACCCGCTCGCCGATGGGCGGGTGGCTCGCGCGGAACACCTTGTAGAGCCAACCCGGCCGCGGCACCGCCAGGTTCTGCTGCTGCAGCGCCACGAAGGCGGTCGCGCCGGCGATGTTGTCGTGGGTCAGCTCGAGCCCGAAGCGATCGGCCTCGTGCTCGTGGTGGCGCGACAGCGCCAGGACCGCCGGCGTGATGGCGAACGAGAACAGCGACAACAACATCATCAAGAGCGGCATCGACGCGACGTCCGAGATCCGGGTGAATCCGAAGACGCCGCCGAACCGGCCGAGCAGCAGATCTGCCGTGCAGTGGACGCCGTAAAGGCCCAGCAGCGTCAGCCCCGACGAGATCAAGATGTTGAGCCAGACGTGGCCGAGCACGTAGTGGCCGAGCTCGTGCCCCACCACGAAGCGCGTCTGCCGCGGCGTCAGGCGGGCCAGCAGCGTGTCCCAAAGAACGATGCGCTTGGTGTTGCCGACGCCCGTCACGTAGGCGTTGACCTTCTCGGTGTCGACGCTCTTGTCGACCTCGTAGACCCGCGCCCCCTCGACGCCGGCCCGCGCGGCCACCCCCAGGACCTCGCCCTCGAGCGCCCGGTCTTTCATGGGACCGAACTTGTTGAAGAGCGGCGCGACGAAAACCGGCGTCACCAGCAACACGATGGTCAGAAACGGCAGCGACAGCGCGCCCGTCCAGAGCCACCAGCGCGTCGGGCTGCGCGCCAGCAGCAGGTACGGTACCCAGAGCACCAGGGCGCCCACGGCCACGCCGATCGCCAGTCCCTTGATCTCGTCCCCCGCCCACTTGCCGAACCGCTGCGTCGACAGGCCATAGGCGTGCTCGCGCGCGAAGCCGACGTAGTACGAAAGCGGCAGCTGGATCAGAAACAGCAAGGCCGACAGCAGCACCAGGTAGATGACCAGCGTCGGGTAGAAGTGGCCACGGCCGAGGCCGGCGGCGAAGGTCCGCAGGCGCGCCGACAGGCCCGTGAACAACAACAGCGCCGGCAGCGCCAGCCCCAGCACCTGCTCGATCGTCCAGATGGCGTTCCCGCTGCGGTAGTAGCGGAGCGCCTTCTCCGACGGCGGCGGAACGGCCACCGGGCCGACGGGATCATCGGACGCGGCGGCGGCCGAAGATGTAGGAGACCCGCCTTTGGCGCTGGCGCCCACCGTCGGCAGGCCGCCCTCGCCCGCCATCGCCGTGCGGTTGCACAGCCCTCCCATGAACAGCCCTCCCATGACAGCGAAGAGTATGACTGGCTTCATCGACGGGCGGTGGGAACGGCAGCTCCGGCGCGCGTCAGCGCGGCCGGCCGGGGCGATCGCACGTCAGGCGGCAACGATCGGCGGCGCTTCGTCTCGGACGACGCGCGTCCCGGCGATCCGGTCGTGCAGACAGCGGTTCCCGGCGCCGAAGATCATCAGCAGGTCGACCAGGCCGAAGGCGTAGGCGAGCGGCACACTGAACATCCGGGCGATGACCAGGTAGATGGCGATGGTGACCCCCCGCCGGAGCAGGATGGCCCGCGCGAATCCCGGGGGGCTTCCGTCGAGCGCGACGATCTTCGTCCGCATCCAGCGCTTCCCCAGGGACTGCCCTTTGGCCGCCTCCAGGTACATCTGATATCCCCCCAGGACCAGCATGGCGGCCACGCAGAGGAACGCGGCGAACATCAGCGTTCCCGGAACCGCTTCGTGATCGCGGGCGAGCCGCCCGAAGCGGAACCCCAGCACGACGGCGGGAAACAGGAATGGAAGCGTGATGAGGCCATCGAGCACATAGCCCCCGAGACGCTCGCCACGTGACGCCAGCACGCCGCCCACTGGATTACCCGTCGCAGCTCCGTCCGCCATGGGGGCCAGGATACCATGGTCGGGCTGCCCGCCGATCCAAGCCGCCGACCCTGCCACGTCTGGCCTTTGTCTATTATAATAGACAAAGTTCTTGACGTCCGCGGGGCCGGATGTCAGAACGACTTCATGAGCTTCACGGATTTTGGTTCCCCCTGTCGTTGCGCAGGAACGCCCACTCCGGGCGGCCTGCCTGCGACGTCAACAGGAGGAATCGCATGTCCGTTTCATCTCGTTTGTGGAGAGTCCGTTCACCCCACTTCCTGACCGGGGGCCTGGCCTTGCTGCTGGGCGCCGCGGTGGCCCGGGCCGCGCTGGGGTCGCCGGAGGTCGCCAGCCCGCCCGTACCCGCGGTGCCGCTGGCGCCGCCGCCAATCACCGTTCTCAAGTCGAGCCCGCGGGTGGACCGCGGCTTCATCTTCGTCGCGCCCAAGACCACGCCGGCCGACGGCGTTCAGCAGGGGCCGGAGATCGTCGACGATCGGGGTCGCCCCGTCTGGTTCCGGGCGGTCCCCGCCGGTGATCAAGCGGCGAACTTTCGCGTGCAGACTTACCGCGGCCAGCCGGTGCTGACCTGGTGGCAAGGGCAGAACGCGCCGACCGGACCGGGAGCGGGCATAGGGGTCGACTACGTGCTCGACAGCTCGTATCGCCAGATCGCGATCGTGAGCGCGGGGAACGGCCTGTCGGCCGATCTCCACGAGTTCCGAATTACGCCCCGCGGAACGGCGCTCATCACCGTCTATCATCCGGTCCCCTACGACCTCTCCGCCATCGGCGGGCCGGCCGACGGCTCGGTGGTCGACGGCATCGCGCAGGAGATCGACCTCGGCACCGGCGCGGTCGTCTTCGAGTGGCACAGCCTGGACCACGTCGGCCTCGCCGAGAGCCACGCGCCCGTCCCGACCGCCGCGGGGGCGACCTACGACTACTTCCACATCAATGCCGTCAACTGGGATGAAGACGGCAACATCATCATCAACGCCCGCAACACCTGGACCACCTACAAGGTCGATCATCGCTCGGGCGAGGTGATCTGGCGGCTCAACGGCAAGAATTCCAGCTTCGCGCTGGGCGACGGCGTGGCCTACGCGGGGCAGCACGATCCCGAGCCGGTCGATCGCACGACGCTGCGGATCTTCGACAACGAGGCCGCGCCGGCTGTGCTCCCGACCTCGCGGGTCATCTGGGTCGAGCGCGATCTTCGCCATCACACCGCGACGCTGCTGCGTTCGATCGTGCATCCGGACGGCCTCTTGGCTGGCTCGCAAGGGAATTCCCAGGCGCTCGACGCCGGCCACACCTTCGTCGGCTGGGGCGCGACCGGACGCTTCTCGGAGTTCGACGCCGCGGGCGGCTTGCTCTTCGACGCCAGCGTCCCCACGAGCTGGGACACCTACCGCGCGTACCGGAACGTCTGGCACGCCACCCCGGACAGCTCCCCGACCGCGACCGCGACGCGCAACGCCGACGGCAGCCTCACGGTGCACGCGATCTGGAACGGCGCCACCGAGGTGAATCGCTGGATCGTGATCGGCGGCGATCGTGCGTCGAACCTCTGGCCGCTTGGCTCGGCGGACTGGAACGGCCTCGACACCTCCATCACGCTCGGCAGCGGCGCCCGACACGTCGCCGTGGTGGCCCAGGATGCCCGCGGGCGCTTGATCGGACGGTCCATCGCGACGGTGGTCGGCCAGTAACGAAGGCCGCCGACCGGGTACGCCGCACGCCCGAGCACGCTCGGGCGTGCGCGTATCGAACGATACCAACCCGCCGCTGTCCCATTTGCCCAGGCTCACGTGTTTTGAGAGCACAATGGACATGCGGAACGTCATGCTTCGACCGGCGTCTGGCGCGCGATCTCTGGCCTTCCTCATCGAGGTGGCGGTTCTGGCGCTCGCCCTCGCCCGCCCCGCCCGGGCCGATCAACCAGAAGCGCCTCCCGCCAGCTACGCGCTGATCGTCGGCAGCAACGCTGCCGGCTCGGGGCAACAGGAGCTGCGCTACGCGGAGCGCGACGCGACCGCCCTGGCGGCCGTCCTGCGCGAGGCCGGGCGTTACCCGGGGGCGCAGCTCGTCGTGGCGCTCCACCCCGGGCGCGCCGAGCTGTTGGCCGCCCTCGCGTCGCTGCGCGAGCGACTGCAAGCGGGGGCCGCGCGCGGGGAACAGGCCCAGCTCATCTTCTATTACTCGGGGCACGCCCGCGCCGACGCCATCACGCTCGGACGCGAGGAGCTGCCGCTCGCCGAGCTCCGCCAGCAGATCCTGCGCCTGCCGAGCACGCTCACCGTGGTCATCGTCGACGCCTGCCAGAGCGGCGCCTTCTCGCGCATCAAGGGGGCGGAGGCGACGGCGGACTTCTCTTTCAACTCGGTGGCCCGCCTCAACACGGCCGGGATGGCGGTGATGGCCTCCAGCACCGCCAACGAGCTGAGTCAGGAATCCGACGAGCTGGCCTCGTCGTACTTCACGCACAACCTGCTGCTGGCGCTGCGCGGGGCCGGCGACGCGAATCAAGACGGCCAGGTCAGCCTCGACGAGGCCTACCGCTACACCTACAACCGAACGCTCACCGGCACGGCGGCCACGGCGGTGGGGGCGCAGCACGCCACGCTGGAGACGGCGCTCAAAGGGAAAGGCGACGTGGTGCTGACCCGGCCGACGCTCGCCTCGTCCCAGCTGGTGGTGCCGGCCCGGATAGCCGGGCGCCTCTTCATCCAGCACCGGCCGAGCGGCTCCGTGCTCGCCGAGCTGGACAAAGCGCCGGGCGCCCCCGTCCGCCTCGCCATGCCCTCGGGCGCGTACAAGGTGCTGCTGCGCCAGGGGGACGAGATCCGGGAGTGCGACGTCACCCTTGCCGAGCAGTCGACGGTGACCTTCGACGTCGCCCTCTGCCGCCCGGCGACGCTCGACGAGGGGAGCATCAAGGGCGGCGGGCCGCCGGCCGCGCCCTGGGGTCTCGAGCTGTCGCTCGGGGTGCTGCAGGGGCGGGACGACAGCTACGTCTCGGTGATGCGCCAGTTCGGGTTCAACCAGTTCGGTGGGAACGTCTGGCTGGGCCTCTCGCACCAGATCTCGCTGACGGCCACCCGCGCGCTCGACCGGCACTTCGCGCTCACCCTGGACCTTCTCGAGCTCGACGCCGAGAACCGCTCGCGCAGCGGCGGCCTGGACGGCGACGACGCCAGCTTCGGCTGGTCGAGCTACGGCCTCGGCGCCGGGCTGCGCGGCGCCCGCCCGGTGCTGCGCGGCCACCTCGTCCCCTACGCGCAGGTCAGCGCCGGTCCCGCCCTCGCGTTCACCACCTGGAGCGACGCCACCGGCACCTACCGCCAGACCTCCTTTGGCTACTACCTCGGCGCCAAGGTCGGCGCCGCCTACATGCCCTGGCGCTCGCTCGGTCTGCTGGTCCAGGCCGGCTACTACTACGCGCCGATCATCAAAGACAACATCGGCGACACCCACGACAGCGGCGGCTTCGGCGCCCAACTCGGAACCCGCTGGGTCTTCTAGGAGCTTCCCCATGAAAACACCGAAAACATCGAGAACATCGAAAACATCGAACAAGCCGGACAAGCCGATTTTGCTCGCGCTGCTCGCGCTGCTCACCCTCACGATCGCCGGCTGCCCGCTCGACGAAGACCCCAGCTTCGACGACTGGTGCGGCGCGGAGCTCTGTCACTGGCAAACGGTGCAGGGGAACATCCAGAAAGTCCCGACCTGGAACGACCACGACTACGGCGTTTCGCTGCTGGGCCCGCAGGTCACCCTGACCCAGAAGACGGACATCAGCTCGGTCGCCTGCCTGGAGTTCAAGGTGATCGCCAACCTCGATCCGGCGGCCAGCGTCTACCTCGAGATGTCTTTCACCGGCGACGGCACGAACCAGTACCGCCAGCGGATCCCGAGCGCCGCCTGGCAGCCCCTCACCTTCCTGGTCGCGGCGCCGACCTGGTACGACTCGCTGGCCGTCACCATCAGCAAGGAGAGCGATGGCCTCGCCGTGCTCGCCCGCCTCGAGGTCAGTAGTGGCGAAGGCTGCACCGGCGTGCCCATCGCGCTCGACAACCGCCCCGCGGGCGCCTGGTGCGAGGCGGGCGCCGAGTGCACGTCGGGCGCCTGCGCCCCCTCGAGCGTCTGCTCGCAGACCCTGGCCGCCTGCGACACCGACACGCCGTGCACGGGGAACACCGGCCCCTGCGTCGCTTGGCCCGCCACCTGCCGATGAAGCGTCCGTGACCTGTTGATGGAGCTCTACCGGCGTTATGGACCCGCGCTGTTGAGAAAGGCCGAACGCATGTTGCAGGACCGCGACGAGGCCCAGGATCTGGTGCAGGGCCTGTTCCTCGATCTGATCCAGCGGCCGCGCGCCGCGGCCGACCTCCCCTATCTCTATCGCGCGATCACGAACCGCTGCCTCAATCACCTGCGCGATCGGGGCAACCGGGGACGGTTGCTTTCGCAACACGACCAGGCGCTGCGGGGCGCGCCGGGGACCCAAATCGACGAGATCGTCCTCGATCGACAGCTCCTGGGCAGCCTGGCCCGCTGCCTCGACGTGCAGGCCTGGGAGATCCTCGTCTACCACTTCATCGACGACATGACCCAGGAGGAGATCGCCGCTCTGCTGGGGACCAGCCGGAAAACGATCGTGCGGCGGCTGAAGCGTGTCCGCGACGAGGCGAGCCGACTGGCGGGCACCGTCCCCGCAACCGCCCCGCAGGACGTGTCGTGACGAAGGACGTGTCGTGATGGAAACCGTCTCCTGCGTCCCCGTCTCCTGGCTCCGTCTGGAGCGTCACGCCCTTGGCGAGCTCGGACCGGATGAGCAGACGGAGATCGCCGGCCACCTGGCCGCCTGCCCTGGCTGCCGCGCGCGCGCCGACCTGATCGCGGCGGACGGCGGCCGGCAGCTCCCACCGCTCCCCGCCGCGCCGCCGGCCCGGTCGACCGCGCGACCCCCGGGGTGGCTGACCTTCGCCGCAGTGTCGACGACGGCGGCCGCCGTTTTGCTCGTCGTCTGGGCGCGACCAGGGTCAGGGCCGCAGCTCGGCGGCCGGCGGATCGCCGTCAAGGGCGGCGATGTGACGATCGAATTGGTGCGCGAGCGTTCCGGATCGATCGCCTGGGAGCCGACCTCCTTCACGGCAGGCGATCGCTTCAAGCTGCTCCTCACCTGCGCGCCCCCTCTGCGTGTTTACGCCGACCTCGTCGTGCTGCAGGGCGACGGCCCCGCCTTTCCAGGCACCACCTCCCGCATCGGTTGCGGCAACCGGATCCCGCTCCCCAGCTCCTTCCGCATCACCGGTCCCGGCGACGCCAGCATCTGCGTGGCGGTGGACCCGGACACGCCGCCGTCGCGCGCCCGCCTGGCCGGCGGCGAGCCCGCGGCCACCGGCCCGCACCTCTGCTTGCACCTCGATCGCCGATGAGCCGCCAGCGGGACCAGGCATCCAGGGGCGCGACGCCCATGTCATACCGTGCGAGGGCGGCCCCCGAAGGACCGGCACGTTTCGGCGGGCACGACGGTTGCAGTATGTTCGGTCATGACGAAATGGCGGACCTTCGTGCTGTCGGGCGTGTTCCTGGCGGGGATCTTTGTCGTCGTGGGCGCCGCCAGGGCGAGCGATGGCGGATCGTCCGACGCGGGGATGGATGCCGGTCCGCCTGCGAGCGACGGCGGGCGAAACCCCGGTGGTTCGGATACCGGTGTCCTTCCCTGCGGGATCGCCCACAGCTCGCCACCGAGTCGCTTCGAGCTGGCCTTGATGGTGGTCGGAATCGCCTCCGTGGTGCGTCGCCGCCGAAGCCCAGGCGACGTCGTCCGTTCGGGTCTGTGCCCGCTCGCGGCGACCCTCACCCCACGACGCAATCTACCAGCGCCTCCAACGCCTCGTCCGTCGCCCCCGGCGCCAGCGCCCGTTCAAACGCCGCAAACGTCTCGGGCGCATCCACCCGCAACGCCGCCAGAGCCTCCTTGGGGCCGCGGTACCGCCGACCCCGGAGCGTGAAGTAGTCCTCGAGGAGCTGCTGGAGCAACCAGTGGCGGCGATAGTGCGCTTCGACGTCGTCGCGTCGCACGCGCGCCAGCATCTTGCGAGCCCACACGCGAAGCATCCGGAGATGGCTTTCGGGCAGCGGCGGCGGCGCCTGCCGGTCGAGAGCCGCCAGCCCCGCGAGCAGCGGCCCCGCGAGCTGTCGTTCGTCGAGGAGAACGCGACCGCCGCACAGCTTCAGCATGTCGGCATCGGGCGCCTGGGCGAGGGCCGTGGGGTACACGAACGCGTCGAGGAACAGGCCGTTCCAGAGCCGAGCGTCGCGCACGGTCGCCGGGACCTCGGCGAACCCGGCGACGTCGACGTCGCTCTCCGCCGTCGCATCGCCGCGCGCCCGGGATCCGTAGAGGATCACCGTGTGCACGCCGTGCGCGCGCCGGAGATCTTCGATCAACGCGGCATCGAGCTCCATGACGCGCTCAGTATCGCCGATGCAGACCCGCGACCGTGATACGGTTTCCCCATGAAAAAATTTCTGGTTCTCTGCAGGGCGCCGTCGGCCTCTTACCAGGCGTTGAGGAACGCCTCGAAGGAGGAGCGCCAAATCATGATCGACGGTTGGATGGCGTGGCGCGACAAGAATGCCGCGTCGATCGTCGATCAGGGGGGACCGCTCGGAAAGAGCTTCCGGGTAACCACGACCGATGCTTCGCCGATCGCCAACGACCTCGGCTCATTCACCATCTTCCAGGCGGAGTCGCAGGAAGCGCTCGCCGCGACGATCAAGGATCACCCTCATCTGATGTCGGCCGAGCGCTTCATCGAGATCGTCGAGATCGTCCCGATGCCGACCGCCTGAGGCGTTTGACCTCGACGCGATCTCGCTGGTTACGGCTTGGCGGCGCCGGCGTCGGCGGGGGCCGGCTGCGGAACGGGCGTGGGACCGCCGGGAGTCGGGGTCGGCGGCGGCGCGCAGCAGGTGCACGAGCAGGGCGCGCAGGACTGGCCGCTGCCACAGGCGGGACAGGCGCAACCACATCCGGTGGAGCCGGAGCCCGAGCCGCCGGTCATTTGCTGACAGACGCCCGAGTTGCACGGCCCGTTGCTACTGCAGGGGATCCCGAGCGCGATCCAGCTGCAGCTGGCGGTTGCGTCGGCCGTACAGCTCTGGGCGTCGGGGTGGACCGAACAGGGATCGCTCGGCGGAGCGCTGCCGCCGTCGACGGCCTGGGTGTCGCCGCCGGTTCCACCGCTTCCGGTGCCCGATCCGGCCGAGCCCGTTCCCGAAGCGGGGACGCTGGTGGTGGAGGTCGTCGTGCCTCCGGCGCTGCCCATGACGACGGTTACCGGGCCGGCATCGGCACAATTGCAGGCGCAGGCCGGACAAGCTTCGCCCAGATCGGAAGAGCGTCGTGTAGGGAAAGAGTGTAGATCTCGGTGGTCGCCGTATC
>OCTA010002719.1_pt1 | contig 15907 bp, 18 predicted proteins | sample 1538991 | NCBI WGS metagenome assembly OCTA01 (sample SAMEA3539302, study PRJEB22396) | soil metagenome | biome: tundra; feature: field; material: soil | place: USA | collected 2010-05 | depth 0.15 m | reverse complement strand
ATCGCCTCGTCAGAAAATGCGGTTTGTTTGAAGTGAAGGAAAGTCGCGGTCACAGCGGAAGCCGGACCGCACCCCAAATTCCAGTGAAGGAATGGTAATACGGTTTTGTAATTTGGCAAGCTAATTCGTACGGAGAAAAAGGGAGTTTCAGCGTGGGGGAAAGGTGCGTGTCTTGTGTCGTCGAAGCGGAGCAATCCACCTGCAAATCGCCGCAAGATAAAGGAACGGACCTTGGTTGGATTGAGACTACTTCTGCGGGCGACCCTTTCAGGAACTCCGGCCACGTCGCCTGCGATGCGCCTCGCAAGTGCTCCAGAAATGGTGCTATCTGTAGTTTTCATTCATCTTTATCGCCGTCGCTGCCGATGGCTAAAGTCGGAACACGACCCATGGTTGCCAACGCCGGACTAGACCTCAGCCATCTTGCATGGTTGCGCGAACCGAGGCGCAATGGGAATCGATGAGATGCGCTGTTCATGAACAATAAGCCGATGAAGCCGTTCTCCGAGCCTAGGGTTGCCAGCGCCAGAAGGCTCCTCATCTGCATTCCCATCGTTCATACCCAAGCCGACATGGGAGCGCTGAACGAGCCCATACAACGGTTGAAAGTCAAGAAGCTGGGGAAAAAGATGTGGGAGCACAACTTGGAGCTGGTCAAGGACTTCTGGACGCAGATTGAGCAAGCCACGGAGGGCCTCGCACTCTCCTACGAAAAAGTTCGTCTCTATCAGGATGGATTGCCGGTTTGCGAGCACGAATTGGAGATTGTCGCCGACTTGGCCAAGGCGGGGAGCCGGAACTATCAGCTGCTGCTTAAGCTAAAGGAGAAGGGCGCAACACTCATGGGCACCGAGTCCTCCGAACTTCTCTTGGAAGAGTATCAGCTGGTCAAGCAAGTCTTTACGGGAGAGATGTCTCGCGGGTCTTCTGGGCAAGCGGCCCGGGCCAACGATTTGCAGCATTCCTTGCTGCAACGCCGCGACCAGTTCATGGCTCGTCGAATCAGCCAGACGCTGCTTGCCGGCGAAACCGGCCTGCTCTTTGTCGGGATGCTTCATTCCGTGGAGCCCTGGCTCGACCAGGACATTCGCGTGCTTCACCCGGTTCGCCAGGCCCTGAAGGGCGGAGCCCGACCGCAGTGACCGTCGCGGGCAACAAGATTCTCATCGTCGACGAACAGGAAGAAATCTGTGCGTTGCTTTCGGAGTATTTGCAACGGGAGGGAATGATTCCGATCGTGGCCCACAGCGGGGCGGCCGCCCTGGAAAAGATCCGCAGCGAGGCGCCCGACTTGTTGATCGTGGATTTGAAACTGCCGGACATGGACGGCATGCAGACGATGCAGGCCGCCAAGGCCCTGGACGAGGATCTCCCCATTATTCTGGCCACGGGCTACCCCGATATTCGGGAGGCGGTCTCGGCCATACGGGCTGGGGCCCACGACTACCTGGAGAAACCCCTCAAGCACCATGAAGTGCTACGCGTGGTTTTCCGCGCCTTGAATGAGCGCAAGCTGAAGCGTAAGGTGCGGACCCTGTCCTGCCAGGTGGAAGATGCGGCTTCCCTGCGCGAGTCCATGGGACCGAGCAGCGGCATCACGCGCTTGATCGCGGAAGTCAAGCAGGTCGCCAAGACCAATTTCACAGTCCTGATTCTGGGGGAAACCGGAGCGGGAAAGGACCTGGTGGCACGCGCCATCCACGGACTGAGTTCCCGCTCCCAAGGCCCGTTCATGGCGGTGGATTGCGGAGCCATTCCAGAAACCCTGCTCGAGGGCGAATTGTTTGGCTACGAAAAAGGGGCGTTTACCGGGGCGGACCGCCAGAAGATCGGAAAATTCGAAACCGCCTTGGGCGGGACCTTCTTCCTGGATGAAGTGTCCAACATGCCCTTGGGATCGCAGGCCAAACTGTTGCGCGTGTTGCAGGACCGGACCATCCACCGCATTGGCGGTACCCGGCCCATCGATGTCGATGTTCGAGTTCTGGCGGCCAGCAATCAAGACTTGCAGAAGTTGACGGAAGGAGAAGAGGGCTCACTGCGACGTGACGTTTACTTCCGCTTGAATGAATTCGCCATCCGGGTCCCACCTTTGCGCGAGCGCCGGGAAGACATCTTGTATTTGGCCAAGCGGTTCGTGGACCTCACCAATCTGGAGCTACAAAAAGACGTGCGGAGTTTCACGGAAGCGGCGGTGGATCTGTTGCTGTCCTACCATTGGCCGGGAAACGTCCGCCAGCTTCGTTCCACCATCCGCCGAGCGGTCCTGCTGGCGGACAACATCATTGAGGAGCAGCACCTGGCCATCGAAGGCGCCCGCCCCGCGGTGCTGGCCGACTTGGATGGCGCCTCCAACGTCCAGATTCCAGCGCATCCGGACTGTTCCCTGAAAGAGATCGTGCAGCACAACACGGCGCTGGTGGAGCGCGGGGTCCTGGCCCGGGTGCTGCGCGAAACCCGGGGCAATAAAGCGGAAGCGGCCCGCTTGTTGCACATCGATTACAAAACCATTCAGCTAAAAATCAAGGGATACGGCCTACAGATCGATAGAGCCACGAGAGGAGGCTTCTAGTGGAAAGAGGAAAAGAGAGAAACCTGCACCATGAAATGGGCGGCGGCCTGGGAGGAATCCTGAAAGGCTTGGGAGATTTAGTCGAGAAACTTGGCGACTTGGAACAACAGGGAGAGTTTTCCAAGACGGGCCCGATCAACGGGCCAGGAGAACAACTCCGAGGCATCTACGGATTTACCGTCAAAGTCGGATTGGGAGACCAGGGGCCTCGCATTGAACCGTTTGGCAACATTCGTCGCGACGCCACCTCCGGCCGGACCGAAGTTCAGGAGGTCCGCGAACCCATGGTGGACGTCTTTGAGGAAGAGGACCATCTTCTGGTTCTGGCCGAATTACCCGGCATCGGGAAAGACGACATCAAGGTTGACCTGAAAGACGATGTCCTGACCATTACCGCCGAGCGAGGAGAGAAGAAGTACCGCAAAGAAGTTCTGCTGCCCTGCTCGGTTCCGAAGGCCAAAATGCAGGTCACGTGCAACAACGGGGTCCTGGAAATCAAGTGCCCTAAATAGCCACAATTCATTCTCGGGAGCCGTCATGACAGTCGATAGCAAGGTGCTCAAGCTCAAGGTCAGTGAAGCGCTCAGCAAGGATGTGGGCCGGGCCTACGGTCGTATGGGGCCGGAGGACCTGGCCCGGCTGGGCGTCGAGGTGGGCGACATCGTGGAAGTGGCCGGCAAGACCAAGGCCGTGTGCAAGGCGATGCCGGCTTACAAAGAGATGCGCGGTCAATCGCAGATTCAACTGGATGGACTCACGCGGGAGAATGCCGGAGTCGGACTGGACGAGCATGTTCAGACACGTCCCATCCGTTGCCCAACCGCTGAGCGGGTGGTGCTGGCCCCGACCAATGTTGTTCCTTCCGAGCGCGACATGGATTACATCGGCAGCCGCCTGGACGGCCTGCCGGTTTTGGCGGACAACCGCATTCGGGCAGTCCTGTTCGGATCGCGCTGGGCCGATTTCAAGGTAGAAAGCACGGTGCCCAAGGGCCCCGTGTTAATTAGCCCGGGCACCCAGCTTCTGATCTCCAAGGCTAAGTCGCAAGAAGTGACGGAGCGAGCGGTCTCCTATGAAGACATTGGCGGGCTGAAGCCTCATCTGCTTCGAATCCGGGAAATGATCGAGCTGCCACTGCGCTACCCGGAAGTTTTCGAGCGGCTGGGAATTGATGCGCCCAAAGGCGTGCTTCTGTATGGCCCCCCCGGTTGCGGCAAGACGCTGATCGCGCGGGCCATCGCGCACGAGACGCAGGCGAATTTCTTTTCGGTCAGCGGCCCGGAAGTGATCCATAAGTTTTACGGGGAAAGCGAAGCCCATCTGCGCAAGATCTTCGAAGAGGCCGGCCGCAAGGCGCCCAGCATCATCTTCCTCGACGAACTGGATGCCATTGCGCCCCGCCGCGATCAGGTGGTGGGCGAAGTGGAGAAGCGGGTGGTCGCCCAGTTGTTGGCCCTGATGGACGGTCTTTCGAAGCGCAACAAGGTCATTGTCATTGGGGCAACCAACCTGCCGCAAGTGCTCGATCCCGCCTTGCGCCGGCCGGGACGGTTTGACCGCGAGATTTCCATCCCCATTCCCGACCGCCATGGCCGTCTGCAGATCCTGGAGATTCACAGCCGGGGAATGCCGCTGGCGGAAGAAGTCGATCTAGCGCACTTGGCGAATATCACCCACGGTTTCGTGGGGGCGGACCTGGAAGCTCTATGCCGGGAATCGGCGATGATTTGTCTGCGTCGCATCATGCCGGACGTGGACTTTGCCCTGGCGCATATCCCCTACGACCAACTCGCCAAGCTCGAGGTCAAGATGGATGACTTCCTCTCGGCCCTGCAAATGATCGAACCTTCGGCGATGCGCGAGGTGTTTGTCGAAGTTCCCAACGTGGGGTGGGAGGATGTAGGAGGTTTGGCCGAGATCAAGGCCCGCCTGGTGGAAGCAGTGGAGTGGCCGCTGCAATATCCCGACCTGTTCACCCAGGCCGGCATTCGTCCACCCAAGGGCATCTTGCTGTCAGGGCCTCCCGGCTGCGGGAAAACCCTGCTGGCTAAGGCTATCGCCACCGAAACCAACGTCAACTTCATTTCCATCAAAGGGCCGGAACTGCTTTCCAAGTACGTGGGCGAATCGGAGAAGGCGGTGCGCGACATCTTTCGCAAGGCCAGGCAGGCGTCCCCATGCATCATTTTCTTCGACGAAATCGATGCGCTGGTGCCCAGCCGAAGCGCCGGCACCTCGGACTCGCATACTTCGGAACGTGTTCTGAGCCAGTTTCTTACCGAGCTGGACGGAGTGGAAGAGTTGCGGGGAGTGTTGGTGCTGGGCGCAACCAATCGCCTGGACATGCTTGACCCCGCCATCATCCGGCCAGGGCGATTTGACGAGATCGTGGAAATCCCGTTTCCGGATGAAGCCGGCCGGGCCGAGGTCTTCCGTATTCAGCTGCGCAACAAACCTCTGGATGGGGAAGTAAGCGTCCAGGAATTGGCGGCGCGGACCGACGGATACAGCGGCGCCGACATCACGGCGCTGTGTCATCAGGCTGCCTTGCGGGCAATTCGGCGGGCGGTCCATGCCGGCGAGAAGCCAGATGGGAACAGCATCAAGGTGAGTATTGAGGCCACTGACCTGGAAGCGGCCATGCAGACCGTGAGTCGATAGGCTTTGGAATGGGTTTGGATCAGATGGAAAGCGGCGAGACAGCACTCTACTTGTTCTGCTTTGCCCGCTGCGACGCGGTGCGCGGGCTGCAAGGGACGGCGGTGGACGGCCACCGCCCGGTTTTGACGATTCGTCATTCTCCCGATCTGTGGGCCGTGGTCAGTGAAGTCGCACGGGAGGATTTCTGTGGGCCGGCGGCGGAGCTCCACCTGCAGCAACTATCCTGGGTGGCGCCCCGCGCCGTGCGTCACGAGGCGGTGATTGAAGAAGTAATGGCGTACTCGCCGGTCCTGCCGCTGCCTTTCGGCACACTGTTTTCGTCGGCCGAAGCCCTCACCAAGTTTGTGGATCGACATCGCGAGACCATTGCTCTGTTCTTGCAGCGCGTAGCGGACCACGGGGAGTGGTCGGTAAAGGGCTGGTTGGATCGCAAGCAAGCGTTACAGGATCTTACATCCACCCGGCTGACAGCCGAACAGAATCGGCTCTCGGCATTGCCTCCTGGGGCTCGCCACTTCGCTGAACAACGCATCTGCAGAGACCTAGAGAAGGGGTTGAGCCTTTGGCTTAACGAAACCTGTCGCAGCGTTGCCAGCGGTCTCACCAGCTATGCTTCGGATTTCCGCGAATGTGCGTTATCGCCGTGCGCCCACCCAGAAAGCGGGGCCGAGGAGGTGCTGAACTGGGCTTTTCTGCTGCCCGAATCAGCCATCGCTTCGTTTCAAGAACGCGTGCAACGGGCAAACCTGGACTACCGGCCGCAGGGATTGTTACTCGAACTCTCCGGCCCGTGGCCGCCGTTTCGTTTTGTCCCGGCTTTGTCCTCGACCGACGCCCCATGAAGTACCTGCTCTACTGCGTGTTTCGCAGCGTTCCGCAGCCGGAACTCGAAGCCTCCGCCGGTGTCGAGGGGAAACCGGTGCTGGTAATGGATCATGGAGGTCTGGGTGCCGCCATTTCTGAGCTTAAGGAGCCGGACTTGGCTCCCGATGTCGCGGCCGTGCTCGCCTATGAGGGCGTAGTTGAGTTTCTTTTCAGCCGGCGAACCGTAATTCCCATGCGATACGGATGCACGGTTCGGGACCGATCGGAGCTGGCCGCAGTGTTAGACGAGCATCATAAGCAGTACGACGGGTTGATCGACGGGCTGGAAGGGTTAGCCGAGATGGGCATCCAAGTTCCAGCCAACGGCTGCGACGCCCCTCCCGAAACTGACGCAGCGGCAGTCTCGCCGGCACGCTTTCCCGATTCCAATGGATCGGGTGTTTCTTATCTATTAGCCAAAAAGCAGTATTACGGCAGCGCGGACCGAATGGTCGAACGGCAAGACGAACTGGTGAAGACACTTTGTCAGCCGCTGTCCGGCCTATTCGTGCGCCGCAAGGTAGAGTTGCCTTCCCGTGGAGCACCTCTCCTGTCTCTCTACTTCCTCGTACCGCGCACTTCCGTCGAATGCTTTCGTGAGGCAAGCCGGCAGTCTCTTAAGGACGGACGGACAAAGCTGCTGGTGAGCGGACCTTGGCCGCCGTACAACTTCGTTGATTTCTCAAACATTAACGGAACCTCATAAACAAGGGGAACTATAGCTCATTGTAAGGGTAGGCGCTCTATGGAATGGACTCCTCAGTTGCTGACTAAGTGTAGGTACTCTCACTGCAATAGTACATTCGTATTTTTTTTTGCTCGCCCAGATCTTGTTCATAAAAATGGCAATCACTCTGTCCCGCGCGAGCGCAGGTCTGAAGAAGTCGGAAATCTGTTCACCCGTTCACTAGAAGGCCCTTGATTTGCACTGTCTCTTGATAGGTAAGGCCAAGTAAGCCTTTTCTAAGAAATGGAGAAATATCATGGCGAAAGTGCAAAAGTCCACCGACTCCTCCAGCTTAGCGGAAGTGGTCGATCGAATTCTTGACAAAGGTATCGTGATCGACGTTTGGGCGAAGGTTTCGCTGGTCGGGATCGAGCTGCTATCCGTGGAAGCCCGGGTAGTGATCGCCTCGGTTGAAACCTACCTGAAATATGCGGAAGCCATCGGGCTGACTGCCAACGCTGCGTCTCCCGCCTAGGGCATGGTTGGAGGGCATAACCACAACCAAGTTGGGGGGGCGATCTTGGCCCCCTTGGCTTGGCTGAATACCGAAACTACAGCCGTTTAGAAACGACCTAAGGAGGACACCAGTGGGTAGATTGACGAAAGACATGACCCGGTTGTGCGAGGACATCCAGACGCTGCGAGCGGACCGTCAGGAGCTGAAGAAGAAGCTGGCTGAGGGGACCAAGGCACGTCAGGTGGAGATCCTTGAAACGTGCGCAGCTTATACCGACGCGCGAGTTTGGAAGGCTGAGGGCGCGCGCAATAGTCGGCAGAGCTTCGTGGATAACCTGAAACAGGTGGTAGCCGGACAGGTAAAGGACACCCGGGATGATCTCGCGATGGCGCGGCGCTCCTGGGGCAAACTGCGGTCAGCATGACGAACCTGGCTGTGCTGAACGCCTATCGCTAGCACGGCAGGCAAAGCCCAGGAGTATGAGGGTGCACCCTCTTTCTGCCGATAGGAAGCTTGAAAGGAGTTCAAATCATCGTGCCAGCCCTTGACTTCACCCGATATCCGATCCCCCAGCCCATCGCCAGCGAGGAGTCGCCCGTCAATGGCGACCATTCCAGGACCTTCGAAGATGTCGAGGTCAGGCTCCTGGCTGAGGACATCAACGTCATCCCGGAACCCAGCGATTCGTTCGTCTCAACGCCCTACATCGAGAGTCTCACCGCCCGCGCACTCACTTACCTGGAGGTGGGATACGCGCTTCACTTTGCGGGGCCGGCGGGAACGGGAAAAACCACCCTGGCGCTGCATGTTGCCCGGAAGCGTGGCCGGCCCGTGGTGCTTATCCATGGCGATGACGAGTATGCCAGCTCCGACTTGGTGGGCAAAGATTCCGGTTATCGCAAGTCCAAGTTGGTGGACAATTACATTCACTCGGTGGTAAGGACCGAGGAGAGCTTGAACCGAGTTTGGGAAGACCAGAGGCTGACCACCGCCTGCATCAAGGGCTTTACCCTGGTCTACGATGAATTCAATCGCTCCCGGCCCGAGGCCAATAATGTCCTGCTCAGCGTGCTGGAGGGCAAGATCCTCAACTTGCCCAATCTGCGCCGGTCAGGCGAGGGTAATCTACACGTTCACCCGGAGTTTCGCGCCATTCTCACCTCCAACCCGGAAGAATACGCGGGGGTACACAAGACCCAGGACGCACTGCTCGATCGCCTGATTACGATGAGCCTGGGACACTTGGATCGCGAGACGGAGATCGCGATCACCATGGCGAAGTCCGGAGTTCCCCAGTCGGATGCGGAAATAATCGTGGATATCATCCGCGAGCTGCGCGGAGTGGGGGTCAACAATCATCGCCCCACCATCCGGGCGGGCATTGCCATCGCCCGTATCCTGGCTCACCACCACGGCTCCGCCCAGGTTGGCGATCCCGTCTTTGAGACCATCTGCCACGATGTGCTCAATACCGACACGGCAAAGATTACCCATCAGGGCGAGTCGCTTATGGCGGAAAAAGTGAAAGAAACGATCCGAACCGTGTGCGGCGGCCGGCCTCAACCGGGCAAGAACCGCCGCAAACCGGAACGGGGAAAGAGGTAAACGTGCCCATCCCACTTCGAGGTCTGAGGACCATTCGCACATTAGCGGGAAAGGTGGACCTGGTTGCGGTTCCGCATCGGGCGCACTTACAGGTGGCTTGCCTGGAACTGGAGAAGGCGCGGCGTACCACCGAGCGAAGCAGTACGCTGCGGCGCTTGGCGGAGCTCGATGCCCGGCTCAAGGAGATCGATGCGGAGCAGGGCCGCCTGCTGCAAGCCTTGGCCGACCGAAAGCAAACAACTGGCGCCGCCGCAACCGGCCGCCCATCGCGGGGGCATAGTCAGCCGTTCAGGATCAGGTATTGACGATGGCTGCGCGCGGCGTCGGTTTCAAAATGCAGGCTACTGTGCCCGCTAATCTACGGAGGCAAACAACGTGAGTACCGCTCACATCGCGATAGCAAAACCTGTTGCCAGACGCCTGCGGAAGCCCGCAGCCGCGGCAGAGAAAACATACCTGTACGCCATCATCGCCGGCGGGCAAGACAGAGTTTACGAAGAGTTCGGCATCGACCGGCACAGGCTGTACACCATCTCGGCCGGACCCATCGCCGCCGTGGTCAGCGATGTGGCCGACGACAATGTGCGCCCGGAACGCGCCCGCCTGGCGGCCCATCACGAAGTCTTGAAAAGGCTGATGGCCGAAACCACGCCCCTGCCCATGTCCTTTGGAGTGATTGCCGACAGCCCGGCCGCAGTTCGCAGGATGCTCTCTCGCAACCAGCAAGTTCTCCTCGATCAACTCCGGCACGTTGCCAGTAAGGTCGAGATGGGATTGCGAGTTAGCTGGGATGTGCCCAACATCTTCGAATATTTCGTGAACACGCATCCGGAACTCAGGCTGGCCCGCGACCGGTTCTTCGGTTCGCAGAGCGAGCCCACGCAGGAACAAAAGATCGAACTGGGAAGGATGTTCGATCGCCTCCTGCAGGAAGACCGCGAAACCTACGCCGACCTTGCGGTGAACATGTTTGCCAGCCACGGATGTGAAATCAAATGCTTGAAATGCCGCAACGAGCGCGAAGTGATGAACCTGGCCGGCCTGGTCAGGCGGGACGCGATGCCGCAGTTCGAAGCTGACGTGTTCGAGGTTGCCAAGCAGTTCGATAACAACTTCGCCCTCGATTACAACGGGCCTTGGGCCCCGCACAACTTCGTGGATGTTGATCTTGAACTTTAGCAACCAGGGGAGGGCAGGATGTTTGTTGTGGATGATCTCCTGATGGCCCCAGCCCGCGGTTTGTTCTGGATCTTTCGGGAGATTCATCAGGCGGCCCAGGAGGAGTTGGTCACAGACGCTGAATCGATTACAGCGGAGCTCAGCGCTCTCTACATGAGACTGGAAACGGGGAAGCTCACCGAGGAAGAATTTGCGGTGGAAGAGAAGCGTCTGCTCGAGCGTCTGGACAAAATACCCAGGTGCGGCAAAGCAATTGGATAGGAGCGCCAGGGGAAAGAACCAGGGGCAAAAACTGTGAAGGGAGCAACCGTGGAGGCGTACGTCACACCCGCGAGTGGCACGGAAACCCCAGGTTTTCTGTGCCCCCGGGATTTGCAGCTGCTCATCTTCGGCGGAAAAGGCGGTGTCGGAAAAACCACCTGCGCGGCGGCCGCCGCGCTGCGCTTGTCTGCACGCACGCCGCAGTTCTCTTTCTTGCTGGTCTCGACGGACCCGGCGCACTCGCTTGCCGATAGCCTGGCCGACCTGGTTCCACCTGGAAATCTGAGGGTCCTGGAACTCAATCCGCAAGAATACCTGGCCGATTTCAAGAATAAGCACGGCGACAAATTGCGCGAAATCGCATCCCGCGGGACCTTTCTTGATGATGAAGAAATCGGCCGTTTTCTGGATCTTTCACTGCCTGGGTTGGATGAACTCATGGCTTTCCTGGAGATATCCGACTGGGTGGAAAAGCGTGCCTACGACTGCATCATCGTGGATACCGCTCCTAGCGGTCATACCCTGCGGCTGCTGGCCATGCCGCAGTTCCTGCGCAAATGGGTGACCATGCTGGAGACGCTTCTGGCCAAGCATCGCTACATGAAATGGGTTTTCGCCCGGTCCCGCGATCGCGACGATCTCGACACCTTTCTGGATGGACTGACCAGTTCGGTCGGGCGGATGGAAGCTATCCTGGAAGATTCGAGCCGCTGCAGTTTTGTTCCGGTGATGCTAGCCGAGAAAATGAGCCTGCGCGAGACGGTGGCGATCGTGAAGGAGGCCGACCGCCTTAAGCTCCCCATTCACGACATCATCATCAACAAGCTGTACCCCGACCGTCCTTGTCCGGTTTGCCACCAGGAATACTACCTGCAGAATTGTGAGCTTACAGATCTCTTTCGCAACACCTTCCTGACACGGTTTGCGCTCTGGGGAATCCCTCTCCACGCCGAGGAAGTTCGAGGGCCAATTGCATTGCAGTCATTCTGGGAAGAGGCGCGGCAGATCCGCGAGCCTCCTCCGGCAGTACCACAACCGAAGCGATCACCCAAGATCGAAGTGACTGCCGGCATTCCATCCCCTCCACCGGGAACTACCCTGCTTATCTTTGCGGGCAAGGGCGGTGTGGGAAAGACCACATTAGCGTGCGCTACCGCCCTGCATTTGGCTAAGCGCTCATCGCACAGAAGGGTGCTTCTGGTCTCTACCGGACCGACCCACTCGCTGTCCAGTTGTCTGGACATGCCGATCGACTCCCAGCCGCAATACGTGCTGCCTGGCGTCACCGCTATCGAGATCGATTCCGAGGCGGAATTCGAGGCCCTGAAACAACAGTACGCGGGCGATATTGAGACGTTTCTGGAAACGCTCTCCAGCAACTTTGACCTGGCATTCGATGGCGAAGTGCTGGAGCGAATTCTCGATCTTTCGCCGCCGGGGCTGGACGAAGTGATGGGCCTGACGCGGGTCATGGCGCTTCTTGCCTCCGGCAAATTCGACCTGTTGGTTCTTGATTCGGCGGCAACGGGTCACCTGATTCGGCTCCTGGAGCTTCCCGAGATCATCGACCAGTGGCTCAAGGCCTTCTTCGATCTATTCCTAAAATATCAATCGATCTTCAAGCTTACGGCGTTCTCTCAAGAGCTGGTGTCCTTGTCGAAGAACCTGAAGAAGCTGCGGCAATTGCTGAACGATCCGGCTCATTGCGCGCTTTATGCGGTCAGCATTCCTACCGATATGGCCTTTGAGGAGACCCGCGACTTGCTCGCCGCCTGCGGGCGTTTAGGCATGAACGTGCCCGGAATATTCCTCAACCTGGTGACGCCTGTAAGTGATTGCCGTCTGTGTTCGGCAATGAACCGGCGGGAATCGCCGATATATGAGAAGTTGAGGCGGAATTTTCGCGGCAGCATCAGCGTGATATACCGCCGCGGCGAGGTCCGAGGTCTCCACGGGCTGGGACAGATGGGAGATGCCCTTTATCAACCCGAGCATGTCGCTGCCGAGGCCATCTATGCCGACTGATACCAAGATGATGGCAAGCCTCGCCGTGGCTCCTCGGCTCACGCTCGGTGACGCCCAGCGGCCCTCGCTGTGCGATGTGCTCGACCGGGTTCTGAACAAAGGGGCGGTCATCGATGGAGAAGCGACGATCTCGGTGGCAGGGATTGATTTGGTTTACCTGGGATTGAGGCTGGTGCTCACGTCCATCGAGACGGCCCGCAGCCAGTTCGGAGCTGCCGAATTCGGTCCGGCATCCAGCGCCAGGGAGGAACAGTTGCATGGCGTCTGCTGAAATGCCGCGCATGGAGTGTGAGAGCCTGAGTGCTTGCGCTCAAGTGATGAACGCCGGAACGCCGTCGCTCGGGTCTGAAGCCGGTGAGGGCTTGCAGGGCCGGTCCGGCCGGTTGAACTTCGATGTCAACGGCGCCAAGAACGGACTTGGACAACTGGTGCTGACTCTGGTTAAGCTCCTGCACGAATTACTGGAACGCCAGGCCATCCGCCGCGTGGACGCCGGCTCGCTGACCGATCAGCAGACCGAAAGGCTGGGACTGGCCCTCATGCAGCAAGCCCAGGAAATCGAACGGCTCAGGAAGGAATTCGGCCTGGAAGAAGAGGAGCTCAACCTCGATCTCGGCCCGCTGGGAAGGCTTCTATAAGGAAACATTATGCTACAGCAACGAGCGTTATCACATTCGGTTGAGTCTTCTACCTTGGCGGATGTCCTCGAGCGCGTTCTGGACAAGGGAATCGTTATCGCCGGCGATATCAGGATAAAGCTGGTTGACATCGAGCTGCTGTCAATTCAGATCCGCCTGGTCATCTGTTCCGTTGACAAAGCCAAAGAGATGGGTATGGATTGGTGGGTAAATAACCCTATATTTCGTCAGGACACGCACCCAGAGATCGCGCCGGCCTCGCTTACCAGCCTGGAAGAGAGACTGGCTACGTTGGAAGACACTCTGCGCAACGCGGCGGCACACAGTAGCTGAGCTACCAACGTTCACCGTTTGTACCGAGCACATTCATCGCTACGAAAGCGATCCTTCGCAACTCTTGCTGTGCTGTATCCGCCCTAGCCAAAGGTTTATCACTCTAACCGGTGACCCGGATCACGGCATGGGGTGTGGGTAGACATGAGAGTCTATAATGCTTTTGGCGTTCGTCCTGGCCGGATTCGAAACCAAGGCTTAACAAGGCCTTCTACCTCATCCTTCGATCTTCTAGGTTCAGGCTCTCTCGCCAAGGAGGCTGGATATGAAATACCGGGCCACGATCCTGGTTCTGATTCTCCTCCCCATCCTGGTAGGCGGCGGTTTTGCCCTCGCCAAATGGCCCATGAACGCTCCCGTGATTGCAATCCTCGGGGCGGTCATGATCTGGCTAGGCTACACCGGGTATGCCCGCCGAATTGACCAAAACGTCATTCAACCTGATGCCAAGAAGGCTACTCCCGCGCGCATGTACATGGACGGGATCGACCTCATGCCTACGAGCCGCAACGTGCTGTACGGCTATCACTTCAATTCACAACGCGATGTTGGTTACGGCACCATGACGAGCAGTAAACGCCCCGGTGTGGCTGAAGCAAGAGTGGCACTCAACGAGGCCATTGGCGCAACAACAACGAGCACCGCTAGGAGGCAATTATGAATACGTTTCCCATCCTGTTGGGAACACTTTGTGTCTTTGCCATTGGCTATCGCTATTACAGCGCGTTTATCGCGGCCAAAGTGTTGGTGCTGGACGACCGCCGGACAACTCCAGCGCACACCTATGAAGATGGCCACAACTATGTGCCATCGCCGAAGTGGGTGTTGTTCGGCCATCACTTCGCTGCCATCGCGGGGGCCGGGCCGCTGGTCGGACCAACCCTGGCAGCCCAGTTTGGTTTTGCCCCGGGATTTCTCTGGATCCTAGTCGGGGCGGTGCTGGCGGGTTGCGTGCATGACTTCACCGTGCTCATAGCTTCGGTACGGCACAAGGGCAAGTCGCTGGCGGATGTGGCTCGCACCGAGGTCAGCCAATTTGCCGGCCTGGTGACGATGATCGCGCTCCTGTTCATCCTGCTGGTGACGCTGGCCGGACTCGGGATCGTCGTGGTCAACGCTCTCGCCAGCAGTCCGTGGGGCGTCTTCACCATTGGGGGGACAATTCCAATTGCGATCGGCATGGGGCTGTGGATGTTCAAGAGCACTCCCGGCCAGATCAAGATCGCTGGGCCGAGCGCAGCGGGTGTGGTCTTGCTGGTCGCGGCCGTCATCGGCGGCCGCTGGTTTGCCGCCTCCGCCTATGCCTCAGCGCTCACTTTCACACCGCACGAAATCACCGTGTTGATGTGCATTTATGGATTTGTGGCCTCGGTGCTGCCGGTGTGGTTCCTGCTGGAGCCGCGGGACTATCTGTCCACTTACATGAAGCTGGGAACGATCATACTTCTTATCATCGGCGTGCTCATCGTGCATCCCAACATTCAGTTCCCTGCCGTGACCCAGTTCATTCATGGCGGCGGGCCCATCATCAAAGGCAAACTGTTCCCCTTCCTGTTTGTCACCATTGCCTGCGGTGCAATTTCCGGCTTCCACTCCCTGGTCTCTTCCGGCACCACGCCCAAGATGCTATGGAAGGAGACCGACGCCCGCTTCATTGGCTATGGCGCCATGATGTGTGAAGGCATGGTCGGAGTGCTGGCGCTGATCGCCGCCTGCTCCATGTTCCCGGGCGACTATTTCGCCATCAACACCACGCCCGCGGTGTTTGCCAAACTGGGCATGCACACCGTGAACCTTGACATGTATTCAGCGGAAATCGGCGAGAAACTTGCCGGCAGGACTGGTGGCGCAGTTTCGCTCGCCGTCGGCATGGCCGAGATCTTCAAGGGACTGCCCGGCATGAAGACGCTGACCAGCTACTGGTATCACTACGCCATCATGTTCGAGGCGCTGTTCATCCTGACTACGGTCGATACCGGCACGCGCGTGGCGCGCTACGTCGTGCATGAACTGCTGGGGAAGGTTTATACGCCATTCAGTAAGACGGCGTGGCTACCTGGAAATCTGGTCACTTCCGCGATTGTCGTCCTGAGTTGGGGATATTTAATCTACACCGGCAACATCTCCACTCTGTGGCCGCTGTTCGGCACCGGCAATCAACTGCTGGCGACCATCGCGCTTGCTGTGGTGACCACTTTCCTGGTGAATATGGGGAAGGCAAAGTATGCGTTGGTGACTGCCCTTCCCATGTGTTTCGTCGGAGTCACGACGCTGACTGCCGGCGTACTGTCCATCAAGAACATCTATTTGCCGCTGGCGCAGCAGCCGGGCAAGGGCTTCCAGGGTTATCTGGATACCACGCTGATGGTGATTTTCGTTGTCGGAGTCGTTCTGGTCCTGTTTGAATGCGGACGGCGTTGTTGGAAGACTCTGCACGGAGCGGAGATTCCAAAAGAAGCGTTTGGCGTCCCCGAGATGGAGACGGTAAAGATGGGTTGCTGCTGAGAGCCATCGTTGTCGCGGAGCGGCTTCGCAGGCTGAATTTTCGCGGGCTTGCGGGATGCCGTGCGGTACGCGTGCGGTTG
>OCTA010002715.1_pt1 | contig 15918 bp, 14 predicted proteins | sample 1538991 | NCBI WGS metagenome assembly OCTA01 (sample SAMEA3539302, study PRJEB22396) | soil metagenome | biome: tundra; feature: field; material: soil | place: USA | collected 2010-05 | depth 0.15 m | reverse complement strand
GATCCGTGCGGGGGGCGGCCCGAGCCCGCAAGCAAGGGCCGTCCCTACCGCGACCTTCCGGGATCAGCGCGAAATCCAGTGCGTCGGCGTTACCTTTGAGCACCCATGCTCGAAGCCGTCCTCGTGCTAGCCACCGCCGTGGCGGACGCCTTTCGCCCGCGCTGGGCGTTGGTCACAGAGATGTATCTGATCACGCCGCCCGGAAAGTGATCCAAACGCCGCTCAGAAACTGATCCACCCGGCACCCAAGACGCGGGTACGCCCGCGTGGAGGATGCTGCGGATGGATCAAGTTCACGTAATCGGCAACCAGTTCCCGTCGCGCTGGAACGCCGACCACGTTGGACCCATTTCACGGCGCGAGCAGCGAGCACGTCATGAGGGTCGGCGTCGGATCAGCGCACACGTCGCTCGTCGGACAGAGCGCAGGCGCGCACGCTGGAATCGCGGTACGTTTCGCGCGACCGGTCGGGCGTTCGGTCCAGCGACCACGATGGCATGACCGTTAGGTTGCTGAACACCCGATGCGTAAATACTCCGTCGGTTCGCACTTGTACGCTCCAGCTTTGCCCCCCGGCCATGGCCCCGGGCCAGCCGAGGCCGCCTGCGCCTTCCTCGCTGGACCTCGACCCGCACCTTCGTCGCGTCGCTCATGCGGCCTGCATCGGCGCTTGCTCCCACCGCAGCCGACGCGAAATTGCGCGGGAAACGAGTATTTCGCCACCACAGGCCCCCAGCCCGGCGAACGCCCGTTCAACATCTGGAGGGCGCTCGACATCCCCTCACCGTGCTCGGGCGCAGCGTCTGAAATCTCGCGCAAAACGACTATTTCGCCACCACAACCCCGAGTGCCGTATGACGTGGAGCGCGACGCCTTTCTTACGGGGCGTGCCCGCCTTGGCATCGCCTTACGCGTCCACGCTGCTCAGCCAGCGCAATGGAAGGGCGCGTCGGCGGCGCCGCACTTCTGCGCCGTTGGCGCGACGAATCTGGATCACTCCCGAACTGGCGGTCGCCCGCACGGCATGAGCACCGAGGACCCGAACCCGCACGCGCGAAGAAGCCCGTGCCCGACACCACTCAAACCGATCATCAGGCCAGGGGCGCGTCCTCGAGTCGCCAAGCCGCTCGGCCAAGAGCACCAAGCAGCATGCTGGGCGATGAGCTGCTCCCAGACACGGACCGCCTCGTCGACCAAGGCCGGCCGGTGTAGGACAGGAGCCGCCGCGATCAACAGCTCAAGGACGCCTCCCATCCCATGGCAGAGTGTCGCATCGGCCAGATCTTCCGAGGGATCGGAGAGCTGCCGGAGCACGAGCCGCACGCCCGCTTCGACGCCTGCAAGGAGGCGGTCCTCCGCACATCCTTGTTCGAGCGCGCGAACCCGCGCGAGTGCACACCCAGGGGCCCCATGACACCAAGCGAAGGCGTAGGCAGCCTCGGTCCCGTTTCCCCACGGCGTGACGCCGTCGGTGCGAAGGTCCGGCCAGTTATCGTGCCGATCGGAGAAATACCGATCCTCGTACGCGAAAGCCGCGTCTGCACCATTCGCTAAATCGGCGCGCTTCGTGCGCCGTGCGACCTCCAGCAGAGCGACCGCCATGCCCGAGGCGCCGTGAGAAAAGCCGGTCAACGGTCGCGGCCCCATATAGGTACCGCTCGCCGTGCGGGTCGACCACGACCACGTGCCATCGCGCTTGATGGCTGCATCGGCCAAACGGTCGGCGAGCCGTTCGGCCGCATCGACCAGGTCGTTGGAAGACTCCATCTCTCCGATCGCCAGGAGGGCGAGCACGGCACCCGCGCTTCCCGAGACGACGTCGAGCGGACCTCCGGCATCCCCCAGCGCCACGGACCGGCGTGCGACAGCGACCGCCCGTGCCCGCAGCTCCTCGTTGCGAAGCGCATGGCCGGCGCGAGACGATGCGAGCGCAATCCCGAGACACCCGTTGTAGAGGCTCAGGTGCGAGGTGCGAGCGAGGGAATCGACACCCGCGAGCGCATGGCGCATGGCGCCCTCCGCCGTGCGCCAGACCTCCTTGTCCTGCGTGACCGCCGCCAGCTCCGCCAGGAACCAGGCGACGCCCGCCGTGCCCGAGTAGAGGTCGGGGCCGAGGGGCGTCACCGTGGCAGGGGAGCCCGGATTGACCTCGCTCAGACAGTGCCCCAGCCAGCTGCAGCGGCCGTCCGCCCATATGCTTTCGCGCACGAGAGTTCGCGCGATCGAGGCCGACGCTTCGATGAGTCGCGGGGGGCTCACGGAGCGCCTCCAACGTCGAGAGCGGCATAGACCCGTCCTGAATCCCGCTTCGCCAGATGCGGTCGAGCAGGATCCAGTCCGTGGCGGACGAAGGCCGCCACGACCGCCTGCTCGCGGGCCCCTGGGGACCAACCCCGCGAGCCAAGCGCGTCGCAGAGGCCCTCGGCAACGATCCGACAACGATTTTGCCCGAAGCTCTCGAATTCGCCGCCGGGATCCTCAGCGACGCCGAGGCCGACGCCAATCGGCTGCGAAAACCGGGGCGTACTGGGTCGCAGCCACCTTGCCACGCGCGCGTGCACCCGCGTGATGATTCGGCCCGCCCGTAGATGCGCCGCCCAAGCCAGATAGAGCACCGCGGCGTCAGCCCTGACGTAGCCTTGCGGATCGCGGAGCATCTTCAGGCGAAACGGCACACCTTCGCGGTTGAGCCCCCTGGTCAACGCGCTCATCAGGAGCGGTGCCCCTGCCGCTGTGACGTGCCAGTAGTATCTGACGAGCGGCGCGCCGTCATCTACAACATCCGGCTGCCTCCCGTCCCCTAGGGCGAAATAGAAACCGGGGATCAAGCTTCGAAACTCCTTGCCGACAGCCACGCGTCCGATAGCGCCGACGCAGAGCTCGGCTCCTGGGAGCTCAAATTGGGCGGGCGATATCCAGAGCGTGATGTGGTCCTTGGACGCCACGATCCGCCCGCCGTGTTCGATCGCGACGACCCGCCAACCCGGATCCCAGGTGCCATGTCCGCCGTTCGCGCCCGCCAAGTCATCGACGAAGCGACCTACCGCGGCACTGGCGGAGACCGCGCGGCTTGCGTCGGCCCGCGCGGGTGCGCCGCAGTAGAAGGAGTAGAGGGCCTGTGCGAAAACCGACACGAGCCCCCCCTGTCTCTCTCCTTGCGCCGCGGGGGCCGGCACAATGTACGTCGCCCCGTGGATAAGGAAGGTCATCGGGGCGACCATCTCGACCGAACGCGCGGCGTCCAAGAGATCGACGGAAACTTCGGACATGGCAAGTGCACCCCATCAAGTGATGTGTGGGATCGCGAAGATCTGACGAACCGCCGCATCGGGACCCGCAAACATGTTCGACGCGACCTGCAGCATGAGGACGCCGAGCCGCGATATCTCGGTGGCTTCGTGCGTCAGTTCGTAAGCGCCCTGAACGAGGCGGGCCGCACAGAACCGCGCGGCGCGTTCGAGAAACGTGCTCGCCTCTACGCCCTCGAGCTTTGCGGACGAGCGATACGCATCCCAAAACGCACGGATGGCGCTCTGAACAGATCGCAGCGGACCGTCGATCCGGACCGCCGACCTCTCCGGACGAGCGTGCGAGAGCGGAATCGACGTCAACCAGAATCGCAGGAAGTCGAAGAAGGTCGACCCTACGTCCCAGGCGGGATCGCCGATGTGCGCAAGCTCCCAGTCGACGACGACGAGCAGCGCCTGATCGTGCCGCCCTATGAGTATGTTGTCGGCCTTGAGATCGCCGTGGATCAGCGTCTCCACGCGTGCTTCGGCCTGCAGCGCGTCGAGGCCGGCGCTGAGGCTGGTGTCCTCTTGGAGGATTCGCGTCACCTGAACTTGGCCGAGGCTCGCATGCGTCAGGAACTCGGGGCCAGGCGTGCGTGCGGATAATGCCCACGGCGCACCGCGGCCAAACGCGTTGACATCCGCGACCGCAACTTCCCTCCCGGTTTGGTGCAACGTTGACAGCACGCTGCCAAGGCGCGCCGCCGTCCCGACGCCGACGGCGGTGCTCTGCGCTTCGCAACGCTGCCAGAGACTCGTCGCGTCCTCTACCAGCGAGGTCACCAAGACGTCGGCGTCGGCGACATATGTCACGTGTCTGGGAACGAACGCGCGAACGGGCTCTCCGCGCGGGTCGTGAGCGCAGAAGGCGTAGAACATCGCCTCGTTCGCGACAGTCATGGCCATCTCGCCCGTGGCGTCGCGGGATTGCTTGATGAAGTATCCTGTCCCCGCCGCGCGGTGCACGACGACGTTGCTGTTTCGCCGGGAGACGTCCACGACGCGAACCCGCTGGTCGACTACTTCGCGCGGGTCGAGGAGGGCATGGCGGATGAGAAACGGCACGACCCCGTCGAGGGTGAGTCGCGCCGGCAGACCGAGCCCCTCGCTCTCCGCATTGCCCCACGGGCCCCGAGCTCTCGACGGCTCGTCCGCCATGTCGCGGCCGTTCATCACGGCTGCGGACAACGAAACGGGGACGTCGGGCAATGGAGCGGCGCCTGCGTCACGGGGGGGGGACAACCCCGGAGCGGCGTTGCCGGAGGAGGGGGGCATCCATGCGACTCCGGCGGAGGGCAGCCGTGCTGGGTCGGCGGAGGCGGACACAGGCCGCGCGGCGTTGGCGGACAGAGATGGGCTGGGGTCGGGTTGCAGAGAATCGGCGAAGTGTTCGGCGCGATGTCGTGAATCGCCTGCGCTCCCCAGTACCGCGCCGTGATGTCTCCCGCGAGGAAGGGAGTCGTCGTCAGCGTGGGTTCCGGGCCGGGCGTGAGCAGCGCCATTGCGTCGACCCAGATCACCTGCGGGTCACTCTCCGCCGTCCCCGACACGACGTGTTTGACGCTCTCCTCGGGCAGTTCGAAGTAGCTGTCGAGCGTCGGTGACGCATAGATACGGAGCGTTCCCGCGTCGCTCGCGCCGAGATAGCCGTTCATGACGACGAGCTTCGGGAGCGACGCCGGTTCCTTGACAAGCTGGGCAACGATCGGGTGAATAGCGAACTTTGTGGGCATTACGATCTCCGCCGTGATATATGTTGAGGTACTATTGTAGATTCAGCCTTGCATCGCGACTGTGGGCGACGCCGCGGGAACGAGCGTCGCCGGCTCACCTTGAGCCGTACGCGGGTTCGCGACGGGTGTGACCAGACTTCGGGTGATGAAGGACAGGATCGCCGCGACCACCGCGTTGGTCGCGGCGATCTGTGCGGTGCTCAGATGGAGCCCGAACGCCACTGCGAAAGACAGGAGCGTTTGGAACAGGTACATCCACAAGACCGGTTCGCGAGAAAATATCGTCGTCATATCCAACCCCGTAGTGTCCCAATTCTCGACCGCGACCGATCACGCGGCGTTTCGTTCGTGCAATTACTCGATCGCGTCGCCCTGCCGGCGACCGATACAGCGCTGGCGACCAGGAGAATGAAAGACTGACGCGGAGCGGTGGATGTCACCGTAGGCAAACGATACCCCACTCCCCTCGGTGCGCTTGGTCGGCGGCGATCGCGTTCTGGTACACTACGGGACCGCAGGCTACTCGATGCTCAGCATCAGGCACGCGCTCATGATGATCGCGGTCATGGAGGACCGCGACGACATCGCCCACGTAGCGCGGTCGCTCGCTTACCCGCCACAGCAGGCGATTCGCGTTCTGGAAGAATTGGAACGTCGCGGGCTCGTTGCGCGACAACTTGCTGCGCACGTCCGAAACGTCAGCTATTTGAGATGGTTGCGGAGCGCGCCATTCAATAGCGGGGCTCCCGCGTGGCTTAGGAAACGTTCGCCCTCCGGCGACTTGTCACTAATCACTTTTGGAATCTCTCTGTCCGTGAGGTACGCGAGTTCTATCACCGCGTAGCCCTTCCGTTTCACCTTCTCGATCCCCGGCGGAGACAGTAGCGCCGACCTTGCCTTCACAGGTACGAAATACAACCATAGGCGAGATACTGAATCAGGTTTCGGCGTCACCTTGAGCGATACGCTGGCGTCTACGATGGTCTTGTTCTGTGGGTAAATGGCAAAATATGTGTCCTTGTACTGACGGTCCAGGAGCATTCGCACGTAGGATACGTTGATATCGTCGATCTCCGTCTCGTTGAATCCGTATTCATTCAAGGTAGCCCTGTGCCATTCGACAAGTTTCGCCGAATCGTTTTCGACGAACCATCCGTGAGTTGTTTGAAAAGTTCCGTCGCGGAATCCATCGTAATCAAGATATGGTACCCAGGCGTCGTCGACGTAGGTTGAAGAGTACTTATTGTACGGGAGCTTTGGGTCGATGTGAATCCTCCAGCGACCGTTGTAGTTTGGGATTGACGAAGTCATGAAGCCGTTTCCTCGGAAATCAAGTTCGACCTCTACGTCGACCTCCTCCCGCCTGTCATCTGGACGGTATATCCAGATGGCCGGAGAGTGTGTGGCACCGCCTGTCAAGCCGTTCTTTTCGCCGCCAGTGGTTCTCATCGTTTTTGTCCTTTAGCGTTTCCTTGAATTCTGTACATACCGACCGAGGCGATAGCCTCGGCGCAGCGTGTAGAGGTGACCTTGTCGGAATGCCTACGTCGCCAGCGTGATGATGGTGCCGGCGATCTTGACGATGGTTCCTACCACCTGCAGGACGTCGTTGACCTGGGTGAGCACCGTACCCAGGCTGACCAGTTTCGTGGTCGCCACACCGAGATCGCTGATCGCGGCTTGCACCTTGGCCACTTCGGTCGATTGGAAGGCCGTCGCGAGGATGGTGGCGATCTGCGCTTCGACTTCGCTCTCCTTTGCGGCCACGTCTTGTAGCTTCTCTTTGGATTCGGGTGAACCGGGCGTGTTCCCACAGACGATGAGGTACTGCGTGAGCTGCGCCTTCGCCTTGTTGAGCTGCGCCAGCGTATCTTGCTGTTGAGTCATTGAGTCGCTCCTCCCTGAATGGCGCCTTTGACCGCCGCGATGTCGCCGAGCACTTGGGACACGAGGCCCAGCGTCGTCTTGAGGCTGGGCGAGTCATCTTGGCCCCCTGCCTTCGCAAGTGCGTCTTCCGCCTGACTCAACTTCTGGAGCGCGTCCGTGAGCGCGCTCTGCTTCTCCTTCGTCAGCGCCATCGTCTGTGTCGACCACTGAGCAAACCGATAGAACTCCATCAGCGCGACGGGGTCTTTGCCCCGTACCGGTTGGGGGGGCTGCGCGGCCGGGGGCTCCGCCACGTTCTTGCTCTTCGGCGCCTTGTTCGCCGAGTCGATGGGCTTCTCTGGTGTGCCCGGGGCAGCGGCCACAGGAATCAGCGCGCTGCTGCCGGCGGCCATCGCGATCTCGAGGTCGTCGAAGAGGGCCAGCGTGTCCGTCTCCAAGTCGCTCTCCTCCGCGTTGACGGCCGCAAGATAACTGCTGGTCCAGTCGACGATTACCTTGAAAGAATAGTCTGTGTCCTTGATGAGAGTCTTCACATCGTGTGCCGTGTAGCTTTGCTCGATCGCTCCGACGAGCTGCCCGATTGCCCCCGGTCCCGAAGACGTCGGTCCCAGCACTCCGATGGCGCCGGTCACGGCCGCCGGAGTCCCGGGTGTGGCCGTGGCGAGCGCGTTGACGTCGTCAAGCAGTGAGCCGACAGTCGTGCCCGAGTAGTTCGCTTCCGCTACCGCCTGCAGCGCTTGCGCGTACGCGGCAATGGCAGCCACGCAGTCGCCCATGAGGCGGTCGCCTATCGCGGGAGCGTTGCACCTCTGTTCCGCGGTTTGCAGTGGAGACTGCGGGGTCGGCCTGTTCTTGAAAGTCGTGTACCACGCCGTCCAGCGAAGGGGCGGATCCGTCTCGCTCGCGACGAGGCCGTCTGCCGTATTGGTATGGGCGAGACTGTGGGTTACGAACGCGATCTGCGAACGTTGCTCGCAGACGTGATGGTGAAAGCTGACGGTGCCCCGTAAGGTCGTAGCGCTGGCCGTCGCGGCTGCTCCGAACTTGTCCGCAGCCGATAGGTACCCGCTAGGACCGCATGCCGAAAGGCCGGCGCACGTGGTGAGGGCGAAGATCGTCTTGGTCGTATGCATGGAGCGTGCTTTCCGGGTGGGAGAGTCAGACGGACGTCGAGGGTGGACGGCACCGACGCTCAGCGTTGAAAGCCGCGCGGCCAACTCGAGGCGAACGGGGCGAGGAACTTCAACTACTGGGCGGGCGGCGGTATCCGGCTGCTTGTTGCCGACGAGCTGGAGTTCTTCGTGCTCCGGCCGCTGCGGAGGTAGAGAGACTGCGCCTGGCTCCTCGAGTCTGGCCTGAGTGAAATCTCGCACGCCGCGAGGCGAAGCTCTCGGGTCACGTGCCGCCGTTCGATGATCCTGAAAGCCCCGACGATCGGCATCCGGGAGAACTCGCGTCGGATCCGGAATACGTCGATATTCATGCGTTCGCGCGACATGCACGGGTCCCGCAGCCAGCTGTCTGTTCTGAGCCAGCCGTGTTCGCTCTCCGGTACGCCGCGCACGGCGTCCTTTAGACGCTGGCGGGCGAGCGTCAAGAGAAGGTAGTGGTGGGCGCGCGCCCCCACGTAGAGAACGCGGCCGCCGCTGCTCACGCTAAGTTCGACGTGCTCCTCGTCGAGTGAAACGGAGAACGACAACCGCAGGCGCGCGATCGGGACCGGGACATCCGGTGTCGATGCTGTCGCGTTGTCGCTTGCTCCGTCTGCGAATCGCCAAAGACCGTCCACGAGTCGAAAGGCCTGCCCGATGGAATCGTAGATGTCCATGAGGTCTTTCTTTGTTGCAACGGTCGTGCCGATTCGACGCGACACCACGCCTCGGCATAAATGACAGGGATCCGCCGTGCAGGCCTGGGGTTCGCGTTTCGACTCTACGCGGGCGCGTTTCGCTCGAACGCAGCCGGCGAAGCTCGGTGCATCGCGACGAGCTGCGCGAAATGGCGATCTGCCCCCAAGGACGACAACTGCTCTTCGGCATCGCGCGTGTACGCATCGCGACGCCGGGGATCGCGCGAGGGGAGTCGCCCGAGCTCGAGGGCGGCGAGCGCTTGGTCGTATGGCATATCCAGCTTCTGGGCCGTTCTCAGCGCTCGTTCCAGGATGTGCCTGGCCTGCTCCGTTCCACCAGACGCCCACGCGGAGAGGCCGCGGCATCGCAGGCTAGCCGAACGAGCGAGCGGGAAGAGGTTGGCGAACTGACCGAGGAGGGCGGTCGCCTTCTTCGCCTTTCCCGCGAGAAAAGCTCGATCCGCCCGCGACCCCACCGACGACAAAAGGAGATAGAGATAGGTCACCGCCGCGGCTTCGTAGCCGCGGCCCTCCGTCAATGCCGCCGGCTTTCCTTGTCCGGCAAGTTCCATCACGGTGTCTGCGGCGCGGAGGGCGGCCTCTCGCTCCCCCGTGTACAGGCGCGCCAGCGCAAGAAGGCCATTGCAGATGATCTGGGAGGACCGGTCGGCTTGCCCCTCGAGCTTCCGTCTGGCGTCTTCGAGCAGTACGGTCGCTTCCGCGAGTCGACCCAGGGGCATGAGGCTGCGAGCCAGGGCGTAGTCGCCCCAGGCTTCGAGCTGAGTGTTCGCACGAAGCTTCGCCGACGCGCGCACCTCCTGCAGAGTGGGCAGGGTTCGCGCGAACTGGCCCGTGTAGTAGTCGACGTGTGCCCTCATCGTCCGCGCAATCTGAAGCTCGTGCTGATCGCCTACCGCCAGCAGGCCCGCCACGGACTGATCGGCGAGCTGTCCGGCGCGAGCCCAGCGACAGAACGTCGCCTCGTACGAGGACCGGTAGTAGAGCGCAACCGCCGCTCCCGCCGGATCGGCGAGCGGTCCTTCCCCCCGCTGGCAGAGATCGAAGTACCGATCGGCCATGCGATGTAGCCTCAAAAGCCCCGCCATGTAGCCGAGCTGCGCGTATTGCCGAGGGACCGCGCCACCGCGGCCGGCACGCTCGGCTAGGTTGACAGCCATGATCGCGGCGGTGGTGACCCCTAGGAGATCTTGGCGGTAGTAGTAACACTCGCACAATCGGCTTGCTGCGCGGGCGCCGATCGTCAAACGCTCCCTCGATGCTTTGCTGCTCCCCTTTGCTGCAACCGGGCCGGCCAGGTGAGCGCTCTGCTTCACGGCCTCTCGGAAGAGGAGAGCCGTCCAACCTAGTGTCGAGCCTGGCAGCGTCATGTCGAGCTCCGCGAAGGTGCGCTCCATCGCCTCACGGGAGCGGGCGACATCTCCCAGTCCAAACCAGCTGTCGCCCAGGGAACAGCGCCAAGACGCTCGGCGGTCGGCGCTCGGGCTCTCCGACGCGCCGGCGAGGCGTTCGGCCAGATCGATGGCGCGCTGGAAAAAGCCGGCAGCTGCACCGCTGGCTCCCGCGTGGAGCGCGTGCGAGCCCGCTCGTTCTAGAGCATCGAACGCTTTGCTGTCGACCTCCGCGGCCATCCAATGGTGTGCCAGTACCCCGAACCGGGAGGGATCTGGATCGACTTTGGCCTCGATGCGCTCCGCGGCCTGACGATGGAGTGTCCGTCGTTCCGCCGAGGAGAGTGCTTCGTAGACAATCTCGCGCAGCTTGTCGTGGGTGAAACGCACGCGCCCTGCCGCTCCGTCCTCCAGCACGTTGCGCCTTCGCAGCTCCTCGACCTCGTCGAGAAGCGAAAGGTCCTCTGCAGGATCGTCGGAGGCGAGAAGCTCGTCTTCGAATTCCCGCCCGTAGACGGACGCCAGTTCTGCCAGCCGTCTGGACCGCGGTGGCAATCCTGCGAGCCAGTTCTGCATCAATTCTTGCAACGAGGACGGCAACGGCAGCGCGTCCTGAAGCTGCGTCGGAGTGAGATCGCGTGCGGTCACCTGCCACCGACCCAGGTAGTCGCTGCTGAGCAGACCTTTGCTGACCGCGGCGCGGAGATACTCCGCCACGAAGAAGGGGTTTCCCGATGACTGCGTCGCCAGATAGTGGACAAGCTGGGCGGGCGGTGACGGCAGCGCGAGCATGTCGCTGACGATGGACTCGACGGCGTTTTCGTCGAGCCTCTCGAGTCGTCGGTGCATCGTTCCCGGCGCCGATAGAAGCGGCCCGAGAGCCTCCCGGGGCTCTTCGGTCCGGTACGTCCCGACCAGCATGAGCGATACGGAGTCCCGAGAGCCTCGTATCAGCACTGCCAGCGTCTCGACGGTCAGGTCGTCGGCCCACTGGAGATCGTCGAGTGCGAGGAACAACGGCCGCCGCTTCGACAGCTCCACAACCGCGCGAGCGACCGCGGCGGTGACGCGGTGTCTCGCCTCTTGAGGAGAGAGTTGCGCCAGGTCGTCCAAAGCGCTGGCACTTCGTCGCTCGCCGAGCGACGGCTCGTAGATTGACAAGATGCCTGCATCCGAGCCGAGCAAGGCCTCGGCCGCCGCGGCACCCGCGGTCCGGCTCTCGTCCGCCAAGGCCTGCAACAACGGGCGGAAGGGATCGAGAGGAGCCGCGAGCATGGCGTCCCGGCGAGACGTGCCGCAGTCGAGTGGGCGGCACTCGCCGGTGATCACGCGGAAGCCTGCTTGGTTCGCGAGGCCCGCGATCTCGATGGCCATACGGGTCTTTCCGGCTCCGCTCTCGCCGCCGATAATGGCGACCTGCCTGCCGACGAGCTTCGCCGCGTCGAGCGCGCGCTCCAGCTCCTTCAGGAGCTCGCCGCGTCCCGCGAATTCCGGCTGGTATAGATACGACCGCGCGGCGGCCGATCGAGCTTCGACGCCGAGCTCTATGCTCTCGAGGGCCACCGCGACGTCCGTCGCATAGCCGATGCGATCACGCGGACGCTTCCCGAGCAGTCGCATAACGAGATCGTCGAGCGCCGCCGAAACCCCGCTTATGACCGTGGACGGAGCTGGCGGCACGGTCATCTGGTGTTCACGAATGAGGTCCCAGCCCTCGGCCGAAAAGACGGGCCGAAGGGCAATCATCTCGTAGAGGATGCACCCCAGCGAGTAGAGGTCCGCGCGCGCATCGACTCTCCCCCCGTCGATCTGCTCCGGCGCCATGAAACCGAGGGAGCCCTCGAAGCGGCCCGACGCCTCGAGGGCATCACGGCCCCGCCAGCCACTGAACGCAGACGCGAGACCGAGATCGACGATGACCGGGGAGCCATCCGGTCGAACGATGACGTTCTCCGGTTTGAGGTCCTTATGAACCAGTCCCTTATCATGAATGTAGGCCAGCGATTCACATAGCTTGCGCGCCAGGTTGAGCGCCCGCGGGAGCTCACCGCCGGCAGCCGAATCGAGCCGTCTACGAAGCGTCGTATCGATGTCGTCGCGGAGCGTCGTTCCCTCGACGATGGGCATTGCGTACCAGGGCAGGCCCTCCGCGACGCCTTCGTCGAGGACTCCAACAATCCCCGGGTGCTCGAGGGTGCGAAGCGCGCGGATCTCGCGCCGAATGCTGCGCAGGCAAAGTGGATCGGCGATCCTCACTGTCTTGACTGCCGCCATCTGCCCCGACTGCGCATGCCGGGCGCGGTAGACGACCCCGGCTGCACCTCCCCCGATTCGCTCAAGAACTTTGTAGGGCCCTACCGCCCAGTCGAGCTCGGTGGTTTGCATGCGCGAACGGTAGCATCGCACACCCGCCTACCGTCATCTACGACTAACGGCAGAGGTGCGACAGTCGCGCCGCCTCGCCCACCGCAGCGTCACCCCATGATGTAGGCGGCGAAGTCCATCCGGTATGCGCCGATGACGGGCAGCGGGGTGGCAACGGGAAGGTTCAGCCGCTGGGGGATGCCGCACGTCTGGTAGTTCGCTGGAAACGTCACCGTGAACTGGGTCGGATCGAGGATGGCGCCGCCCGGCACGCCCTGCCATCTGAGCGGGACCTCCACGACCTGCTGGAAGCAGGCCTTGGTATTGTCCACACTGTCCCGAAACTGCTTGAGAGCGGCGAGTCCAAACGAACCGGAGCCGGCGACGGCGCTCGTCAGGAGCGTGTTGAAACCAGCCTGCGAGAGTTCGGGGTTGAGAAGGTTCTGGGACGTCAACGTCTGGTAGATGTCCAAGATGATCGGCGTCAGGCTATCCTGCGCTTGTGCACTGCCGTCCCCGCTGCAGGCGATGCCCAGGATCGGCTGCAAAACGAGTTCGCCTCCGCCCAGCGGAATGGCCCCCGAGCTCGCCGAGAAGTTCCGCGCTTGTAGCCAGTCGTCGTTGTCCGTCGCGAAGACGCCGTCTCTCTTGGACACTCCGAACGTCTCTCGCCCGGCCGCCACTTCGACAGCCTTGTCCGCGAATATGTAAGGCGTGAAGAGGCGGAGTCGCTGCGGTACATGCCGACCGTTCTCCCAGGTGCAATACGCCACCGGAAGGGTCAGCGCGATCGCCTTCGACCGCAGAAAACCCGGAAATCCCACCGCCTTGGTCTGCGCGTCCGTACTTTGCGCGCACTGCACCATCGCTGTCGCTGCGATGACGCGATAGCCGGAGGACCCACGCGAGTCCTGCGATAGATTGAGATAGAAGTCGCAGATGCTCTGAAGTGTGGCGAGATCGGATTGAATGAAAAACGAGTACAGCGTGGAGTCGTTGTAGATGAATGGTCCGGGCCAGCTCCAGTCATCTGGGGCCGCGATGAAGGGAACGCCGGAGGCGGCCGCGGTGATGGCGACGGCACGGACCCTCTCGAGCCGTGTCGAGTCCTGAATTGCCTCGGCGGCGACAAGTCCAGAGGTTACACCAGTTTCGAGGCAGCCCGCGTTGACGTTGTTTGGCATTTTCGTCCAATCTCCAGCAAAAAAAAGGTTCCCGATCGAGCATCCGCCCGCGTCCACGCGAAAGCTCGCGGTACCCGGACGACATTGAATGTACCTGTCGCCCGGCGCGACGTTCGCGCGGCCGAAGATACCCGTGATACTTTCCTTCGGAGCCGACGCTGGCCACAGCACGCTCGGCATTGCGTCAATCCACGCCCGCGCCTCACCTTCGACCTGAAGGGCGGTCGCGGAGTCCCCGGTCACGCCACAGAGATAGACGAGTCCGCGCGGAGCGTCTTTCGTCACGGGGAGTGCCGGTGCCATGTCGGCAAAGGTCTGAAATGGGTCCAGGCAGTTCGCCAGGACGGCTCCCTGCGGCTGCCAGTCTCCGGATCCGGCATCCAGCGAACGGGAGAGGTAGATCTCGGCCGAGCACGTCGCGATTGTCCCCATCTGCTCCACCGCGGCGCGCAGCTTGTCATGCGCGCGGAGTAGCGACGGGCAACCATCCGGCAGCCCTGGAAGGGGAATGGCGAGCAGAACTTTGTCGAAGTCGCGGCCATTCTCCAGACGAATTCGTCTGGGCTCCCGGAGCGGCGGATCGGGCGACTTGGCGCGGAACGAGCGCCGCCACAACGGGTCCCCCTTGACATGCGGCATCAGAGGATTGAAATCGAGCCCGACGTCGGCCTCTCGATCGAGATACACCGCCGATACCTGTCCGTCCTCCACCACGACGTCGACCACCTTGCTGTAGAAGGCGAAGCGGACTCCTCGGTGCCTCAGCAGGCGGTAGAGGGGCGCCAGGAGCGCTTCCGCCATCGTCGCGTTGGGCCGATAGAAGTAGCCGCCCTTCGTGATCATGAGCAGGCCGCCGCGAATGGCGACCGCCGTCGAGAACTGTCCGTCGCGGGCGAACACCAGATTGTACCCCGCGCTCACAAGCGCGCTGTCGATCACGTCAGCATCGACCTTTTGCTGCTTCAGCCAGGCTCGGAAATCGATGCCATCGAGGTCGTCGACCTGGACGTAGTTACCGTTCGGATCCACCTCGGCCAGGCCAATCCCGACAGAGATGGCGATGTACTCGACAACCCACTCATAGAATTCTTTTGTCCCCCGAATCGGCTTCGTCATGTGTGCGCGAAATCGCAAGAGGGCGTCTCGTATTAGTTTCATCAACTGCGGGCTGCTCCGTCGCTGGACGAGCAGGCTTTGGACGAGCGCTGGATAGGCGACCGCGTTGGCACCTTGGTCCAAGTCGAGGATGTCCTGGACTTGATCTGCGGTCGGCACCTGCGGCAGCCTGAGCGCGGCGAAGCTGGCCTTCAACTGAGCGCTCTGCGAGCGCTCGAGCTTTTCGGCGACGAACTTCACACATACTGCGATGGCCTCCACGCCACCGTTCATCATCCGAGGAGTCGGCGGAAGCTGCTTGAGCTTCGGGGGCGGCGAGAACACGTAAGGCGCGATGACCCATTGTCCGTCGACCTCGTCGATGAGATGAAGGCGGTCCACGCCTTCGAACGCCTCGTCGAGGTCGAGCCCCAGTTGATCGTACGTCTCTCGGAGGAGAGCGATCGTATTGTCGTAAAAGCCAAGGAGCATGTGGAGACCGTGCTCTTCGATCCGCCAGGGCGGCTCGGCGTTGCGGCCGCTCGCGAGCTTCCCGCCCGGCGCCCACCCGGCCTGGATGACAAAGACGTCGTACTGCTTCGTGCAGTCGGGCGTCTTCGTGAGCGCTGCGGCCGCGGCGAGTCCGGCGACGCCGCCACCAAGGATCGCGACGCGCTGCCTCTTCGGGGGAGACTCCGAGACCATGTAGTCATCTCCTTCGCGGACGTTGTAGTGCAAGGGCTCATCAAGTTTCGTGCCTGCTGCCGAGCTTGTCGTCCGCAGCCTAACCGAGCTTGCATTGAAGCGTTCGCCCAGAACGCGGGTGACCGGAGGAACGCGCGAGTCGGGGTTGGACGGTGGCGGTGCGTTCCACGAGGACGCGCCTGCGTACCCGTGGAGCGCGAGGCCCGTGGAGCGCGAGGTATGTCGCGGGGGCTGAACTTCTGGTACCCTGCTAACGCTTTGCTAGCGTCTCGTGACGACCTGGCGGCCGAGGGCAAATGGCTAGCGATATCGAGACCCTCGTCCGTGACCTCGTGGCCGCATCTCACTTGGGTGCAGATCCCCGTTTACCTGCACACTGCCGCGTGCAGCGTGAGCCGCAAC
>OCTA010002713.1_pt1 | contig 15919 bp, 16 predicted proteins | sample 1538991 | NCBI WGS metagenome assembly OCTA01 (sample SAMEA3539302, study PRJEB22396) | soil metagenome | biome: tundra; feature: field; material: soil | place: USA | collected 2010-05 | depth 0.15 m | reverse complement strand
GAAATGTTCCAGCTCGGGCTGATGGGCATTGATGTCAAAGAGGAATACGGCGGACAAGGAGGCACTTTCTTTCAATCCATCCTGGCTGTCGAAGAGCTTGCAAAAGTAGATCCGTCCGCCGCCGTCATCGCCGACGTGCAGAACACGCTGGTTAACAACGCGATTGAGCGTTGGGGAACGGTCGAGCAAAAGCGCCGCTACTTTCCGCGCCTCGCCACCACCGCCCTCGGCGCCTATGCGCTGTCTGAAGCTCAATCCGGGTCGGACGCCTTCGCGCTCACGACTCGCGCCGTTCCGGATGGCGACGGTTACCGCTTGTCTGGCCGCAAACTATGGATCACCAACGCCGGGGAGGCGGAAATTTTTCTGGTCTTCGCGACGGTCGATCCGAAAGCGGGCTATCGCGGCATCACCTGTTTCCTGGTCGAGCGAAACACGACGGGGTTTCAGGTCGGCAAAAAAGAGGACAAGCTTGGCATACGCGCCTCTTCGACCTGCGAACTGATTCTCGACGAGGTCCCGGTTCCGGGCGAACAGGTAATGGGAGAGGCGGGAAAGGGCTACAAGGTCGCCATCGAAACCTTAAACGAGGGCCGCATTGGGATTGGAGCTCAGATGGTCGGTCTGGCCACAGGCGCGCTCGGACACGCCCTCCAGTACGCGCGGGAGCGGAAACAGTTTGGCCAGCGGATCGGCGATTTCCAGGGCGTACAGTTCGATTTAGCCGAGATGGCGACGCAAATCGAAGCCGGCAGGCTTCTGGTCTACAACGCCGCGCGCCTGAGGGACGCCGGAAAGCCGTTTGTCACGCAGGCCGCAATGGCCAAGTACTTCTGCGCTACCATGGCCGAGCAAGTGGCTTCAAAAGCCGTCGAGATCCTCGGGGGCGTCGGCTTCACCAAAGATTTTCCGGTCGAAAAACTATACCGCGACGCGAAGATAGCCAGCATCTATGAGGGCACGAGCAATATGCAGCGCGCCACCATCGCCAAGACTTTGCTCGATTCCGCGAAGTAGCGGTAACTTGCGCGCCTGGGCAAAGCGTCCAGTAGACAATAGGACAAGATGTCGAAAAGCTGTTGTGCCTTCCTGCTGTGCCTGGCCGTGAGTCTTCCAGCGGCGCTTGCAGTCGAGAAGAAACCCGATCCCACTCCCGCCGAGGTTCAGGACATCATCAAGAAATTCACTCAGAAGGAAACCGATTTCGCTGTCGCGCGCGAGGGCTACACCTACCGGCAATCCGTTAAGTTGACGGAAACGGAGCCGCTGGGCGGCACCTACGAGATGGTGGAAGAGGTCAGTTTCGACGATCACGACCGTCGCGTCTCGCACGTGACCTTCGCACCGGTTAACGGGTTGCAAGTGATCGGACTCACGCGTGAAGACGAGCAGGATCTGGCGAACATCTTTCCCTTTGTCTTTACGAACGATTCGCGCGATCAGTACGACGTGACGTACGTTGGCCGTGAGGCGGTGGACGAGATCTCCTGCTATGTGTTTTCGATCAAGCCAAAGGAACTTACCAAGGACCGAAAACGGTATTTCGAAGGGCAGGCTTGGGTAGACGATCAGGATCTGCAAATTGTAAAGACCTACGGCCGTCCAACAGGCGCCCTGCACCGGGGAGAGGATCAGCAATTTCTGAAGTTTGAGACCTATCGCGAGCAGACTGACGGCAAGTTCTGGTTTCCGGTCTACACCTACGCCGACGACACGCTGAACTTCAAGAACGGCCCTTCCCAGCGGGCCAAACTGGTTGTTAAGTACGACCACTACAAAAAGTACCAGTTCAAGACCGAGAGCACCATCAAGTACGGCGATGTTGGATCGGCGCCACCAACCGGGCCAAGCGGAAATAAGCCTGCGCCCCCGGCAACTAAGTAGTATAAGCAAAAGATTGTGTCGATCCCATTACAATTCCTGAAGTGTGCTGGGCTGGCGGCTCTACTGGCGACGGCTTGCCTTTCGCCCCTACACGCCGCCGGCCAGCCCGTCGTTCATATCAAGAACTTTGGACAGGTTAACGGCCATGTGTTTCGAGGCGCTGAGCCATCGCCGCAAGGTTTGCAGGACCTCGCGAACATGCATGTTCTTTTGGATGTGGACCTCAGAGAGCCGGGCCAGCCGACAGAAGCGGAGCGGCGTCTGGCGGAAAAACTCGGCATAAAGTACATCAATGTGCCTCTGAACGGGTTCGGGGCCCCTAAGCCAGACGAGATGAAGCGTATTCTGTCGCTCATTTCGGCTGATGACGCGGGAACTGTGTTCGTACATTGCAGGCGGGGAAAGGACCGCACCGGGACTGTCGTCGCCTGTTACCGTATTGAGCATGACGGGTGGGACAATGAAAAGGCAGCCGCCGAGGCGGATAGGTACGGCATGAGCCGATTGGAGCGCGGGATGCGGGCGTTCGTCTTAAAGTTCAAGCCGATAGACCTGGCGCCGCCGCTGCAGGCCGAAAGTGCCGGCGCAAGATGAACCAATCGCACCTAAATCCTTTGCATTCACCTGTTTGTTAGGCCCTTTGAACGTATGTTAGTGCGCCGAACACGCGTTTATGTGGTTAAATGGGAGCGTCTCTAAAGATGGCTCAAAGCAAGTCTCATAGTGAACGCCGCCGTCGAACGTTAAGCCGGCGTCTACGAGAAGCAAAGCTTTTAATGGATGGAGCGCTCCACACGGATCGCCCCATGATGGCGCACGTAATCCCGATCCGGCGCTGCAATCTAGCCTGCACCTACTGCAACGAGTACGACGACTTCTCAAAGCCTGTTCCGCTTGACACCATGGTCCACCGGCTGGAACTGCTGGGCAGGCTGAAGACTGGCGTCATTACGATTAGCGGCGGCGAACCCCTGCTGCACCCGCAGCTTGACGAGATCATCCGAAGCATTCGGCAAAACGCCACGCTTTCCGGTCTTATCACGAACGGCTATCTGCTCACTGCGGAGCGTGTTCAGCGCCTGAACGATGCCGGCCTCGACTACTTGCAAATCAGCATCGACAACGTGAAACCGGATGAGGTATCGAAGAAAAGCCTCAAAGTTCTGGACAAGAAACTACAGATTTTGTCCGAACATGCCGACTTTCACGTCAACATCAACTCAGTGCTGGGAGGCGGCATCCATCATCCGGAAGACGCCTTGATCGTGGGGAAGCGCGCCATGGAACTCGGCTTCACCTCCACCGTTGGGATCATTCACGATGACGACGGGCAGTTGCGCCCGCTTGCCGAGAAGGAGCGCGAGGTGTTTCTCGAAATGAAGAAGTTTGAGAAGAAGCATTTCTCGCGCATGAATTACTTCCAGGAAAACATCGCAAATGGTCAGCCCAGCGATTGGAAGTGCCGCGCTGGCGCACGCTACCTGTACATCTGCGAAGACGGGCTGGTTCACTACTGCTCACAACAGCGCGGGTTTCCCGCCAAGCCTCTCGAAAACTATACCGTCAAGGATATACGCCGCGAGTACATCACGCAAAAATCTTGCGCGCCCATGTGCACCATCTCGTGTGTCCACCAAATCTCCTATTTCGATTTCTTCCGCGGAAAGCAGACTCGCATCGTGGAGCCGCTGCCGCAGGATCATCTCGTGACGATCAAGTCCGCCGGCGCTTGAGCTGATCCTCGATGCATCACACCGGCATTATCGCCGATCCAAACGTAAGGAAGCACGATACCGGGCCGGGCCATCCGGAGCAGGCGGCGCGCTATACCGCAGTCATGAATCGTTTGGAAGCGTCGGGCGTTCTCCTCGATCTGACCCGCCTGGATGTCCGGCACGCAACCGACGATGAAGTGGGAATGGTGCATACCTACCGCTACATGAAATTGGTGCAAACGGAAGTAGCGGACAACCAGCTTGAACTAAGCACGGGCGATACGGCCATCAGTCCCTACTCGATCCAGGCCGCCCGCTCGGCCGCCGGCTGTACGTTAAACGCGGTGGACGCAGTGCTTTCGGGAGCCGTCCAAAACGCGTTCTGCGTTGTGCGTCCTCCCGGTCATCACGCGAGCGCGGGTCGCGGCATGGGCTTTTGCATCTACAACAACATAGCCATCGCTGCCCGCTATGCGCAGCAGATGCATGGTCTGGACCGGGTGGCGATCGTCGATTGGGACGTTCATCACGGCAACGGAACCCAAGATATTTTTTACAACGACGGCTCGGTTTTCTTTTTCAGCACGCACCAATCGCCCTGGTATCCGGGCACGGGCGACGAATCTGAGCGGGGCGAGGGCGCGGGTGAAGGCACAACGCTGAATTGCCCGTTGCCGGCGGGTTCGGGCCGCACCAGAATCTTCGAGGCTTTTCGGAAGGGCCTCTTCCCGGCGATTGAAGCGTTCCGGCCGGAGCTCATTCTCCTTTCCGCAGGCTTCGATTCCCGGGTGGGCGATCCGCTGGGAAATTTCGTCCTGAACGACGAAGATTTCTATGAGCTCACCACCATGATGATGGACTTGGCTTCGCAGCAATGCAGTGGACGGCTGGTCTCGGTGCTCGAAGGCGGATACGCTCTGGACGGGCTCGGCCGCGCCAGCCTATCGCATGTCCGTGCGCTGATTGGGCACTGAGGCGTGTAGCAAAGGCAGCCGGTGGGCGAAGTGAAAGCATCGTTTGCTTGGCTAATTCCCGCAAGAATTTTGGCCGATGCATCGCAGGGAAAGAGGTCGTCGGGAACGGATACGGGGCATGGATTCGGCCCGTGAGTGGCCGACATCGGGTGCGGCACCGGCTGCTTCGCCCGGCGCTTGGCTTTGCATGCGGCGAAAGTCTACGCCGTCGATATCGATTCGGGACTTCTCGAAATCGCCGCGAGATCTGCTCCGCCGAACCTTGTGACAGTACTGGCCCAACCTAACGACCCCAAGCTAGCGGCATCGTCCATGGACTTGATCTTCTTCTGCGATGTCCTTCACCACCTTGATCATCGTGTGACATACTTCCAGCACCTGGAAGGAATTCTGAAGCCAGGCGGGCGGATCGTCGTGGTTGATTTCTACAAAAGAGAACTGCCACTGGGGCCACCCGAATCGATGAAGCTCAGCGAGGAGACAGTGGTTTCGGAGTTCCGTGAGGCAGGCTTCCGGCTGGTTCGGAGCGAGACAATCTTGCCATATCAATACTTCCTTGAGTTCAACCGCCGAGGGGGTCGGCAGCCATGCCGGAGGGAGCATCGAAGACGGCTTGGCGCCTCGCGAAACTTCGGATTTATGCTAGCGCGTCGCGTGAGAATTCATGCAGATATTCCCGTAGTTCGTCCCTAACACGCCGGAAGATTTTCATCCGCTCTTCATCCAAACCTACGGACGCTTGCGGCGGATCGTCGAAGCTGTGATGGAGCCGTTTGACGGCGCCCATGAACACCGGACAGCTTTCCTTGGCGTTGTCGCACACCGTGATGACGTAATCGAATTGTTGCCCGGCGAACTCGTCCACATGCTTCGAGCGATGCGCGCCTATGTCGATGCCCAGTTCGCGCATCGCGGCGATGGCTTCCGGGCGGACGTTTCCCGGCTTTGTGCCGGCGCTTTCGACTTCGAAGGCTTCGCCCGCAGCGTGGCGCAAAAGGCCTTCGGCCATCTGGCTTCGCGCCGAATTGCCGGTGCAGAGAATGAGAACTCGCTTCTTCATGCTTCACCTCCCACGGGCGTGGGGAACCAGTGACGGGTCCGGTTGCAGGCCGCGCAGACCGAAAGCATCACTGGCACTTCCACCAGGACACCGACGACCGTTGCCAGCGCCGCGCCCGACTCGGGGCCGAACAGCGCAATCGCCGTCGCCACGGCCAATTCGAAGAAATTCGAAGCGCCGATGAGCGCTCCAGGCGCGGCGACGGAGTGTTCCACCTTCAGCCACTTCATCAGCCCGTACGTGATGCCGGCGTTGAAATATACCTGAAGCGTGATCGGTATGGCGATCAACAGGACGTGCGACAGGCGGCCGGTAATGTTGTCCGCTTGAAAGGCGAAGATGAGCACCAGCGTTGCCAGCAGCGCGGCAATCGTGAGCGGCGCGAATTTCGGGAGCAGCTGGCCCTCGAACCAGGCGCTCCCGCGCCGCCGCGCGAGGACGAAGCGCAGCAGCGAGCCCGTGAGCAGCGGCACCACGATGAACACGATCACCGACGTGAGCAGGACGTTGAACGGCACGGTCAGAGACGATGCGCCATGCACCAGAAACTGCACGATGGGTACAAACAGCACCAGCATGACCAGATCGTTCACCGACACCTGGACCAGCGTGTAAGCGGCGTCGCCCTTCGTGAGATGACTCCACACGAACACCATGGCTGTGCAGGGCGCCGCCGCCAGGATGATGCATCCCGCGATGTACTGATCCGCTTCGGCCGGAGAGATGAACGACGCGAAAACGAAGCGGAAAAAGGCCCAGGCGAGCAGCGCCATCGAAAACGGCTTGACGATCCAGTTGACGAACAGCGTCACTAACAGGCCGGTCGGACGCCGGCCGACATTCTTGATGGAGGAGAAATCGACCTTCATCATCATGGGCGTGATCATCATCCAGATCAGCATCGCGATCGGCGCGTTGATCTGGCTGCCCCTCCCGAACTCGATGCCGCGCAGGCCAGCCGTGAAAGCGGGGAGCAGCTTGCCCAGGAGGATGCCTGTGCCCATGCACAGCGCAACCCATAAAGACAAGTAGCGCTCGAAGAAGCCCAGCCGTCCGGCCGCGGGCTTGACGGGCCTGGTGATCGTGCTTGCCATATTGTTTCTTACGAGCAGCAGGCGGGCCCGCAACAGCCTGCCGGCTTGGTGGCGCGAATGAAGGCGCCCATGAATTTGCCGGCAACTACCGGCGCAATGGCGTCTACGTCGATGCCCCGGCCGGCGAGGAACTGCCGCGCGTCCTCTACGTCGTAAATTCGCGTGGGCTCGATCTCGATGCCAGCGAAGCCGGCTTTGACGAGCTTGTCCGTGTATTCGGAATCCCGCATCGCACCGGCGACGCAGCCCACCCACAACTCGACACTGCGGCGGATATCGGCCGGCACTTCGCCGCGCACAACAACATCCGAAACCGCAAAGCGGCCGCCTGGCTTCAGCACCCGAAAGGCCTCCCGCAGCACCTGGTCCTTGTCGCCCGACAGGTTAATGACACAGTTGGAAATAATCACGTCCACGCTGCTATCGGGCAGCGGAATATGCTCGATCTCCCCCTTTAGGAATTCGACATTCTGCACACCGGCGCGGCTTTGGTTCTCGCGCGCCAGCGCCAGCATGTCGTCGGTCATATCCAGGCCGTACGCCTTTCCGGTGGGACCGACGCGCCGAGCCGACAGCAACACATCGATGCCGCCGCCCGATCCAAGATCGAGGACCGTTTCACCCGGCCTGAGTTCGGCCAGCGCGGTCGGGTTTCCGCAGCCGAGTGAAGCCTTTAGGGCCTGCTCGGGAATCTGGCCGGCCTGCGCCCGGTCGTACAGGTTCGAGGTGATGGGGTCGCAGCAGCCATCGAGCAGCGCCGATCCTCCGCAGCATCCGTTGCCGCCGCCACTCGCGACGCGGCGCGCGGCCTCGCCATATTTCTCTTTGACGATTTCCTTCAGTTCCATGGGTTCTCTTTCTTCAAGTCTTTGTGTGTGGTCACTAATTCGCTGCTCAGTTGCACAGCCGAACGATGGCCCGCGGCTCAATCGCCTTATTGCGCGTGCAACACTCGGCGTACAGAAAACCGAGCAATTCCTGAAGACCTTCCGTATTGGCCGAGTACCAGAGAAAGGTGCTTTCCCGGCGCACCTTGACCAGGTCTTCGTTCTTTAGTTTGTCGAGGTGATGGGAGAGGGTGGATGCCGGGATGTCGAGTTCCGCTCCTATGTCGCCGGCGACCATGCCGCCGGGATGCGCGGCTAGCAGCAGTCGCATGATGCGCAGGCGCGGCTCCGTGCCCATCGCCGAAAACATATCGGCATAGCGCGCCACGTCCGGCTCGTTTCTGGCCTTTGCCATCCGTTTAGCTCTTGTCTCCCAACGCTGTTCGTGTTTCCATATTTCTATATTTACAGAAATATAGACGGAACGTCAAGAACTATGTGGACGATTTGCCGGCGGCCCGCGGCTACTCCGTTCGCATGGCGCGAACGGGATCGACAGCCGATGCGCGGCGAGCGGGAATGCATGCTGGCTATAAATGCGCAGACTCCCAGCGTCACGATGGCAATCGCCAGCACCAGTGGGTCGGAGCTGCTGACTTGATAGAGTTGCGGCCATCAAAGCTTTGTGCCGATTGATCCCTCGCCATCCTGCGCGGTGCTCGGGTTTGCCTTCCTGCTGTCGTCGTTGACCGGAATCCTCTTCGGCACGGATCGGATACGTAGTCTTGTTGCCAGGTGTGGGAACTCAAGACAGCCGCAGGCGCCGCCGAGGCCTGATCGTCTGGCGGGCCAATGACTCGTCCCGCCGCCGCGCCCACGCCAAACGTAAAAAAGTAGTTGCCCGAGACAAACTCTCCACGCAGCTGCCTCGCCATGCGCTCCGATCCCGCTCGCCGCACGCTCATCTGCCTGGGCATAGCCTGAAAACCGGCAAGCTGTTCGAACTCCGGCGCAGCGTCCCTCAATCGCCGATAGAGTACGTAAGAAAATAGGCTCCAATCCTGCTCGGGGTTCTCTTCCCAACCTTCGTAACAACATTACTGGGTGCTGCCGATGCGGTACAGTTGCGACGGATTGGCAATCGGCAGCGGCTTCAACATCACGGCATGCATCAACGTGAAGATCGCCGTTGTGGCTCCAATACCCAGCGCCAGAGTTGTCATCGTCGCGAGCGTGAACACAGGCGATTGGCGCATTTGCGGCATCGAATACAGAACGTCAGCTTTCAGATTCAAGCAACCCTCCACACACTTCTTTATTCGCATTCCGCTAGCCAACCCCTGGTTCCTTGCTATGTCGCTGAAACGCTTGCGCCGTCCGGCTCAAACGAAATTGAAGCGGGAATGCTTGCGTCCGAGTTCGGACAAGATCGTTCGGAAACTAACACTTGCGTGTGATCCGATGGAGTTCAGGGCGGCCCGCGATTCAGAAGACGGCAACTGTCTGAAACAAGAGTGGCGGCAACAAAACGACGGAATGTTAGCTGGGCACGGCGACCGATAACGCGCCATGTTCCTTGCGTGTCGCCCGCACCGTAATCCGCACGTCCTGTCCCAGCGGCCGTCAGAAAATCGATAAGGCGCTCATCGAAAAATTGCCGGACCGGTTGCGCATCAGCAATGACACTTGCGGCTGTTTCACGCCTAACAATTTGGCGGCTTCCGTTTGCGTGAGGCCGCGCTGCCGGATAATCCGATAAATCTGCAAGGTCAGCCGCGCCTTGACCAGTTCCTGCTCGGGGTTCCCAAGACCGAGGTCGCGAAAACTTTGCCGGTGCCGTCGCTTGCGCGGGGTTTAGATTTCTTCGTCGCCATCTCAGTTCCATCTTTCTCTGTAATCGCGCGCTGCCTCTGCAAGTCGTTGCCGGATAAGATCAAGCTCCCGCTTCGGCGTTGCAATTCCGGTCTTCGATTTCTTTTGGAAGGCGTGCAATACGTAAACGGTGTCCTTAAAGCGAGCCGCATAGACAGTCCGCCCTGTGTCGCCGGCCGGCGAGTGAAGCCCCAACATGTACCTTAAAATCATGAAGGTCATTTCTTCGAGAGAACTCCTCCGCAACAAACTCTTTTCCGTGGTTGACGAGGTTGCCACCGATCCAAGCGGTTTCGAGATCCACCGCTCCATCGTGCGCCACCCCGGCTCCGCCGTCATGATGGCCGTTGACGAAGAACACCGCGTCCTCCTGGTTCGGCAATTCCGTCTTCCAGCCGAGATGGACATGTGGGAGTTGCCCGCCGGCCGCATCGATCCGGGCGAATCCGCCCTTGATGCCGGCAAGCGTGAGTTGCGCGAAGAAACCGGCTACGAAGCAAAGGATTGGACGCTGCTGACGTCCTACTGGGCCAGCCCCGGCTATGTGGACGAAAAGATGAACCTCTTCCTGGCCACCGGACTCGTCTCCGGCCAACCAGAGAACATGGAAGACGAGCGTATCGACGTCGCCTGGTTCGGCAAAGACGAGCTAGGGCAAATGATCCGCCGCGGCGAAATCTTTGATGGGAAAACCATGATCGGTTACTTCCTCTGGCTGGAACACCTCAACGACCGCAAACTCGCGTCCTGACCGCGAGTCTTCAAAAGCCGCCGCTTCACTCGCTCGTAAGCGGCCGCTCCATCAACTCTCGAATCGCCTGGCTCGGATCTTTCGCCTCGTACAGCACCTCGTACATCCTGCTCGTGATCGGCAGATCGACGTTCTTGGATACGCCCATGTGATAAGCCGCGCGGCAGGTCTCCACCCCTTCGGCAACCATGCTCATGCTCGCCAGGATCTCGGGCAGCTTTTGTCCCTCTCCCAACCGCATGCCGACAAAGCGGTTCCGCGAAAGGTCGCCCGTTGCCGTGAGCACCAAATCGCCCAGCCCGGCCAACCCGCTCAAGGTGCGCTCTTGGCCGCCCATGGTCACGGCCAGCCGCGTAATCTCCGCCAGTCCGCGCGTCACCAAGGCCGCCACACTATTGCTTCCCAGCCCTAGGCCCCGGCAAATGCCCGCCCCAATCGCGATCACGTTCTTCAGCGCCGCGCCCAGTTCCACCCCAATCACATCGGTGCTCGTATAAAACCGCAGCCGGGGTGTCGCGAACGCGCGTTGTATCTCTTCCGCCACCGGCAACTCTTCCGCGGCGATCACCACCGCCGCCGGTTCGCCAGCCGCAATCTCCTTCGCAAAAGTCGGTCCTGACAACACCGCCACCCGCCTCGTCCGCTCCCCTCCCAGCGAGTCCCGCATCAATTCCGACATCCGGAAGAACGTGCCTTCTTCAATCCCCTTGGTTGCGCTGACCAGCGCGGCATCGCCCGGCACGTGCCGCCTCGCAGACGTCATCACAGCTCGCAGATAGCGTGACGGAACCACGCTAAGAACCACCTCGGAGCCGGCCATTGAGGCGCCCATGTCACCGCTTACAGCAATTGCGGAAGGCAGCGCGAAGCCCGGCAAATACCGCCGGTTCTCACGCACCCGCTGCATCTCATCCGCCCGCGCCGGATCGCGCGCCCACAGTGCTACCACATCGAAGCGGGCCGCCAGCGCAATCGCCAGCGCCGTTCCCCAACTACCGGCCCCGAGCACTGCCAACTTCGCCATTAGCGGGCCGAACCGCCCTTCGATGAGAACGCATGTTCCGTCCCCGCCCGCAACCGTTGCATGTTGGCTGCGTGCCGGTACAGCACCAGCAGCGACGCAAAAATCGATGCCAGCAGAAGCGGTTCGGCGGGATGATCGATCAGCCAGAACAATGGCGGGGAGACGATCGCTCCCGCGATGGATCCAAGCGAGACGAACTTACTCAGCGCCACTACTGCCACAAACACGGCCGCGGTCGCGAGCAGCACGGGCGGAGAGATATACAGAAATGCGCCCACAAAGCACGCCACTGCTTTGCCGCCTTTGAACCCTAGAAAGACTGGATAGCAGTGCCCCAACATCACGCCCGCCAGCGCCAACGCAATCGCGACGGGGTTGCCGTGCGATGCCATCGCCGCCAGCCAAATCGCCAGCCAGCCTTTGAAAATGTCGAGAAGAAGAACGATGATCCCGGCCTTGCTCCCCGCCGTCCGATGTACGTTTGTTGCGCCGATGTTGCCGCTGCCCATCGTGCGCACGTCCTTGCCCATGGAGTACCGCACGAACAAATAGCCAAACGGCAGGCCGCCAATCAGGTACGAAAACAGGGCTGGAACCGCAACGGTTAGAAGGGACGCCGAAGGCACTCTCTAGATCTTACTGGCAGCCATCGCGGCTTCGAATTTGTACTCGCCCAACTTCCGGTAGATGCTTGCATTCGACCCCGGCTCGCTGCGGTACAGCACAAATTGCGAGGCGAAAAAACTGCCCATCGGCGCAGGCATCATCTCCGTCACCCGCTGCCGCAGCTTGTGCAGAGGAACGGGATTCTTGATACGGGCGAGCGTCAAATGCGGCGAGAACGGACGCTCTTCTTTCTTGATCCCAAGCGCGGCCAACTTCTCTTCCGTCTCTAGCGCTAAGCGGGCCAGCGGCTCGCCCCCATGCACGCCGGCCCACAGCACCCGCGGCGAACGCTCGTTCGGGAACCAGCCCAAGTCTCTGATTTCCACTTCGATTGGATCCCGCTTCGAGACGGACCCCAATGCGTCGTTCAACTCGTGCAGGCGCGACTCGGGCCACTCGCCAATAAACTTAGTAGTGATATGAAGGTTGTCCAACGGACTCCACTTGAGCAACGCTTCGGGGCGGAGAGCAGTGATCAGACGGTCAAGCCGCAACAGAACTTCCGGAGGCAGATCGATTCCAGTAAACAGCCGCATAATTCGATCCCATGCTAACTTTCTAGCGTACTTGAATCGCGACACTAAAGAAAGACCCTTAACCCGGCTTAGGGCCGAAACGGATCGGTTGCACTTATCGTTCTTCGAGTCTCCGGCGCAGGAATTAGCCCGCAATTTGGTCGGCTGCGTGCTGCTGCATGGTGACACCGCCGGCATGATCGTCGAAACGGAAGCCTATCTCGGCACAGACGATCTGGCGGCTCATTCGTCGCGCGGAAGGACCGCGCGCACCCGGGTGATTTTTGGACCGCCGGGCCGCGCTTACGTCTATTTCATTTACGGGATGCACGAGTGCCTGAACGTGGTGGCCCAACCGGAAGGATCGCCCGGTTGCGTCTTGCTCCGCGCCCTTGAACCACTCTGCGGAATTCAAAAAATGTATGAGCGCCGACATTGGGAAGGGCCAATGACCGGCTTGGCAAACGGGCCGGGCAAACTCACGCAGGCGCTCGCCATAACGCGCGAACACTACGGCGTCAGGCTGGACACGGGCAGCCTGACCATTCGAACTTGGCGCGAACCGACGCGCTTCGAGATCGCCGTCACGCCGCGCATCGGAATCCGGGAATGTGCGGATTGGCCCTTGCGTTTCGTCTGGGCCAATCACCCTTGCTTGAGCAAGCGTTAGTGTTGCTGTGCCCGATGCTTCGTCACTTTATGATGGCGACGATGCTTGTGCGGCTTGGCACTGCTCGCATAGCTATTAATGTTTGAAGATGGCTGCGGAGCCGGAATGGCCGCCGGAAGGAAAGCCGCGCACACTGCCGCCAGGACGAAAGTAGCCAGAATTTTCATATCTTCTATCCTAGCGGCATCCAAATCAATAGTCCGCGGTAATCCATTCTCGGCGGCCAATTCAGAACCTAATAACGATACTGATCCGACTTGTAAGGTCCGTCCACCGAAACGCCCAGATACTCGGCCTGCTTCTCGCTGAGTGTCGTCAGCTTGATGCCGATTTTATCCAAATGCAGCCGGGCTACTTCTTCGTCCAGCTTCTTAGGAAGCGTGTAAACGCCGATCTTGTAGCTGTCCTTGTTCTTCCAAAGATCGAGCTGCGCCAGCGTCTGATTGGCGAAGCTGTTGCTCATCACAAAGCTAGGATGGCCGGTTGCGCAGCCCAGATTCACCAAGCGCCCTTCCGCCAGCATAAAGATGCTGTGCCCGTCAGGGAACGTGTACATATCCACCTGCGGCTTTATGTTCGTACGGTTGACGCCCGGCGCTTCGTTCAAGCGGTCCACTTGAATTTCGTTATCGAAGTGCCCGATGTTGCAGACGATCGCCTGGTCCTTCATAAACTGCATGTGCTCAAGCGTCACAATGTCCAGGTTCCCCGTGCAGGTGACATAGATATCGCCGCGCCCCAGCGTGTCCTCGATCGTCGTGACTTCGTAGCCTTCCATCGCCGCTTGCAGCGCGTTGATGGGGTCGATCTCCGTCACCACGACGCGAGCGCCCATCCCGCGCAGCGAATGCGCCGAACCTTTGCCCACATCGCCGTAGCCGCAGATTACCGCGACCTTGCCCGCCATCATCACGTCGGTCGCGCGCTTGATCCCATCCGCCAGCGACTCGCGGCAGCCGTACAGATTATCGAATTTAGACTTAGTGACTGAATCGTTTACGTTGATCGCCGGCACCAGCAGTTTGCCAGCCTCCTGCATCTTGTACAGCCGGTGAACGCCCGTCGTGGTCTCTTCCGAAACGCCGCGCCATTCCTTCGCCAGTTTGTGCCAGTGCAGCGAATCTTCACCGTGCACCTTCTTCAACAGGTCTTTGATGACTTTCTCTTCGTGGCTTCCAGACGGCGTGTTCACCCAATCGCTGCCATCCTCAAATTCATAACCCTTGTGGATCAGCAGCGTGACATCCCCGCCATCGTCCACCACCAATTGCGGCCCTTTCCCATCGGGATGACTTACCGCTTGATAGGTGCACCACCAATACTCTTCGAGCGATTCGCCTTTCCAGGCGAAAACCGGAACGCCCGAGGCGGCAATCGCGGCGGCGGCGTGGTCTTGGGTGGAAAAAATATTGCAGCTGGCCCAGCGCACATCCGCGCCCAGTTCCACCAGCGTCTCAATCAGGACCGCTGTCTGGATGGTCATGTGAAGCGAACCAGTGATGCGAACACCGGCCAGCGGTTTCTCCGCCGCGTATTTCTTGCGGATCGACATCAAGCCGGGCATCTCATGCTCGGCGATGGAAATTTCTTTGCGGCCCCAATCGGCCAGGGCAAGGTCGGCGACCTTGAATTCGGTGGCGGTTTTGTTCAGCGTGGTTGTACCCATAAAATGATTATATCTAAGAATCTTGATATATTGATAAGTATTGTCTCTCCCGCTGAAATCCATAAAGTTGTTAAGCGATTCCACGCGCGTTCGGCTGCTCCTCCTGCTTGAGCGCGAAGAGCTCTCCGTCGCCGAACTGCAGCAGATTCTCGCCAGGGGCCAAAGCCAGATCTCGACCCACCTCTCTCAACTCAAGCAGGCCGGACTGGTGGAAGACCGGCGCGAAGGCAAGAACATCTTCTATTCAATAGGCCTCGTGCCCGCCCAACTCCTCGACCTGCTTCGGGATTCGGCCGCCGATCTGCCGGAAGCCAAGGACGACCGCGCGGCGCTGGACCTGGTCATCGCCCGCCGCCGCGACCGCATTCGCAGCTATTTCGACGAACTCGCCGGGCGCTTCGGACGTGAATACATTCCAGGCCGCTCCTGGCAAGGGCTGGCCGAGTCGCTGTTGGCTCTGATGCCGCCGATGGTGATTGCCGATCTCGGGGCGGGCGAAGGCAGCTTTTCGCAACTCCTGGCCCGTCGCGCCAAAAGTGTTATTGCCGTGGACAGCTCGGAGAAAATGGTCGAAGTGGGGTCCGGCCTGGCCCGCAAGCATGGTCTCCTCAACCTCGAATACCGCTGCGGCGATTTGGAGAAGGTGCCCATCGCGGATGGCGCCGTGGATCTCGCCTTTTTCAGCCAGTCCCTCCACCACGCCCCACATCCCGAACTAGCGATAGCCGAGGCTTGGCGCATTCTCAAAACCGGGGGCCGCATCGCCATCCTCGATCTCCTGCGCCATCAATTCGAAGAAGCCCGCGAGATGTACGCCGACATCTGGCTTGGCTTCACCGAAGTCGAGCTCAGGCGCCTGCTCAAGAACCGCGGCTTCCACGAAATCTACTCCTCTATCGTGCACCGCGAACCCGATGCCCCTCACTTTGAGACCATCTTGGCTGTGGCCAAAAAGCCGGGTGTTGGGTAGTTCACAAGATCCTACGGGGCCGCAGCCTTGATCGCACGTATCTCTAGGAGCCTGTCGGAAATAGATTTTGCTGAACGTAGAATCAAAAACTTACGGACCATCACCATATGAATTCGCTCCGTAAGTTATTGATTGTAGGTAGCCGAAATTTTCATTCCGACACACTCCTAGTGTAGTGTCCAGCAAATAGCTGGACATATTATGCGGGCATTCTGGATAATCAGACATGCC
>OCTA010002711.1_pt1 | contig 15944 bp, 13 predicted proteins | sample 1538991 | NCBI WGS metagenome assembly OCTA01 (sample SAMEA3539302, study PRJEB22396) | soil metagenome | biome: tundra; feature: field; material: soil | place: USA | collected 2010-05 | depth 0.15 m | reverse complement strand
GCTGGGCCGCCCCGGCCATCCGGCCGCCACCCCGACGCTGGTCGACCTGCTGGACGCCGGCGACGCAGACTTGTCGCGCGCGGCCGCCTTCGCGCTGGCCCGCGGCCGCGACCCCCGCGCGTTGCCCGTGCTCGTCACCCGGGCGCTCCTGCCCCGGCGATTTGCGCTGGCCGACGGGGGCGCCCCGATCGCCGCGCTCGGCATCTGGTTGGCCGCGGATCCGCCACCCGATGAAGCCCGCTCGGTCACCGGCAACGAGCTCGATCTCGGCGAGGCGCTCTCGACTTTCACGGAAGCGCCCGCCCCCCGCGATCTGGCCCCGGCGTGGCGTACCCAAGGTCGTGCGCTGCAGGATGTCTTGACCGATGCTCTCTCCCCGGGCGGTGACCGGCGACGCGAAGCGCTGGCCGCCCTCGACAGCCGCACCGACGGCCCCGGGCTTGGCGCTCTCGCGCCCGAGGGAGGTGCGCTTGCCTCAGCCGACACGGCACTGGCGCTGCGCGAGATCGCCCTTCCGCTCGCCGATCGCGTCGCGGCCCTGCTCGACGATCCGGAGGTGGAAATTCGGGCGGCGGCGCTGCAGGTGCTCGCCAAGCTCGACGACGAGCGCGTGACGCCTGCGCGCCTGGCGGAGGCGGTCCGGGATGGATCGCCGGCGCTGGCCGGCGCGGCCGTCGTCGCGGCCCACGAGCTCGCGGGGACGCGACCGGCGCTCGGCCCGACGATCGCCCTCACCGTCGCGCCGCTGCTCTCCGACGACGGATCGCCCGCGGCCTGGCGGCGGCGTTTCGCGGCCGTCGAGGTCCTGGCTGCGCTGGGGCCGACCGGCCGGCCCTACCTCGCACGCGCCGCCGCCGACCGACACGCGGTCGTCCGGCAAGCGGCACGGGAGGCGCTCGATCGACCCGGCGAATCACGCTGAAACCCGTCGGGAAACCGGTCGAAAAGTTGGCCGGAACGCGACCGGCCCGCTTGACTTGCTCGCCGCACGGTCGACAATGCTCGGGCCGGCGGAGAACGCCGCGCGGAGGTCAAGACGAACATGTCCGGCAAGCTCTGTCCGAACTGCGGTGCCGAAGTCCCCACGGACAACCGTTTCTGTGGTGGCTGCGGCAACAAGATCGACGCCCCGGCCGCCCCCGCCAAGACCATGTTCTTCGGCGCCAGTCAGCAATCGCCCGGTCGCGCCAAGCTGACGATCATCAAGGGCGAGGGGGTCGACGGGGTGACCTATCTGCTCAACGCCACCGAGCACCTGGCCGGCCGGAACGAGGGGGCCATCATGTTCCCCGAAGATCCCCTGCTGTCGCCCCGGCACGCGAACTTCGTCTACCGCGACGGCAAGCTCCACGTCGTGGACGAAGGGTCGGTCAACGGCGTCTTCATCCGCATCAAGGTCCCGGTGAACCTGGCACCGGGCGCGCTGTTCCTCATCGGCGAGCAGCTCTTGCAGATCGAGCCTTCGCCGCCCGATCTCGGCCCGCAGCCGGACGCCGAGGGAACCTATTTCTACGCCAGCCCCAAACGGCCCTCGAAGATGAAGCTCATCCAGCGTCTCCGCGGCGGCGAGATCGGCATGATCTACCGCTCGCGCAGCGACACCATCTCGATCGGACGCGAAGGAAACGACGTCAACTTCCTGGACGATCCCTTCATCTCGGGACGGCACGCCCAGATCACGATGAACGGAGAGGGTCAGATCACGCTGACCGACCTCGGCTCGAAGAACGGAACGTTCGTTCGCATCAACGACGATCTCGCGCTCGAGCACGGCGATCACGTCTTCCTGGGCCAGCAGCTTCTTCGGGTGGAAGTGACCTAGAGCCAACGTGTCGAGGTCCCGAAGAACCGCCGATCTCGTCGGAGTGAATTGACGCTAAGCGCCCGTCGTGCTAGTTGCGATAGGCTTACCGGGGGTCCCTGTTGATAACCTGTAACCGCTGCGGCAAAGAAAATCAGGACCACTACAAGTTTTGCCTTGGCTGCGGCAGTGAGCTCGTAAAACCTGCCCCGGCGCCTGCGGTCGAGGCGCGCGACGCGTCACTCGAGACCGCCCGGACGGTGCTCCCACCCGCCCCGATGGCCGCCACCATGGCGGGCGAGCTGCGGAGCTCCTCCCCGGCCGTACCAAAGGCCCGCGGCGGCATCCCCTGGGGCGACTCGCCCAAGATGCCGGCGGCGATCCCCTTCCAGCTGCCACCCAACCCGCTGGCGGGGCCAGCCCCGGCGCCCCGTTCGACCTCCGGGGGCGCCAGCGCCGTCGGCGCGCTGGGGGGGACACCGGCGCCGATCCGGGCGACGGGCGGGGCCGCTCCGGCCCCCGCGGGCGAGATCCCCTGCCCAACCTGCGGCAAGATGGTCCAGATCGGATTTGCCTTCTGTGGCGGCTGTGGCACCCGCATTGCCAAGCAGCCCTCGGGCTCGGGCCAGGCCGTCGGCGGTCCGCCGCGAACGATGTTCATGGCGGGCTCGACGGCCGCCGCGCCGGTCGCGATCCCGCGCGGGCGCTTGATCCTGATTCGACCGGACGGCACCGAAGGGGGCGCCCACCCCCTGCACGACGGCGAGAACCTCATCGGCCGCGGCCAGGCACCCCTGTTCGATGCCGACGCGTACCTGTCTCCCCGGCATGCCGAGCTCTCCGTCGGGCCGAATGGCGTGACGATTCGCGACCTGCAGAGCCTGAACGGGATCTTCCTCAAGATCGGCGACGAGGAGCCGCTCGAGTCGGGGGACATCTTCCGCATCGGCCAGGAGCTGTTGCGGTTCGAGGTGATCTCTCCGCCCCAGCCCCTGGAAGACGGCACCGACGTCATGGGGACGCCCAACCCCGGGTTCTGGGGAAGACTTTCGGTCATCGTGGGGCGCGACGTGGACGGCTCGGCCTTCCCGCTCTTCGGCGAGTCGATCGTGCTCGGCCGCGAACGGGGCGACATCCTCTTCCCCGAGGACGGCTACGTCTCCGGCACGCACACCCGCATCGCGCTGCGCGACGACCGGGTCTACCTGAGCGACCTCGGCTCGTCGAACGGGACCTTCCTGCGGCTCCGCCAGGAGCGGACCGTTCCGACCGGCGCGTTCATGCTGATGGGCCAGCAGCTCTTCCGGCTCGAGTTTCGGTAGACCCGGGCCGAGCTACGGCCGCGCGGTTCGGGACCCCGAGCCGAGCTACCTCCGCCGACACCTCCACTGGACTGGCGACCGAGATGGCCCCCTAGGGCCCATTCGGCTGTACGGCCGCGGGCTACTTCTTCTCGATTTCGATCTTGGCGCCGCCGGCGCTCTTCTGGCCGCCGAAGAAGGCCTGGCGTGTGTTGCCACCCTCGGCCGGCTCGACGTAGCGGAAGGCACCGGGAATCTTGAACGTGCTGCCGTCGTCGAACATCACGGTGACGTCGATGGGACCCTTGTCGTTGGCCGGGGTCACCACCCGAATCTTGCTGGTCGAGGCGATCTGAACGCTCTCGCACTTCTTGCGTCCGAAGCGGACCTCAGCCTGGGTCTTGCCGGGCTGGAAGCCCCCGCCGAGGATGGAGATCTCCTCGCCACCCGCGGTGGTCCCTTGGGGGGGCTCTAGGGATTCAACCTTGACCGGCCCGCCGCTTTGGGTACAAGCGGCGACCGTGATGAACGCAGCCATGGAGAGGGCAATACCGAGGACACGTTTCATCGCGTTCGCCTCCGTGCGAAAGGAAGCGCCGACCATAGCCCCCGTCGACGGAGGGGTCAAGGATTGACCGCCCGCCTGGGATGATCTCCTAAGGGCTCAGACCGACTCGCGTTTGGCCATGGCCCGGCGCATCTTGCCGAGGGCCTGCTCCTGAAGCTGCCGCACCCGCTCGCGTGAGAGCCGGTACTCGTCGCCGATCTCCTTGAGCGTCCGCTCCCGGTCGTTCACCAGGCCGAAGCGCTTTCGCAGGATGTCCGCCTCGATCGGCTTCAAGGCCGAGAGAAACTTCATCATCTCGCCCTGGGTCTCGCTCGAGGCCATCTGCTCGGGCACCGCCGGCCCTTCGTTGGGATCGACCAACACGTCGATCAGGCGCCGCCCATCCTCGTCGGAGATGGGCCGATCCAGCGAGACCGGCGTCTCGGACAGGAAGGTCTTCATCTTCTCGAGCTTCTCGGCCTCGATCCCGGTGGCCGCCGCGATCTCCTGCGTGGTCGGCACCCGTTCGAGCTTCGACTGCAGCTCACGCTGGGACTTGGCGATCCGGTGGTAGGCGTCGATCATGTGCACCGGCAGGCGAACCGCCCGCCCCTTGTCGGCCAGCGCGCGGCTGATGGCGTGCCGAATCCACCAGCTCGCGTAGGTCGAGAAGCGGAATCCCCGCCGGTAGTCGTAGCGTTCGACCGCCTTCATGAGGCCGATGTTCCCCTCTTGAATGAGGTCGGCCAGCGGCAGGCGGCCGTGGTTGAACCGGCGCGCGATCGAGACCACCAGGCGCAGGTTCGCCTTGACGAACTCGTTCTTGGCGGCTTTGAGGCGGATCGCCTTGCCCCCCACGATCTTCACGTACTCCGCGAAGGCCTTGGTCGAGGTCGAAAATGGCACCGTCCCCTCGAAGGGCAGGCCCTTGACGGCCCGGCCAACGCGCTGGATCTCGGTAAGCGCGGCGTCCAGGAAGATCCGATCGATATCGAGAATGCGCAGTCTGCCGGCGAGCGCTCCGGCGGTCTTCTCGAACCGACCGCGCGCTGGAATCGACGACTTACCCCGGGCGCGTTCGGCCGCGAGTCGATGGATCTTGGCCTCCGGCAGCGGCTTTCCGACCTCGCGCTCGACCACGTCGAGCACCCAGTCGGTCCCCGGCACGAAGCCCAGGATCGTACGCCACAGGCCGAGCTCCATCTCTTCGATGTTGCGCGCGGTCTCGAACTCCTGCTCCGGGCGCAGGACCTCCAGCTCCGCCATGTCGCGGAAATACATCGCCAGGAAGCTGGCCGGCTCGTCGTCTCCGCGCTTGCGTTTGGTGACGGCGGCGGCGGGCGATTCTTCTTCTTCCTCTTCTTCGTCCGCGTCGGTTTCCGAGTCCGGGGCGACCGCCTGGACATCGACATCGGCACCCTCGGCAACCTCCTCGGTCTCGTCGCCTTCGATCTCGACCGACGGGGCAGCACCCAAGACCGCCTCGACCGCCAGATCCTCGAGGGGCGTGCCCGGCAGATCGAGGATTTCGACCGGCAGCTCCGCGGTGACGAGAAGCGTATCGTTGGCGGGAATTGCCGGCCGAACCGAGGCCGAGGATTTGACCGAGGCCGACTTGCCGGAGCTCTTGGCCTTCACATCGCGCGGGGCACGGCGTGCTCCCGCCGCCCGGGCCGCCTTGGCCTTGTGGTCACCCTCCATCGGCCGCGCCTTTCGCGTCGATCTCGCCTTTGCACGTCGCAGGTCCATCTTGGTCATCTCCATCGAGCCGCGTCGCGATCCAGACACCTCTGGACCGTCCAGAGATATACGAATGTCGTCGGGTAAATATTCCAGCTTGAACCGCGCCACGCCTTCGTAGACTTCGATGCTTGGCCAACCGGTTTGGTTGCACGCTACTTACCCGGGCAACATGGGGCCCGCTGACACGGGCGCAATGGCCGTGCAACCGATTTCGGCCGACGACCTATCGCGATGCGTCAACAGGCGCCAGGCCACGCCGCAGGCCGCCTTCCAAGGCCGATCTCGGTGCCGGTCGTTAGGTGTCGTCTTCGCGCTTTTCCGCGACGATGAGCAGACTGCGCGACGAGCCGCCGAAGAACTGACCCCGGAGCGCCAGCCCGCCTGAGACGTCGATCACACGAAAACCGGCTTGCCGCAGCAGACGCCCGATCTCGTGCAAGCTGTAGGCGCGCACCGACAATTCCTGCTCCAGCTGTCGGCCGTCCTCGAAGACGATCGATCGGTGGGTGTTGATCCGGCTGGTGTGGAAGTTGAAATCGACCTCTTCGAGCACCACGCAGCCCGTCCCCTCCCACCAGACGCGCACCGGCAGGTCGGCCACCACATAGTCGCGGTTGACGATGTCGAGAAGGAAGCGGCGGCCCGGCTTGAGCGCACGCCCGATCCGCTCGGCCACGCGAAGGTTCGTCTCCTCGTCGAAGTAGCCGAAAGAGGTCAGCATCGAGTAGGCGCCATCGAACTGCTTTTCGAACGCCATCTCGCGCATGTCGGCGTGGACGAAGTTGACCGAGAGCGCCCGCCGCTGGGCTTCGTCGGCCGCGCGAATCAGCAGCGGCAGCGAGAGGTCGAGCCCGGTGACGTTGAACCCGCGCTGGACCAGCTCGATCGCGTGTCGCCCGTAGCCGCAACCAACATCGAGGATCTCGGCGCCCTGGTCGGACTGCAGCGCATTCGAGATGAACTCGACCTCGCGCAGCGTCTGGTCGGCGCGCATGAACGGCAACGTGCGAAGGTAGTCTTCGTCGAAGACCTCCTCGAACCAAGGCTTCGAGCGCTTGGGACGACGGGGACGCTGCGAAAGCGCCTCCGGCAGGATGGGAAGCGCCGGCAACAGGGGCGGGCGCGGCTCTTCGAGCGTCACGCCCGAAGCGCGCAGCAGCTCGGGCCCCGGCGTCTTGAGGTAACTGCCCGGAATCGGCGGGGGCGGCGGCCTCGTCGAAGGTGCGCCGGACGTCGGCCGTGAGGTGTCGTGCACCGCCGGGGTGGGCGCGTCGGGTGCGCCGTTCCCGCCGGGACCCTCCTTGCCCTCCAGGACTTCCAGGTCCTCGGCCGGGACCTCGCTCTCGACCTCGCCGATCGGGGCCGGGGTCGCTACCGCGGCGGCGGTCGGGAGATCGGCGGAGGCCGCGCTGCCGTCGCTGCCCATGGCACGCACGGGAAGCGCTCCCGCGACGTCCGGCAGCGGAGCGTCCGGAGGTGGAGGTGCTGCGGGCGAGCCGGCGGCTCGGGCGAGCGGTTCGGGCGGCGGGGTCACCCCGGCCTCGAGCGGGGGCGGCGGCGCCGCGTGAACAGGCGTGACCGCTTCGGGTGGGGGTGTGGGCGCAGACGCAACCTCGGGAAGTGGCGTCATCGGCCCGGAGTCGAGCGCGCGCACCGCGGCGGCTTCCGCGGCGAGGATCGCGGCCTCGTTGTCGAGGTCGCCGGCCGCCGTCTCCTGGGTGCTGAACGGACCTTCGCTCGGCGCGGGAGGTGGCGACGGGGTTCGACCCGAACCGCGGGCGTCGACGAGGTCGACCGGCGTGGCGCCGAGCGGGGGAGGCTCGGCTGCGACGACCGGGCTGATCGGCGCGGACAACGGCGGGTCGAGGTTCAGGGGTAGGCCCACCGCCGGCGCCCCGCGCGGCTGGGTGATGGTCCGCCGCCGCACGGAAGGCGTCGCAAAATCGCCGCTGGCGATGCCGATCGGGCCACTCCGCTCCCGCTGGACGCCTGCACGCACCCGGCGCCCTGCACCGACCTCGCGCAGCTTGGAGCCCGGAGTGTCGTCGTCGGCCGAAACGAGCTCCGGCGCCGGCGTCACGCCCGCCTCGGCGGCCTGAGCCTCCGCGGTACGCGACGATTCGTCGTGGGCCTTGGACACGCGCATCAACCTTTTTGCTGTCCGATTCCAATACCCATCTTCACCGAATCACCCGCCGCCAGGCCCTCGAGGTCGACCCGCCCCGGCTCGAACACCACGATGGTCGTCGATCCGAGGTGGAAGATGCCCAGCTCTTCGCCCCGCCGGATCGGTTTTGGCTGGTCGTACTGACGGTGGCGGAGGGCGGCTCGCAGAAACTGGGGGCGGTGCGTCGCCACCTCCGGATCATACGACACGGTGACGTGACCAACTCCAATGGCCGCCACCATGACCACCGCGCAGAGGCCGCCACCGTCCATCTCGATCAGCGTGACGAAACGCTCGTTCCGGATGAACAGCCCGGGTTCGGAGAGCACGCTCTTGGCCCCCACCGAAAACAGCGTACCGGGAATGTGGCGCCACCCGACGACCCTCCCGCCGACCGGCGCATGCACCCGGTGATAATCCTTGGGCGATAGGTACGTGATGAGGTAGGCGCCGCCCTCCAGCCGCGTGGCTACCTGATCGTCGCCGAGAAGCTCGGCCAGCTGGAAGAAGTCCCCCTTGGCCTGGATCAGCGTCCCGGCCGTGGCCAGACCGCATTCGACCACCGTTCCGTCGGCGGGCGAGACCACCCGCCCGGGCCCGTCGGCGATCGGCCGCAGGCCGGCCCGCAACCGGCGCGTGAAGAACTCGTCGAAGCCCGCGTAGTCGTCGAGGGGTTTCTCGGCCTCGTCGACCGCGATCCCATAGACGCGGGCGAAGCGCGACAGCATGAGGCTGCGCAAGCGGCTGGGGATGCCTTGGCTTGCCCCCCACCCTATCGCTCCCGATAGGGCGCGCTTCGGAACAATCCGCCACATCGAGCGCCGAGCCCGGTCGCTGAAAGAGAGCCCACTCATTGGATTTTTCGGAGCGTCGCGGGCCTTCCCCAAACCTGGAATCTTAGGTCAGCTCCCCGTCCCCGTCAAAGGCTAAGGGGCCACCCTCAGTCGAGGATGACCCCTTCCCCCGTCGGTGATTACCGGAAGATCGCGTCGGGCGTGGACGAGCTTTGCTCGTCGGAGCCCATCGCGGGAGGGTTTGGGAACCCTCCCAGGGTTCCCATCTAGGTTAATTGTCGAAGTAGAGCGCGAACTCGTACGGGTGCGGGCGGAGGCGGATGGCGTCGACCTCGTTCTCCCGCTTGTAGTCGAGCCAGGTGGAGATGACGTCCGAGGTGAAGACGTCCCCCTTGAGCAGGAAGGCGTGATCCTTCTCGAGCGCCTTGAGGGCGTCGTCGAGAGATCCGGGTGCCTTGGGCACGTCCTTCGACTCTTCGGGCGACAGGGCGTAGATGTCCTTGTCGAGCGGCTTGCCCGGGTCGATCTTGTTCTGGATGCCGTCGAGACCGGCCATCAGCATGGCGGCGAACGCGATGTACGGGTTCGCCGTCGGATCGGGGCAGCGGAACTCGAGCCGCTTCGCCTTGGGCGAGCTGCCGCCGATCGGGATGCGGACCGACGCGGACCGGTTGCGCGACGAGTAGGCCAGGTTGACCGGCGCCTCGTAGCCCGGCACCAGCCGCTTGTAGCTGTTCGTCCCCGGGTTGGTGAACGCGCAGAGCGCCGGCGCGTGCTTGAGGATGCCGCCGATGTAGTTCAGCGCCATGTCCGAGAGCCCGGCGTACTTGTCGCCGGCGAACAGGTTCTTCTCGTCCTTCCAGATCGACTGGTGGCAGTGCATGCCCGAGCCGTTGTCCCCGAAGATCGGCTTCGGCATGAACGTCGCGGTCTTGCCGTTTCGGCGCGCGACGTTCTTGACGACGTACTTGTACCACATGGTCCAATCGGCCATCAGCTTGAGGCTGTTGAACTTCATCGACAGCTCGCACTGTCCGCCGGTTGCCACCTCGTGGTGGAACACCTCGACCGGGATGCCGACCGCTTCGAGCGTGACGGCCATCTCGGCGCGCAGATCGCCGAGCGTATCGGTCGGCGGCACCGGGAAGTATCCGCCCTTGTGCGGCGGCTTGTATCCCAGGTTCGGACCCTCGGCGCGATCGGTGTTCCAGCGCCCCTCGATCGAGTCGACCATGTAGCTCGATCGGTTCGGACCCTCGGAGTAGCGAACCTCGTCGAACACGAAGAACTCCGGCTCGGGGCCGAAGTACGAGGTGTCGCCGATGCCGGTCGATTTGAGGTACGCCTCGGCCTTGGCCGCGATGGTGCGCGGATCGCGCGAGTAGGGCTGCTTGGTGATCGCGTCGACGATGTCACAGGTGAGCGACAGGGTCGGCAGCGCGTAGAACGGATCCATGATGGCCGAGCCGGCGTCCGGGATGAAGATCATGTCGGATGCGTGGATCGGCTGCCAGCCGCGGATCGAGCTGCCGTCGAAGAAGTAACCATCCTTGAAGACATCGACGTTCAGCTTCGAGATCGGCATCGTCGTGTGTTGCCAGATACCGAGGAGGTCGACGAACTTGAAGTCGACCATTCGCGCGCCGTTCTTCTCTGCGAGTTTGAGGGCCTCAGATGGAGTCATGTACGTTCCCCTGTAGTGGTGTTTGGTGGTGTGGCTGAAGCTCTGGGAGATCTCTTAGAGAGCGTCCTCGCCGCGCTCGCCGGTCCGGATGCGGATCGCCTCGTCGACGGGCGTGACGAAGATCTTCCCGTCGCCGATCCGGCCCGTGCGCGCGACGCTCATGATCGCCTCGACGACGTCCCGCACGATGTCGTCTTTGACGACGATCTCGATCCGGACCTTGGGCACGAAGTCGACCACATAGGCCGAGCCGCGATAGACCTCCTTCTTGCCACCGGTCCGACCGAAGCCCTTGACCTCGTAGACGGTCATCCCCTGCACACCCACCTCGCGCAGACGATCTTTCACATCGTCGAGCTTGAACGGCTTGATGATGGCTTCGATCTTTTTCATGTGCTCTCCACGCTAGCGCCGCAATGTTTCGAGGCAGTTTCGCAGCAGTTAAATCGTCGTAACCCTACACCGTCAAGGACTTTTCGGGCGGGCTTTGAGCCGCTACTTCACGACCAGGGCCCCGACCAGCTCGCGCACGTCGTGGATGCCATCGGCGGCCAGGCGGGCCTCCAGATCGCGCACGATTCGCCCCGAGGCGTCGGGGTCGACGAAGCTCTGCGTACCGACCTGCACGGTGCTCGCACCGGCCAGGAAGAACTCGATGGCGTCGGTCGCGTCCTGAATGCCGCCGATGCCGGAGATCGGCAGCGAAACGCCCGCCCGCCGGACCTGATAGACCATCCGGAGCGCGATCGGCTTGATCGCCGGTCCCGACAGCCCGCCGAAGATGGTGGCGATCTTGGGGCGTCGCGTCCGGGCATCGATGGCCATGCCGGTGATGGTGTTGATGATCGACAGACCATCGGCGCCCCCTTCGGCACAGGCGACGGCAAGCGCAACGATATCCGAGGTGTTGGGCGTCAGCTTGATCCAGAGCGGCTTTCTGATCGCCGCGCGACAGGCGCGCACGAGATCGCGCAAGACCCGCGGGTCGGTGCCGAACTCGATTCCCCCCGCTTTGATGTTGGGGCAGGAGACGTTCATCTCGAGCCCGTCGACGCCGTCGAGCGCGTCCAGGCGCGCGCCGCAATCGACATACTCGTCGAAGGTGGCGCCGAAGAAATTGACCAGCACGCGCGTTCCGCACTCCCGCAGATAGGGGAGCTTGTCTCGCTCGAATCCCTCGACCCCCACGTTCTCGAGGCCGATCGAGTTCAGCATGCCCGACGCCGTCTCGCAGATGCGCGGCGTCGCGTTGCCGAATCGGGGCTTCGGCGAGATCCCCTTGGTGACGAGTCCGCCCAGCGCGCGGAGATCGGTCAACCCCTCGAACTCCCTGCCATAGCCGAACGTGCCCGAGGCGGTGAGGATCGGGTTGCGAAAGGCGATCCCGCCGGTCTCGATGGCGAGGTTGACGGCGCTCATGCCGGGCAAGCCGCGGGTGCGACCGGCGCCGCCGTCACTTCGACGTCCAGCACGTCCGCGGCGTCGAACACCGGGCCGTTGCTGCAGACGTAGCGGTAGGGGCGCGACCGGGCTGGAATGGCGCAGCCGAGGCAGACGCCGATCCCGCAGGCCATCTGCTCTTCGAGCGAGATGAAGCACGGGACACCCTTGTCGCGCGCCAGCCGGGCGACGGCCCACAGCATGGCGTTCGGACCGCAGCCCATCACGCGGATCGGCGTGCCGCGGTGGTGTTCGAGCCGCGCCTCCAGAGCCTTGGTCACGAGCCCCTTCGTCCCGACCGCGCCGTTCTCGGTGGTGAGGAACAGATTGAGGCCCATCGCCTCCATCTCGCGCAGGAGAACCAGATCGTCGCCGCCCCGACCGCCGTAGATCATCTCGGAGCGTGCCACCTGCCGCCGATCGGCGGCCACCGCCGCCTGCATATAAAGAGGCGGCAGACCTACGCCACCGGCAACCAGGAGGTCGGTGGTATCGGCCTGTGGTTCCGGGAAGTTGGATCCGAGGGGTCCCAGGACGTCCACCTCGGCTCCAGGCAATGCCCGTTCGAGCAGCGCAGTGCCCCGCCCGACCGTTTTGGCCAGAATGTCGGCCGTTCCACCTGGCCCCACCGCCAGGAGAGAGAAGGCACGGGGCAAGAGCGGGTCGCGCCCCCAAGCACCACGAATCATTACGAATTGTCCAGGTTTTGCCGGAGCGAGCGACGCACAGCCCGAAAGCCGCAGCACGTAATAACCGCCGCCAAGCCCCCGATTTTCCGAGATTTTCGCCTGGAAGTACCGCATGGTCGAGCCGAGGGTTTTCTACCGCGAACGCGCCGGATTTTCCCTCTTATTCTTGCAGGGCTATTGGACCTGTGTTACTAGCCGGACTCTAAAGGGTCGAAGCGTATGGACTTCATGTTTGAAGACGAGGTCGATGAGGTCGGCTCCGACGTCGAGGCATATTGCCCCAAGTGCAAGGGCGATACCACGCACGTCGTCATTTCAAAATACGAAGACGAGATCCGTCGCGTACAGTGCAACCCGTGCGGTGACGTCCACTCGTTCCGCAAGCCCCGCGGCGACGTAGAAGAAGACGTCCCGGAGCCCATCGCCGCAAAGAAGCGGGCGATGATGAAGAAGCAAACCTTCGAGGAGTTCTTCGCCAAGCACAGCGACAAGAACGCCAAGCCCTACGAGTTCCGCGAGCACTATCACGAGAACGTGATCGTGACCCACCCCAAGTTCGGCAAGGGGTTCGTCTCCGAGATCCTATCGGACAGCAAGGCGGAGGTCACCTTCAAGGACTCGCGCCGCGTGCTGGTGCACAACCGCAAGGACATGCCGGGGCTGCCGCTGGCCGCCGAGGGGGACGGGCACCCGTCCAACTTCAAGGTCTCCTCGAAGAACGGCAAGGTGAAGGCGACCAAGGGCGCCAAGGACGTCAAGCCCGTCCAGGCCGTCGCCGCCAAGGAGGCCAAGCCCGCCAAGGCCGCTCCGGTCAAGGCCGCGAAGCCCGCCGCGATCCAGGCGCGCGTGCCGGCCAAGATTTCTCCCGCCGCCAAGACCAAGCCGGCCAAGAAGACCGCCCCGAAACCGGCGCATCCGGTGCGTGCGGCGGCTGCCAAGCGGGCGCCCGCGGCCAAGGGCAAGCGCCCCCCCAAGGCTGCCAAAGCCCGCAAGAAGTAGCTTCGAAGCGGCGGGCCCAGCCCGGCACAATCGCGCTATCGGACGATCAGGACGTAGAGATCGTACAGCGCGTGGGTATAAACCGCGATCGCGAAGCCGCGGTACCAGAAGAGCAGGCCGAAGCAGATGCCGGCCAGCACCCGGAAGAGAAACACCCCGACGTGCAGCGGGTCGCCGTAGGGCGGAATGTGGTGCATGGCCGAGAACAGCACCGCCGACAGCAGCAGGGCCAGCGTCGCGGCGATCCAGCGCTTGAGGCCGGCCAGCCTCTCGAGCAGCGCCGCCAGACCCGCCATGATCCCCAGCCGGAAGACGGTCTCCTCGTAGACGCCGGCGCCGAGCGACATCACGACGCGGGTCCCGAACCCCTGCTGCGCGATGAAGCCCCCGCCGCCATCGAGCCGCGGCGAGATCCCCAGGCCGCGCGTCATCACGAACAGGATCAGCGAACCCATGGTGAGGGCATAGATGGCGCTCTCGATGAAGACGGGCACGATGAGCCGCGGATCGAACTTCTGCTTGTGCCGCAAGACCACCACCGCGATCGCGAAGGCGGTGGCGACCGCGAAGGTGTAGGCCAGATAGGACCCGGTCGAAAGGCCCAGGTTGCGGAACAAGAACACCGTCAGGAAATCGGCCCCGTTGAGCACCGGGAGGGTGAACAGGACGCCCACCTGGTAGATGAGGAACAGCGGAAACACCAGCACCAGGCTGGTGAGAAGGTTTCGCGGATCGTGCTTGATCCGCTTGGCCTTGCCGGGCGCCGGCGCCCGCGTCACCGGCCACGCCTCGAGCGGTGGTCGGTGATTCCCGCCTTCTTCTCGAGCGCGGCGATCGCCTCGGGCAGCTCCTTCTTCATGCAGGCGACGTTGGTTCCCCCCCAGCTGATGGGACCCATCCGGCGCGACCGAAGCCCCCGCAGCGCCGGCAGCGCCCGCGCGTCGCCCAGCTCGCGGAGCTTGTCGACCCAGTCCTTCTTCTCTTCACAGGTCGGCGCCTTCCTGAGCTCGAGCATGTCCAGCGACACGCGGTCGACCCGCTTTTCCTGATCGATGTCCGCCAGCGCGACCGCCGCGCGCCGCCGCCGCGTCAGATCGCTCCCCTCGTTTGCCACCTTGGCCAGCAGATCGGCGGCCGGGGCTCCGATGTGCTCGATCACCAGGTCCAGCGCCGCGTCGGCCTCCTTGGGCTCCGCCAGCATCGCTTCGACGTGGCCGAGCAGCACCGGATCGCCGCGGAAGCCGGGATCGAGGGCGATCGCCTCTCGGTAATCGTCGAGGGCTTCGGCGCGTCGATTCTCCTCGTAGGCCACGCGCCCCAACATATAGCGCACGCGACCGTCCTTGGGCCGATCCGACAGCGCGGTCTCGAGCGCCCGGCGCGCGGACGCCGTATCGCCGTCCTCCAGCCAGACCTCGACCTTCTTGAGCTCCTGGGCCAGATCGGGCGGCGGCGGCGCGGGCCGTGTCGGGGTCGCGATGAGCGCCGCAGGGTGATGTCCGGCGCGACGCTTGAGGGCCAGACCGCCGACCAGCACCACCAGGGCGGCCGCGGCGATCCCCATCGCCGGGCCGCGGCCCCCGTGGCGTCCGACCGTCATGGCGGAAATCGTCCCGCTGACCTCCAGCGCCGGGTCGAGGGGCGCCTCGGCGTCTTCCAGCGCCTGCAGGAACGCGACCGCCGTGGAGAATCGGTTGTCGCGCGACTTCTCCATCGCCTGCAGCACCGCCTGCTCCAGCGGGATCGGCACGTCGACGGTGGGATTCACCTCCCGGATACGCGGTGGCGCGTGCGCCAGGTGCATGGAGATGATCTTCACCTTGTCTTCCGATTCGAACGGGCGCCGCCCGGCCAGCATCTCGAACAGGATCACGCCCGCCGCGTAGATGTCGGCCCGCGCGTCGACCGCCTCGCCGAGCGCCTGCTCGGGCGACAGGTACTCGGGCGTGCCGAAGATGACACCGGCCTGAGTCAAGGCCTCGCGACCCGGCATCCCACTTTGGGGCTCGGTGACCTTGGCGATGCCGAAGTCGAGGATCTTGACCACCTCGCGGTTGCCGTCGCGCTCGACGAGCATGATGTTCTCGGGCTTGAGGTCACGGTGCACGACGCCGGCGGAATGCGCGTGGTCGAGCGCGCGCAAGATCTGCCGCTCGATCGCCAGCGCCCGGGGCACCGGCATCGGTCCGGCCGCGATGGCCGCCGCCAGCGAGGTGCCGGCCAGAAACTCCATGGCCAGGAACAGCGACCCCTCGGCGGTGCGGCCGAAGTCGGTGACCGTGATGATGTTGGGGTGATCGAGGCGGCTGGCCGATTCGGCCTCGCGTTCGAAACGCCGCGCAAACTCCTCCTTGCCGGAGAGCTCGGGGAGCAGCACCTTGATGGCCAGATCGCGCCGCATCATGGTGTGCTCCGCGCGGTAGACGGCGCCCATCCCGCCGATCCCGATACGGCTCACGATGCGGTAGCGCTCGCCGACCACGGTCCCGACGAAGGGATCGATGACGGGCGCGCCACAGCGCGCGCAGAACGTATCCTCGAGCTGGACCGCGGCGGTGCACCCGGTACAGCTCGCCACGGCTAGCGCCCTGCCTTGGAACCGCGGGCCAAGGCCGACGCGGCTGCCGGGTCGGGCGGGCGCACCACGGCGATGACCTCCCGCTTCGGGTCGAGGATCCGGCGCGCGACGCGCACGACGTCGTCGGCGGTGACCCGCGCCAGCGCGGCGGGAACCTGGCGGTAGCTCATGAGGCCAAGACCGTACGCCTCGTCGAGGGCG
>OCTA010002710.1_pt1 | contig 15950 bp, 15 predicted proteins | sample 1538991 | NCBI WGS metagenome assembly OCTA01 (sample SAMEA3539302, study PRJEB22396) | soil metagenome | biome: tundra; feature: field; material: soil | place: USA | collected 2010-05 | depth 0.15 m | reverse complement strand
TACAATTTCCCGGTGCGCTCGAACAACTCCTACGTGGCTCTCTCCGGCGCGGACCATCAGTTCGCCGTTCGGGAGAAGCGCGGCAGCACGCCGTGCCTGCTCGAGAGGAACAAATGGGTCCGCGTCGCCGTGCCACCACCGTACGGGGACCGTGACATCCGCCAGCCGGAACCCCCACGGCCGACCGAACAAGATCACGTCGTTCACGAGCGCACGGAACTGGCGCTCGCTGCCAACAATCAGATCGTCGATGAACATGGCCTCGAAGTCCGGATCGCCGAGCACCCGTCGATCGCCTGCGGGCATCATCCGGCCGAACCCCTGCGCCAGGACATGGGCGAACGGGGTCGCGATCCGTATGAATCCCCATAATCCCGACCCAATCGGGACGCGCAGCAGGCTCATGATCGCGTTGAAGCGCCGGGACATGGCGACGATGCCTTCCGCGACCGCATCTTCACCCGCGATTGGAACCAACGAGCCGAGCAGGCCGGCCGCCACGACGCGGCCGCCCAACTCATGCGCGCAGGCCAGCGCGTACGGCGCTCCGCCTGACAGCCCGACCACCATGAAGCGTTCGTGACCGAGGCGGTCGGCCACAACCGCGACGTCGGCCGCCCAGTCGGAAAGCCGGCGGTACAGATGATCGGTGGAGTCCCCGACGCCAGGCCGTTCGACGCACACGATGCGAAGGCCGAGGTCCTTCGAAGCCTCGTTGGCGACCGGCGGAACCTGGCGGCGAGCTCCCGGGGTCCCGTGGAACCACAACACCAGCGGGCCCCGAGGATCCCCGAACTCCGCATAGCCCAAGCGGCGACCGTCGGGCATCGGGATGGTGCCCTCGAGGCGGGGCAATGGACTTGGTGCTACAGCAAAGGGTCGAGGCAAGCTTTGCCAGCGTAGCACGGGTCAACTCGCGGGTCGTCGGGCATCGTCCAACTTCGACACTATGCCACGAGCAACTCCGTGTAGGCCTGCCAGGCGCGGGGCCCATACACGCTGGCAGTCCCACCGTCCATCAGCAGGGCCACGCCGCCATCAGCGCCGTTCCCGTCTACCACGCCCAAGGACACATCGACCATCTGCTGGCCCACTACCTCGACCTGACCGAACGAAAGCAGTTCGAAGCCCGACTCAAGCACCTGGCCAGCCACGACCCCCTCACCAGACCACCGAACCGGACAGTGCTCGCCGACCGCCGCGCCATGGCCCTCCCCCGCGCCGAGCGCGCCAAGGGAACCCTAAAACCGCCAAGAACCCGTTATCCAGCAGTCAAAAAGGCCGCTTGAGCTGGGTCGAGGGTTTAAATGAAAGTTAAGACCGCGCCCCCAATCCAGAGAGAGTGGGGATAGGTGATGCGGCCGGCTGACTTCTCGACCAGCCGGTTCGGCTCATCGATGGCGGGTGCTCCAGAGCCGCCGTCCTATTTGAACGCCGGCAGCACTTCGTTCTCGAATAGGCGCAGGCTGGACCATGCCAACTCGACCGGCATCCCCCCGCACATCGGATGGAGGAGTGCGAACGGAAATAGTGAGCCCTTCTGCTCCTCTACGAACTGCTCGGGAGTGAGTACCCGGTACTGGCCGGTGGTGCGCAGCTCATCAGTGTCGGCCACGCTGCGGTACGGGCTGGCAATATCGTCTTGGGCCTGCCAGGTGCCGTAGGCATTGGTCTCGTGGAGGAAAAACGGCGACATCCGCTCCCACCCTTTCTCCGGATCCTCGGCCAGGGCCACCACCTGGTTCGCACCGATCGGGCAGGGACCGGGATCGGGCCGGCCCAGCCTCTGCACCTCGTCCCGGTAGAACGTCCACACTTCTGGCTTTGACGGAATGAATCCGTCAGCTATCCGGGCGGCCCGCTCGGCGGCCGGTTTGCTGCTCCCGCCGAGCGAGATTGACGGACCGTCTGGACGGAAGGGCGCGGGCGTAAGGTGCACGGTGCGCCCGCAGTGCTCGAAAGGCTTACCGGAAAAGGCCGCCTTCAGCACGGTCACCGTCTCGGTCACCCGCTTGCCCCGCTCGTTCATGGGCACGTCGAACATTGCGAACTCCTCGTGCACATAGCCACCGGCGACGATGAGATCGACTCGCCCCTTGCTCAAGATGTCGAGCACGATCATGTCCTCGGCCAGGCGCAGCGGGTCGTGGAACGGAGCGATCAGCGCAGCAATCATGAAGCGGACATTCGCGGTGCGAGCCGCCATCGCCGCGAGCATCGGGATGGGACTCGGAAGATAGCCGTCCGGAGATCCGTGATGCTCGGACACCGCAATGCTGATACAGCCCAATCGGTCAGCCCACTCCGCCATGTCGATGGCCGCCACATAGCGGTCGGCCATGGAGGTATCCGCAATGTCCGGGTTGCGAAAGTCGAAGCGAAGGCCAAACAGCATGACGGGGAGCCTAAGCGATCGGTGGGTTCAGCGGGTGGGGTCCACCAGGACCTTGCCGGTGGCGCGACGCTCGCTCAGATCCGACAAGGCCCGGCCCACCTGCCCAAGGGGATAGGTCGCCGAGATGTACGGCGTGGCGCGGCCGGTCCGAGCCAGCTCGGCCAGCTCAGTCAGGTCCCTTTCCCGATCCCGGGCCTGGTGGCGAGCAAAGCCCTCCATGGTGAACCCGCTGATCCACACTCCCTTGAGCAGCACCAGGTTCAGTGGGATGCGGGGGATCTCCCCCGACGCGAATCCCACCGTGATGAACCGACCACCCCAGCTCAGGGCCCGAAGGGCCTGTTCGGCAACGGACCCACCCACCGGGTCCACCACCACGGCGGCGCCGCCGCCGGTGATCTCCTTGATCCGCACCTTGAGGTCCTCGGTCCCGTAGTTCACCCCCGCCTCGGCCCCGCGCTCGAGGCACAGGTCCAGCTTCTCGGGGGAGGATGCCGCTGCCAGCACCCGGGCCCCGAGGGCCGAACCCAACTCGACGGCGGCGAGACCCACCCCGCCGGCGGCGCCGAGCACCACAGCCCACTCCCCCGGCTGGACCCGGGCCATGCTGCGAAGCGCGTGGTAGGCGGTGCAATGGGCAACGCCGGAGGCCGCGGCGGTGGCCAGGTCGACAGCCGGGTCGACGGTCTGGAGCGACCCCGCCGCCACCGCGATCTGCTCGGCGAACGCCCCGAACAGGGCCGAGCCCATGACCCGGTCCCCCACCGACAGACTGTCCACCCGGTCCCCTACCGACCGGACGGTGCCGGCGAACTCGCTACCCACCGTGAAGGGCACCGGGATGTGGATCTGGTACTTGTCCGCCACCACCAGGACGTCGGGAAAGTTGACCGCCGCGGCGGCGACGTCCACCACCACCTGTCCTTCCGACGGCACCGGATCGGGCACCTCGACGACCGCGACGGTCGACGGGAGCCCGTAGGCGAGACAGCGGGCGGCTCGCATCGACCCGGGTTACGAGTTGCCGACGACGTGCTCGAGGTGGGCGGCCAGCTTCTCCCGTGCTGCCTCCCTCTGGGCGGGGAGATGGGCAGTTGGCCACAGGCCCGGTGCCGGTTCGTAGCCCTTCAGGACCTCGCGGGCCACGGTGACCTTGTGCACCTCGGTGGGACCGTCCACCACGCTCATGATCGGCGCCATCATCCACATGCTTCCGAAGGGCATCTCGTTGGATACGCCCAGCGCCCCATGGGCGTGCATGGAACGCCACACCGCGTCGTGGACGACCTTGGGGGTGAGCGCCTTGATGGCGGCGATGTTCTTGCGGGTGCGCCGGTAGTCCTTGACCTGGTCGATCTCCCAGGCGGTGTAAAGCACCAGCAGCCGGAACTGCTGGAGCTCGGCGTAGGAGTCGGCGATGTCCCCTTGGATGAACTGCTTCCGGGCCAGCAGGCTTCCCTGAGTCTCGCGACTCAACACCCGCTCGCACAACAGGTCGAGGGCCCGTTGACAGGTGGCCACCGTACGCATGGCGTGGTGGACCCGGCCACCGCCGAGCCGGGTCTGGGCGATGGCGAAGGCCTGGCCCGCCCCCCCCAGCAGATTCTCGGCCGGGACCCGGACATTGTCATAGTGGATGAGGGCGTGCATGCCCTCATCCTCGGACTCGCCGGCCAGTCCCACGTGCCGGGCCATGTCGACCCCGGGGGTATCGGTCGGAACCAGCAACATCGACGCTCCCTGGTAGATGCTCACCTCGGGATCGGTGATGGCCATGACGATGAGGAAGGCGGCGGTACGGGCGTTGGACGAGAAGAACTTCCACCCGTTGATGACCCACTCATCGCCGTCTTGCACCGCAGTGGTGGTGAATTGCTGGGGGTCCGAGCCCGCCTGGGGCTCGGTCATCGAGTAGCAGGAGAAGACCTCGCCGTTGAGCAGAGGCAAGAGGTACTTCTCCTTCTGCTCCTCGGTCCCGTAGTTGGCGATGATCTCGGCGTTGCCGGTGTCGGGCGCCTGTGTCCCGAACACGATCGGCGCCCACTGGGACACCCCGAGGATCTCGTTGAGCAGGGCCAACTTGACCTGGCCGTACCCCTTGCCCCCCAGTTCCGGGCCCAGGTGGGCGGCCCACAGGTCGTGATCCCGTACCTCCTGCTTCATGGGATCGACGATCGGCCGCAGCTCATCGTCCAAGGGGTGGAACTGCTTGTGGGGGTAGAGGAGGTCGAGCGGCTCGACTTTGTCGCTGACGAACTGGCGAGCCCAGTCCAGCTTCTCTTGGAACTCCGGTTCGGTGGAGAAATCCCAGGCCATGGTCTTCCCTTCTGATGTGCGGTCGCCGCCCGACGGCAACGAGTTTGGTCGGATACTGCGAGCTAGCCCGGTGACGCCCCCGGGTGGGCCGGCCCCGGCTCATCGTTGGCCCCCACTGGTGGCACGTCGCCTACCCCGAGGCCGGCCAGGAACTGCTCGTAGCACCGGGTGATCTGCCGGCGCGCCTCCTCAGGGTCGTCGGCGTGAGCCACATACATGGCCGACCCGACACCGAGGGCGGACAGCAGGTGGGCCAGCGGCTCGACGGGCTGGGGGTCGAGCACGCCCTCGTCGACGGCATCGCGCAGGTATTCGGCGATCTTCTGGGTGGGACCGTCGCCCCGCTCGGACAGGTGTTGCCAGCCGAGCACCGCCGGACCGTCGATGAGGACGATCTGGCGGTAGGCCTCGTTGGTCGAGGCGGCGTCCAGGTAGATCTCGCTGTTGGCTCGGAAGAGCAACCAGGCGCTGACTGTCCGATCGGCCGAGCGATGCCAGAGTGACGGCGCCACCTCACCGAGGACCTCCTCGTGCACCGCCCGGAACAGGTCCTCCTTGTCTCGGAAGTGGTGGTACAAGGCGCCCCGGGTCAGGCCGGCCTGCTGGACGATCTCCTCGGTGCGGGTGGTTTGGAACCCGTCCCGGGTGAAGAGCCGCCGGGCGGTGTCGAGCAGAGCCCGACGGGTGTCTCGGACGTGTGCCGCCCTCCGGCCGGTGCCCTGGGCGGTGGGGCTGGTGATGCCGCTCGACTGCGCTTGATTCATGACCTACTTAACATACATAATGTTTGACTGCGACGCACTGTATGTTCCGATGGCCCCATCCGATCGCAGAAGAGGAGAGCAGGTGAACGATCTCGACGGGAAGGTGGCCCTGGTCACCGGGGCCAGCCGCGGCGTGGGCGCCGCCACCGCGGTGGCGTTGGCGGAGGCCGGCTGCCACGTGGCCTGTGCCGCCCGGTCCACCCGCGACCAGCCCCAGCGCACATCGGGCACCATTGACGAGACGGTGGCGCGGGTCGAGGCCGCCGGGCGGCGAGGACTGGCCGTCCCGACCAACCTGGCCGTCGACACCGAAGTGGAGGCCATGGTGGCCACCACGCTCGACCACTTCGGCCGGCTGGACATCTTGATCAACAACGCCGCCATCACCTTCATCGGCGACTTGGACATCCCGCTGCACCGGTTCGACCTGGTGATGCAAGTCAACATGCGGGCCCCGATGATCGCCATCCGCCAGGCGGTTCCGGCCATGCGCTCCGCCGGTGGGGGCTCGGTGGTCAACATCTCGTCGGTGGCCGCCCTCTACCCCCATCCGTCGCTGATGGCCTACGGCATGTCCAAGGTGGCCCTCGAGCGGTTGACTATCGACGCCGCCTCTCAGCTGGCCGGCGATGACATTGCCGTCAACTGCTTCCGCATCGACATGGCCGTGGCCTCCGAGGGCTTCGTGGCCAACGCCCCCAACGCCGACCACTCCGACTGGGAACCATCCGAGGTGGCCGCCGAAGGCATCGTCTGGATGGTGCGCCAACCGGTGGCCTACTCGGGCCGGAGGGAGAGCATGTTCGCCCTTCGACATCGGGAGGGCATCATGGCCTCGCGGGTCCGCCACCCGGCTGCCCAAGCGCCCCCCGTCGAGTTGTATGACGGCCTGGTAACAGCCACCGAGACCGCCTTTGTCGAGCCGTATCCCAATGACCCGCCGCCGGTCCACTGAGTCGTGTCCCTCGGCAGCCGGCACTCTCCGACAACGCCGCATCCCCCACACCTCAAAGGAGCCTGAGACGATCGTGAAGCCCACGCCAGAAGAGGAAGCGGCCATCGCCGCGCGAACGGCCGGGCTGGTGAACGAGGCGCGCCTCGGCGCCTGGATGGACTCCCAGGATCTCCCCGCCAAGGGGGAACCGGTGGCCTCGACGTTCATCAGCGGGGGGGCATCCAATGAGATCTTCGAGATCCGACGGGGGGACTTCCGCGCCGTGCTGCGCCGACCGCCACGGGTGGTGCCCAAGGGGCGGAACGAGACCATGATGCGGGAGTACCGGGTTCTCCACGCCCTCAACGGCACCGACGTGCCCCATCCCGAGGCCTACGCCGCCTGCAGCGACGATGAGGTCATGGGGTCGTCCTTCTACCTGATGAGCCTGGTGGACGGCTGGTCACCTATGAACATGGACGGCTGGCCCGAGCCCTTCGGCACCGACCTGGACGCTCGCTACGGGCTGGCCATCCAGCTGGTCGACGGGATCGCCCGCCTGGCCCGGGTGGATTGGAAGGCCCGGGAACTCGAGGGATTCGGCAAGCCCGACGGCTTCCACGACCGCCAGGTGGACCGGTGGATGGCTCACCTGAACGCGGTCAAATTCCGTGACATCCCCGGCCTCGAGGTGGCCGCCGAGTGGCTGAGCAACCACAAGCCCAGCCATTGGGAGCCGGGCATCATCCATGGCGACTACCAGTTCGCCAACGTGATGTTCCACCACGGCGCGCCGGCGCGACTGGCGGCCATGGTGGACTGGGAGATGTCGACCGTGGGAGACCCGCTGCTCGACCTGGGCTGGGTCATGAACGGATGGACCGATCCGGGCGAGGACCGGACCAAGGGGTACGTCGACTCCACGGGCATGCCCGGCCGGGCCGAGATGCTCGACCACTACGCCACGGTCAGCGGGCGCAGCGTCGACGAGATCGACTATTACGTGATCCTGGCCCGGTTCAAGCTGGCCATCGTGCTCGAGGCGGGGTATGCCCGGGTCGTGTCCGGGGAAGCGGACAACCCGACCATGGCCGCCTTCGGGGACGTGGTCCTCGACAGCATGGCGGCGGCGGCGGAGTTGGCGTCCACCACCCCGCTCGGCCGATAGTTCGGGAGGAGAGGTCACGTGCTCATTGTCAGAGAGCGAATCGAGCAGGTCGAGGTTCTGACCCTCAACCGACCGGATGCGGCCAACTCCCTCAACCCTCCTCTGATGGACGAACTGGGGATCGCCCTGCAGGACATTCTCGACGACGACTCGGTCCGGGCGGTGATCGTCACCGGAGCCGGTGAGCGGGTCTTCTGTGCGGGAATGGACCTCAGTGCCGTGGGCGACTGGAACGACAGCTCAGCCGAGTTTCAAACGGGACCAGGTGCCGAGGCGTTGGCCCGCTTCATGGACGGTTCCTTTCCCAAGCCATTGGTGGCGGCCGTCAACGGTGCGGCGGTGGGAGGTGGTCTCGAGATCATGATGGCCTGTGATCTGGCCATCGCTGCCGACCACGCCCGCTTCGGATTCCCGGAGGTCAAGCGGGGGCTGTTCGCCGCCGGTGGGGGCACCCTGCTCTCACTGCGGATTCCCCAGGCGCTGGCCCTCGAGATGGGGCTGACCGGTCGGCTGATCGGGGCGGAACAAGCGGCGGCCGCCGGCTTGGTCAACCAGGTGGTGCCGGCCGCGGAACTCTTGGTGACGGCCAACGCCCTGGCCGCCGAGGTAGCGGCGAACGGCCCACTCGGAGTGCAGTTGACGAAGCGGTTGATGCGCGACGCCGTCAGCTTTGGGTCCGGGGCCGGCCGTGCTACCTCCGAGCAGAGTCGCCGCATCTTTCAGAGTGAGGACGCACGCGAGGGTGCCGCTGCCTTCATGGAGAAGCGCACCGCGGTGTTCAACGGTCGATGAAGGACGGCGAATACGGGGGGCGGGCGATCCACCCGGTCAGCGAAGTCAGTGGGGAGGGATGGAGATGAGGAAAACCGAACGAGGCGCTACGGTCTCGCGTGTGCCGTTGCGGATCGCGACAATAGTGACCTGTCTCGCGTTGTTGGGACTGGCCGGCTGCACCAGTGGCAGCGGCGCCCAAGGGAATTCGAGCACGACTTCAGCCACGGTGACTGCGACGCATCCTCGCTCGCCTGGGCCGGCAGCCGAACTGACCGCGCTCCTCGGGGGAAACGGCCCGTTCATCGGGGAAGCCACCCCACCCAACCTGAAGCAGATCGGCTACGTGCAACACGAGTTCGCCGCGGCCGGGACGGCGACGTCGTATAAGGACGTGGGCGCCCTGACGGCGGACGGCCGTTGGACGGTCGTGCCCGACACCAGCGCGCCATATCGCACTCGCGTGCTCGTACGCGCCCCGGCGAAGGCCTCGGCGTTCAGCGGCACGGTCATCGTCGAATGGCTCAACGTCAGCGGGGGCGTTGACGCCGATCCCGAATGGACCAGCCTCAGTGAGGAGATCGTGCGGGCCGGTGATGCCTGGGTCGGAGTGTCGGCCCAGCGGATCGGAGTGGAGGGCGGACCCGTCCTCGTGAGCGTGAAGGGGGTCCCCGGCTCCGAAGACGCGGGCAAAGGCCTCAAGGCGATCGATCCAGCACGCTATGGCTCGCTCAATCATCCCGGCGACGGGTACTCGTTCGATATCTTCACCCAGGTCGCCCGAGCCGTCGGCACCGGAGCAGGCCTCTTGAGCGGATCGAAGCCACGTGTGCTCATCGCCGCGGGTGAGTCACAATCAGCCTTCGCCCTGGTTACCTACATCAATGGCGTGCAGCCGTTGACACACGTGTTCGACGGGTTCTTCGTGCACAGCCGCGGCGCAGTTGGGTTGCCGCTGGTAGGACCGGGCCAAAATGCCGACATCGCCGGAGCGATCAGCGGGACGCCGACGATCTTCCGTACCGATCAGAAGACACCCATACTCGACATCCAGACCGAGACCGATGTGGGGAGCATCCTCGACTCCTATGCGGCGCGTCAGCCCGACAGCAGCCACTTCCGGCTTTGGGAGGTCGTCGGCACCGCTCACGCCGACGCGCATCTCATCGGGCCGTCGGCGACGTACATAGATTGCGGTGTGCCGATTAACAACGGTCCGATGCATATCGTCGCCAAAGCCGCCTTGCGGGCGCTCACCAACTGGCTGACGAATGGCACGGCTCCCGTTACCGCTCCCCGCATCGAGATGACACCGGGGCCGACGCCGCAGATCGTTCGTAACAGCGACGGGATCGCGCTGGGCGGCATCCGGACGCCGCCGACCGACGTACCCGTCGCGACACTATCGGGGGCGCCGGGACCGAATCCTTCGACGATCTGCCTGCTGCTCGGTTCGACGAAGCCGTTCTCCGCGGCGCGGCTCGCCCAGCTGTATCCGTCGCGGGCCAAGTATCTCCAGCTCTACGCCGCCGACGTGGACAAGACGATCAAGGCAGGTTTTGCGCTGCCCCAAAATCGCGCCGCCCTGATGGCGTTCGCCGATCCGTCCGCAATCCCGGCCTGACTCGTATCCCATCGGTGCTGGGTCGCCCCCACTTGATGCCTGGTCACTTCGGCCACCGCTCGAGGGCGGCCAATAATCGGTCAGTTGGTAGTGAGGCGCGAACAGCTCGACCGGGTCGCAGTGCCGCCGTTCAGATGTACATGCCGCCGTTGACGCCGATCACCTGACCGGTGATATAGCTACCGCCGTCGGAACACAGGAATGAGCAGGCCGCGGCGATGTCCTCCGGGGTCCCGGCCCGTCCGAGCGGGACCATGGGCCCCACCACGTCGACCCCGGGGAAGTCTCCGGCGGCTTCGGCCTTCCGCGCCATCGGGGTGTCGACGAGGCTGGGCGGGATGGTGTTGACGGTGATGCCGCTGCGGGCGAGCTCGACCGCCAGAGCCTTGGTGAGCCCGATGACACCACCTTTGGACGCCGCATAGTGGGCCATGTTGGGAGCGCCGGACTGGGCGCTTGAGGAGGAGATGGTGACGATGCGCCCCCACCCGGCGCTGAGCATGTCGGGGAGGGCGGCCTGGACGCAGGTGAAGGTGCCGGTGAGGTTGACCCCGATGATCCGGTCCCACCCGTCGGCGGTGATGTCGAGGACCGGAGTGAACGCTTCGACCCCCGCGCTGGTGACGAGGATCTCGACGGGGCCGAGCTCCGCCCGGACCCGTTCGAACCCGGCATCGACCGATGCCCGGTCTGCGACGTCGACGTCGACAGCAAGGGCCGTCGCGCCCTCTCTGTGCAAGTCGGCGACCGCAGCCTCGGCCGCCGCTCCGTCGCGGTCGACAATGGCGACCCGGTGACCCTCGGCCGCAAACCTACGGGCCACACCGAGGCCGATTCCCGAAGCCCCGCCGGTGACGACGGCGACGCGGCTCACCGGTTGGCCTCCGCGGCGTCGAACTCGAGGTGCAGCTTGGAGAGCCCGCGGAGGATCCAGGTCGGCTCGTACCGGAAGCGTCGAGCACCGGCAGGTCCGTGGTGTTCTTCCGACAGCCGGATGTTCCGGGTGCGACCAAGGATGCGCTCGATGCTGACCCGACCCTCGGAGCGAGCCAGGGGACCGCCCGGGCAGGAGTGGGCGCCTCGTCCGAAGGCGACGTGGGACTGGGCATTGGGACGATCCACCCGGAACTCGGCGGGGCATTCGAAGTGTCGCGGGTCGCGGTTGGCGGCGCCGTTCAACAGCATGACCGGCGTGCCGGCGGCAATCTCGAGGCCGCCAACACTTGTCGTGCGGCGGGCCAGACGGAAGTCGGCCTTCACCGGGCTCTCGATCCGTAGAACTTCTTCGAGGAAGTTGGGGATTCGGTCGCTGTCGGCCCGCAGCTCGTCCTGTAGCTCCGGGTGCTCGGCGAGGTGCTTCAGAGCGGCGGCCAGTAGGCGGGCGGACGTCTCCTGCCCGGCTGCGAAGAGGAACGTCGAGGTTCGCACCACCGAGGAAACCTCCGGCGTGGTTCCGTCAGGGTACGTGGCCAGCGCCAGGTCGGTGAGCACGTCTTGGCGCGGCTGGCGCCGTCGGTCCTCAATGTACTCGGTGAACCATTCGTCGAGCCAGGCGAGAGGGTTCTCCCCAGGACTGCCGCTCTCCCCAGCACCGACCTTGCCGACAGTGCCAGTCAGGCCGAAGCCGTCACGAAAGCGCTGATGGTCCTCCTCCGGCACTCCGAGTAGGTCGGCGACCACCAGCATGGCAAAGGGCTGTGTGTAGGCGCTGATGAACTCGCACCGGCCGTCGCCGACGAACTCGTCGAGCTGCTCATCGGCGAGGCGCCATATGAACTGCTCGTTATCCTTGAGCCGCTTCGGAGTGATCAGGCGCATCAGCAGGGCTCGCTCGCGTGTGTGGTCGGGTGGATCCATTGTCACCATGTGCTCGTGCATGGGCAGCTGGTCCCGGTAGGGATCGACGATCTCGCCGACATCGTCGCCGTCCAATGGCACCGGGAAGGTGGCGAACGGGCCGATGACCGAGTTGCACGATGAGAACGTCTCGTTGTCCCGGTACACCTCATTCGTTTCGTCATAGCCGGTCACCGCCACCACCCCCAGGTGAGGCAGCCGGAGCACCGGGCACTCCGAACGCAGCTCCTCGAAGTATGGGTACGGATCCTCGACCAACGACTGGTCGAAGAAGAAATCGGTCGTCTGCCAATCGCTCAACCCGGTCTCCCCTCGAATCATTGCTGCGCACTCGCTCAGCAATACTGTGCAAGTGCTTAGCACCGGTTGGGCCGGTGTGGCAAGGTATCGGCGTGACGTCCGCCTCCTCGCCCCGTCGCATCGGCGCCGTGGACTCCAAGACTCGTGCCCAGCTGCTCGACACCGCCGAGCTGCTGCTACTGGAGGAGGGCTACGCCGCCGTCACCTCCCGCCGGGTGGCGGCCAGGGCCGGCCTCAAGCCCCAGCTCGTCCACTACTACTTCCGCACGATGGACGACCTCTTCTTAGAGGTCTTCCGGCGCCGAGCCGAGGAAAACGTGGCCCGAGTCGAACGGGCGATCGCCGCCAACGGATCGCTGCTGGTGCTCTGGCAGCTGAACGACGACCCCCGCGGAGCCAGATTCAACATTGAGTTCGTGGCACTGGCGAATCACCGCAAGGCGATCCGCACCGAGATCGCTCGCTACGCCGAACGCTTCAGGGCCGCCCAGCTGGAAGCCGTGACCGCTTCGCTGAGTGCACTCGGTGTGACCGAGGACGAGCTCCCGCCCATCGTCGCCCTGCTCATGATGACGGGCGTGTCCCAGGTCCTGGCCCTGGAGGACGCCCTCGGCGTCACTGCCGGCCACGAGACCACCCGCTCGTTCATCGAGCGAACAATCGCCCGGGTAGACCCGACGTCGGTTGACGGCTGAGCCAGGCCGGCCATAGCCGCCGCCCGGATGACATCGCCGATCCTTGGCACAGACCCGCACGTTGCCGAGCGCACGACCCGGCCTCTTGGTCGCAGGCAACCGCGGCGACACTTCTCGTATCGAGACTGGCCGACGTCGATGCGCAACGCGTGATTGTCTCCAACGCGACGGCTGCCTTAGCATCTGGAAATGCCATCAGACCGTCTTCCGGCCCAGTTCCCCACGTTCGACAACGTCGAGGAAGAACTTCGGCACCGGAAGCAGCGCCTCGCCGCGGCTTTTCGCTTGTTCGGACATTTCGGATTCGACGAGGGCCTCGCCGGCCACATCACCGCTCGAGATCCGGAGCGGCTCGACCACTTCTGGGTCAACCCGCTCGGCATGAACTTCAAGCTCATCCGGGTGAAAGACCTCATCCTCGTCAACGACCGCGGTGAGGTTGTTCACGGCGACTGGCCGGTCAACGCCGCCGCCTTCGCGATCCATTCCCGGATTCACGCCGCTCGGCCGGACGTGGTCGCGGCCGCCCATGCCCACTCGGTGTACGGCAAGGCGTGGTCGTCGTTACGGCGCCCGCTCGATCCCCTGACCCAGGACTCGTTGGCGTTCTATGGCGACCATGCGGTGTACGAGGACTACACCGGCGTCGTGCTCGACCTCGAGGAAGGCAAGCGCATCGCCCACGTCCTCGGCGGCCACAAGGCGGTCATCCTTTCGAACCACGGATTGCTGACCGTCGGCCAGACGTCGGTCGATGAGGCGGCGTGGTGGTTCATCACGATGGAACGAACCTGCCAAGCGCAGTTGCTGGCAGAAGCCGCGGGAACGCCCGTGCTAATCGAGCCGGATCAAGCGGAGAAGACCGCGCCCCAGGTCGGACCCCCCATGGCAGGATGGCGGGCGTTCCAGCCGCTCTACGAGTGGATCGTCAAAGTTCAGCCCGACCTCCTTGAGGAGTGAGCAACCCCCGGTAGCTCTCGTACCGCCTCTCTCCGGAACCGGGCGATGCCGCCTGCCCCCGGGCTTGGCGGCCGCCGGTCTGGTCAAGACCCTTCGCTCACCCGATCCCAGCCGTCGCCGGGCGTTTCGACGTGGATGATCTCCGGAGCGCCGGCCAGGAGGCGGGGCATCCGTTCAGTTGCCGCCTTGAAGTGAGCCGACTCGACATGGGCCTGTCCGGCCTCGGCGTCTCGGAACACCTCGATCAGCACCCACAAATTCGGATCTTCGGCACTCCGGTACCAATCGAAGGAGATATTGCCCGGCTCGGCCCGTGTCGTCGTCGTGAACTCCTCCACCTGGGACGGCCAGTCATCCGCGTATTTGGAACGCACCGGTTGTTTGACGATGATGACAATCATCTCAATCTCCTCTGCTCGATCGATGGGAGCTTCCGCGCATCAGCTGGCCTCCGTCCCCGTCGGGGTGAACTCCAGATGCAGTTCCGTCAAGCCTCGGAGGATGTAGGTCGGCATGTATTGGTAACGGCGGGCGCCAACCGGGCCGTGGTGCGCCTCGGAGATGTCGATCTCCGCCGTGCGCTCGAGAAGCCGCTCGATGCTCACCCGGGTCTCCATGCGGGCAAGCGATCCACCCGGGCAGCTATGGACACCGCGCCCGAATGCAAGATGCTCGCGCGCATTGTCGCGGTCGACGCGGAACTCCGACGGATCCGGGAATTGGCGCGGATCGCGGTTGGCGGCGCCGTTGAGCACCATCAGCGTCACACCGGCCGGGATGTCGACCCCGGCGACGGTCGTCGGTCGCCGGGCGAGCCGGAAGTCCCCTTTCACCGGCGCCTCGATTCGGAGTGTCTCCTCCACGAAGGCCGGGATGAGATCGCGCCGTGCCCGCAGGAGCTGTTGCAGGTCCGGACGCTCGCCGATGAGCTGGAGCGCGGTGCCGAGAAGACGCACCGTCGTCTCCTGCCCGGCGGCGAAGACGTTGGCGGCAATCCGGACGACATCGATAACTTCGGGCAGGGCGCCGTTTGGGAACGTCGTCGTCGCCAGCGCGGTGAGCACATCGTCGCGCGGCTCCCGCCGGCGGTCCTCGATGTAGCCGGCGAAGCGGTCATAGAGCCACTCAAGCGGGCTGTGGGACATCGAGTCCTTGGTGCTGCCGACCGCGACGTTGCGTGGCCGGCGAGCCAGCGCGTCTCGGAACTCGTCGTGTTCCTCTTCGGGCACCCCGAGGAGGTCGGCGATGACGAACAGCGTGAACGGATTGGCGTAGGCGCCGATGAACTCGCACTCACCCCGTGCGATGAACTCGTCGACCTGGCGGTCGGCGAGCCGCCACATGAATTCCTCGTTCTCCTTCAGGCGTTTCGGGGTGAGCTGCCGCATGACCAGGTGCCGGTGGTCGTGGTGTTTGGGGGGGTCCATGGTCGTGAGCTGGTCGCTGAACGGGAGCTCGTCGCGGCGCTGCTCGATCAGTTCACTCACGTCGTCACGGCCCTCGAGCTGAACGGGGAAGCCTGGGAACGGCCCCGTCACCGAATTGCATGAGGAGAACGTGTCAGCATCGGTGTATACGGCGCGGGCCTCCTCGTACCCGGTGACCATGTAGACACCTTGGTTCGGCTCACGGCGCACCGGGCACTGGGTGCGGAGCCAGTCAAAGTACGGGTACGGGTCGGCGACGAGCTCGTTGTCGCGGAAGAAGTCGATGGCGTCGTAGTCGATGATGGCGTCCTTCATGATGCTCCCTTTCGCGGTGAATGCTCGGTCACGAACGTGGCCGCGCGATGGTGGAATCGCCACGTGCCATCGTCGTGGTGGAGGGTGTCGTGGTATCGACCCACCAGCTGGATCGCCCAGCCGGAGTCGCCCAACAGCAGAAAGACCACGTCGCTGATCACAGTGGCCTCGGTGTCGTTCCACTCGCCGACGACGGTGTTGAGGACGAGGTGGCGCTGGGGCCGCTCCGGCTCCAATCTCGAGTAGGCGTCGCGGAGGGCGTCGTGGCCCCTGTGGGCGCCCATGCCCGGGATCTCGCAGGCACCGTCGGGACAGAAGGTGGCGACAACGTCGTCGGTTCGGCCGTCGTCCAGGGCCTGGGTGTATGTGGCGATGGCGGCGCGCACACCCTCGGCGACCTCGGTATACGTCAAGATCGGAAGAG
>OCTA010002709.1_pt1 | contig 15952 bp, 12 predicted proteins | sample 1538991 | NCBI WGS metagenome assembly OCTA01 (sample SAMEA3539302, study PRJEB22396) | soil metagenome | biome: tundra; feature: field; material: soil | place: USA | collected 2010-05 | depth 0.15 m | reverse complement strand
TCGCGCGGCGCGACGTCCGGAAGGTCGAGGAGAACCGGCACGATCGGCAGGTCGCCCGGATCCCAGTCCACGAGCGCGGCCACGGCCGGCGCGAGGCGCTCGGAGAGCGGCCAGCTCTTCGCCGACTTCCGCGCGAGCCGCGCCGTCGCGGCGAGGTCGGCCGGAGCATCTGCGTCGTCGCCGAAGAGCTCGGACACCGCCGCGCCGCTCCTTCGCCGCGCGAGCGCGATCGCGTACTCCGTCCAGTTCGGCAGCGGCACGCCGAGGCGCTCTTCCTCGAACAGGCGCAGGACCTCCATGAAGCGGTCGCCGGCGCGGGCCACCTGCCGGCGCGCGTCGGGCGCTTCCGCGCTTTCCGGCACGGAGAGCGCGAGAGCGGCCGCGTGATGCCGTTCCACGAGATCGTGAAAGCGCGTCCAGTTCATCTGGACGTGGAAGCCCGTCCGGCGCGGGCCTTCGGGCCCCGCCGCCGCGAGCACGCGCAGCGCACCGTCGCGCGCGAGAGCACCCGGCGTCCAGCAGCCCGCCGAAAGAAGCACGACGGCGCCGAGCGCGAGGTCGGCGGCACGGACGGACCGGAGGGCCTCTCGCGCGCCGGCCCCCGAAGCGGAGCGATCCACGAGGCGCTCGGCTGAGAGCAGGCGCGCGCCCGTCCTCGCGAGGAGGCGCACGCCTTCGGCGCGGTCGGGACCTCCGCGGAAAACCTCTTCGTAAGGCGGAAGGAGGTCGGGCCGGCCGTAAACGACGCGTCGGGCTGCGACGAGCTCCATGTTCCAGAACGTCGGAGGCAGGAGGCGCAGGCCCCGCCGCGCGACCGCCGACACGGACGCCTCCACGCGACGGCTTTTCGCCGTCTCGGCGGCGGCTCGCCCGAGGTGCTTGGAGAGCGCCGGGACGTCCCGGACGGGCGCATCGAGCACGGCGAGAAGCTCGAACGGATCGCCCGGACGCCCCGTCCCGTCGCGGGCGACGATCGTCGCGCCTTCCCCGAGCCCGAGCGCGCCGCCGAGCGCCGCGCCCGCCCAGGCGTCGCCGGCAGCGTCCGTCAGCGCCGAGACGAGCGCGCGCACCATCTCGGCCGCCCGCGCTTCGGCGCCGGCGTCCCGCGCCCGCGTGAAGGGCCGGAGAGCTTCGCCCGTGTCGATCGCCACGACGTTCGGAGAGAATAGCCGAATGCCGCCCTCCTCCGTCCTGCGCGCAACACTCGAGTACGACGGCGGACGCTACCGTGGCTGGCAGGCACAGGTGAACGCGCGCACGGTTCAGGGCGAGCTCGTGCGCGCGTGCCGCGAAGCGCTCGGTGTGGACGTGAAGGTCAACGGTGCGGGTCGCACGGACGCCGGCGTCCACGCGTTCGCGCAGGTCGCCTCGCTGCATGGAGCGAGCGTCGTGGCCGCCGACCTCGGCAAGCTCCGCCAGGATCTCAACGACCGGCTTCCGCCCGACATCCACGTGTTGCGGCTCGACGTCGCGCCGCCCTCGTTCCACGCGCGCCATTCCGCCGGTGAGCGCATCTACCGGTACCGGATCTCGCGGCGGCGCACCGCGTTCGGCAAGCGGTACGTCTACTGGGTGAAAGACCGCCTCGACGCCTCTCTCATGCAGGCGGCCGCGGATCTTTTCGTGGGCCGCCATGACTTCGGAAGCTTCTGCGAAAACGCCGAGGGCCACGACTCGACGCTCGTGGAGGTCGCGTTCGCGCGCGTAACGACGCCGCCCGAAGCGCCCGACCTCATCCTCTTCCGCATCGGCGCCTCGCACTTCCTGTGGAAGATGGTCCGCCGCCTCGCGGGAACGCTCCTCGAGGCCGGCCGGGGCCGTCTTCACGTCGCGGACGTCCGCGCGCTCCTCACGGCGCGTTCGGGGGTGCCGGCGAAGTGGACGGCCCCGCCTTCGGGCCTCTTTCTGGAATCCGTCACGTACGCGGGCGATCCGCCCCCTCCAGCGATCGATCCCTTCCGGCCCGGGTTTTGACGAGGAATAAAGAAGAGGAAGATTTTCTTAGAAGGGTATAAGGAGAACCCCTTGAGATTCCCAGCTCTCGTCGCCGCGGTCGCCGCTGCACTCATAGCCTCGCCGGCCGCTCGGACCGACGCCCAACCCTCTTCCCCTTCTCAGCAGCCCCCGGCTCCCGCTGCCGTCCACATTCCGTTCATCGAAGGCAAGCCCTTCGCCGAGGTCCTGAGGCGCGCGAAGGCGGAAGGCAAGGCCGTCATGCTCGACGTCGTCGCGGCGTGGTGCGGGCCGTGCAAGATCATGGACAAGACGACGTTTTCCGACCCGGCCGTCGTCGAATGGGCGAAGAGGACCGTCATCCCCGCGCGCGTCGATGCGGAGAAGGGCGAGGGGCGGCGGATCGCGGCGCGTTATGCGACCTATTCGTTTCCCACCGTGCTTTTCCTCGACGCGGACGGAAACGAGATCGACCGCCTCGTGGGCGGCTATCAGGCAGGCGATTTCCAGCACGGTGCCGACGCCGTGCTCAACGGACGGACGCCGCTCCTGAAAGGCGTCGCGAAGCTGAAGTCATCGTGGAACGCCGACGAGGCGCTCCTGGTCGCGAATGCACTCGCCCTGCGGGGCGACCTCCCGCGACTGCGGCCCCTCGCACTTCGCATCGTGAGCGAGGAAGGCGATCTGAGCCGGCCGGAAGTCTTCCAGCTCTTCCTGCAGCTCGTGGCCATCGAGACGCTGCAGAACGACCAGTCCTCCGAGACGGCCGATCTCATCGCGACCTTTCTTCCCCGGCTCGGGACGGACCCGCGGCGCGGCTTCTTCGCGGCGGCGCTCGTGACCGGCCTCGGGAAGCGGGGCGACGTCGCGTCGGCACGCGCCGTGACTCAGGAGACGCTTGCCGCCCTCGGCGAGTCCACGGCGTACTCGGCCGACGCCGTCGCGGCGCTCGGCGGCTCCGAGCGCCAGGCCGGCAACGGCCCGGAGGCGCTCGCCGCTTTTCGGCGTGCCGCCTCGCTCGCCGAGAAAAACGGCGCCGCCGAGGGGACGCGCGTCGAGCGGCAGCTCGACCTCGCCGAAGCGCTCGCCTCGAGCGGAAAGACGGGCGAAGCGAAGAAGGCCTATCTCAAGGCGATCGCGATCGGACCTCTCGACACGCAGCTCTCCGCACGAGCGGCCCGCGTTGCGCTCGCCGTGAAAGAGTCCGCCGAGGCCGTCAAGCACGCGCGCCGCGCCGTCGAGCTCTCGAACGGCGAGGACGCGGCCGCGCAGGCCGCGCTCGCGGCGGCGCTTCGGGCGACGGGCGACCGCACCGGCGCCGCGGCGGCGCTGAAAAGGGCCTCGGAGATCGATCCCCGAAACGCCGAGTACCGCACGGCGGCGCCCGAGCCGGCGAAGAAAAAGTCCGCCAAGGCTTCCTGACGGGTGCCTTCGCCAGGCATGCGATCGCCCGCGGGCATCCTGCTTTCCCCCGTGGGCCTCGCCCCCGCGACCGCATCCGTCGAGGCGTTCCACGCCGCGGTACGAGCGGCCGCCGGGCCCGACGGGTTCGTCGAGATTTTCACGCACGATGGCGACTCGCGCGAGCCGGCGCGCCTCTCGGCTCTCTTCGCGACGCCGGGCCGGCCGGCGGAGAGAGGCACGCTTCTCTTCCTCCACGGCAAGGGCGGCTGCGGCGCCGAGTGGACGGTGGACTCGGTGCGGGCCCTCGGCCTTGGCTTCAACGTCCTCGTGCCCGAGCTTCGGGGGCATCCCCCCTCCACCGGCGCGCGCATCACATACGGCGTTCTCGAGACAGGCGACCTGCTCCGCCTCCTCGATCTCGCCGAAACGCGCTTTGGCGTCGCAAGAGCCCGCCTCGGCGTCGACGGCTGTTCGATGGGGGCCGTTCTCGCGGTCCACCTCGCAGCCGCTTCCCCGCCGGCGGCGCTCTGGCTGCAGGCGCCGTTCGGCGACCTGGTGGCGATGGCGGCCCACTACCTGCATTGCGCCACCTCTCTGCCCACCTTCCTCTTCACGCTCCCCGTGCGCGTCCTCATGCGGAGGATCGCGCGGACCGAAGGCCTCGACCTCTCGGAGGTGGACCCGGTCCGCGCCGCGCGCCGCGTGACGTGCCCGGCCGTCGTCGTGCACGGCGAGAACGACAGCCTCATCCCCATCCGCTTTTCGACGGACCTCTACGAGGCGCTCGCGGGCGAGAAGTCGTTCTGGCGCGTGCCGCGCTGCGGCCACTGCCACCACGCCGACGAGCCCCAGGCCGTGGCGCGTGCCGAATACGAGAGGCGCTGGACGGAGTTCTTCCGAGCTTCTCTCGGCTGAAGGTCAGGCGTCGCCGCGCGGGAGCTGCGAGAACGCGGCCACGAACACCCCGATCGCTGCGCCAAGCCGCACGACGAGCGTGAGCGACGAGAGCCCGTGAAGGCGTCCCCATTCCTGCCTCAGGGGATCCGTCTTCGCGACGAGATCGATGGCGCCCATCCGGTCCCTCAGCGCCATCATTTCGGGGGTGATGACGTAGAGCGATGCGATCGCGGCGACCGCCGCGATCGCGAGAAGGCGCAGGCCGAGCCCGCGAGCGCGGGGCGACCACGGCCGCGCGCGATTCCAGACGACGACGCCGACGAGGAGGAGGGCGACGGCTCCCAGCGACACGGCGTCGAGCCCATCGAGGAGCGCGCGATTCACGGCGCCCGCAGCCTGCCGGCTCGGGGCGGTCAAAAGGACGGTGCGCGCCCCGAACGCGCCGAAAAACGCGAGCATCCCGCACCAGAGCGCGGCGACGAAAAGCCACGCCCCTGCGAGCACCATCAGGCCACGAACCGTCATCGCCGAGCTCCTCTCAGGCGTCTTTCAAACTTTTTTCAGCTCTCTTCCACCCATTCCGGCGTCACGCGCATTGGAAGCGCTCCCGCCGCGTGCCCGCGCGCGAGAAAAAGGCGCACGGCCTCCCGTCCGCGCTCTCCGTAGGAGCGCGTCCAGTCGTTCACGTACATGGAGACGAAGCGGTCGGCCTTCTCGCGTGGGAGGCCGCGCGCGAAGCGCATCGCGTCCGTGAGGGCGTCTTCGCGATGGTCGAGGGCATAGGCGATGGACCGGCCGAGAGCGCGCGACACGCGCGCGATGAGCTCCGGCCCGAGATCCTTCCGCACGGCGTTACCTCCGAGCGGCAGCGGCAGAGAGGTCTCGTCCTTCCACACGACGCCGAGGTCCGCCACGAGGTTGAAGCCCTCGTCCTTCCACGTGAGCTGGCCTTCGTGGATGACGACGCCAGCCTCCGCGTCTCCGCGCGTCACAGCCTCGCCGACGCGGTCGAACGGCGTGACCACGGGGATCGAGAGAGGGGCGTAAATCGTGAGCGCGAGAGCCGCCGACGTGAGTCGGCCGGGGATCGCGACGCGCCGCCCCGCGAGGTCCGCGAGCGTCCGCGGCGCGCCGGCCGCCTCGCGCGCGATCACGCACGGCCCATATCCGTCCCCGAACGAGGCGCCATGCGGCAGGAGCAGGTAGCGATCCGCGAGATACGCGTACGCGTGGAAGGACACGGCTGTGATCGCAAGCTCGCTCGAGAGAGCGCGCTCGTTCAGCGTCTCGATGTCGGCGAGCTCGTGGCGATACGAGACGCCTTCGGTGTCGACCGCATTCTCGCGAAGCCCGTAGAACATGAACGCGTCGTCGGAGTCGGGCGAGTGGGCGAGGACGAGTGTCTCGTTCATGCGATGTCTCCGAGGGTGAAAAAACTTCGCGCGTCAAGAAAAAAATTCTTGATTCGTGCTCGAAACTCTCTACAATTCACTCAAGAAGAAAAAAGGACGGCGAGGCGATCACGAGTCGCTTCACCGTCCTTACGGAAACCCCGGGCTCTTTTGAAATCGATCGGCGACGAAATGTTCTGGTTTTTTCGGCAGTCGACAGATCCGGAAAACGCGAGGTCCCCGTCCTTCGAGGGGCGGCCAACCTAGCACGCGGCTTTCGGGACTGTCAATCAAATCTGCCAGGAGGAGGTGACAGACCACATGCCGGCTAAGAAGAAGGCTGCCAAGAAGAGCACCAAGAAGGGGAAAAAGGGTAAGAAGTAAGTACCCTCTTTCAAACTGTTCCATCCAAGGTATTTCCGGGATTCGGGGGCTGAACCAGCCCCCTTATTTTTTGCCTGCGTTGGCCTCGATCCGCCACCCCGAGACGCGATTTCCACAGGCAAGTCCACTCTTTATCCACCTCTGTATATAAGCCTTTATATACTTCGTTCATGTCCCTTCCGCACGTCCTTCTCGGGCTCCTCGGGCGCGGTCCGGCGAGTGGATGGGACCTTGGGATGCGGCTTGCCTCTGATCCCGCTCTCGGCTGGAGCGCGGACCTCGCACAGGTCTACCCCGCGCTCCGCCGCCTCCTGCGTGGTGGCTTCGTCGCGCTGAGAAGGCGACGCTCCTCGAAAGGCCCTCCAAGGCGGGAGTACCGGCTCACGGCCGCCGGCCGTCGCGAGTTCCGCGAGTGGCTCGCCGAGCCGCTCGCCGTTCCGAAGCCTCACGCGGCGCCGCTCGTGAGGCTCGCTTTTCTCGAGAAGCGCCCGCCCGAGGCGCGCCTCGTTTCGCTTCAGCTCTATCGCGGCCTTCTCGCCGACGAGCTCGAGCGCGCGGCGTCCGGCGCGACCGCCGCGCGCCGGAGGCGCCTGCTGCTGCTCGAAGCGGAGCTCGCCTGGGCGGACGCCGAGGCCGCCGCGATCCTCGCCGGGCGTACGCTCTCGGTGGAGGCCCGATGACAGGGCGCGAGGCCCTTCTCACGCTCGAGCGCCTGCGGAGCGCCACCGGTGGCGCCGCGGCCGCCCAAAAGAGGGCGTGTCTCGCGGTCCTCGCGCGGCGCTACGTGCGCGGCGCGCGCGCCGTCGAGCGTCTCCACGAAGCGCTCTGCTTCCTGCGCGCTCATCCCGACGACGCTGGAGTTCTCGCAGACGTCACCGCGATGCTCGCGAGCTTTTCGCGGCGGTCCGATCTCCGCCGCCACGCCCACGCGCTCGAAAGCACCGGGATCGCGGGCACGGCCATCCGCTTTTCTTTCTACGCCGGCACCGCGCGCTGGCTCGCCGCGCGATGGGGGAACCGCCTCACGGTCGACTGGAAGGCCTTCGCGAACCGCGAAGCGCTCGAGCGCGTGTTTCCGCTCATCTCGCTTTTCTCCGAGACGCCGGGGCTCGACGAGCTGGACCTCGGCGTGCGCGGCTGGGTCAAGCGCCTGAAGGGCCGCGACGAGACGGACGCCGCCTTCCTCATCCGCCGGCTCGCGGCGCTCGGACGCGACTCCTTCGAGAACGAATGGGCGTACGAGGCGCTCGATCTGCCGCTCGTCCTCGCGCCCGGTCCGGGCGGGCCCTCGCGCACAGAGGCCGCGGCCGAGGTCCCGGCCGTGAGCTTCCGGACCGCGCCGCTCGACGGCGGACGGCCGGACGTTAGGCGCGAAGTCGCGTGCCCTCCCGCGCGTGTCGTTCCCGCAACTTCCGCCGAGGGTCGGCGCTTCCTCGACCTCGCGCGCGAGGCCATGATCACGCGCCAGCGGGATCTCGACGTCTTCCAGTGGGGCGATCCTCACGACGTCCGCCTCGCACACTTTCCGGACGGCCTCACGTTCGTCGTGATCGGCGCGGTGCCCGAGCGGCGCCTCCTCCTCGAGTCCGTCTACGGCTTTCTGACGCTGAAGAACGGCGTGCCGGTTGGCTACGTCCTCGTGAGCGCGCTCTTCGGATCTTCGGAGATCGCCTACAACGTCTTCGAGACGTTCCGCGGCGGCGAGTCGGGCCGCATCTACGGAAAGGCTCTGGCTTTGACCCGGCATCTCTTCGGCCCGGACGTGTTCACGATCTTCCCGTACCAGCTCGGCGGCTACGGCAACCCGGAAGCGCTCGCCTCCGGCGCGTGGTGGTTCTATCAGAAGCTCGGCTTTGCGCCGCGTGCGCCGCGCGTCGTCAAGCTCATGAAGGAGGAGCTGGCCCGGATGAAGGCGGATCCCAAGCACCGCTCCACCCTCGCCACCCTGAAGGTCCTCGCATCCGAGAACCTCTATTTCCATCTCGGGAAAAAGCGCGACGACGCGATCGGTCTCCTCGAGCTGCCGAACGTGGGTCTTCAGGTGACGGACATGCTGGCCCGGCGCTTCGGCTCGGACCGCGAGAGGGCAGAGGCCGTGCTGATCCTGGAAGCGCGCGATCTCCTCGGCCTCAAATCCCTTTCCGGCTGGAGCGAGGGTGAGCGTCTCGCGTTCCGGCGCTGGGCGCCGCTCGTCACGATCCTGCCGGGCATCGCGCGCTGGTCCGCGGCCGAGAAGCACGCTCTCACCGCAGTCCTTCGCGCAAAGGGCGGCCGCCGCGAGTCGGACTTCGTGCGCCTCTTCGACCGTCACCGCAAGCTGCGGCGGGCCGTGGCGACGCTCGCGAAGGGCTCTCCCACCTGACCCTCAGCCCGGCGAGAGGTTCGCATAACGAGCCACGAACTTCTTGCGGCCCGCGCGGTCGAAGTAGACGGTCAGCTTCTCGGCGTCGCCGGAGCCTTCGATCGTCAGGACGACGCCCGGGCCGTACTCCGGATGGCGCACCTTCGAGCCGCGCCGGAACCCGGATGCCGTGGGCGGCGGCGGCGTGCGCTTCATGACGGGCCTTATGGGCGACAGGTTGCGCGCCGGAAAACGCGAAGAGGAAGAGGGGGAAGCGGATGGCTCTTGGGACTCGTTCTCGTAGTCGGGAAACAGCGACCCGCCGCGGCCGAAGCCGCGTCCCGGGCCGAAGCCCCGCTCGCGCGCGCCGCCTCTCTCTCCACTTTCTAAGAAATCCCCCGTTCTTCCTCTTCCGAAACCAGAAGTCAGGTCTTCCCGCTCGAGCACCGACTCCGGGATCGCGGAAAGGAACGGCGACGGCTCGCGGCTCATCCACTCCCCCCGCACCATCCGCCTGAGGACATAAGAAAGCGTGAGCCGGTCCTTCGCGCGCGTCATGCCAACGTACGCGAGGCGGCGCTCTTCCTCGAACTGCTCGTCGTCGTCCCGCGAGGAGGCGTGCGGAAGCGAGCCCTCCTCGAATCCCGCGAGAAACACTTCGTCGAACTCGAGGCCCTTCGCCGCGTGGAGCGTGATGAGAAGAATTCCCTTCTTCTCGTCCGCCTCGTCGGCGTCGGCGCGCAACGTCACGGCGTCGAGAAAACCCGCGACGGAGGGATCGTCGCCTTCCCCGCCGAACGACGTCGCGCGCTCGTGCTCGCGGGCTGCGGCGAGCAGCTCGTCCAGGTTCTCGCGCCGCGCCTCGTCCTGCGGATCGAGAGAGCTCTCGTAGAGCTTCAGGAGGCCCGTCTCCTCGAGCGCGAACGCCACGGCGGCGCCCGCGCCGCACCCCTCGGCCGCCCCGAAATCGCGCAGTTTCGCGACGAGGTCCCGGAACTCGGCGAGCGCCTTTTTCGCGCGCTCCGTGAGGCCTTCTCTCGGCGCGTCGAGAACCGCCAGAAGCGAGACGCCGCGCTCGGACGCCGCGGCCTCGACGGCCTCCAGTGTGGCCGCGCCCACGCCGCGCGCCGGCACGTTCACGACCCTCCGGAAAGACACGTCGTCGGACGGGTTGTTAGCCAGGCGCAGGTACGCAAGCGCGTCCTTGATCTCGGCCCTTTCGTAGAACTTCGTCCCGCCGACGAGGATGTACGGCATGTTCGAGCGCAGCAGCTCGTCCTCGAACGGCCGGGATTGCGCGTTCGTGCGGAAAAGGACCGCGACTTCGGCCCCGGGCCGGGCGCGGCGCGCGGCCGCGATGCGCGAGACGATTTCGCGTGCCTCGTCGCGCTCCTCGTCGAAGACGGCGAGGCGCACGCTCTCGCCGCCCGTCTTCGTCGCCAGGAGCGTCTTGCCGAGTCGGCGGCGGTTCTCCGCGACGACGGCTCCCGCGGCCTTCAGGATCGGCGCCGTGGAACGGTAGTTGCGCTCGAGGCGGACCGTCTTCGCCGTGGGGAACTCGCGCGCGAACTCCAGGATGTTCGACACGTCGGCGCCGCGCCAGCGGTAGATCGACTGGTCCTCGTCGCCCACGACGAAGAGGTTTCCGGCCTCGCCCGCGATGAGCCTCACGAGCTTCGCCTGGACGCGGTTCGTGTCCTGGTATTCGTCCACGAGGAGATGCCGGATGCTCCGCCTGAGAAGGTCGCGCACGTCGTCGCGCGTCGCGACGAGGCGCGTCGAGAGGACGAGAAGGTCGTCGAAGTCCAGCGCCTTCGCCGCGCGCAGCGACTTTTCGTACGCGCGCGCGATGTCCGCGAGGCGGGAACCGAGGAAGTCGCCGAAGCGGCGCGGGAAGTCGTCCGGCTGGATGCCCTCGTTCTTGGCCTGCGAGATGCGCGACTGGATCTGCCGCGGCGTGGCGGACTTCTCGGGCAGGGCGACTTCCTTCATCGCGCGCCTCAGAACGGCGAGCTGGTCGTCCGAGTCGAAGACCACGAAGCCCTTCGGCACGCCCGCCTCGTCCGGAAAGCGCCTCAGAAGGCGTACGCCCCACGCATGAAACGTCCCGACGTAAGAGCGCGGCCGCTCGGTGCCGAGGAGCGCGCCGACGCGGTCTTTCATCTCGCCCGCGGCCTTGTTCGTGAACGTGACGGCGACGACGGCTTCCTGCGGCACGCCGTGCGCAACGACCCAGGCGAGCCGGCGCGTGAGGACGCGCGTCTTTCCCGACCCGGCTCCCGCGAGGACGAGGAGCGGCCCCTCCCCGTGCGACACGGCGGCGGCCTGTTCGGGGTTGAGGCCTTCGAGGAGATCTTCCGGGCGGGCGACCAAGGCGGGCGATGGTAGCGCAGAGGCTGAGCGTCACTCCACCGTGACGGACTTCGCGAGGTTGCGGGGCTGGTCGATGTCGCAGCCGCGGCGGCGGGCGACGTGGTACGCGAGGAGCTGGAGGGGCACGACGGACACGATCGGCTGGAGCGCCGGATGGATCTTCGGCATCGTGAGCACGGCGTCGGCGAACGTGGAGACGTCCGCATCTCCGGGGTTCACGAGCGCGATGACGACGCCGTCCCGCGCCTTCGCCTCCCTGAGGTTCGAGGCGATCTTCTCGTAGAGCGCGTCGTCCGGCGCCAGGCCGATGACGGGGAGAGCGCCGTCGATGAGGGCGATCGGGCCGTGCTTCATCTCGCCGCCGGGATAGCCCTCCGCGTGGAGATACGAGATCTCCTTGAGCTTGAGCGCCCCTTCGAGGGCGATCGGGTAATGCGCGCCGCGCCCGAGGAAGAGAACGTCCCGCGCGTGCTCGAGACGGCGGGCGACCTTCTCGATCTCGGGCTCGAGAGCGAGCGCCTCGCGGAGCGCGGCGGGAAGGCGTCTCAGACCCGAGAGAAACGCCGCGTCGACCGGAGCTTCTTCGGACGCGCGCGCGCCCTTCACGTAGTGAGCGAAGAGCGCGAGCGCGACGAGCTGCGTCGTGAACGCCTTCGTGGACGCGACGCCGATCTCCGGGCCCGCGTGCGTCGCGATCACGCCGTCCACCATCCGCGCGATCGCCGAGCCCGGCACGTTCACGAGGCCGGTCGTGCGCGCCCCGAGGCGCCGGGCCTCCTTCAGAGCCGCCACGGTGTCGGCCGTCTCGCCGGACTGCGAGATGCCGAGGACGAGAGTCTTCCCGTCCACGAGCGGCGACCGGTAGCGAAACTCGGAGGCGTAGTCGACCTCGGCGGGAATCCGGGCGATCTCCTCCAGGAGGAACTTCCCGACGAGGCCCGCGTGCCAGCTCGTCCCGCAGGCCACGATCTGCACGCGGTCGATCCCCTGGAGGAGCGCGCGCGGAACTCCCATCTCATCTTCGTTGAAGAGGCCGGTCTCGAGGGAGAGCTTGTTGCCGATCGTCTCGACGACGACGGTGGGCTGCTCGGCGATCTCCTTCGCCATGTAGTGCGGGTAGCCGCCCTTCTCGGCGGAGACGGCGTCCCACGAGACGCGATGGGCGGGCCGCTCGCGCGGCGTCCCGTCGAACCCCGTCACGGTGACGCCGGACGCCGTCACGCGCGCGAGGTCCCCGTCTTCGAGGAAGATCAGGTTGCGGGTGTGTTGCAGCAGCGCGGTCGCGTCCGACGCAATGAAATTCTCGCCCGTTCCGAGTCCGAGGACGATGGGCGGCCCCCACTTGAGCGCATAGAGGACGCCCGGCTCGTCCGCCGAGAAGAGGACGAGCGCGAACATCCCCTCGAAGGAAGCCGCGGTCTTTCGGACGATCTCGGCGAAGGGCGTGCCCGGTTCGGCCTTCTGCGCCGCGCCGAGAGCCTGGGCGACGACTTCCGTGTCGGTCTCCGAGAGGAAGCGAACGCCTTCCTTCTGGAGCCGCTGCTTCATCGGAAGGAAGTTCTCGATGATGCCGTTGTGAATGACGACGACGCGGCCGGAGGCGTCGCGATGCGGGTGGGCGTTCTCCTCGGAGGGGCGGCCGTGCGTGGCCCAGCGCGTGTGCCCGACGCCGAACCGGCCGGGAGGCGGGTCCTGCGCGATCTTCTCCGTGAGGTTGCCAAGCTTGCCCTCGCTGCGCGCCACGCGCACGACACCGTCGTCCCCGACGACCGCGATGCCCGCCGAGTCGTAGCCGCGGTACTCAAGGCGCTTCAGGCCGTCGAGGAGAACAGGCGTCGCCTCGCGGCTCCCGACGTACCCGACGATGCCGCACATCTTCTAGTCCGGCCCTCTCATCGTTGTTTCTTCCGCTCGCGGTACTTCGCACCGCCCTCGGGCAGGTTTTTCTGCGGCTCGCGGGCGAGGGCGAGCGCGTCCCGAGGAACGTCCTCGGTCACGGTCGTGCCCGCCGCGATGATGGCGCCGTCGCCGATCGTGATCGGGGCGACGAGCTGCGAGTCCGAGCCGACGAAGACGTCCTTGCCGATCGTCGTCCGGTGCTTCGCGAAGCCGTCGTAGTTGCACGTGATGACGCCCGCGCCCACGTTCGTGCGTTCGCCGATCTCCGTGTCGCCGAGGTATGTCAGGTGGTTCGCCTTGACGCCCTTCTTCAGCACGGCCTTCTTCGTCTCGACGAAGTTCCCGACGTGAACGCCCTCGGCGAGGTCCGTTCCCTCACGCAGGCGCGCGAACGGGCCCACGACCGCGCCGTCGCCGACGACCGCCGACTCGATCACGCAGTAGGGCCTCACCGTCACGTTCTTCCCGAAGACCGAGTCCTTCACGACCGTCCCCTGTCCGATCACGGTGCCCGTGCCGATGCGCGTCTTCCCGAGGAGCGTCACGAACGGCTCGAGCACCGTGTCCGCTTCGAGAACGACCGTTTCGTCGAGCGTGACGGTCTCGGGCCTCAGGATCGTCGTCCCGGCGCGCATCGCCTCGGACGCCTTGCGGTCCCGGAGAATCCGCTCGACGACGGCGAGGTCCGCCCGCGAGTTCACTCCGAGGGCGGACGCGGCGTCTCCTTCGACGAAAACCACACGGCGGCCGGCCTTGCGCGCGAGGGACAGCACGTCGGTCAGGTAGAGCTCGTTCTGGGAGTTCTTAGAGGTGAGGAGAGAAAGGGTCTTTTCGAGAAAGGCTCGGTCGAACGCATACGTCCCCGTATTGATCTCGCCGATCGCCCTTTCCTTCTCAGAAGCATCTTTCTCTTCTTTGATCCGCACGAAGGCGCGTTTCTTGTCCCGAACGATGCGGCCATAACCGGTCGGGTCCTGGAGCCGCGCGGTCAGGACGGCGACGGCGGCCTTCTTGTCCTTCGCGAGCGCGGCGAGGAGACCCTTCACCGTCTCCGCCGCGAGGAGCGGAACGTCGCCGGACAGGACGACGACGCTCTTCGCTTTGCCAAATGCCAGCGCCGCGACGCGGACGGCGTCGCCTGTTCCCCGTGGCGGATTCTGCCGCGCGACGCGGACACCCGGGTACGCGGCCTTTACGTGTGAAGCCACCGCGTCGCCGTCGTTCGAGACGACGACCACGACCTGAGCGGCGCTTCCCGCGACCGCGAGCGCGGTGTCGAGGGCGCGGTCGAGAAGCGGGCGGCCGGCGGCCTCGTGCAGGACTTTCGGCCGTTCGGACCTCATCCTCACGCCGCGGCCCGCGGCGAGGAGGACGACGACGGTCATGCGCCTCCCGCGACGAGCTCCGTGAATCCCTGCGTCCCCCGAAGGATGGCGAGGTCGGCTTCGAGTCGCGCCTGGATTCGGTTTTGATCGTCTGCCGCGATGGCCTTTCTCAGGCTCAGGAGAGCCTGCTCCACGTCACCCTGAAGCGCCAGGCAGCAGGCCGTGAGGTAGTGCACGCGGCCATCGCCGTCACGGCGGCCCGGGTTCCTGCGGAGCAGCTCGAGCGCCTTCTCGACGTTGCCGCGGTTCTTCTCGAACACGGCGGCGTGGTACAGCTCCTCCGGTTCGGCCGCCGTGGGGCCCTTCGTCCTCTTTCCGGTGCGGCAGGCGCCGAGATACATGCGTGCGCGGTCGAGGAATTCCTTCTCGTCGGGGTGCTTTTCGATGAGGTCCTCGAAGCGCCGCGCGGCCTCGTCGAAATGCCTCTTGTGGAAGAGCTCGATGGCCCTCTCGTACTCCTTGCGCGCCGCCGAGGTCTCCTTCACGGCCTCCTTGAGCGAAGCCGGCGCCTTTCGTGGCCGGTCGGGCTCGGCCCCGGCGAGCTTCATCTGCCGGATCTTCTTTTCCAGGTCCTCGAGCGGCAGCCCGAGCTCCTTGGAAAGCGTCTGCAGGTCCATCCGGCCGAAGTTCGCTTTCAGCCAGCGGGCGTCGTCGTCGGTCCACTTCCTGAGGATCATTTGGAGGGGCCTCCCGGGCCCGGAGGTGTTCGGAGCAAACGGCGAATTCTCTTCACGTCTCTCCCCCGCGTCAAGGAGGCGTCCAAAAGGGGGCCGGGGCGTTGTGCCCAGGCGTCCCGCGCCCCCGGACGCCTCCTTTGAAACGCGGTAGCCTGAGGCCTTGTACGAAGCTCCGATCTTCTGCACGCAGTGCGCCGCACGGCTCGAGGAGCAGCCCGTGGGCACCTCCGCCAAGAAGGTCCCGGTTTGCGTCAACTGCGGCGCCGTGCACTGGATCGACCCGAAGATCGCGGCCGGCGTCCTCATCGTGCGCGGGGACCGGGTCCTCCTCGTCAGGCGCGCGATCGAGCCCGGCCTCGGCCGCTGGACGTTCCCCGGGGGGCACGTGGACCGCGGCGAGACTCTCGAGGAGGCCGCGTTGCGCGAGACGCTCGAGGAGTGCGGCGCGACCGCCGATCTCGGGGATCTCCTGGGCGCGTTCTCGTATCCCGGAAGGCCCGTCGTCGTCGTGGTTTACCGGGGCACGCTCGCCGTCGGCAGCCGCGAGCCGCACGCGGGCGACGAGACGCTGGAGGTGGGCTGGTTCACGGCGGAAGAGGCCGCGGGGCTGGAGCTCGCCTTCCGTTCGGTGGCCGACGCGCTTTCGCGGCTCTTCGGGCGGACCTATGGAGTGTGAGCGATGAGTCGTGCCGCAGTTGGTCTACGCGCCCATTCCGGTTGGGCGGCGGCAGTCACGGTGGGCGGAGAGGCGACGGCGCCCGTCCTTCTCGATCGCCGGCGCCTCGCACTCGCGGACGACGCCACGCCCCGCCCGGTCCAGCCTTATCACGCGTCGGAGGGCCTGCCGCTCGCGCAGGCGGAGCGTATCGTGGGGCGCGCGATCGAGGAGGCGCGGCGGTTCGGGGAGCGCGACCTGCGAGCGCTCGCCGGCGATCTGCTCTCTCTCGGCCGCGAGGTCGACTGCTGTGCCGTTCTCTCGGGCTCCGGGCGAACCCTTCCCGCGCTCGAGAGCGTGCTCGCCTCGCACCCGCTCATCCACGCGGCCGAAGGAGAGATGTTTCGTGAGGCCCTGAGACACGCGGGCAAGCGAGCCGGCCTCTCCGTCCTCGAGGTGAAGGAGAAGGAGCTGTTCCTCGTAGCCGTCGAGGTCCTCGGGATTCCCGAGACGAAGCTGAAACACCGGCTTGGGGCGCTTGGCCGCGCCGGGGGCCCGCCCTGGGCCCAGGACCAGAAGCTCGCCGCCCTGGC
>OCTA010002708.1_pt1 | contig 15957 bp, 13 predicted proteins | sample 1538991 | NCBI WGS metagenome assembly OCTA01 (sample SAMEA3539302, study PRJEB22396) | soil metagenome | biome: tundra; feature: field; material: soil | place: USA | collected 2010-05 | depth 0.15 m | reverse complement strand
TATTGAGATTGATGTTCTCAAGCACTGTAAACAAGTTACAACGGAGTTCCGAGGGATCTTTTAACGATCGGGATTTCGCCCCAGACTCAGCACGTTTGCCGTCTTGCCATACTCCACACAGCAAAGCCCTGCAGAGCCGCGACGGCACGGAGCGTTTTCCGCCGCCCCCTTACGAGTTCACTTCCACTTGATATTGCACCCAAGGCTCGGCTTCTGCTCTTTGCTCACCGGCCGCCCGCTCAAAAGCGCTTCGATTGCCGCCCTTAGATCTCCCCCAGTCACAGGTACGGCGTTGCGCGGACGGCTATCATCCACCTGCCCCCGGTAAACTAAGCGCCGATGCTTGTCGAAGAGGAAGAAATCCGGCGTGCAAGCGGCGGTGAAAGCGCGGGCCGCGGTTTGCGTTTCGTCATAGCACAGCGGGAATACGAACCCAAGCTCTTGCGCCATGGCGCGGAGACTCTCCGGCGCGTCATCCGGGTAGGCAACCGCGTCGTTCGACGAGATGGCTACAATCTTGAGCGGTCGGCCCGCATAGTCCTCGCCCAGCCTGGCAAGTTCGGGCTGAACATGCTTCACATAGGGGCAATGGCGACAGATAAACATCACCAGCAGCCCCTCAACGCCGGCAAAATCGTTGAGGCTGATCGTTCTCCCCGACGTCACGTCGGGCAAGCTAAAATCCGGAGCGGCAGTTCCCAGCGCAAGCATGGTCGATTCTGTTCGAGACATATAAACCCAACCTATCAGGAATCCAAGCGACCGATAGCCAGGGCGTGGACTCTTCGGCCCCCGCGCGTTAGAGTAACTGTCTATGAGGCTGATTCTTCCGTATCTCATCCTCCTATCCGTGCCACTCTCGGGACAGCTGGTGGTGCGTGTCAACGACGGTGCTCCCGTGACCGTCGCTCCGGCGGAGTTCGCCAAACTCCCTCGGCACAACGCCGTTTTGAACGAACACGGCAAGCAGATCGGCTATAGCGGCCCGCTGCTCCATGACCTGATCGTCCTGGCGGGCGTTGATTTCGGCTCTGGAATGCGCGGAAAACAGATTTCCAGCTATGTGACGGCGATCGGCAGCGACGGCTACCAGGCGGTTTTCGCCATGGCCGAACTCGATCCGACCATTGTGGATTCGGGAATCATCGTGGCCGACAAGCGCGACGACCAGCCGTTGGCGGCGTATGAGAGCCCCATGCGCATCGTTGCCCCACTCGATAAGCGCGCCGCGCGGTCCGTCAGACTCTTGAAGGAGATCGACGTCGTCCAGCTTGTGAAACAGCCAGACCGCACCATCCGGCCCGCCATCACTCCCAACGAGGCAAGCGATGAGGTTCTCGCAAAACGCAAGCTGCGCGAGTTGGCCGTATCTGCCTCCGAACAACCTCGCCTTTGGTGATTCCGGTGCAGACAGAAGTCAGGGTGAGCCATGCGCTTCGAACATATCCTGTTCCCGGTTGATTTCTCCGAGAACAGCCGGGTCCTTGCCAAAGAGACGGAGTGGTTGGCCGCTCGTTTCCAATCGCACGTCACGCTGCTGCACGTTGTCGATAGGCCCGCTCTTCCCCACGGCGAGGACGCGGTGTCCGATAGTCGAACCGATCTCCTTGAGCGATCCGCCTTGGCTAACCTGAATTCTCTTGAAATCTCCGTGCCACAGGCAAACATGCAGACGATCCTGGCTCACGGCGATCCGTCCCAGCAGATTCTTGCCCGCGCCGAACGCGATGCCTGCGACTTGATCATCATGGCGGGAAACGGTCCCGGTCACCTGGGAACGCTCCTTCTGGGCTCGGTTACTGCAACCGTGATGCAGTATTCGGACTGCCCGGTCTGGACGCACTCCGCTGCCCATCTCCGCAATCCCGGACCCGCCAGAGGTGTGTCCCGTATCGTGGTCGGAATTCAATTGGACGAGGAGACCGTCCCGCTGCTGCGTTTCACCGCCAATGTCGCCCGCGAACTGGGCGCCACGGTGCAAGTCATCCACAGCATGCCGGAAGTTGCCCACATCCCCAGAAGATACCTCGATTCTGAAATGAACCGGAACTACATCGCGCCCACTCGATTTGAAATCGAAAGGCTGCAGCGCCTTGCCGGCACAGAGTTTCCTTTCAGCATCAGCGGCGAGCCGATCTCAAAGGCGATCAGCACCTCGGTTCAAGCCTGCAATGGAGATCTTGTCATCGTCGGACGCGGCAAATCACAGCAGCTTCTCGGGAGGTTTCGGACTCACGTCTATCAGATTATGGCCGATGTCTGGTGTCCTGTACTGAGCTTTTCCCCGGAGCGCAATGCTCAGGGCGTCCAAGCCAAGGCTTCAGCTGTGGACCAGACGGACGTTCAATTGGGCCTTCCGGAACCGAGATGAGTGTAATGCCGCAGTTGCTGCGTCTTTGCCCATACGCTTACGCTGTCAGCGTCGCTGGCCCTACTTCGCCACAATGCCGGCGCATGCGCCTGCGCAGTTCTAGTCTAGCCCTCAGCAGCCTGCTCTTCGCGGCCGCTAACGAAATTCCTAGCCTCTCCGCCACCTCCGGCATCGGCCTTTGTTCCACGTCCCGCAGCAGGAATACGTTGCGAAGGAGCGGAGGCGTGCGCCGAATCTCCTCCCTCAACACCTGTGCCACTTGCTCGCGCCCGATTTCCTGCTCCGCCGAGATCCGCGTGTCCCGCAATTCTAGCGTGAGGGTCTCATCCCCGGAACTGATGGCGTCTTCTAAATAGAGGAACTTGGCCCCCCGCAGCTGACGCAATCGCATCAAGCACTGGTTCACCACTATCCGTGTCAGCCATGTGGAAAACTTGGCCTCACGCTGAAACTGCTTAATGTGCTCATATGCCTTCCAAAAGGCGTTTTGAACTTCATCCTCCGCATCCTGCTGGTCGCGCAAAATAGAAACCGCGATCTTCATGGCTGTACTCTGATGCCGTGCCATGAGTTCGGCAAACGCGCTTTGGTCGCCGCTTTGACACATCTCAACCAAGTCGGTATCCGTCAACTCACTGAAAGCGCTACGGTTTTGCATCTGTCGTGCTAATGAGGAATCCATCACTTAACCCTCTATGAACGACTTTAAGCCGGAAATCTCTGAAACAGTGGCTCGCAATGAAACTCCATTTAGTGTGACAGAACAACCGCTCTCAGAACTCAGCCTAATTGAAACGAGTTTGAAGAGGACTGAAAGTAGCGACGAGACAATCCGGCGAGTGCTCTCCAGCTACGACATCGGGCAGAAGCTTCGGCAACTCCGTCTCCGGAAAAAAATCGCGCTCACCGACCTTGGGAAGCACACTGGACTGTCAGCCTCCATGCTTTCCCAGCTTGAAAACGGCAAGCTTGTTCCCACTCTTCCCACTTTGTCTCGAATTGCGATGGTCTTCGACGTCGGACTGGAGCACTTCTTCGGTGAGAAGCGGGTCAAGAGGACGTTCGCGATAGTCCGCGCCGAAGACCGGCTCCGCTTTCCCGACCAGCCCGACAGTCCGGTGCCCGGCTATTACTTCGAAGTTTTGGCTTTCGGCGCCCCGCAAAAGTCGGTCTCGGCCTACCTCGCTGAGTTCCCCAAAATCGATCTCAACGACTCTTCCAGCCACTTCCACGAAGGCTCGGAATTCATTCACGTTCTGGAAGGCGTCCTCGCGATAAACTACCAGACTGAAGAGCATCTTTTGCGTGCGGGTGACAGTGTCTATTTCGATGCCTCCGAACCTCACTTCTACTGCGGTCAATCCGAGTCGCCCGCGCGCGCCATCGTGGTCACCGTTCCGCCCCGCTTGTAAGCAGCCGCTCACACGTCTCGCTTGCAAAGCCACCACCACTAGGGAGCGTTCTTACCGACCCCTTTCCCACCATCCAACTAAACTCCAGGCTGGCTTCGTTTTCGCACTTTTACTGATTGGCTTCGTTCCGCAGGCCGCTGCTCTCCCCGTCTTCAAGGGCGACCACTGGGACGAACTCAACATCGGTCCGTTCTACATTTATTCGAAAGGCGATTCAGGCGAGTCCCGTAACTTATTGACGCAACTGGAGCAACTCCGCTGGGTGCTGGGCGGCCTTCTCGACTCGAAAGATCTTCCAAGCCGCTGGCCGATCCGACTCATTCTGAACAAAGAGGGCCAAACCAGCCCTTCCCCACAGTTCGTTTTGCAGGACGGCTCGTATCTCCTGATAGTGCGCCCGGGGAGCCCGCTGCCGCTGCATCAGGTGGCTGGCTTGCTCCTGGACGCGAATACTCCGCGCCTTCCGGACGAGGCGGAATCCGGCCTGCACGCGTTGTGCGGCACTCTCGAAGCCCACGGCAGCCGCGTCACCTGGGGTGGACCGGTCCCCCGCCCCGACCTCGCCTGGGCGAGAATGCAGCTCTTTGCGACCCGCTTCGAATATGAAGCCAGATTCCACGTCTTCGTGACATCCCTCAAGAACGGCAGCGGCATCGCTGTCGCTGAGCGCAATTCGTTTGGCAAAAGCCCGGAATCGCTCGAAAAGGAAGCCGCCGCCAGTCTTTCGAGCGGAAACTGGCAGGCCATCAGCGTCTCCGGCCGTCCGCTCGATCCCAAGCGCGATTTCGGCGAACACTCCAGTCCTGACGCCCTGGTCAATACCTACCTTGCCGATGTGGCACTCTCGACCGATCCGAAAGAGGCTGAAGCGGCCTACAAAGCAGCCGTTGAAGCGGGCGGCGACGCCATGGCGCGCGGCTATGAGGGCTTGGCCGCGATCGCCTCGCGGCAGCACGAAAACCCTGCCAGGTACCTGGAAGACGCCCTGCGCGCTGGCAGTAAATCCGCCCCGGTGTACATAGCGGCGGCGACTGGGAAGCCGCCTGCCGACGCGCTCCAACTCCTGAAGCGGGCCGCTGAGTTGAATCCGCTTTGGGGTGAGCCGGTGTATCAGCGTTCCCGCTTGATCGACGACCCAGCCGAAAAGGAATCGCTGCTCCGCAAGGCCGCTGAGTTGGAGCCCCGGCGGACGAATTTTTGGATTGAACTGGCCCAGCTTCAGACCACGGACGGTCACGCTCTCGCCGCGCAAGGAAGCTGGCTGCGAGCGGAAGATTCCGCCCCGACCGAAGCCGAGCGCACCCGGATTCACGATCTTCGCCTAGGCAGCGAGCAGGAGCGCCTGGACGCAGCCGAGACGGAACGTGTCCGCGAACGGGATTCTGCGCACTTGGACGACCAGCGCGCGCAAGAGGCCGAGATGGCGCGAATCCACGCCGCTGAGGAGAAGGCAAACCAGAGTTTGGATCATGCCGCAGGCGGCGAAAAGCCCGCCGAGATCGTGCCGTGGGATGCCATCGTTCCGAAAAAGACCCTTTTAGCAACCTTAACTCGTGTCGAGTGCTTCAAGAGTACGGCACGGCTCTGGGTCACCGACAAATCTGGCGCCACGCTTCAGTTGCGGCTTGACGATCCGGCGTCCGCTGGGCTTACGTGCGGCGTGCAGACACCCTCGCCGCGCGTTTCCGTGACCTATGCCGCGGAACCGGACGACCGCTTTCATACTTCCGGGCGCGTCGTCGCCCTCCAAATCGTCCCCAGTGGCCGTCACCGTTAAGGTTCAGTGAAGCCATTTATCCGCAGCGCCATCGCGTCCGACCTCCCGACCCTTGACGACATCGAACGGGCCTCGTTTGGCTCGCCTAATTGGGACGCGGACAGTTTTCTGAAGTACACTTGCTTCGTCGCCGAACTAGAATGCCGGGTTGCCGGCTTCCTGGTTTCGCGCCAAGTCTTTCCAGGCTACCAGGGCTCTAAGCCCGAACGTGAGATTCTGAACGTCGCCGTCGCCCCTCTTTACCGGCGGCTCGGGATTGCGACGGCTCTCCTCAATCACGCGCTAAGCTCAGGGGCTACCCACTACTTGGAGGTACGTGAATCCAATGTGGCCGCTCGCAGGCTTTACGAACGGCTAGGCTTTGCGGAGATTGCCCGCCGCCCAAACTATTACTCGTCCCCGGTCGAAACGGCTATTGTTATGGAGATGAAATAATGCTAACTTTTGGATACGGTCGGCCAGTGGTGACCGGCCCGAGTGATCCAAATTGCACTCATACACACCGGGCCCGATTCGCAGCGTAGACTTGGAACCTGACTCGGCGTGGTCACTCAATAAAGGAGACAGCCCTTCATGGAGACTCGTACGCCAGACGATGAATTGAAAGCGCATCTGCTTCAAACCAATGAACAGTTCCGATCATTGGCAGAGCAGCATGCGCTGCTTAAGAAGAAGATAGAAGAGATCGAAGCGAAACCTCATGTCACTGGGGTAGACGAGATAGAGGAACAGCGTTTAAAGAAGCAGAAACTTCATCTTAAGGACGAGATGAATCAAATATTGGCGCAGTACAGGCACACCAGCGTCAACTAGGCTTTCGGTCCGGTCAGGAACCCTTTTCGGGTCCCTGGCCACCAGTTATTCCTAGTTATCGCTGGCTATCGTCTCTAATTATTGTTGGTGCTGGGGCTCGAGCTTGGGGTATCGGAACCTGTCGTATCGGACGGACGCCGCTTTAACTTCGGACGGTCTTCGTCATCGCCCTTAGACTTCTTGGACGGATCGGTCTCATCCTCGATAGGCGTATTTGAATTCGGGTTCTTGCGCAGCGTCGGCTTGTTCGGATCGTCGCTAGTCTTGTCTGGACGGCGCTGGTTCTCAAGCATCGCCAGGCGCGATTTCACATCGTCGAATTCCGAAGTAGTCACCACATACTCGGGTCTTGCCTTCAACACGTCCGCGATTTCTTTCTGCGCCTTCACAATCCGATCGTCCGTCGGCGGATGCGTTGCGAACATCTTCGACATGGTGCCGGGCTTGCGCTTTTCGAGCGTCTGAATCTTCTCGAAGAAATCAACGAACGACGTTGGGTCATAACCCGCCTTATACATGTACTGCACACCCAGGTAGTCCGCTTCTGCTTCGAAACTGCGGGAGAACTTCAGGAAGGTCATCGGAATCAGCAGTCCCGACGCCTGGTAGAGGCCATAGGCAACCGGCCCTCCCATGATGTAAAGCGGAATCATGCTGAGTTGGGCCAATTCGCCGCGCGTTGCCTGCCGTGTCCCATGGCGCGCCGCCACATGCGCGATCTCGTGGGCCATGACACCCGCAAGTTCGGACTCCGAGTCGGCCTTCAGGATCAGCCCCGAATCGACGAAGAAAAATCCGCCGGGCAGCGCAAACGCGTTCACCGTCGGGTCTTCGATTACCTTAATGGTGAAAGGAACCTTGGCGTCGGAGTTGCGGACCAGGTTCTGCCCAACGCGGTTCACGTATTCGGCGATCACAGGGTCGTTGATGATCTTCGACTGGCGCTCCACCTGTTGGGCCAGTCCCTTGCCCAAAGCCATTTCTTTCTCGAGCGAATAGAAGTTGACCTTGCCGCTCACGTTGCGGTCGCCAATGGCGTCGGGGTCCTTCTCTTTGTTGTCTCTGGGGAAAGCGGCAAAAGGAGCCGCCATGAGAAATGCCAGGGTGAGGCTGACGGAAGATCGCAGATGGACTAAGCGCCGCATATAACTCCTTTACGACATTGCAGCATCAGGCTGGACGTAAGCGCGAACCCGAATCGTTGACTCTAGTATAGGGCGAAAACAGGAACGCGGAACGCACGACGGCCCGGAAGATTCACATTCTTTAACGTATGCTCGGAAGCATGGGTTACGCAAAAGGAGCGGAAATCGCTCTGCACACTCACTTTCGCGATGAATTCCCCGTCAGCCGCGAGTTGATTTACCTGAACCACGCGGCTGTTTCGCCGCTGTGCCGGCGCGCTTCCGAGGCGATGAAAGGGCTTATCGACGATGTGACCCGGTTTGGCTCGTGGAACTACGATCAATGGCTGGAGGCGTATGCCGGTCTGCGCCGGGCGGCGGCCAAACTCATCAACTCCTCGCCGGATGAGATTGCGATTGTAAAAAACACCTCGGAAGGCATCGCAACCGTGGCGCTTGGGATCGATTGGAAGCCTGGCGACAAGGTCATCGCGTTCAAGGAAGAGTTTCCGGCCAACGATTTCCCCTGGCGCAGGCTTGAGGCGCGAGGTGTTCGCCTGGTGTGGCTTTCGATCTACGACCCGCTCGAACGGATCGCCGAAGAAGTGGCGGGGGCGCGGCTCCTCGCCATCAGCTATGTCAATTACCTGAGCGGCTACCGCGTGGACTTACGTGCGATAGGCGAGTTGTGCCGCGCGCACGAATGTTTCTTCTTCGTGGACGCCATCCAGGGACTCGGCGCGTTTCCGCTCGATGTCGAGGAGTGCCGCATCGACGCGCTGGCCGCCGATGGACACAAGTGGCTGTTGGGTCCGGAAGGCAACGGGATTCTTTATGTGCGCCGCAACTGGCTCGATGCCATAGAGCCTACGGAGTTCGGTTGGACCAACACCGCGCGCTACGGAGATTACAGTTCGCGCGACATGACGCTCCGCCCGGATGCCGGACGCTACGAGTGCGGCACGCTCAATACCGTCGGATGCTTCGGCTTGTGCGCGGCGATTGAATTCCTGCTGGAGGTTGGAGTGGAAAACGTCGCCGATTCGCTGCACACGCTGGCCGCCCAACTCGAATCCGGCGTGACCGCGAAGGGCTACCAAGTCATGGCGCCCAGAACGGTGGACCGGGGTTCCGGCATCGTCGCGTTCCGCCACCCGGCCTTGGATTCCCGCATGATTGTCAGCACACTGAAGCGCAACCGAATCCTGGCGGCGCCGCGCTTAGGCTGGGTCCGCGCCGCGCCGCACTTCTACGTCAGTCCGGAAGAGATTGACCGGGTACTGGATACGCTCCCGGCGGTCTAATTCGCCGCTCGCGCCGGCTCCTTGACCCGCAAAATCCGGTCGCCGGCGACGTCCCGGAGCGTTTGCACCGTTCCCGATGGCCATGTCACTTCGACCGCGTCAGCCCGCTTGTCGGCGGCAAGCCCGAAATGAACTGGACCGTCACTCGAAGAGGCGTACCCGACACTGGTGGTCATGTGGTTGAACTGCGCTCCGACGCTCTTGCTGACAACCTTAATGCGTGCGCCGATGCCGTCGCGATTGCTTCGAGTTCCCTCCAGGGCGATGTCAAGCCAGTGTCCCGCCTCCTGACTGCGGTTCATCCAAATCTCGGCCGGAGCGGCGAGGGCTGTCGCGACAACGTCGATTCTGCCGTCGCCATCCAGATCCCCAAAGGCGCAGCCGCGGTGCCGGGCCGCTGGCGTAGCGTCCAGTCCGGCCCCTTCCGTGAGAGCCTCCCATTTGCCGCTGACACCCAGGTTGTGAAACACCGTATTGTGCTGATCCACTCCCTGTCCTGGCTGCGGCAGGGACCCGACATGCCCCCGTGTGACAAACAAGTCTTTCCAGCCGTCATTATCGAAGTCGAAGAGCCCCGCGCCAAAGCCTGCCATGTGCAGGGTCAGATTGCGCATCCCGCTTTCGCTGGTAGCGTCCACGAAAGATCCCTTGCCCGTGTTCAGGTACAGCGGAAAGCTCTGATTGTTCAAAGCGATCAGGGCAATATCGGGAAACCCGTCGTTGTTGACGTCGCGAAAGTCCAGGCCCATCCCAGAAATGAAATTTCCGTCTTCGGGCAGGGCCACGCCGGCGGTCATCGCCACCTCCTCGAACTTGTCCCCGCGATTATGGAACAGCGAATTGTAGTAGGCGTCGTTGGTCACAAACAGGTCGGGACGCCCGTCCAGATCATAGTCCGCAACGCCGATCCCCATTGCCTTGCCCGGGTGTGCGCGGATTCCCCATTGAGTCGAGACATCCTGGAACGTGCCGTCGCCATTATTGAGGAAAAGCGAGTTAGGCTGTCCTTTGTAATAGCGCGGATGGCAGTAGTCGGCCGTTGACTGGAAACCACAGAGCGGCTTATCGCTGTAGCGCCATTGCAGGTAGTTGGCGACGAAGAGATCCAGCCGTCCGTCGTTGTTGACATCCACCCAGGCCGCCGTAATGGCCCAGAGCGGTCCGAACTCCGGGTCGTTGGTATGGTTCAATCCAGCTTTGGCGGTAACGTCCGTGAAGGTCCCGTCACCATTGTTGTGATAGAGCGTATTCCGGGAAACGCCCGCCACGAAGATGTCGGGAAAGCCGTCGTTATCGTAGTCGGCCACCGCCACGCCGATGTCGAATCCGGAGCCTGCCAGTCCCGCGGCTTCCGTAACGTCGGTAAAGACTCCATTGCCGTCGTTGCGGAACAGGCGATTCCGGTATTTCGGCGAGTCCTTCTGAAGCGTCGCGATATTCGCGCCATTCGTGAAGAAAATGTCGGGCCGGCCGTCGCGGTTGTAGTCAAATATGGCTACCCCGCCCGCCATCGTCTCCGGCGCGTTCCGGGCTGGAGTCTCGCCGCTGTCCAGTTGAAAGGCGATGGGCTGATACGAAAATCTGATTGGAACGGAGCGCGCTGGGGCCGACCAAAGCGCGACAGCCGCAACCAGTAACGTGAGGCCTGCGGTCCACAGGGCATAGTTTCTCATCGAGCGCAAAAAAGTGGAGTGTGACGATCCGCCACCCCTCCACTGTATGGTTGTCAATTTCAGACGGAAGCGGTTAGAAGTAGAACTTAGCCCCCAGTTCGATCTGCCGGTATCCCTGCGTGAAAGCAGGTTTGCCGTTTGTCTGCGTGTTGGTATTGGTTTGCGACAACGAGCCGTCGGGATTCTTGAAAGCCAGCTGGACGTCCCCGTTACCGCCCTGAATATTGAACGCCTTGTTCGGGTGATTCAGGAAGTTGAACGCTTCGAAGCGGATCTGGATTCTCTTGCTCTCTCCCATCTTGAATTCTTTGAATAAAGACAAGTCGCTGTTGAAGTTAGTTGGGCCTGTAAGAAATGGCCACATGGTCGTGCCGTTGGTGCCCGGCGCCGGTGGGGCGAAGCAGGCGGGATTGAAATACTGGCCCGAAGAGAGATGGCTGCGCGGATCGCAGATCAATTGCGGTTGCAGATTAATGGCGTTGGTGCCGAGGTAAACGTCGTTGCTGACATTGTTTCCCCACTGCACGTTCAGACTGCCGCCCGTGTTTGGCTGCAGAGGCGTGCCGCTCTGAATGCCGGTCCAGCCGGAAAACTGCCATCCGTTGACTGCCCCCTTGAGAATCGCGTTTCCATGAATCGGCTTGGGGAGGTTAATGAAGTAGGCTGCGTTGAAGATGTGGGTGTGATCGTAAGCGAGAACACCGTAATTTTTCTTAAGCGAAGTTCCATCCACAGCCGAGCCAGAGCCGGAGCCGTTCCCGGAAACACCATCAAGGGTGCCCAGAACCTTACCGAAGACGTAATTGGTTGTGAAGACAATTGGACCGGCGTGTTTGGTCCAGACGGCCTGGAAGGAGTTGTAGTTGGAGAGACTCCCATGGCTCTCAAGATAGATGTCCTGGTAATTGCGCAGCGGGAAGTAATCGTTCCGGTTGAAGCCGGAGTCGCAGCCACCGGCTTGCACGCAGTGAATGACTCCAGTGAGCGGATCAGGCTTGAAATACGTTCCCGGAGCGATGATGTTCAGGTCGTTGATCTTGTTGTTCGTGCTGCCGATAGCCATGTCCCTGGTTCTGCTGCCGACATAAGAGAACTCCATAACGGAACGCCACGGAGCGGCCTGGGAAATCGTGAAGTTATAGGTCCAGGTGTTCGGCGTACGGTCGTCGTTCAGTTGCAGGGGGGAAATAGTTCCACCATTCAGCGCACCCGCGCCGGTGGGAAGGTTTGTCAGAGAGCTGATCCCTGCCAGCGACGTCAACGCAGGAGAACCGTAGCTGAACTGACCATTGGAGTTAGCGTCCGCCCCAGCCAGCGTGCCAGTGCCGACCTGGAAGCGGAACAGAGACGCGCCGCCGCGAATCACCGTCTTGCCATTGCCGAAGACGTCATAGGCTGCGCTGAAGCGCGGCGCGGGATAGAACACTGGCGACTTCCACCCCGATAGCGGGACGGCAGAGTCGATTTTGTGATACTCGATTCCTGTGTTCTTAGCTGCATTTGCCGAGTTATCGTACTGGGATGGAACGAACACAATAGCGCCGTTGCCGATCGGGTTATAGTATTGGCCAACGTGATCGAGACGCAAGCCATAGTTCAGTGTCAGCCGCCGCGTCGCCTTCCACGAATCCTGCGCATAGAAGGAGTACTGCACGGAACGTGAATCCGGCGCCAGTATGCTGTTGGTCTGGGTGTAGCTCTGCGCGTGGCCCGTCAGCAGGTCTGCAATGGTATTGCCGGTAGTAGTAGAGCCGTATGTTTCGAATTCGAACTGCCCCTCAGCCCCGGTCGTGCCCTGTTGGTTGCCAGCCGAGTCCCAATAAAAGCCGAACTTAAGGGTGTGAGTCGCTACCACCTTGCTCAGGTTGTCGGCTATGGATGGATCGTACTTATGCGCGCCGAACTTCCCACCCTGGAAACTCCCACCGAAACTCGCTTGCGGGGCGAAATCCGCCAAGCCGCTTCCCCAGCTCAGAATGTCCGCCATCTGTGTCTCTTTCACGCCGAACAGGCCCTTGTAGGTCAGGCCCAGTTTGTTGGGATCGATCGCCGCCGGGTTTGTAGGAGTCGTCACATTGACGTAGTCCGCGTAGGCAACCACAACTTCATTCACAAGCGTGGGAGTGAACACTTTCGTGAAGTTCGCGTTGAACACCTTGGACGGAGTATTGGCAATCATCGGAGACGGATAGGGCAGCGCTTGGTTGGGGGCCCACCAAGTCGCGATAGGATGCGAGTCGGTCTCCTTCTGGTAGTTGAAGGACACACTCAGCTTGGTGCTGTCATTGATGGAATAGTCGATCCTCTCGGACTGCTCCCATCGGTTTTGCGGGGCGCTGTTAATGAATTGGTAGTTGAAGCCGCCGTGCGACGCCGGATCGATATTCGGAGCTGGATATAACTTCAAGTAGGCGACCCCATTGGGGTCGAAGGCAGACTGCGGAATCATTCCATTCACAATTGGTGAGGCGAAGGTTGAACATCCGGCAGCGAACGTCACCGCGCCCGACGAACTCGTATTGGGCGCACAAGGAGTTATGTAAGCCGGGCCCCAGCCGGAGGCTTGCGGCCCAAGACTGGAGATATAGGAGGGCGAAAAATTGCCCGCCTTCATCTGGGCCGTCGGCACGAAGTACTCCTTTACGCTGCCAGCCGGATGCTGGTTCATGTACTCATAGCCGAACCAGAAAAACAGTTTGTCCCGATTGCGATTGAACTTGGTGAAGGGAAGCACGATTGGGCCCCCGATATTGCCGCCCGGGTAGTAATAATGCGAATCGGGCTTCGTCACACCCTGATTTTTTGAGTAGGAGTCCTCCGCATTGAACGCGGAAGTCCTGGCGAAGAGGTATCCCTCGCCATGGAACGCATTGCCGCCGCTCTTGCTGATCGCCTGGAACACCACGGGTCCCTTGGCGAACTCCGCGTCGTAGGACGACATCAGAACCTTCACCTCGGAAACCATCTCCGGGTTGATGTTGGCGATCTGCGTTCCCATGTTGCTGTCAACGAGATTGGCGCCATCCAAGATGTAAGCCATGCTGCCATTTGGCAGCGTGCCGTTGGCCGAATAGGCGCCGGCAGGACCGCTATTGCTGCCGGTCACGTGATCCGCGCCATTGAAAGACGCGCCATTAAGGCCGGTGTTCGTCCCCATGCCCGGCAAAATCTTGATAAACTCGCCAGCGTCGCGGCCGGAGATCGTGAATTCATTGATCATGGTTTGGTTTAGCGTGGTGCTGACCGCGCCGGTGTCCACGGGGGCGACCGAGTCGCTTGCTGAAATAACCTCCACTTGGGACGAGACGTCGCCGACCTTCAGTTTGATATTGGGCAGCGTGCGCGAATCGCCCTGCGTGAGCGGAATTCCCTGCGCTTCCCAGGCGCCAAAGCCCGGAGCGGTAATCTTGACCGTATAGTTTCCCGGGGGAACGGAGGTGAAGCTGAAGTATCCCTCACCATTAGTGACCGACTTCCTAACATCTCCGCTCAATTCGTTTCGAAGTTCGACCGCGCCACCGGCCACAGTGGCACCGCTGGGATCGGTTGCCGTGCCGTTCAAGGACGCAGTGGTTGTTTGGCCAAATAACCCAACGCTGAAGAGTGTTAGCAATGTGGCGACAACCACGTTGCCGAGAAAGAAGTGCGCGATGTCCGGCCTCGTGGCGGACACCCTTGGTGAATGTGTAAACATGGTCTCCCTACCTCAGAATTCCTTACAGGGGGACTGGGCAGACGCACCAACTTTGAGCGCTTGGGTAGACAAAGCGAATTCCCTTGTAAGTGCCCCTGGAACCTACCTATTGGGAATACATTACTTGAGGGTTGAATTTTAGTCAAGCGGAATCGCTTACATGCTTACAAGGGTTAGGGACTAAAAAGGCTCACGGTCGGCTCCTTCTCGGCGTGCAGCCGCTCCCACGCAGCCTTCTCCCGGAGTGCGTCCGCAGTCCGGCCGGCACGGCGATACGCCTGTACTAGATAGAAGTGGGTCTTCGCGGTCTGGGGCGATAGCGACTCCCCTTTTTCGAGCGCGGCAATCGCCTCGCTCGTTCGCCCGGCGCTGAGCAGCGCGTGTCCCAGGGTAACGTGGCACAAGGCGTTGGCCGGTTCCAGGCGAACCGCTTCCCCGGCCAACCGCACGGCGGCGGCTGTATCGCCGCTTTTGCCAAGCAATTGCGCAAGTTGCACCCGGGCGAGAACATGCGAAGGCGTGATCAGCAGTTCGGCCCGAAACTCCCGCTCGGCGGCCTGGACGTCCTGAGCTACTAGGAAAACACCGTTCAAATAGTGCACGCCCGGTTCGTTTGGGAATTGCTCCACCAGCTGCTTGAGCAAGGGACGAGACTCGTCGGGGTGTCCCGCCAGTAATGCCCACGCCGCGCGGCCTGCCAGATCCACTAGGGTTTGACGGTCTTCCGGAAGCGTTGACGGGAGAAAGTACAAGTTCAGCACGCTCAGACCCAGGGCCTCGGTCGCGCCAGGAGATTTAATGCCTCTGCTGGTTAGTGGCCGAAGCTGTTCCAGGGCCGGCCCAAAATCGGCAAACCGCAGATAGATCAGCGCGGCACGGCAGCGGACTTCGCCGACAAAGGCCGGCCTATCCGCCAGCCCGATTGCCTCGCCTTGCAAGATGTCGGAGAGTGACTGCCGGTAATCGCCCAGTTCGTACTCAGCCATGCCCAGAAAAGCCAGCGGAGTGCCTTTGCCGGGATCCAGCGCCACGCCCTTGCGGAACGAATCCCTTGCCTCGCCGAACCTGCCCAGCTCAAACAGGGAAGCTCCGCGGTACAGCCAGCCGTCGGCCCAATTCGGGCGGAGCGCCAGCGCCTGTCCATACAGCGCCGCCGCCTCTTCGGGGTGAGTATCCACGGCCTCCGACGCGCGCCGGGCCAATTCGTCGAAATTCACATCCTGAGCGGCAAGCAAGCGGACCGCGATAAGCACGCACCAGAATCTCGCCCCCCTGCGGAGACTTGCGTGTTTTGGTCTACCATCCATCGAGCAAATTGTACTGTGGCCGAGGTAGTCGGACTTGTGTCGCTGGGGAGATAGGACCCCATAACATTGCTTCAGAAGCGGCCCACACCTACGTGAAATTGAGGGCGAGATTGAGGGGTAAGATTGAGGCAGTGACTGGCGCGCATAACAGCTTGAGCTTCCGGACGATCTGTTTTGGGAAAACTCTTTTAGCGGCTGCTTGCCTTGCACTGCTCGTTTTTGCCGCCTTCGCGCAGACGTCCGATCCCCGGCAGCTCTTTAACCAGGCGTTGGGTGCGCAGCGGCAAGGCAACCACGAGCTGGCGATCCAGCAGTATCGTAATCTTGTTAAGCTCAAACCCAGTCTGTTGCCGGCGTGGATCAATTTCGGCGTGGAGCTGGTGCAAGTTGGACAGTTTCCGGAAGCCATCGACTGCTACCGTTCGGCATTGGCCCTTGATCCCCACAATCGAAAGACTCAGTTCTACCTAGCCCTGGCGTAC
>OCTA010002707.1_pt1 | contig 15959 bp, 15 predicted proteins | sample 1538991 | NCBI WGS metagenome assembly OCTA01 (sample SAMEA3539302, study PRJEB22396) | soil metagenome | biome: tundra; feature: field; material: soil | place: USA | collected 2010-05 | depth 0.15 m | reverse complement strand
ACGCGTCAAGCGCTTACAGCACTTGCTCTTACTCTTTAATGAAACCTCTGTCAACCGAAAACTAAGTGAGGGACCTCACAACATCTCGTAACAAGGAACCGCGATGTCGGCTGGTTTTGCCGGCTGCGAAACGCCCTAAATGAGGGTCTGACGGTCGATTGTTGTAAACAGGCGTGGCTGTTGAAAACTCCATTTTCTCCAAAACAGCCGAAATTTGGGGGATAGAAAATGTCTAGGAAAATCGAGAAAGTCGTTTGTAGGGCTTCCTAATGCAAAGTTTTTTCGGCCATTTTCCGGCGAGTGAGTTTTTCAACAGCCACGGGCCTTATCACAACTTTGCGCCTTTTGTTCGCCAGATATGCGAAAGGAAAGCGCAAACTTGTGCTATGGCGATTTATCATCAGCTAAGAAAAACCTTAATTGTACTCAAGATCACTGACAGTGGAGGTGGGAAACGCTTGTAATACTCTAATAGGAGGAATCAAAAACTGAATACCCCTGAATTGAGCCCGGCCCCAACTAGGTGCGAGCGTCGCATCGTTCAGCCGCCGCTCGGCGGCGAAGGGGCCGGGCTTCTATATCTCAAGCGAGTTCCTCCGAACCGTGTGACCATCCTTGTTCCGCAAAGCCTGTCCGCACATTTCGTGATCTGGGCCGTACGCTGCATCTGGCAACCGGGGAATTCCTTGAGGCCACAGGTGGAAAGCTGCGGCAGGGATGATCCGGAGTTCGGTGGTTTGCTCAATCCATGTCACGCTCACCGATAATGGAGCTTAGAGCACACATGTAAACCCGAGCCGCTCTGACGGCTCTAGTGTCCCCTACCTCGCCATTGGAGTACTTCTGAAGCTGGGCTGCGGCGTAGGCCACACGGGGCAGTTCGGCCTGTAGCTTGTCCTTTAAATCGTGGCCATCGGTAGTGTCGTGCCGCCGCTCGTAGAGTTCGTAAGCGCGGCACTTGATTTCATGGTGGAGTGCAACATCAATAATGTCCTCTGCATTGATTTGGCCTTCGGGAGTCATGGGAGGCACCTCCTGTCGAGGTGGATGAGGAAATCGATTCCAGCACCGGCTAATCTCTTTACAAAACACTTCACGAAATTCAGCGATTCGTTGATGCGGTGAGGACGCCACGGCCCTCCTATGAGTGTGTGGGCAGAAAACCGACGATTTTCTCGATCCTGCGTCACTTCACCGATCTTCGGCCATCGCAGTTCGGGGAACCGACACCGTCTCCCTAAAATTCTGCGTTCACCCGCGAACTCTACTCCGCCGGACTGAGCAAGATGCACACAATCGCGAGAGAAATGGCGATTGCAGCACACCACACAACGAGAGAGGCAATCCATTCTCCGACGCCACCCAGTTCGTTGCTGTGGGGGTGTGTCACTGCTTTCATTTTGTGTTTCATACGGCACAACCTGTCAGGCAGCCCGTCGTGGGCTGTTCGCCTCAGGAGCCCTGGAGAAGACCATCAAGGGCAGGTATAGACAACCTCGTTGTGCAGGCCTCTCCTCGCACCTTGGGCAGTAGGGGACTACGGTGTTCCAGACTTTTTGGTCCGGTTCTTCGCAACCGGCGCATGCCGCGTCATGAATTGAAAGGGCGGCTCGGACATACAGTATCGATGCCCCGCAGATGGTACAGCACAAAGTGTCCCTGCGTAACACGCAGCAAGCGTCAAGAAAGTGTTTCAGCGAATCGCTGAATTCGGAGGCCGTTATGCGACATGGCGTGCGCACGGCTCTGTGCCCTTCTACACTAGGTACGGCACCGTTGCGACCCATTCGCGATGTCGATCCAAATCGAGTCCGGCAACATGTCGTTCTGGTGGTTCGATGAGCGTTCCCTGGGTCTGAACTAACTGGTGTACAAGGTTGCACCAAGTACTGTTGGCCGCTGTACCCGGTGTCACAGCTTAGTGTGACTGGGATCATCGGCTTCCCTTCCCAATTGTTCCGTAATACGCTCTACACTGATTCCGTCGACGGAGGTCCATCCCATGACATTCATGAAGTGTCTTTGCGCATTCCTGCTCGTAACTGCCAGTCCCCTTTTCGCCCAACAGCCATCCTTGGAATCGGCTGAACGGGTGCAGAACCTTTCCGCACCCAAACTTGTCGGCTACTTTCCTCAGTGGGGTGTCTACAACGGTACTTTTGGGCACGGCGGTTATTTCGCCAAGAACGTAATCACCAGCGGCTCCGCGTCGCGCTTGACCCATCTCAATTACGCCTTCGCCAACGTGGTCAACAATCAGTGCGCGAGCTTCGATACCTACGCCGACTACCAGTTCGCTTTCACCGCCGATGAAACCGTCAACGGCAAGGCCGACAGTCAAAAACCCAACGCCTTCGTCGGCAATTTCCATCAACTCCAGGAACTGAAGGAACGGTACCCTCAGTTGCACATTGTCATGTCGATCGGCGGCGGCAGTGCTGACCCGAACGCCTTTAGCAGCGCCGCGCGGCCCGTGAATCGCGCAGCCTTCGTGAAAAGCTGCGTGGATATGTATATCCACGGCAATTTCGCTCCCGGCCTTCACAAACCCGGCATCTTCGATGGCTTCGACATCGACTGGGAATACCCCGCCAGCGACGCGGACATGAAAAATTTCACCGCGCTTCTGCAAGAATTCCGCACGCAGCTCGATCAAATCCGCCCAAACATGACTCTCTCCATCGCCGCCAACGCCAACAGTTGGGCCTACCAATACATCAATCTCAACGCAGTCCAGAATCCTCTTACCTTCATCGACATAATGGGTTACGACTTTGACGGTCCATGGAACAACACCACCGGCTTTGTTGCGCCGCTCTATCAATCTTTGCTGGATCCTTGTCCCTCCTGCAATGATGACACTGGCGTCGAGGCCTTTCTCGCGTTGGGTGTGGCACCGGACAAAATCGTTCTTGGCGTGCCCTTCTACGGTTACGAATGGACAGACATTCCCAGTACCAACAACGGCTTGTTTGAGTCTGGCACCCCTGTCGGCTCCGGTTCGGAATACAACTACATCGTCACCATCGAAAAGAAGTTCACGAAATATCGCGATCCCATTGCGCTAGTCCCCTGGCTTTACGACGGCAACAACTTCTGGACCTATGACGATCCCATCTCGCTCACATTCAAGATGGATTACGTCCGCAAGCACCATCTTGCCGGGGCCATGATCTGGGAAATCAGCGGTGATATGCCCGACGGCATCCTCGTGAAAACCCTGGATAAGGGCCTCCAGCCCTGGCCCGGCGACGAGTAATGGACCTCTTCGCTTTGCTCTCATAGGCGCTCATGCTCTTTGGAGAATGCCACGAGAAGCCAAGTCGGCAAAGCCGCCACCCACCCGCTACATCTACCTTTGTTTCCTGACGTATCGAACTACGCCCGGGAGGGGCTCGGTTCCAAAATGCTTGGAGCCCGGGGATCCAAACGTCAGTGTGATATTGGAAAATTCGACGTCGCCCCGGAAACCGTACAACGCGCGCTGAGTTTCCTTGGTATCGGTATTCTGTTCCGCATTCTCATCTTTATTGCGCTTGTTGCCGAGGACAGTGATTGACGATTGCGAAATTGATTCAGGAGCAGCGAAGGCGCAATATGGCGAGGCCATACCAAGACGGATCTCAACAGTACCAAGAGCATGCGTTCCATCGGCAGGTCGGCAACTGCCGTCCCCAGGTCGAACTCTGGGCGTGCCAATGGATACGTGTTTCCCTTAAGAATGGTGCGGTGCGTTTCATCTGGAATTGCGTCAGGCGTTGTGCTGAACTCGATGCCTCGACAAAATGTTCGCGCTTTCCAAGGTGGCGCAGTGCGGTTGTTTCTCTCTTCCCAGTTGCCAACCCAGGGAAAATCCGCTCTCCGAAACGCGTACACGACCAGGAAATTCTGAGATGGGTTGCAGGCGCTGACAAAAACGATTTGCAGGGCTGGATCCAGCAGTTGCATCGTATAGTGCCCGAACTGCTGATCTGGAGTCCGTCGCAAGTCAGTGGTTGCGCCTTGTTTTGTCGGAGCATTAGGCCACCTGAACTCAGCATCCGGCTGCAGAAAAATCTGTTCGCTGTAGCTAGCAGGGCACACCTTGGCATGGGTTGCCGGCATATCAAAGACGGTCGTCCCACATTCGAGGAACGGCGGCCCGAAGGTTACGTGCTCATTCCAGGAAATCGGCCGGTCATACGCGCTAAGATTCGTCGCCTGCTCCTCGCAGCAAATAACGGGATTCGAACGGTCGACTGAAATTGTCCTGCGGAAATCGATTTGCGCCTGAGGGAGGACCTGTCCGTAATGGAGGGTGGGCCGGGGAGAATCGGATTTCTTCAGCAAGTCCCATTTCAGTGACGGGGCCTCTCCGTGAGTCGTAAGTCCTGCTGCGGTTTCCTCTTTCGATGGCGGCCCAAAGTGATCGAAACTCAAACTGTGTCCGGCGATGCCGGCAAGCAACTTGCCATCCGGCGGAGGGCCGTAAACACGCCGGTGCTTTTTAGGTGAGTAGTCGTCTGGATCGATCGTCGTCCATTGCGGATGCCACAGAGGATTCACTCCCGGAACGCTGTTGAGGCTTAACTCGCGAATGTGGCCGCCGCCTTGCAGGACGGAAATGTGTCCGCATTCGGCTTTTATGCGATAGCCACCACGGCCGTCCAAAACATTGCTCAAGCGTTGTACCGCCTTCGTACGGCCGCTATGGGGCATTGTCGCTTATCTCCTGGTCTGAGGAATTTCGATGCCCTCTAGAATGGCGCGTACTTGTTGCAGAAAGGAACTCATATTCGGGGCTTGGAAGACATTGCGCCCAAAGAAAACTCCTGCCGCCCCGGCCGCGACCGCTCCGCGTACGACTTCGAGCGCGCCGACATCGGAAGCCTGACGGTTTCCGCCGAGTACGAGGATGGGGATGGGACAATCTTCAACAACTGAGCGCATGGATGCGGGATCGCCGCTGTAGTCGGTCTTGATCGCATCCGCTCCCAGTTCGACGGCCATGCGGGTGTGCAGGTTAAGCCACTTAGGATCTCCAGGATCGGAAACGTTCGGGCCGCGCGCCAGCGATTCGATAATCAGAGGGATTCCGACGCGCTCACATTCGCGGGCCACTTTGGCGGTGCGTGCGATCTCCTTGCTTTCGAAGTCAGAGTCTCCGCTGCCCACGACCATGTAGGTGAGGACTGCGTCGGCGCCATGACGCAAAGCGTCTTCTGGACGAGCCAGCATGCAGCTACGGAGATCGCCTTGGCCGTTGTTACTGGCCACTGACCACACACTTGTCCAATCAAGGCGAGCTATTATCGAGGGCAATGATCTGGGAAGGCGAGTGTTCGCGAATTGGCGGATCAAGCCGAGATTGAGCAGCAAGGCATCGACTTGCGCTTCGGCGAAACGACGGATCTGTGCCAGAGGGTCCTCAGTACCGTGAATTGGACCGAGCACTAAAGCATGATCGAAGGCGACTACGAGCGCCCTATGGTCCACGCCCCCTAAAAGCCTAAGTAGCCGGATTTTCTTGCCACAATCGCTCAAAGCTCCCCCAGGCAGAAAGAAATCCGCCCAATACTGAAGATCAATTTAGTTCGTATTCGAGCGATTGTCAATCCGTTTTGTTTGTATTGGATCGATTCTTTCGGACAGGTGGCTGCGCCCGTTGCGTTTCGGCGACGATCACTTCGATACCGACTTCGCGCAACTCATCGATGTACTTCGGGTCCGTTCCATCGTCGGTCACGAGGGTAGTTATATCGACGACTGGCCCGACATAGGCAAAAGACTGCTTGCCGAACTTGCTGTGGTCCGCAAGTCCAATGCGAGTCTTTGCCGCCTTGACGATCATTTTCTTGATCTGGGCCTCAGCATGATTCGCAGTGGAGATTCCGTAACCAGGATCGATGGCGCTCACCCCCAAAACAGCCTTGTCCAACCGTATTTCGGACAGGGCCCGCTGCGCCCACTCTCCCGAGAAATAGAACGTGTCCTTCTGCAGGTCGCCGCCAGTACACAAAACAGTCACGGCGGCGCTGTGTTGTAGTTGGCATACGATGGTTGGGGAATTGGTCACCACTGTAAGCCGATGGCGGTTGTGCAAGCGGCCCGCCAGCTCCAACACTGTCGTGCTGCCCTCGAGGAACACCGTATCCCCATCGAGGATTAGTTTCTCTGCTTCGCGCGCGATGGCAACTTTTTCTTCGCTATTGCTGCGCGCTAAGGTTTCGTAAGAAGGCTGAAACTTTGTGCTCGACATTCGAGACACCGCGCCGCCGTGGGAGCGGACGAGCACACCTTCATCTTCGAGAGCCGCCAGGTCGCGGCGAATCGTTGCGGGCGTCACCTCTAACGTACTGCACAGCTTAGAAGCGCTGATCGTGCGTTGCATGGTAAGAATCTCGCGAATGCGAAACCTTCGTTCTTCAGCGAGCATGGCGATTGTTGGCCTCCTCTTGGCCCCGAACCAAACGAGTACCGCTCCATCTTCGTAACTCGGTTTCGAATCCGCAAGCAAACATAAAAGATACCAGCTTACCCAATTGTTATCAGCCAGCACCAATTAAGAGAATACGGAATGGACTACAAACGATCATAACATCATGTGCTCTCGCCGCGATCTGCTGTGCGGACCTGCGTGATCTCCATGAACAAGGACCACAACACACGCAGGATCTCCCCAACGACAATGACGAATTATGTACACAACGCTCCACCAGAGTTGGCACGACGCTTCCTTAGCGAAACACGCAAGTTACACGTCAGCCTTTTGACGCAAGTCGGAGCTCCCATGCTAGGCTTCCGTGAGAAATAACCTCTTATCCACCGCACCACTCGAGCGCTGCCGTAAGCAGGGATTCGGCGGTTTGTATGATCGACTCAGTTTCGACATATTCATCGGGATTGTGTGCCCCTGCACCTTTCGGTCCGAAGAGCAGTGTCGGTATCCCAAACCCGCGATGAACAAGGAAGGCGTCGCAAGGATAAGGGGCAGCAGTAACCACCGGCGCCTTCCCGAGAGCCGCAGCCACGCTGGCGATCATGCACCGGCTCCACGGATGTTCCAGTGGCAACTCGTGCCCGAGCAGTGGCGAACCTAACAGAGGTTTCCACTTAACCGGATAACGGCGAAAAAACGGATCCGACTTTTCGAATTTCTTCAAGGAGTGGCGAATATCGGTTATGACCGCCGGAACGTCCTCCTGTGGCAGAAACTGAAAGTAGAGACGAAGTGTAGCTTCCGAGGGCACGCTTAGCGGGACTTCCGGATCGAGGCGATTGGATTCAATTGCCAGCACCTGGACAGGAGCGGGATCGGGAAATTTAGCATAGGCTCCAAGTCCCTTCATTTTCCTGCGCTTCTTCGACCAGGAATCTACCCATCCCAGGAGCCTGCCAACCGGGATGGCCGGGCTTAAGACCTCGCTCTGCGAAAAATATGCGCTCGGATCCCCTGCCTTGACAATCAGGTCAACCACAAAACCGCCACGGGTTGCGCGAAAGATCTCAAGCTGTGTTCCTTCGGAAATGACACAAGCGTCCGCAGAGTCTCCACGCAGACGTGCAGCCAGAGTTCCTCCTCCGCCTCCCCACTCTTCATCGACCACGGATTCGAAGATCAGGTCTCCACCCGGTCGCAGGCCCGCAGCTTTCAGGGCACATATGACGCCGGCTTGTGCAACCAGACCTCCCTTCATGTCGAAACTGCCGAGTCCGTAGATGCGGCCCTTGCGCAGGTTCCCAGCCCAGGGCGAAGCGGACCACTGGGACCTGCCCGGGGGAACCGTGTCCATGTGCCCGTTCAGGAGCAGACTCTTGCCGCGGCCCGATCCCGGAAGCCGGGCAACAAGGTTTTTCCGTCCAGCGTAGCGGCGGTCTTTCCGGCGCCAGCGGCTGCGAGACTCGGTTACAAATGCTATCTCATAGAGTTCTGCAGGGACGTTCTTCTCCAACAAGAAATCCCGCAGAACCAACTGGGCGGGCGTTTCGTTGCCGTTGGGAGGAACTGCCACGGTGTTGACGCGAATCAACTCGCGCAGCAAGCCCAGAAGATCACGGCGCAGAGGACGAAGCAATTTACGGGCGTCCTTCGCCGCGGCGGAGTTGGAAGCTGGAAGAGTCTCGATCATCGCACGACCCTCACATATTCGGTTGTGGCTCCAGCAGGAGCTAACTCGGCTGCCCCGATCCCGGAGCCTTCGAGTGAGCCCAATGAATACAAGCCGTTAATTACCTGCTCCTTCAAAATGCGCTTCGATCTCTTCCAGCGTTTTCCCTTTTGTTTCCGGCAGAAAAACCGCGGCCGTGACGAAGTAAATTACGGTGCAGGCGGCAAAGCCGAAAAACATGGTCGCGTAGCCATGCTTGCCGACGGTCGGAAGGAACACGGCGGCAATGGTCGTTGAAACCGCCTGGTTAATCAACAAGGCAATGCTCATGCCGTTGGAGCGAATGCGGGTCGGCATCAGTTCGGAAAGCGCCAGCCACACACAGTTGTAGCCAGCTTTTTCGTCGCGTGACACAGTGGCAGCCCTTTGGCCTTTAGGTTATAACCCAACTGCGGTTAGTACATGAAATTCATCGTTCCAATTTCAGCGGCTGCTGGCGCGGCAATGTCAATGTAGAGCAAGCTTCGGCGGCCCGCGACTCTGAAGATTCGGTTCCGCAGCGCCATTTTAACGAGGCATAGGCTGAGCCTCGAGCGTTCGTACCTCGAACGGCCTCATCCGTATCCGTGCTGGCTGTCCTATGCGAAGCGTCCGGACTTTTTCGGCGGAGTTCCAGGGATCCGTCGCTGTGTATTCGTGCGGCGCATCCGAAGGCAACTCAAACACAGCCTCTATGTCCAACAGGAAATCTTGTTCCTTATCCGAAGGGTTGCGGAGCGTCACGATGCCCTTCCCGGGGCTCCAGGCGGCCCAACCGTAGATTTCGAGGCGTGCCGGGTCGCCTCCGACCCAATGCGCATCTCTCAAGGTTGCCGCGTTTCGACGAGCCCAGTTTGCCGCCTCTGCCAGGGTGTTCCAATCCTGTGTAGAGAGAAGGGAGGGCGTTATGTACATCTCCTGCAGTTGCGTTCCCGAACCGAAGTACGAGTGAATCTCATCGGCGAAGTCCTGATTGGGATCCGACTGCAGGCCTTCGGCGTGCTGCGCATAGAGGAGACCATGCAACATCAAAGAATTGAGGGGAAACAGTGGGCCTTGCAGCACGATGTTCTTGTAGGTTTGAGCATCTCGATAGGTGATCCAGCGCTGGCGTGAACTTCCCTGGCCGAAGAAGCTGTGGTCTTCGCCGCCGCGCCAGATGGAATCGGCGTACAAGAGCCAGAAGGGCGAAGGATAGGTGCCTGTGGTCAGGTTAATAAAAAGGCCAGGGCGGTCTTTCCGAAGCTGTCCTATCAAATGGATTGCGGCATCGAAGTCGCTGTCGAATTGGCTGCCGGGAAAGACTCGGTTGGCATTGCCCGTCCCGTCGAATTTGAACAGATTGACTCCATACTTGCGCAGCATTTCCAGGCACACCTGCTCGAAACGAGCGTAGTAAATGGGACCCGAAAGAGCAAAGCCGTCATTCTGGATCTCATATCCGGCCGTGCGCCCAAAGGCCAGACGTTGCTTTTTCTCCTCGTCGTAGCCACCCCATGGTGAAAGCCAAACCCCGATACCCGAGTGATATTGGGCGGCAGCCTGCAACTCCGGTGTAAACCCTTCCGGGAACCCGGAATTGAAATTCCAGAGGCTGCTGGGGTTATCCCAGCCGTCATCGAAGAGAAACGAGTCGAGCTTCACACCGCGCTTTTCGACCAACTCCTTGCCAAAGGCGTTGATGCGGTCCAGGGCTCCATCGCTGCTATATCGATTGGTGAACCCGATGTCGTACCAGGAGTTGTAATGCAAGAAGGGCGAATAGGGACGGGGCCGCTCGCGTTCCAAGTATTCGAGAAAGGTGCGACGCATCTGCCCGGCAGGAGCCACGCCGATCACCGAAGAGTACGTGATGGTCTCACCGCGGCGTAAGGGCAGTTCTCGCGAGAGGCTTATGACCACGTGTCCATCCGCGACTTGCGCGATCGAGAGAGGGTGTTCAAACCCGAAGAACATGCTGCCATCGGTAACGGGTGAACCTTTGACCTGACCGGCGAGATGCGCGTCAGGATCATTCAACTCCAGCAGCCGAACTTCGGCGATGGGCAAGGTCTCGCGCTCGCTGTCAACCTTCAGTTCCTGCCGGAAATACGTGGAGTCATTGCCCAGAATCCCGCACCAGACGGCGTGGGTGGACGTTCGCGAATCGACTAGCCTGGTGCAGATCTGCTTGCGCGCCAGTCGATCGGCCGCACGCTGGGCGGAGGGATCAGGCTGCAACTCTGTGAATAAAAGAGGCTCAACAACCCCCATTTCTCCCGGCTGCAACGTTGAACCATCCCGCATCTTCAGTGTGAACACTAGCGGAATATCGACGATTTTTCCGCTGGAGCGATCTTGTACTCGCATTCTGCCCAGACGGCCAGCGCTCGTTTCAAGATCTACCTTAAGCCATCGATTCTCCAGGGTGTGATTCTCCAGAGCGCCTTGCGGGTGCTTGGCTGGCTGAGATTGCTGGCAGAAGAGGCGGATTGGGCTGCCGAGTAGGATCAGACACATCAGCGAACACATAAGGCGGTAGCCGTGATGGGGCGAGTATGCTGTGTCCGGCAGACTCAATTTGTCATGATTACTGCGGAATCGTGCGTTTTTCGCGACCATCGTCCAAGAAGAGCGCCAAGGCTCAATACCGGCAGGGTAGTTCGTATGTGAGCGATTGTCAATCTATATTGCTTCTTTCTTTTGTTCCGCTGAGAATTGAATATCCTCCCTTTTTTCCCTGAAGCGACCGGTGTTACGCCTTGCAGCAGCCCATGGCCATTGGGTTTTCTGCACAAGTTTGTGGGGTCTTTGAGACTGTTGCATATCTTTATCCGATTTATTTTATTTTTTCTTGACACAGTATGACGTTTAGTGCTCAAATGCTTGGCGCAGTGTGATCGTTCGTGAGCGAACAAAATTCAGTCCTTATGGATACAGGTAGGCTTGCTTAATGAAGCCCAGCAGGGAGAGTTGAGATGAGGAGATTTAGCACATTCGTATTGGCGGTCTGCGTGGCCATGCTCTGGCCGGCTTTGGCTGTGGGTCAAAGAACAGCGGCCACTCTCTCGGGAGAGGTGGTCGATCCTAGCGGTGCCGTGGTACCCGTAGCGCACGTTGCTGTGACCGAGTCTTCCACGGGGATCGCCACGGTTGCGCAGGTTAACGCGCAAGGGTTTTACATCGTCTCTAACTTGGAACCTGGCACCTATGTGCTGCGGGTGGAGGCGACCGGGTTCCAGCGCTATGAGCAAACCGGAATTGTGATCCAGGTCGGTCAGTCAAGGACAGTGGACGTTCGCTTGAAGGTCGGCGCGACCACCGCGGAAGTTGTGGTAACCGGCGAGTCGCCCTTGGTGGATACGCGGAGTCAGACAGTGAGTTTCGCGGTCACGCCCCAGTTTACCGAAGACATGCCCTTGGACAATCGGAGGGTGATTGACTTGATCGCGCTGGCTCCCGACACCAGCGCCCACAATCCGGATGCAAACAATTACTCAAGTCAGATTGCGACTCGCCCGGAAACGGTGGACTCAGGCTTCGTTACGTCGAGTGGCGAGGCCCGCGAGAACTCGACCGCGTACTATTTAGACGGCGGCCTTAATGAGGACGCTTACACCGACGTCGCCAACGTTTTCCCCAATCCCGATGCAGTGCAAGAATTTACGGTGGATACGAACTCCTATAACGCGAAATTCGCCGGGCGTGGCGGCGCTATCGTCAACGTCATCACGAAGGGTGGGACGAACAATATCCATGGCAGCGCATTCGAGTACTTGCGAAACGGAGACGCCAATGCGACCAATTACTTTGCCACTTCTCCGGACACGCTGAACCGCAATCAGTTTGGTTTTAGCCTGGGTGGCCCTCTGCTAAAGGACAAGACGTTCTGGTTCGGTTCATTTCAGCGGACGACGTATCGGTATGGGACTACTTCGAATATCGGGTTCGGCCCTACCCCTGCGGAACTTAATAATGGTGACTGGTCTGCTGCTGTCGCGCCCGGAACCCAACTGACGAATCCATTCACCGGCGCGTCATTCACTGGCAACCAGGTCCCGACATCGCTCTACGCCCCGATCTCACTCGATCTACTCAAGCTCGTGCCTACAGGGAATGCCACAACCGGACAATTCAATTACCCCTCAAAGGTGTCGGAGAACGACAACCAATTCGTTTTCAAGGTGGATCACCATATTGGCGACAGAATAACAATATCGGCAAGCTATCTTTGGGACAAACTCAATGACCCTGTCATCGTCATTCCCGGCAACATCCTCAGCGGCGGTTCGAGCGGCGCGGCGAACCAAGCATTTACCAGTCAGCATGCTGCGTTGAACTTGTCGTACCGTTTTGGAAACAGCCTCCTGACCACCCTGGGAGCAACGCTGAGCCGGGTAATATATCTAGAGTCCGGTGTGTCCCAGTTCAAGAATGGCCTGGTGAGTTTGGGCGCAAACTATCCCGACTGGGCTCCCAATGATCCTGAAGTGGGCTTCTATGTAGGCGGCTGGTTCACAGCCTACTGGAACGGGGCCCTGAATGTTGCTCGGAACCAGACAGATATCACCAACAACTGGACCTATGTCAAGGGCAATCACACCCTCGATTTTGGCGGCGAGCTGCCATTCTATCAAAGTAGGCTTTATCAAGCGTATGTGTCTGCCGGATATCAAGGCTGGTTTGATGGCTACTCGGGTCTAGCGCCTCTGGACTTCATGCTCGGTTCCAATGACTTCTTCGAACAATATGCGCCATCGTATGTAGCTCCTCGCGGAAAGGGCCCTGCCCTCTATGCGAATGATACATGGCGGGTTAGGCCGCGACTGACCTTGAACTTGGGCGTGCGCTGGGAGCCCTTCCTCCCTTGGGCGGACGGCGGTGGCGGAAAGATAGGAAGTCAAATTAGTATGGCCGACTACGATGCCGGCATTCATTCCACGCGCTATCCCAATCTTCCCGCCGGATTCCTGGTGCGCGGCGATCCTGGCGTGCCCAACGGACTGGCGCCAAACAACTGGAAATTGCTGGATCCACGCGTGGGCTTGGCATGGGATGTTTTCGGAGACGGAAAAACCAGCGTTCGCGCCGGTTTCGGCATCTATCACGACCAGCCATTTGGCCGTATGTACAACGAAATGACAAGCACCGAACCGTTTACCCAGGGCACAGTAATCCAGGGCCCCACAATAGAGGGAGCGCCCATTAGCGCCTACGATCCGTATGCCGCATCTCCCTACCTCGGAAACATTCCTCCGCTTCAGAACCCGCCACTCTCGAGCACGGTGTTTGCGCTGCCTTTGGGAAATGCGGTCGGCTTCTCGCCAAACTTTCAGGCGCCAGCGACCATGCAGTGGAACCTCACTGTCGAGCGGCAGCTCGGTCGAGGCATCCTGTTACGCACAGGATATGAGGCCTCGGAAAGTTACCACATGTTCGACTCGCGAGATATCAACCCTGCAATAAACGGCGTTCGCCCCATGCTTGTGGGCGGTTACGGGGGGCCCGTCATCCTCAATGAAAGCACCAGCACGGCCAGTTATAACGCCCTGGTGATCTCAGCGGAGAAGCGGATGACCGGGAACCTTTCGTTCCTGGGGGGATTCCGATGGGCGAAATGCATTGACATAGCCGGCTCTGGGGCGAGCTTCGCCTTCAGCAATTACACAGATCCGACGCAACCTTGGCTTGACCGGGGAAGGTGCGATTCGGATCTTGCGGAGCAGTTCAAGCTGGCCGCGGTGTGGCGGACACCCACGATTCAATCGCTGGGCTTTGCTGGCCGGCAGGTACTGGGAGGATGGACGATAAGTGGAATTCTGTCGAGACATGGCGGATTCCCGTTCACCGTCCTGTCCGCCGACCCCAACCCAAGCGGGGACACCCAGAAGGGTCGCGCCAATGTGACTGGAGATCCCTTCAGCGGCTCGTGCCCTAACTCCAGTCCCGTCCATACCGTGAACTGCTGGTTCAATACGAGCGTTTTCTCGAGCCCGGCGGCGGGTATTATAGACGGCAATTCCTCTCGAAATTTCATCCGCGGGCCAGGATTCGTGAACCTGGACTTTGCACTGATCAAGTCTTTCGGCGTTCCGTACGGACCGTTTGCTGAGACCCAGAAGATTGACTTCCGGGCCGAAGCTTTCAACCTGCCGAATCATCCGAATTTCGGCGCTCCAGACGGCGCGTTGGGAGATTATGGTACGACATTCGGGATGATCACCACCGCCCAATCACCACGCGTCTTGCAATTAGCTCTGAAGTACATCTTTTGAGGTTGTTCGATACCGACCAACCGCTTCGGATGAGAAATCGGTTCACGCCGTTTTTCGAATTCGAAGATGTCTGGCGAGAAGCATGATCTGAGGGATGCACTCTCAGCGCCCGCCTGTAGAAGTGTTCGGCTGCTATTGTTCGCCTTTTTTTGTGGTTGTCTGTTCCCTTTGCCAGAGTAGAAGCCCGCGCTTCGCTGTTGCATATGGAACGGGCTGTTCATCTTGCTCGTGCCGCCCATGATGAACCAGACAACGTTTTGGATCGGGAGCACGGGCTGCAATTCAAGGCCACTACCATGAAGACGGTGCCGCCGCCTACCGCCGAAGCTATCTTGTGGTTAGATCGGCTGCCGATGTAACATTCAACCATGCGGGCAGAAGTGCATCTCAACCGCGTGCTTTACAAGATACCGCCGTTCGCAATGAAAGCCCTCTATCGCCAGATCGCAGTGGTCGAGCAGGAGCAGTTCCAAGTGCGTATCTTCGAGGGACGGGTAGTACAGACAAATCCCAAGTTCATCGCGGAAAGATCAAACGCGGAAGTGCACATACACCCGACGCTCAAAGAGGCTTTAGACGACGCTGAGTCACAGTTCAAGCAGAGCATCGCCAGCGAAAAGTGGGAGCCTTACGACCCAGCGTTACCGCCGTTTTGATCGTTCATCACCCCAAGACCGCTTCATTGCCTCAAACCATAGCGCCCCAAAGCGCATGTCGGTAGGTGGGTATCAGGCCCTCCCAGATGCGAGGTATTGGGTAAACAATAGCCTGACCTTCGGCGACGAGGTTGTAGGCACAGCCAGTCCCGACCCACGCTCGCCACGCAGCACTACATGCTGCTGCAACGTAACCTGATCTACACGGGGATCACGAGGGGGAAGCGGCTGCTCGTCCTGATCGGGCAGAAGAAGGCGCTGGGCATCGCGGTCCGCAACGACCGTCCACAGAGGCGGTACTCGGGGCTGCTCGCCAGCCTGAAAAATAGCAAGCGGTCGGCGTTGGCTTGAGAGGAAGCTCCCAACTCCAGAGTGCGATAATTGTGGCGCGAGGTTTCGGCATGAAGCGCAGGCAGGGACACAAGGGCTATGTCATCGAGGCTCGGTCATGCGAGGTTAAGGACGGCGGATTCTCGGCGGAGTTCTCCGTCGAGGAGCATGATGCGTCCGGCGTAACCGAAACTCAGTTCTATTTGCCTGACACCTTTGAAACGCAGGAGTCCGCGATCGAGGCCGCAACTCAGGCTGGACGGCAGAAGATCGACGTGGGTTTCGAGCGGGGATCGGCAGTCGTGAACGGCTGAGACCGCTCTTCCAAAAAATGGCCTAGGACCTTCAGACTCAGGGAGAAAAAATGATTCCTCCCAGCTACAAACCGAAGAAAAAGTTTATGCAGCTTGCCATCGCGGAGGCAAAGCGCGCCCGCGACCGGGGCGACTATGCCATCGGTGCGGTCATCACGCGTCTTATTGGGAAACGGGAAGTAGTTATCGCCTCTGCCGGCAACCGGGTAAAAACTTCGGGTTCATCCATCAAGCACGTGGAGCTTGAAACATTGAAATATGTCTGCTCCGGCTATGGCC
>OCTA010002706.1_pt1 | contig 15963 bp, 13 predicted proteins | sample 1538991 | NCBI WGS metagenome assembly OCTA01 (sample SAMEA3539302, study PRJEB22396) | soil metagenome | biome: tundra; feature: field; material: soil | place: USA | collected 2010-05 | depth 0.15 m | reverse complement strand
AGAGAAGCTGAAGAAGAGTCTGGATGATATTTTCACCGAGACACCGAGGACGGAGCTCTCGGCATCGCGGTTTAAGCGCATAATGGCCAAGGTCGGGAGGGAGTCATACGACGCGATGAAATCTGTGGTCACCGACATTCTCAGTGAAACCGCCAAGAAAACGATCTTCGGAGGCTAATCGGGTAGCCGGTGGTGATTAGCCACCGGCCCACACCACCCGGCGTACGGGTCCGTACCGGGCGGTTCCCGAGGGTCAGGAATAAACGAAACTCGAGGCCGATCCGAAAGGGTCATGTCGTACCCTTTACCTCGGCAGGACCGGCCGGACAGGGTCAGCTGACATTTCTCCCTTGACGGGAAACGGCGAGGTGGAAACCGGACAATCGGGGTTAGGGAAGTCAATAGTGCTCATGGCGGATGACCCGGCTACCGGTCGACTCGTTCGCTGAGCAGATGGTCCGCGGCAAGGACGAGGAAAAGGTAGTCGGCGGTCCCGCCGCCCAGCACGTACTCGGTCTGCTGCCAGAGATAGGGCCATTCAAGCAGCTCGGGAAAATCCGGCCGGATCAAGGCCGTGCCCGAGACAATTCCGCCGGGAATGTACGTCCAGTCCGCCCGGTTGAATCCGTACGCCACGGTGGTCGATTTGGCGCCCACGCCCGAGACGAACGAGGCGGTGTTGGCGCCGGGGTGGCAGCCGAGCACAAAGTTGATGGCATCGAGCATGTACTCCGCCGAAAAAATGTCCGGGCACGCGGTGTGCAGGAAATACTGCTCCTTGCCGAAGCGCTCGATGTCCCAACCCGCGCCCCAAATGGCGGGTTGATAAGGCACGCCATAGGGAGTCTTGACCGCCAGGCGCACGATCCCATCGCGGTAGTCCTTCAGCGCATCGCGAATCTGCTGCCGGTAACCGGCATCGTCGACGAACGCGAGGGAGCGGGCCGCCAGCCACGCAGTGGAGACGATCCCGCGATCCGGGTCATCGGCCGCCACGCCACCGGCCGTCTTCCGAATGTTGCGGCAGATGTTCGCGCTCATGCCGACGAGGAAATCCGCGTACTTCCGTTCCTTGGTGGCCTGGAACAATTCGACCGCGACGCCCACGCGCTGGAGAGGATCCGATTCCTTCGTCACCTCCCACAACTGCCCCGCGATGCTGAGGCAGTCGTGCGCCAGCCCGTCGTTGAAACCCACCAAGGCCCGGGATGCCGCGGCCAGGCCGGCGGCGACGAGCAACTCGCGCTTCGGATTGTCCTCGGTGAACACCCAGCGATCGTCCGCGGAGCCAGGATGGCCGACCGGCGGCACCGCGGCAGCCGGAGTCTTCGGATCAAAGACCTGGTTGTCCGTCAGGTTGGTGGGATCACCGAGCATCACATATTGGTGCAGCGTCGGTTCGATGACGCCGCGGTACAGCCGGCCCATGGACTTATAGCCGCCGACGATTGACAGCGCACCGTGCTCGATCTGCTGGAGAATGTCGGGCTTGCCGTCGGGCTGGTGGAGTTCGACCACATGATGAAGCTGGTCGATGGTAGTCTCGTCGTAGGTGACGTGAAACTCCTCGTAGGCCAGCGCGAGTCCGTGGATCGTCTCGGACTGGGACTCGACGCGCAGGTCGAAATCGCCCGCGTCGTGCCAGCCGCCCTGGTTCAGGCCTGGCACATGTTCGCCGGGCTGGAACTTGGTGAGCGTGGACGGTCCCTGCAGATAACCGTCGAAATGGTTGTAACTGACGGGCGCCATGCGCGCATCGTCCATGTGACACATCCCGTGCCAGACCTGGTAGCGGTCGTTCACCCGCATGTGGCACATCTGGATGGGCAGGAAGTATTCCAGTGTGGGCTGCCAGACGTGTCGTTTGAACACGTCCGGACCGATCGGGAACGGCGCGGTGCGGCGGTCGCCGTACTCCACCACGTACATTCCCGGCGCATCGACCACGGTGAAATCGAACTGGAAATAGTGATACCGCAGGAACCGGCCCCAATCCTTCGGCGCGACTTCAAGCACCGTTTCAAAGGCTCCGTCCTCCGAAATCCGCCGCAGCACAGCGTTCGGGCGGCGGCCATCGCGCACGTCCGTCTCGATCACGGCAATCTTTGATTCGCGCGGATGGTAGCCCACCTGGGAAACCTGCACGACGGGCGGCGACATCCAGCCGGGAATGGCGTGGGGCGTGACGAGCCATTCGATGGCGTTCTTGGTAGCGCCCCGCGGCACCGTGGCGCGCACGACGAACCAGCCGTTGTTATGCCGCGCCCGGCCATCGATGAGTTGGAGATCGCCGCCTGCGACGTCCTGAATCGTCAGGCGCTGCTCCTCCGATTCCGGCGCGACCGTCAATCTCCGGCCCGTGGCGAGCGGCATGGCCTGATACTCCTGGTTCTCGTCGCGGTAGCCCGGACCGTCGTCCTGCCGCGGGAAGAGGCCGGATTGGTGGTCGAGCTGATAGGATTTGCCGAAAAGAATGCCTGGGAAGAGTTCCAGGTTGAAGCCGACCTTGCCGACCCAGGCTTCTGGCAGCGGCTGGTCGAGATCGACAATGATCCGGAAGGAGGAGCCGGCCGGCTTGATCTTCACGACGTAGCCGAAGTGCAGATCCGGATAGACGATCGGATTGAAGCCCTTCCGGTCCCTCAGCGGATCGGGGTAGGCCATGCGCACACTGATTTCCTGTGCCTGCCGGTCCACCACACGCTGGCCGACCTTGGGCATCGGGCTCCATTGACCCGGCGTCGGCTCGAGGCGCAGGTCGCCGTTGGTGGCGACACGCCGGCCGTTCTGAATCACCCCCACGCCGCCCTGATGCCCTTCGGGGTAGAAATCGTGCGCGAGCATGACGTTGAGCCCCGGCATCTCCAGGTATTCCTCCGCGGTGATCGTCAACATATCCGGGACCTTCGGCGCTTCCGCGCGACCGCTGCCGCCCGTCAAGGACGCGAGAAAAAGGCAGAACAGACACCAGAGGCGGCGCGGCATGACGGAGTTTTTGGACATGAAGCTGCCAACACTCCACACGTCAGATCGACGCGCAAGGAGGAAAAGGCGATATTGCGCGGCTCTCTCAGCCGTATCTATGCGAATTGTAGGAAGCGAGCTTGCTCGCGATTCCGAGGTAAGAATCGCCTGCAAGCAGGCTCCTACATCGTTCACCGAGAAATCGATGGGCTTACGGGGAAGATCGCGCCCATTTTGCATAATCACGGCTCAGCTCAAATCGCGGATCGAGCCGAACTCCGGATCGAACAGCCGCCGGTAGGTCCGCACGATCATGCCGTCGGTCAGCCCGGCCAGCCAGTCGCAGATGCGGCGCGCCTTTCCGGCGACGGTCTCCTCCGCGACGATCAGCGCCCCCACGTTGGGCGGCAGGATGCGGATCACCCTCGGCCCCTGCTCCACATAGTTGCGCCAGCACGAATCCCACAGGCTCGAGAGCACCAGCCGCGCCTTGTGCTCCATCTGCTGGAGCTGCGGACTCTCAAAGATAATATCGTTGGCCAGCTTCTTGAAGAAAAGCGCCTCGCGTTCGGCGTCCGGCGCGACGACCAATTCAAAGCGATACCGGTTGGTCTTCGCGGCCATGAAATTGTCGCGTTCGCGCAGCCGGCACGCCTGGATGAACCCGCCAATCTTCATCGAGAAGACGCTTTCGAGCCGGTCGTCGCGGATGGCGTCAAACAGCGCGTCGAGCCACCGCTGCTGCCCGGCGTTGAGGGCCTCGCCGCCCGCCCAGCGTTCGATGCGCTCGATGGTCAGAAACCCGGCTTTCACGCCGTCGACGATGTCGTTGAGCGAATACGCCGCGTCGTCCGCCCAGTCCATGATCCGGCATTCCACGCTCTTGAAGGCGTTGAGCGCCAGGCCGGCATGCAGCGCGGCGGGAATCTCCGCCCCGGCAAATACGAAATCGCGGTAGACGCGCTGCGGATCGTAGAGAAAATGCTGGGACGGCGGCTCGGAAAATTCGCCGTGAAGCTTCTTGTACTTGAGCACGCCGTCCAGCAGCGCCCGGGTCGGTTGCATGCCGCGCACGCCGCTCTCGTTTTGGTAGAGGGTCTCCGTCACGAGATGCAGCGTCTGCGCGTTGCCCTCGAAGCCGCCGTACCGCCGCATCAATTCCTGAAGGGTGCGTTCGCCCGAGTGGCCGAACGGCGGATGCCCGAGATCGTGCGCCAGGCAGGCGCACTCGACCAGATCGGAATCGATGTGGAAATTTTCCCGCAGCGGCCGGCCGCGGCTTTCCAGGTAACGGCAGATCGAGCGCCCGATCTGGGCGACTTCCATCGAGTGGGTGAGGCGCGTGCGATAAAAATCATACTCGCCGGACAGAAACACCTGGGTCTTCGACTGCAGCTTCCGAAAGGCATGCGCGTGGATGACGCGGTCGCGGTCGATCTGGAAGGCGCTGCGGTAGTCGGTCTTGCGCCGCCCGCCCAGCGTCGCTGCGTCGAAGGCGGTGTAGAAGGCATTCTGCATGGCGGAGGGCGTAGGGACGCCGCCGGGACGGCGCAAACGAATTTCCGCTTGTGCGCCGCCGCCAGCCGGAGTCGACTGCGGATCGCGCGCCATGCCTCGCCTTTTCTTCGCCACTGCGCTCGGTCCGTGCGGCCTTGCCTGGACCGGCTCCGCCCTGACCGCCTTCTATTTGCCGGGTGCGGCCGCGCCGGCCGGCGATCCCGCCGCCTCACCCGACGAGGCGCCGCCGTGGATTCGCGACCTGGTGGCGCGGACGCAGCGGCACCTCGCCGGGGAACCGCAGGACTTCACCGACGTGCCCCTCGAGCTGGAGGCGGTGCCGCCCTGGGCGCCAACCCGTGGCCCTTGATCGTGCCCTGCCATCGCATCGTCGGCGCCCGGGACCGCCTGACTGGATTCTCCGCCGCGGGCGGCGTGCGGACCAAGGCGCGGCTGCTGGTGATCGAGGGTGCGCAGTTGCTGGCGGAATAGGATGACATTCTTGGAGTTTGTTTCCGCGCCGGAGGCGGATAGTGTCCGCAAGCAAAACCAATTTCCTTCATGGCCATCAAAACCATGCGCGCCATCGCCAAGCTCCGGGCCGGTCCGGGCCTCGAACTCACCGAGGTGCCCGTGCCGGCTCCCGGCGTCAACGACGTGCTCATCAAAATCAAGCGGTCCGCGATCTGCGGCACCGATGTCCATATCTACAACTGGGACGCCTGGGCCCAGCAGACCATCAAGCCGCCGATGGTGATCGGCCACGAGTTCGTCGGGGAGATCGTCGAGGTCGGCGGCAATGTCCAGGGCTTCAAGCCGGGCGATCTGGTCGACGGCGAGGGCCATATCGTGTGCGGCCGGTGCCGCAACTGCCTCGCCGGACGACGGCATCTCTGCAAGGATGCGAAAGGCGTCGGGGTCAACCGCGAGGGAGCCTTTGCGGAGTATCTGTGCCTTCCGGCGAGCAACGCGGTACATGTCGACCCCGCCATCCCGCTGGAGGTCCTCGCCTGCTTCGATCCGCTGGGCAATGCCACGCATACCGCGCTGCAATGGGACCTCGTCGGCGAAGACGTGCTCATCACCGGCGCCGGGCCGATCGGCTGCATGGCCGCGGCGATCGCCCGGAAATCGGGGGCCCGCAAGATCGTGGTCACCGACGTCAATCCCCTGCGGCTCGCCCTGGCGCAGAAGATGGGCGCCACACGCGTGGTCGACGTGTCACACGAAAATCTCCACGACGTGCAGCGCGAGATCGGCATGAAGGAGGGCTTCGACGTCGGGCTCGAAATGTCCGGTAGTCCGCGGGCGCTCAACGACATGATCGACAATATGTATCATGGCGGGCGCATCGCCCTGCTGGGGATCATGCCGGAAAAAGCCGCCGTCGACTGGAATAAGGTCGTCTTCAGCATGCTCACGATCCGCGGGATCTACGGCCGCGAGATGTATGAGACCTGGTACAAGATGACAGCGCTCATCCAGAGCGGGCTCGATATCACCCCGGTCATCACCCACCGGTTTCCGTTCACCGGGTTTCAAGAAGCCTTCCGTCTCATGCGTTCGGGCCAATCGGGCAAGGTCATCCTCGATTGGGAGGAGCCAGGTGCCGCCTCGGCGGGGACCATTCAATAAACCCCGGCTTCCCTCATTCGGTGTAGGAGCCACCACGATTCGGTGGGCTAGTTCGCGCTCAGGTGATTGACCAGCTCGCCCACCGCGACCGCGAGGCCGGTCGACATCAGCGTGCCGATGAGCACGTATTCCAGCGAGGCGCGGTCTTCGACGTGGCGGAAATTGGCGAACGCTTTCGCCACGAGCACAAAACCAACCGCCTCGTAATGCCCGCCTAGCACGAACGCGTAGATGAGCCCCCGTTCGAGGAAGCCGATCGCCCGCCCGCGATCATAGGCCACCACGTCCACCTCGTCGGCATCCGTCACGGCCCGCGGCTTCAGGTTCAAAAAGTCGAAGACGGCCCGCACCGCGAGGTTCATCTCGCTCATCGCAACCAGCAGTCCGAACAGCACCAGCATGGCCGAGGTGGAAAACGAACTCTCAAAGATCGCGTCGAAGGCCGTGAGGTGGCTCAACGCCGAAAAAGCCGATTCGATCAGCGGCCAGAATTTCAGTCCGAACGCCGGCGAGAACCACACGCTCAGCGCCAGCAGGTAGACCATCCCCAGCGCGAAATGCCCCGCGTTGCGCCGCCAGCCCAACGCCTCCCAGAGCACGCCCGCCAGGTTCATGATGACGACGGTGGCCGCCGCGGCCAGCAGCCACGAGTGCCATTCAAAAAGCGCCAGCCCGGCGAGCTCGATGGCCGTCTTCGTTCCCCACAGCCGCCAGTTCACCCCGCCATCGCCCACCTGGTACCAAAGCCGTGTGAGCAGGACGAGGTTCGTGAAGACGAGAAACACCAGACTCATGGGATCCCCAGGTTGAGAGTTGATCGATCGCTGGGCCGCACCATCACAGAAACTCCCGCTCACGTCCAGCCTCGGCATGACGCCACCCCGGCGCGCAATGGGAAAATCCGTTTCCTTCCCGCGGATTCGGGTCATAGTGGCGGCATGCTTGACCCACTTTTTGCCGATCACCTTCGCGCTACGCTCGACGAAATCGAACGAGCCGGGCTCTACAAACGGGAACGCGTCCTCACGACGCCCCAGGGGGGGCGGGTCGCCATCGCCACGGGCCAGCAGGTCCTCAATCTCTGCGCCAACAATTATCTCGGTCTCGCCGCCCATCCCGAGGTGATCGCGGCCGCGCACGCCGCGCTCGATCGCTGGGGCTATGGGCTGTCCTCGGTGCGCTTCATCTGCGGCACGCAGGAAATCCACCGGCAGCTTGAGGCGCAGCTCAGCGCGTTTCTCGGCACGGACGACACCATCCTGTATTCATCCTGCTTCGACGCGAACACCGGCCTGTTCGAGACGCTGCTCTCCGCCGAGGATGCCGTGATCAGCGACGAGTTGAACCACGCCTCCATCATCGACGGCGTGCGGCTCTGCAAGGCCCGGCGCTACCGCTATCGCAACAATGACCTCGCGGATCTTGCATCCCGTCTCCAGGAGGCCGCGGCCGACGGCGCGCGTTTCAAGCTCATCGCCACCGACGGCGTGTTTTCGATGGAGGGCACGATCGCGAACCTGCGCGGGATCTGCGACCTGGCGGATCGCTACGGCGCGCAGGTGATGGTCGACGACAGTCATGCCGTCGGCTTTCTGGGCCCGAACGGCCGCGGCACGCCGGAACATTGCGGGGTCCAGGGTCGGGTGGATCTCATCACCGGGACGCTCGGGAAGGCGCTCGGCGGCGCGAGTGGCGGTTACACCAGCGGCCGCCGCGACCTCATTGCCCTGCTCCGCCAGCGATCTCGTCCCTATCTCTTCTCCAACACGCTCGCCCCGGCGATCGCGGCCGCCTCGATCAAAGCCCTCGATCTGCTCACGCGCTCGACGGAATTGCGCGACCGGCTGGAGGCGAACACGCGCTTCTTCCGCACGGGGCTCGCCGAGGCCGGACTTGCCATCCGGCCCGGCACCCATCCCATCGTGCCGGTGATGATCGGCGATGCCACGCTGGCGCAGCGGATTTCGGACCGGCTGCTCGAACTCGGCGTCTACGCCATCGGTTTCTTCTATCCCGTCGTACCGCAAGGCGCCGCCCGCATCCGCGCCCAGGTGTCGGCCGCGCACCGTCAGGAGGACCTGGCGTTCGCCATCGAGCAATTTGCCACGGTCAAACGGGAGTTTGGGATATAGAGCGGGGACTCATGCAGTCGGAACACGTTTTTCCTGAAGAAGTCGTGGCAACAAACGGTGGAGCCCGCCGTCCCTGGCGGGCTTCGAACTTCGCCATCGAAAAACCCGCCAGGACGGCGGTTTCCACCTTTGACAACTAAATCGTTTCGGCTCACCCCATCTCCCGCCATGAACCTTTCGCGTCTCCAAGCCCGCCGTCTCGCCGCCGCCGCGCGTCGCGCCGCCAAATCTTCCTATGCACCCTATTCGAAGTTCCGGGTCGGCGCCGCGGTTTTGACGGCCTCAGGGAAAATTTTTGCCGGCGGCAATGTCGAGAATGCCTCCTATGGCCTTTCGAACTGCGCGGAACGCACCGCCGTCTTCAAGGCGGTGACGGAGGGGCACCGCGAGCTGGTGGCGGTGGCGGTCTACACGCCGACGCGCAAGCCCACCCTGCCCTGCGGCGCCTGCCGCCAGGTCATCCACGAATTCGGCCCGAACGCTGTCGTCCTGTGCGTGTGCGATTCGTCGGACCAGCTCAAGACCACGCTCGATCAACTGCTCCCGGGAGCTTTCGGACCGACGGATCTCCGTTAGCAGACGGCGGCGCCAGCACGCCGATGATTCTGCGGATGACCTTCCTCGAAGCCGGCGTCCGGTCATGGACGGCGGGCGCCAAGAACTGATTGCGCGTCAGGACCCGGCGAAAAAATCGTGCACGGCGGCGAACACCTGATCGCGTGGCACGTCGCGTTCCGTGCGTTCGCCCAGATCGCGCAGCTTGACGACGTTACGCGCCAGCTCGTCACCGCCGTAGATCAGCGCAAGCCTGGCTCCGGACTCCAATGCGGCCTTGAACTGCTTCCCAAATGCCAGCGACTTCAGCGGGTACTCCACCCGGTATCCCGCCGCCCGGAGCGCATAGATGTCTCCGAAAGCCGTCTTTCGCTCCGTCTCGCCGCCCAGCACCGCGTACACGTCGGCGGCACTGACGTACGCCGGCATGATTCCCCGCGCCTCGAGCAGCAATCCCATCGTCACGTCGCCAATGGCAAATCCCACGGCCGGCAGATCAGGTCCGCCGAGCTTCGCCACCAGGTTGTTGTAGCGCCCGCCGCCGGCGATGGAGCGCAGCTCGCCCTTCCGGTCAAACGCCTCGAAGACGAATCCCGTATAATAGGCCAGGCCGCGCACGACCCCGAGATCGACCTCGACAAAACGCGCCAGTCCCATCGCCGCCAGTCCGTCGAGCAACCGGCGCCACTCGGTGACCCGGGCAGTCAGCTTGTCGCCGCCCACGGGAGTCAGCACTTCTTCGAGACGCTCCAGGCTCTTGATGGCGAGAAAGGCGAGCACCTTCTCCTGCCGCGCAGGATCCAGCGGCCCGAATTGGTCGGAGCAGGTTTTGAACGCCGCGTCACCAAGTTTCTCGTACTTGTCGATGGCCACGAGCAGGGCCCGGATGTGCGCCTCGTCCAGGCCCAGCGCCTCCAGATAGTAGAACCACAAATCGCGGTCGCTGAGCCGCACAATGAAGTCCTGTTCCGTCAGCCCGAAGCCGGCGAGACATTGCACCAGCAGCGCAACCAGCTCGATCTCGGCCTCGACGCCCGGCTCGCCAAAGATATCGGCATTGAATTGAAAGAACGCGCGTTCCCGGCCCTTTTGGGCGCGTTCGTAGCGGTAAAACTCGGCAATGCTGAACCATTTGATCGGCCGCTTGAGGCTGCCCGCCTGCGCGCCGACCATCCGGCAGACCGTCGGCGTCATCTCCGGCCGCAGCGCCACCTCCCGCCCGCCTTTGTCAACAAAGCTGAACAACTGCTGCTCAATCTCTTCGCCGGATTTGGTCTTATACAAATCGAGCGGCTCCAGCACGGGCGCATCGTACTCGGAAAACCCGAAAGCCGACGCCGCCTGACGCCACACGCGAAACACATGATTCCGGCGGGCGCACGCCTCCGGGGCAAATTCCCGGAATCCTGGCAGAGACTGGAATAAAGCCATGCAACCACTCAGGTTGCAGGCGCAGGCGGCGGTTCGCCACCCTTATTTTGCAGCGGACCTAGATCGAGCTTCTTGAGCTTGGCCTTCAGGATCTTTCCGGATTTAAATTTGACCACAGCTCGTTGCGGAATGATGACTTCGGTCTCAGGCTTGTTGGGATTGCGGCCCACGCGCGCCTTGCGCACTTGCACTTCCAAGACACCGAAGTTGCGCAGCTCCACGTTCCGGCCCGCCGCCAGAGCATTCATGATGATATCCAAGGTCATCTGCACAGTCGTCTGGACCTCCTTTTGCGGAAATCCAGTCTTCTCGTAGATCTGCAGCACAATCTCGCGTTTCGTCAGGTTGGTCGACATGGTGATTCCTTTCAATAAAATCTAAAACGGAAACGCTTTAACCTATTCGAAGAGTGAACTCCGTCAACAGCAAAGGCTTACAATTCCCTGAAAATGAGCGATAAACCTCCCTCCACTCCGTTCGAGCAGTTGCCACCGCAAATTCAGGAACTCCTTCGAGGTTCGAATGTTAAGACGGCTTTCTCCCACCCGGCGGCCAGCGGTTCCACGCGTGATTCTGAACCTGCTGAAGACGAAAGGAATAAGGAACATGAGACCACTCTTCGACTGATCCGGGAGTTCAACCTCAAACCGCGGGAAATTCGCGATTACCTCGACCGTTTCGTTATTCAGCAAGCCGAGGCCAAAAAGGTGCTCTCCGTCGCCATCTGCGATCATTACAATCATGTGCGCCAGTGTCTCGAAGACCCAAGCCTGCAGGAGCGCGATTACGCCAAGCAGAACATCCTCTTGCTGGGTCCGACGGGCGTGGGAAAGACGTACCTGATGCGATGCATCTCGAAACTTATAGGCGTGCCCTTTGTGAAGGCTGACGCCACGAAGTTTTCCGAGACGGGCTATGTGGGTGGCGATGTCGAAGACCTCGTGCGCGACCTCGTGAAGGCCGCCGACGGCGACGGCGACCTGGCGCAATACGGCATCATCTACATCGACGAAATCGACAAGATCGCCTCCGCCCCCGGCAATACGGTGGGCCGCGACGTCTCGGGCCGTGGGGTACAGATCAATCTGCTGAAGCTCATGGAAGAGACCGAGGTGAATCTGCAGAGCCAGAACGACATCGCCGGCCAGATTCAGGCCCTGATGGATTTCCAGCGGCGGAGCCGGCCCCGCAAACGCACGATCAATACCCGGCATATTCTTTTCATCGTGAGCGGCGCCTTCGACAAACTTGCCGAACAGGTGAAACGACGCGTCCAAAGCGGCCAGATCGGCTTCGCGTCCGCCGGGCGCGAGCGCGCCGCCGACGACAGCGACTTCCTGAATCTCGCCCAGAGCCACGATTTCATCGAATACGGGATGGAACCCGAATTCGTCGGACGCCTGCCGGTGCGGGTCGCCTGCCAGACGCTCACCGCCGGCGATCTGGAAAAAATCCTCCTGACGTCCGAGGGCAGCATCCTTCAGCAATACCGCGCGGATTTCTCTGGGTACGGCATCGATTTCGAGATCGACCTGGAGGCGGTGCGCGAGATCGCCACGCAAGCCCACGCCGAAAAGACCGGCGCCCGCGGCCTCATGACCGTGCTCGAGCGGGTCCTGCGCGATTTCAAATTCGAACTTCCCTCCACGGCGGTGAAGACCTTCAAGATCGACCGCGCGACCGTCGCCGCGCCGTCCGGGACCCTCCAAGTTCTGTTGAAACAAAACGCCGCCCAGCAGCGCGACGTGCTCAAGGCCGACGTCGCCGCATTTGCGTCGCGGTTTCAGAAGGACTATGGCTTCGAACTCGTGTTCGATGATTCGGCGATCGAGCGGCTCATCGAACTGAGCCTCGCCGCCGACAAGACGATTCGCGCCTTGTGCGAGGACAAGTTCCGCGATTTCCACCATGGCCTCAAGCTCATCGCCCGCGACGGCGAACCGCGCCGTTTTGTGATTTCTCGCGATGTCGTCGATGCTCCCGACAAGGTCCTCTCCCGCTGGGTGGTGGACCGGTTTCGGGAGGGCGGCAATCTTCCCGGGCCAGGTTGACCCGCCTGCCATGCCCGACTCCACGGCCGTCAACACCATGTTCGCGCGGATCGCGCGGCGCTACGATCTCGCCAACCGGCTGCTCAGCGGCGGCGTCGACGGCTGGTGGCGCCGCCGGTTGGTCGCGGCGGTGCGCCAGACCCGTCCCCAAACGGTCCTCGACCTCGCGACCGGCAGTGGCGACGTCGCCTTTGCGCTGGCCCGGAGCCTTCCGCCGGACGTTGAAATCATCGGCATGGATTTCTGCCGGCCCATGCTGGAGGAGGCCGAGGCGAAACAGCGCCGTTCCGGCGGGTTTGCCAACGTGAGTTTTCGTCCGGGCGACGGACTTTTTCTGCCGCTGGGGGACGCCTCCGTCGATGCCGTCACGATTGCCTTCGGCCTGCGCAACATGGCGGACCGCCGGCGGGCGCTGGGCGAGATGCGGCGCGTGCTTCGTCGGCCCCACGGCCGGCTGTTTGTGCTCGAATTCTCGCAGCCGGCGCCGTGGATCCGTCCGCTGTACTATTTTTATCTCCGGCGGGCGTTGCCGCGACTGGCGGGGCTCATCACCGGCGACCGGGCCGCCTACGAATACCTCGGGCAGACGATCGGCGAATTTCCCGACCCCGCCGGGCTGTGCGCCGAATTCCGCGACGGCGGTTTCTCTGCCGTCACCGTTGCCAGAATGAGCCTCGGCATCGTCGCCCTGCACACCGCCGCCGGGTGACGGCCGGCGCCGCTAAAGGCCGTTCGCAGTGGCAGAACCGGGAGGGCGACGCGCTTCCATAAAGCCCCCGTTATTGGGGGACGCGCAGACCACATGCCTCGCAAAAAGCAAGGACAATTCGTCGGTGAAGCAATTTCCATGCTAGATTCACATTTGCGAACTTGCCAGCCGCCGTTGTCTTCGCTTCGATGCTCGCGTGTCAGCGCTGAAGCTTATTCTCAACGAACTTCATTATGAGCTGCTCCGGAAGATCTCCGAAGGTGGCATGGGCGTCGTCTACGAGGCCCATCAATTCGGCGCAGGAAACTTTCATAAGCTAGTTGCTATCAAGCTGATACGAGAAGAATATTCGAGCATCCAGGAGTTCCAGAAGAATTTCATCGGCGAGGCGCGGCTCGTCGCCGACCTGATCCATACCAACATCGTCCAGACCTATCATCTCGGTCTGGTCGGCGGCCAGTATTTCATGGTCATGGAATTCGTGAACGGCGTGAACCTTGAGCAGTTTATCGAGCGCCACCGCGCCTTGAACCGTCCGATTCCCGTTGAGTTCGCCGCGTTCATCACGTCGCGCGTGGCGCGGGGCCTCGCCTACGCCCACCAGAAGGCCGACCGCGAGGGCCATCACCTCAATATCGTCCATCGGGATGTCAACCCGAAGAACGTGATGCTCGCCTACGAAGGGGACGTGAAGCTGACGGACTTCGGCATCGCGAAGGCTTTCAAGCTCATGTACAATGAGGAGGGCAAGGTGATCCCGGGGAAGGACGAGTACTGTTCGCCCGAACAGGCGAGCTATGCGGTGACCGATGCGCGGGCCGATCTTTTCTCCCTCGGCATTGTGCTCTCCGAACTGCTCCTGAGCCGGAACATCTTTCGCGCGGAGGACCGGCTGCAATCGCGAAGAAATATCCTGTCCATCCCGATTCCGCGTTTTGCGGACCTGCGCGCCGACATCGACGAAAAACTGGAGGGCATCCTGCGCAAGATGCTCGAACGGGATCGCAACCGTCGCTACCAGTCCGCGTCGGAATTACTGACCGACCTGGAGTTGTACCTCTACAGCGACCGCTACGGACCCACGAACGAGAAGCTGGGCGTCTATCTGCGCGAACTGTTCGACCAGCCGGAACCCTCCTGCGCCGCGCTCACCTCGGAGCCCTCCCCCGTGGTATGAAACCGGCTCCGCTCGTCCATTTTGATTCATGAACGGACCGGGTTTTCATCAAAACCTCAGCCAGCGCCAGACCCAGCAAATGGTGCTGGCGCCGCAGTTGCGGCAGTCGCTGAAAATTCTTCAGGTGGCCGCGTTGGATCTGCGTTCCGTCATCCAGGAGGAATTGCAGAACAATCCCACGCTCGAGGAATTGCCGATGGATGGCGTGAATCTGGACCAGAACGGCTCCGAGGCCCCGGACCAGGCCGCCTCTCCGGAGGGCGCGGAGTCCCGCGAGGAACTCGATTTCTCCAAGAGCTTCGATATCCTGACCAAGATCGACGACGACTGGCGCGATGACCAGGCGCAGGCCGGCAATGGCCAACCCTACACGTCCGAAGCCGCGGAGAAGCGCCAACATTTCTTCGACTCCCTCGTCAGCGAGACCTCGCTGCAGGAACACCTGATGCGGCAGGCCGAGCTGTCGGACTGCCCGCCGCAGGTTCTGAGCGCCATTCGCTACCTCGTCGGCAGCATCGACGACCGCGGTTTCCTCACCGCCACTCCCGCCGACATCGCCTTGATGTCCGGGCTGGCGCTGATGGACGTGCAAGCCGCGCTGAAATTGCTGAAGTCTTTCGATCCGCCCGGCATCGGGGCCCTGGACCTGAAGGACTGCCTGCTGTTCCAGCTCGAGGCCAAGGGCCGCGGCGGTTCCATCGCCGCCCGGATCGTGCGGGACCATTTTGAGCTGCTCACCCGCCGCCGGATTCCGGACCTCGCCCGCCGCCTCGGAGTTTCCGTCGAGGAAGTTCAGACGGCCATCGAGGAAATCGGCACCCTGGATCCTTCACCCGGCCGGCGCTTTGCGGACGACAACAACCGCGTCGTCGTGCCCGACGTCACCGTGGAGAAAGACAACGGCCAGTGGAAGATTCTCCTCAACAACGACTATATTCCCCGCCTCCGCATCAGCCAGACCTACCGGGAACTCATCGCCAAGGGCCAGTTGTCCAAGGACGAACGCGACTATCTGCGCGAACGCATGCGGTCGGGACGTTTTCTCATCAACTCGATCGAACAGCGCCAGCAGACGATCGAGCGCATCACCCGGGAGATCATCAAGGTGCAGGAGGAATTCTTCGAGCACGGGGTCGCGCGCTTGAAGCCGCTGACGATGACGCAGATCGCCGACGTCGTCGGCGTGCACGAGACCACCGTCAGCCGCGCCATCGCGAACAAGTACATCAAAACCCCGCACGGGGTGTTCGATATCAAATACTTCTTCACGCCCGGCTATCAGGCGCATAGCGGCGACGCGGTGTCCAACACCAGCGTCAAGGAGATGATCAACGATCTCATCGCCGGGGAGGATCGCGCCCACCCGCTGAGCGACCAGGAACTGGTGGCGCGGCTCGAGAACAAGGGCATCAACATTGCCCGCCGGACCGTCGCGAAATATCGCGAGGAACTCGGCCTCCTGCCCAGCAATCTCCGTCGGGAGTACAGCTAAGCAGGAGCCAGGCAATCGACGCGATTTTCACCTGCAGTTGCGCGAACCGTTCGGTGCGACGTTGTAGGGCGGGGTCAGGCGACCCCGCCCCACCCCTTCCGTCATCCCAGCGCGAGATCGGGCTGGATCGTGAGCCCAAAATGATCGTCGCGCGCGCAGCCCGCCGGATCGCACCAGGCCGCAAACGCGATCATCCCCGCGTTGTCCCCGGTATGCTGCGGCTGCGCGGCATGAAACGCCACCCCCCTCTCCCGCGCCGTCTTTTCGAGGGCCGTAGATCGGAAGAGCACACGTCTGAACTCCAGTCACTGACCAATCTC
>OCTA010002704.1_pt1 | contig 15966 bp, 18 predicted proteins | sample 1538991 | NCBI WGS metagenome assembly OCTA01 (sample SAMEA3539302, study PRJEB22396) | soil metagenome | biome: tundra; feature: field; material: soil | place: USA | collected 2010-05 | depth 0.15 m | reverse complement strand
CTGCCCCATTGTCGGAATTGTTTGATTTGTTCCAGCGGCAAATCGTAGCCCGTCAGGTGAAGCAAGCTGTAGAGCAACATCGAACCGTGTCCGGCCGACAAGACAAACCGGTCCCGGTTGAGCCAATGTGGATTGTCCGGATTGTGTTTCAAAAACCGCGTCCACAGCACAAAAGCCATCGGCGCAGCGCCCATTGGCAGGCCGGGATGGCCGCTGTTGGCTTTCTCCACTGCGTCCACCGACAGGAATCGGATCGTGTTGATGCACAAACCATCCAATTGCGCCAAATCGGGACTTGATGCGTTTACGCTGCTCATAAATACAAAAACGGCGGGGTTTAATTAACTCCACCATAATCTGTCCAAAATTCTTTTCTTCAAAGAGGCCGATAAACATACCCGCCGCCTGGCGTTCCTTCAGGTTACAATACACTTTTAATATCGCAATACGATACTATAAACCCGAAAAATTGAGAGCGCTATGGGGTGTTTACCCCAGACCTCTAATTCAGGCTTGATGAATCCAACCGCGACTGGCAGATCGGTGAATGGCGGGCGAAACCTGAGCACAGCGACAAAACGGCGTGACATAGCGCCCTCAAGCTTGCGGTATCAAACGATATTGACTTCCCTAATCTCCTCGGACGACGGCGCGTTGACACGTTTGATCCAGTTTTTGGCACATATTCGGCCAACTTCCTCAAAGGAGGAATCGATATCAAGTTTGACTTGAGTCAATTCCCGTCCGTCATATCCATGCGAGATTTATCTCATGAGCGAGAAACCTTTGATTGATGTCGCACAGGAAAAAATCCTGTCGCTGGCGGAAGAAACCAAGTTTGCGGCGAACGGCATCGTGAGCCGGACGCTGCTGCGCACCGCGAATTCGCGGGTCGTGCTGTTCGGCTTCGCTGAAGGTCAGGAACTGACCGAACACACTTCCACGCAATCTGCCGTCATCCAGATTTTGTCAGGCGAATGCGAGATTTCCCTAGCCGGCAAAACGCACGCGGTCAAGGCCGGCCAACTGATTTACATGCCGCCAAACATGCCGCACGCAGTCAGCGCTACGAAGCAATTCTCCATGTTACTGACGCTTTCCAAGCCAGAAACATTTTCTGCCAACCCCACGAGTCCGGCCAGCGCAAGCAGACCATAGACATTTTCCAATTGCATCGTGAACGCGGTCAACGGCAGTCCCGACCACGACAGCACGAGTGCCAAAATGGATAACGGAACGAGCAGCGCGATGGCCCTGAGAAAGTATTTCATTCCCCAATCCAGCGTCCGGCGGTTGCGTGTGCGCAGAATTGTTATGATTTCCCAGCCGTAAAGCACGAAGCCGGCAATTATCACCAAGGCAAACACTGGCTTGAACGAGCTTTGCAGCAGGACGGTGAAGAAAGCGCCAAGCAAACCGAGATTGAGCAATGCGACCGACCACCAAGCGCGGCGTTCGCTTTGCATTTCGCTCAAGGTGAACATGGGCACGAGCTTGTAGCTCACCGTGACAATCATCATCACAAATACGCCGACAACACCGAGGTGCGCGTGCGCATGCATCGCCGCCAACGGCTGAAATGAAATGAAGCTCCAACATTTCGAGGCCGTCAAAACCAGTCCCGCCGCAATCGTGGACGACAACCAAAACAGCGCCGAGGCGATGCCGAATTTGATACCTTCCAGTTTTTTACTTTCGCCAACGTGCAAGCCATGTTGAAGACAAATAATCCAACGCCCAATGTCAGCAACGAGCCAAACGCGCCAACCAAAACCATGTTGAAATTCCAGAACGCCCAGACCATGCCGGTGAAACCGATGAGGTGCGCGGCAAACTGCCATTTCACCAACCGTTCGCTGAAAAGCTGCGTTTCCAAAGTCACCGGCACGAGTTGATACATTGCACCCATGACAATGGAACAGATGAAGCCGAGCACGAACAGATGCGTCATGGCGATGAGGTGCGGCGTGTAATGATACATCGCCAACAAATCCGGTTGCGCCAATAAAAATCCGGCACTGATCAATAATGACACCACACCAGCCAGAACGAAACACAGCGGCAGCCGAACCGCCGCCGCTTGAATGCCGGCGAGATTCGGCGTTGCTGCCGAGCGGGTTACTTTTCGCTGCGCAGTTTTTGATTCAACGAAGGCGGATTTTTGTAATAAAGCTTCCATCGTTTTGTTCCTCGGTTTCACCGACAAATCCGCGTTCTTCGAGTTGGGCGTAAAGGTGCATCGGGCGGCGTTCCGTGTGGGCGCGCACTTCCGCACCAGCAGGCAAGACCGCAAGTGCTTCAAGGATTTTCACCATCGGTTGTGGTGGTTCGAGTCCGCGCGCGTCCACTTCAATGATTTCTGTCGGTATGGTTTTCGCTGCGTCACAGGGATGACGTTCCGGCGGATCAAACGCCGCCGCTTCTCCATTTCGGCGTGTGAACAATACTTCCCAATCGCCGGATTGAATCTGTTTTGATTTGTGGTCAAAACCTTGTTTGCCAAGCACGGAAAAAAGCGGCGCAGGTTCAAACGGTGCAACCAGCAAAAGTTTTTCATCCGAATGCAACTGCGCGACGGCATTCATGATTTTCGAGAACGGCTCACGTCCTTGGCGCAAGTCTTCACGGACATCCAGCGTGACGATGTTTTCACTCATGGTTTGGCGATTCTCGGAATGCTTTACAAAATTGTGCCGTTCCTCGTCTGGTTTCACAGTTACAGCCGCCACATCGGTCGCGCCAAAGTTCCGGCGCTGGCGGAGATGTATTCCGTGCCGCTCCAAATCGCGGGCTACTGGAGTTTTCTGACCGGACTCGGCGTTTTGTGCTTGGCAACGGCTTTGTCGCATGAGGCGGCCATTCGTTGGGGTGGTGGTCTGCTGGCATTGAGTCTCGCCATTTTTGCCATCAACATGGGAAAAATCCTTTCGCATTTTGTCCGGCCAAAAATCGAGGCGTTCGCGTCAAAAACATTTTCCACCGCAAAAAAAATATGACCACTACACCGCTCACTGACGAACTTGTCCTCGAAACTCTTCGCCAAGTCATTGACCCGGAACTCGGCGTCAACATTGTGGATCTGGGTCTCGTTTATCGCTTCGCCTGCGTTGCTGGCAAGCTGACGGTGACGATGACGCTCACCACGCCTGGCTGCCCAATGCACGACAGCATCGCGGAGGGCGTAAAAAATATTTTACTCGGTCTCGAAGGCGTTACCGACGTAGATGTCGAAGTCGTCTGGGACCCGCCGTGGCATCCCTCGATGATGACCGAAGTTGGCCGCGCCATGACGGGTGTCCGAAATTTTTAACCACCAAGCAAAACTAAACACAAACAATAATATGAATACATCAACTGAAAACCTCGTCGGCACGGATCGAGTTATGGACGTGCGACTAATTCCCTGTTCCATCAAGCATGGACTGATCATCAAACAATGGCTGGATTTGGTGGTCGGCGAGCATTTCATCCTGCTCAACGACCACGATCCCGTGCCGCTCTATTACCAATTCGCCGCGCAGTGGCCGAATGCGTTCACTTGGGAACATCTCGTCAAAGGCCCGGAAGAATTCCGCGTCAAGATCACGAAATTGAAGGCCACTGCGCAGGTTGGGGAAGTCGCGGAATGTTGCGGCGGACACTGAGGCTTGAAAGCATCGTCATATTATGTCAAACGGCCTTCGTCACCGAATGCCGTTTGTTTTTTAAGTTCGTTGGAGATTGTTTGGATCAAATCTCCGGTGCTTTGCGGAAACCATCAAGCCAGTGGCGCAAGCTCATCACGGGATGCTCCCATAGCATGCGCGGTCCGGCGTAACGCATCATGACTTTAATTTGTTCGCGGCGGTCGCGCTGGTAGCAGTGGACGGGGCATTTGGCGCAGGTCGGCTTTTCCTCGCCGAACCGGCAGCGATCCAGCCGCACATTCGCGTAATTTAACAGCCCTTGGCACTCCGAACAGAGCCCGGTCGTCGCTTCATGCCTATCGCGACAATAGAGTTTCATCATCGCTTCCATCGTTTTCCATTCGCGGCTCAGCCGCTGACTGGTGAAGGCGACGGTTTTCGGTGCACACCCGCTGGCGGTGGTTGTCACGCTTGGTCCGACCGTCATATTCATGCTGATATATTCGCATCAAAACGGTCGTAGCTTTTGATGCAGGTCAAAGATTTGATCAATTTCTGAGCGGCAAGGAAATGCGCATTAATTGACCTGGATCAAGTCAGTGACCACCGGGTTGAGCGAGAATTGTTCTGTAAGAAACGAAAGAAGCTTATGAACACCGACAATTCAAATCCGACCGTGCCAAACAAACCAACCACTGTGGTCTATGCCTGCTCCGGATGCTCGGACGCCGGGGAGATCGCCGACCGCGTTGCCCGCCAGCTCACACGCGAAGGCGCGGCAAAGATGTCTTGTCTCGCCGGCATCGGTGGCCGGGTCAAAAGCCTGGTGGCGACGGCGGAAAAGGCGGAGCGCATTCTGGTGATGGACGGGTGTCCGCTGAATTGTGCCGCGCACACGCTAAAACTCGCCGGCTTTCAAAAATTTGATCATCTTGAACTTCATAAAATCGGCGTTCGCAAGGGCTCATGGCCGGTGAACGAGGAACGGATTATGGCTGGCGTCGCAGCGGCTAAAAGAATTTTGTCTGTGGCGGTTGACGTTGATAAAAACAAAACCGAGCATATCGCACCGCTTTTGAATGAGGCTGTTGAAGTCAACACCAGAAACACACCATGAACATGCCGCCAATCAATAAATCCAAACGCTTTGACGTGCGCGAAATGCTCCGACGCGGGGTCGAGCCGTTTCCCGAAATCCACAAGCGGGTAAGCGCGCTCATGCCGGATGAAGGCTTGATTATTGTCGCGCCATTTCTGCCGTCGCCGTTGGTCGAAAAATTAACGAGCGAAGGGTTTTCGGCCAAGGTTGAGCGTGGCAAAGGCGCGGATTGGATGATTTACTTTTGGCGCGAGGCTGCTTGAATGAAGCCATGTCGTCCGCATTCGCCGAGTTCAAAAAAATGGCCGTCGCCAATACCCTGCGAAGCTGCCAGCTTTTCACCGGGTTGTCACAGCCGGATTTGCAAAATATCGCCGATGTCACGGTGGTAAAACCGCTGGTGAAGGACGAATACCTTTTCCACGAAGGCGATCCGGCCGTCGGATTTTATGTGGTGCAGCGCGGGGCGGTGAACATTCATCGCGTGACCGCCACCGGCAAGGAACAGATCATCCATGTTTTTCGCACCGGCGATTCCTTTGCCGAGGTCGCACTGGCATCGGCGACCGGTTACCCCGCCGACGCCCGCGCGCTGGAGGATACCCAGGTTCTGCTCGTGCAAAAAGACGGCATTCTCGCCTTGCTCAAACGCCAGCCGGAACTCGCGCTGCGGATGCTTGGCTCGATGAGCAGCCATCTGCGCGTGCTCGTCGGACAAATTGAAGACCTCACCGTCAAGGATGTCGAGACGCGCCTGGCCAACTGGCTGGTGAAACGGTGTCCGAATCCGCAAGACGAAACACCGGTAAAAATCGAACTGACGATGACCAAACGCGTGCTGGCGGCGGAGCTCGGCACGGTCAGTGAGACGTTCTCCCGAACCCTGGCAAAATTTCGCGGGCAAAAACTGATCGCCGTCAAAGGCAAGACTGTCACCGTGTTATCTCCAGTGAAATTGCACGCCCTGCTGCGACGCAACTTGGGGGAATAATTCGGCGGCTCGTTTCAGTTTTCTTGGCTGAATTAGAATTATGCTCCAAGAGGCTCTTCAAGGATGGTGTGGGTCGGTGAATTGAAGCTCTTGAACTTGTTGAACCATTTGCTGTGGCGTCACCGAGGTTTGCCAATGCCCAGATAGTCTTCCATAAACGAAGATGGCGAGAAAAATCCCAATAATACTCAAAGCCAGAACGATCGGCCAAACCCGCCGGTGGGTAAATGCCACACTGACCCCAAGCGTGTTTGAAACCGGACAGGATTCCACGCATTCCAAACAAAGCGAGCATTCATCCGAACGAACGGATAGCAATTGATTCACTGGCAGCGAAGCCGGGCAGGCTTTGGCGCATTTGCCGCAATCTATATAGGAAGGGATGTCGCGCTTTATATGGGTTGGACTCACCAGACCAGCCAGGGCGGTCAAGGCACCGTAGGGGCAGAGATAACGATACCAGAAGTGCCGGACAAACAGTGACAGCACGACCAGAATGGCCAGAACAATAATCGTCGTTGGACTTGGTTGCAGGAAGAATTGCAACAGGCGGACGTCAGCCAACTGATTAAAGGGGCTATCCAGAAATGCCTGCAAATCGGGAAGGTCCATGCGGCAACAGATGACGTATGCAAAAAATCCCAGCAACAGGTATTTCACCAAGCGTAACATCCAGTCCGCCCAGCGGGGCAGACGAAAGTTGTGTCCAGTGACTTTGCAGCCGGCATCCGCCAACTTTTCGGAAAATAATCCGAAAGGACAAACCCAGCTACAGAAGGATCGTTTGAACAGAAGTGAAATTGTCAGAATTGCCACAAAAATCAGCAAACCCGCAGGATGCCCCGACTGGATGACGCCGGTATGCACCCAATAGCGGGCGCTCACTAAAGCACTGATAGGCAAAAAGGCTTCAACGCCCGGCGGGCGGAGAACAGCCGGTTGGCCGGTTCTCAGGCATGAATTATAGAAGACGATGAAACGCCAGCCAATCCACAGACTAACTCCCAAAAAAATGAGCTGCACCGTCCGACGCAGGCGATGTGGCTTGAGGTTCTGGCCAAGGCCGAATCGTTGACGGATGAACAATGAAGCTGCGCCCGGCTGTTTTCGGTCGAACGAACGATGCGAGTTCGTGTTTGCTTTGACGTATCTGTTAACAGACAAAGCCATATTTTGGTATGAATATGGCTCGTTTATGGAAACCCCGCCTTGACCCAAATCAAACAAACTGGTGATAGGCGTTTTGATAAACTTCAGCGTGGCATTCTCAGATTAAACTCCGGCCTGGTGCTGTGCCCTCCATTCTGGCGTTTGATGTCATCCGTTTTTTTGCGTCCGTTCCGAAAAGGAAATCCAATATCTTGACCCGGCAAAGCCAATGGGCAGCAGCAACCCACCGAGCACCAGCAAGTCGCGCGCGGCCTGATACTCGAACATTTCTGCCGCGAGGATGAGCACGGCGAGCAGCAGCAGCGCGAGGGAAATACCGCGATGAAAACGGTTCAATTCAGATTGCAACCAAGCATCCAGGCGGCTTTCCAAGACTCGGCCGTGATGGGAATCCGTGCAGTCGCCTTTGACGTGGCAGTCGTTGCATTTGTGCGCCGGCGCGCGGTATAGTGCGATTTTTCGCTCGAAATCCGTCTGCTCGCGCGTCAGGTGATGGCCCGTCGGACATTGCCACACGTCCAGTTGCTTTTTGTAGGTGAAGCCCGAGTTGCGGAAATGTTCCGAGCGGTGATGCGCGTGGCGCGCAACTAATTCCAAAATTCCTGCGACTCCGACCAACAGCATCGCATAGCCGCCGGCCAGGATCACTTCGATGTGAACGCCGTGAATCATTCGCCTCCGAATTTTTCGTTTTCCTGGAGTTCCGTGAACAGAATGCCATCCGGCTCTTCGCGTGGCGGCTGCTTTTTCATGTGTCTGACGCCAAGCCAGCAGAGGTAGAGCACCGGTAAAGTTCCACCCAGAATGAACACCGCGTCGCCCGGCAGCCGCATCCATTCCAGCATGGAAAGGGTGTGGCCGGAAATAAATTTCAACGAGCGAGCATCAAAATAACTCACGTTCATCGAGTGATAGAGCTGGATGCATCCGAGTGGAAACAGCGTGGCAAAAACCATCCACGCCAGACCGAGATTTAGCGACCAGAAACTGATTTTCGCGGCGCGGTCGCTCCACAGTTTTTCGGGAATCAGGTAACGCAGGCAGAACAGCGCTAGGCCGACGGCCAGCATTCCGTAAACGCCCATCATTGCCGCGTGCGCATGGTTGGCGGTGAGCGCGGTGCCGATTTCGTAATAGGAAACGATTGGCAGGTTGATGAGAAAACCGAAGACGCCCGCGCCCAGGAAATTCCAGAAGCCGACGGCGGCCAGAAACATTACGGACCAGAAATGCGGGAACGGCGTGCGTGTCTTTGCGCTTTGCTGTGCGCCAAGCTGGAGGAAGCTCCAGGCTTCGACGGTGAGGAAGGTCAACGGAATCACTTCCGCCGCCGAAAAGAATGCGCCGAGTGCCATGTGCAGGGCGGGTTCGCCGGAAAAATACAGATGGTGCATTGTGCCGATGACGCCGCCCGCCGAATACAACACCACGTCCAGATAAATCAACCGCATGGCCACGCGCTGGTTCACCACGCCGAGAAGCACGAAAATGTAGGCGACCATGACCGTCGTAAATAATTCAAGAAAGTCCTCCACCCACAAATGCACGACCCAAAACCGCCAGAAATCCGTGGTGGTGAAGGTGGAGTCGTTCCGCACGAGCAGGCCGACGGCGTAAAAGGCGGGAATGGCGAGCGCAGCGAAGAAAAACAGCCACGGCAGGTTGCCCATGTATTCATTGCGCAATCTTTTCCGCAAGCCTCGGAACAGAATTACGACCCAAAAGAATAAACCCACGGTCAGCAAGATTTGCCAGAACCGGCCGAGATCAAGAAAGGTGAAACCCTGATGGCCAAACCATGACCAGCCGTGTTGAATCCACCCGAAGACGCCCGCATATTCGCCGCCCATGCTGCCAAACACCACGATCGCCAGCGCACCGAGCAACAGATAGGAGAGCACGCCCTGGCCGCGCGGCTCGCGGCCGGTGATCATCGGCACGATAAAAATGCCCGCCGCCAGATAGGACGTGGCGACCCAGAAAAGTGCCAGTTGTAGATGCCAGGTGCGGGCAATGTTAAACGGCAGCACGCGCCCCAGATCGAAGCCAAAAAAGTTGGAGAGTTCCGCGCGATAGTGTTCCCCCGCGCCGCCCAGGAGCGCCTGCATCAGAAACAGCACCGCCATGACGAGGAAGAACCAGGCGCATGACCGCTGTGCCGGGGTAAGCAGCACTTCATCCGGCGGACGGAACGAAATGCGTTTTTCCTCACGTCCATGCCATCCAAGAAAATTCCAGCGCCCGAATGCGGCGAGCAGCAGGCCGATGCCACCCAGCAGTGCAATGAGCGAGATCACGCTCCAAAACATCGTGTCCGCCGAGGCGTAATTGGCGACGAGCGATTCGGGCGGCCAGTTGTTTGTGTAGGAATAATTTTTGTGCGGCCGCAAGGCGGAACCCGCCCACGCCGACCAGCTAAAAAAGGCTGTAAGCTGACGGATTTGTTCCGGGTCAGTGATGGCATTGGGACGCAGACCGTATTTTGTCGTGGGCGTTCCAAAAAAATCCCCGTAGTAGGCGGTCATTTTCTCGAAGGCGTCCGCCTGCGCTGCACTGATGATCAACACGCCCGTCGCCGCGTCATAACGGTTGGTTTTGAAATCGGTGATGGTTTGCTGTCGCGCGGTGTCCGAAGCCGGACCGCCGTAGTAAGTAGTCGTCAGTTCGGCGGCGCGATGCAGATAATCCGCCGTGTAATCCGGGCCCAGCCACGCGCCGTGGCCGAAAATTGAGCCGTATTCCATCAGGCCGTTTTTGAGGAAGATTTGCTGGCCGGCGATGATGTCCTTGCCGGTGAAGAGAACCTTGCCGTTTGCGTCCACGACTTGTGCCGGAATCGGCGGTTCGTCAGTGTAGGTGTAATACGCGAGCAACCCCATCACAAAGAAACCGAACAGCATGACGAGCGCCACCGCTTGAATCCAGCCTTTGGAGATCAGTGCGGTTTTTGTGGAAGATTCATTCATGATTTTCGCCTTGGTTGGATTTTTTATGATGGTTGTGAGACAGGGAAATTGTCAAATCTCGAAGATTTTTATTCGTGATTTTGGCATCTGAATTCGCTTGCGAATACATGGCTGTAGTTTAGGCGATATCCAATCATTGCAATTTGACCCACGTCAAGGTTTCTGAACATTTGAAACGGGGCGTGTTTGTTCAATCTGCGTTCTTGTTGCAATGGGAAACGGCCTGTCAAATCCACGCACCATTTTACATGAAACTGTCGTATTACGATATACATATTTAATAAAAAATCACGCCATCGCCGCTGGCGCATTAATCTTTGATCAAAATCGTTGCTGCGATGGTCGGATTACGAGTGGATATTGAGGATGAGAGCCCCGGTTTGGACCTCTCACAACATGGCGAACGCGCTTATAGTGAATAAACATTCAAAAATATGAAAAAAATTGAGGCCATTATCAAACCGTTCAAGCTCGAAGAAGTCAAAGATGCTTTGAGTGAACTCGGCATTCACGGCATGACCGTTTCCGAGGTCAAGGGTTTCGGACGCCAGAAAGGTCACACCGAAATATATTGCGGCAGCGAATACACCGTGGATTTCCTGCCGAAAGTCAAAATCGAAATCGTGCTGCCCGACAGTCAGATTGATCAAGCCGTTGAGGCCATTATTAAAGGGGCAAAGACCGGTAAAATCGGCGACGGTAAAATATTTGTTTTGACGATTGCCGAAGCCCATCGCATCCGCACTGGTGAACGCGACGACAACGCGGTGTAGTTGATAAGTCCGCGTTGGGCGGACGAATCAGATCGGCACCAAAATACTCGCTGGCCATTACCCATTCCGACCAACATTGAGCCGGTCCAGTAACCGGCTGAGTTCGGGGCCGATTCGTTTGAGTTGTTCGCGGTGCAGGGCCGAAAGTTTTTCCAGAGTTTCTTCGCCGCGACGGGTGAGTTCAATCAGCACCTGTCGCCGGTCTTCATTTGACGGTGCTCGCGCCACCAGTTTCTCCAACACCAACCGGTCAATCAAACCGACCGCGCTGTGATGACGAAGCTGCAATCGCTCGGCTAGTTCACCCACCGTGACCTGGTCGCGTCCGGGAAACCCCTTGATGGCCAGCAATGCCTGGTGCTGTTGCGGCGTGATGCCAGCAGTTTCCGCCGCCGTTTCGCTGAAATGGATGAATCGCCGGAGCGCGTAACGGAACGCCGCGAGCGTTTCATATTGTTCCTTGCTGAGTTGTTTGGGCCGTGGCATTGGGGCGTATTTAACACGGGCTTTACTTTCGCCGCCATCATTTATTTGACAATATCGTAATACGATATAATATGCACTCCCTATAAATGCAAACTGAATCAGCGGCTTCTCCGGTCTCAAATCAACTGCCAGTCCATGAAGATGAACTGGCGGATTTTAGCACCAACCACCGCGTGCTGTTGTTGTCCGCCATGTCATCGGCCATCGGAGCGTTCAGCGCCCTGATCGCCTATACCTTGATTTGGCTGATTGCCTCCATCACCAACCTGGCCTTCTATCACCGCTTTTCCGCCGCCCCGGCAATTCCGCAGGGAAATCATCTGGGTTATTGGGTAGCGTTGGTGCCGGTGGTTGGCGCGCTCATCATCGGATTGATGGCGCGGTTTGGTTCTGAAAAAATTCGCGGGCATGGCATTCCCGAAGCCCTCGAAGCCATTCTGCTCGGTCGCAGCCGTATTTCGCCCAAAGTGGCGATCCTCAAACCGCTCTCTTCGGCCATTTCCATCGGCACCGGCGGCCCATTCGGTGCGGAAGGGCCGATTATCATGACTGGAGGCGCGTTTGGTTCCATCTTTGCGCAACAATTTCATTTGAGCGCGGCGGAACGGAAAACACTTCTCGTAGCTGGCGCGGCGGCGGGAATGTCAGCCGTGTTCGCCACACCAGTTGCCGCAGTTTTACTGGCGGTGGAATTGCTTTTATTTGAATGGAAACCGCGCAGTTTTATTCCCGTGGCCGTGGCATCAATTATTGCTTCGGTAGTGCGCGTGCCATTGTTGGGTGCCGGGCCGATTTTTCCGGTGATTCCGCACGGACCAGTTTCGGGGACGGAATTGGCGATTGCCGCCGGCCTCGGAGTTCTGGCCGGTTTTGCCTCCGGCTTGCTAACGATGCTGGTTTACGCTTTTGAAGACCTTTTCCAAAAATTGCCATTCCACTGGATGTGGTGGCCAGCGATTGGCGCGGTGTTTGTTGGCGTTGGTGGAATTATTGAACCGCGTGTGCTGGGTGTGGGCTATGACACCATTCACAGTTTACTGCGTGGCGAACTCGTCGGTGCGGCCATCATTGGTTTGCTGGTGACGAAGGCGCTCGTTTGGTCAATTGCTTTGGGTTCGGGAACTTCTGGCGGCGTGCTGGCTCCGTTGCTCATCATGGGCGGCGCGCTCGGCGCTTTGGTTGGCTCGTGGATTCCGGTTGGCGACATAGGGCTTTGGGCGTTGATCGGCATGGCGGCGATGATGGGCGGCACAATGCGCTCACCACTTACGGCAATGGTTTTTGCCGTCGAACTGACCCGCGACTTCAATCTTTTTCCGGCGTTGCTCGTCGGCTCCGTGGCCGCGCTCGGCGTGACTGTTTTACTGATGCGCCGCTCCATTCTCACAGAAAAACTTGCGCGGCGCGGTCATCATATCACGCGCGAATACAGCATTGATCCGTTTGAATTTGCACGCGTGCGCGATGTGATGGACAAGGATGTGCCGACGATTCCTGCCAACATGAAACTTGCAGAACTTTCAGATCGCATTGCCGCTGGCGATGCCAGTATCAACCGGCGTCAGGGAACTTTGATTGTGAATGAGCAAAGCCAGCTTGTCGGAATCATCACGCGCGGCGATATTGTCCGTGCTTTGCGGCTAAATGACTCCGAAGATATGACTGTGGTGGAAGCCGGCAGCGCAAATCTTGTGGTCGCATTTCCCGATGAGCCATTGCACACGGCACTCACGAAAATGCTTAACCGGAACGTAGGCCGATTGCCGGTGGTGGAGCGCAATAATCAGACAAATATAGTTGGCTACTTGGGACGTGCATCAATTCTTTCGGCACGGATGAAAATTCATGAAGAGGAAAATATCCGTCAAAAAGGCTGGGCTTATCAAAACATCATCAAACCGAAACCTGCATAATTTATGGTCAACATTGCCTTGTGGAAACTCGTCATCACCACGCTTTCCGACGCAATCATTCTTTAGCAAAAGGGTAAATCAACACTTTCAGTGCCAGTGAAAGTGCCAGTGAACGAGTTGTGAATGAGTAATTGGCGAGTAGTTGATTGGTATTGGGTGCGTAATGTCTAGTGCTTGACAAACGTGCAAATATGCTTGATTCTATTGGCGTTCGTTAGTTATGAGGCTGTTCGCCTCTGGTGATGGGGTGGTAATTGCGGAGTAGTGGATTTTGAATAAATCCCCTAACCTCGTTCGATTCCAGCCGCCGCCCCGCCTGTTCCGCATTTCGCCCAACTCCGAAACTCCCGTTCTCAACCGCAAGGCACGGCGATAGCACAAAGGCGATTCTTGGAATCGCCTTTTTTAATCAGTCCACCCGGCTCATTTGAGCCGGTCAGTAGTTTTCCGAGGGTGGATGCAGTCGGCGAGCGGGCGAACGGTAATTCGGTCGTCCAAACCATACGCACGAGTGCCGGGATAGACCACCCAAAGTTCATTCAATCCGATGTCGGTAATCGCCAGATGCATCGAGCGGGTGGCGTGTGGTGCATCCGCCCGCTTGAATTCCACCCCGATGCGCCGCCCGCTGATTTCCATCAGCAGATCCAGTTCCGATCCGCTGTGGACGGCGTAGAACCATGTCTGGTCGGGTTGCTGGGCTTGGATGATTTCTTCCAGCGCAAATCCCTCCCAAGAAGCGCCCAGTTTGGGGTTGGTCAGCAATTCGGCGGAGGTCTGGATGCCGCAAAGCGTGTGGAACAGGCCGGAGTCGCGAAAATAGATTTTCGGAGTTTTGACGAGCCGCTTGCCAAGATTCGCCTGCCACGGCAACAGGCGGCGAATCATATAGGTTTGCTCCAAGGCATCGAGATAGGCGCGGGCAGTATTGGGGGCGATACCCAGCGAGGCGGCAATTTCGCTACCGTTCCAAAGTTGCGCATGATAATGGGCGAGCATGGTCCAAAACCGGCCCATGAGCGCGGGCGAAAGGCCGAAGCCAAGAGCCGCGAGGTCGCGTTCAAGAAATGTGCGAATGAAATTCTTGCGCCAGGTCACGCTGCCCTCGTCATCGGCGGCCAGATAGGAACGCGGAAATCCGCCACGCTGCCAAAGTGTTTCTTGCGCCCCGGCCGGCAATTCGTTGAGATCGAAGCCGCGCATTTCGATGATTTCGACACGGCCTGCCAGTGACTCGGCGGCCTGCCGCGACAGTTCCGGCGAAGCGCTGCCGAGAATCAGGAAGGTTGCCGGTTGCTCCGCACGGTCGGCCAGCACCCGCAACACGGGGAACAGCCCGGGTTGACGTTGCGCTTCATCAATCACCACCAGTCCCCGCAACCCCTGCAACGCGGTCATGGGATTTTCCATGAGCCGGGCCACCACCGGATCCTCCAAGTCAAAATACTGCGGATGTCCGGCGGGAATCATCTGCCGGGCCAGCGTGGTCTTGCCACATTGACGCGGGCCAAGCAGGGCGACCACGGGATTACGTCCCAAGGCTTTTTTCAGCCGGTCAGAATAATGCTTGCGTAAAATCATGGTTGAAATATTGCAACGATATTGCCAAATATCAAGTTCTGTGTTTTGTCGTTGTTGGATGCTTCAAGCCATTTCCCATTGCCCATTCTGGCAAGTCCGCACGTCTCTCGTATAACGGCGCGCAGTCATACGCTTCAGGTTGGATTGGCAGCGGACATCCGCCAGCGCGCTTCAAACCCTGTCGTCATTTCGGGCAACCTCGCTCTGTCGGAGCCAAAGCTAAAGGCAATCGTTGATGGCTAACAAAATGGCTAACAACCCAGGTGGCACCCAAGGTCACCAATAGTGACACAATCCGCTTGAATAGTCCGTAAAATCGGGCACACTATCCCTGTTATCCGCCACTTAGGCGTTCGATTCCGACCCTCGCCTCCAGCTTCGATGCTTGTGCATCAACGAGTTGTGAAGAACCAAGTTGCAACTGCCAGCAAAACTGCCAGCAGACGGCGGACTTGGTGAAACTCGGCAACGACTCGCCAAAACTCCGCTGAAACTCCGGCAGAACTCGCTGACAGGCAATTTGTCCGCGTCGGATTGTGTAAAGCTTACACAACGCGGTGCCAGAACAGACTTACGCTGCTTCGTAAAAAATATGAAGCAACGATTCCGTCTCTACCGCCGCAATGGCGGGATTTATTACATCCATGACGATGAAACCGGCAAGCAGGAAAGCCTGCACACCCGCGAGCGCGCGGAAGCCTCCGCGCTGTTCGCCGCCAAAACCCAATCGCACCGGCAGGCGCATCTGAATCTCCGGCTGGCGCGCACCTATCTGGCCGCAACCGATCCGATGGTGTCCAAGCGGACCTGGCAGGTGCCGATGGACGAACTGGCCAAAACCAAACGTGGAGCCACCTACGTTCGTTGGCAATGTGCCATCAAGGACAAGGCGTTTAATCTGATTCGCGACCTGCCGATTCTGGAAACCCAGGCCGAACATTTCCTGAAGGTGCTGAATGTCGGCAAGGTCTCAACGAATGTCTTCCTCCGCCGCATTCACAACTTTGCGTTGGACATGGGCTGGTTGCCGTGGCCGGTGGTGGTGAAGCGCCAATGGCCGGCAATTGAGTTCAAAGACAAACGGGCGATCACTTTGGAAGAGCATTGCCAGATTATCGAGCGCGAGAAAAACCCGGAGCGCAAGGCGTTTTACAAAATGGCCTGGCACATGGGCGCGTCGCAATCCGATCTGGCATTTCTGGAAGCGGAGAACATTGATTGGGAACATCACGTCATCAGCTTTGAACGCAAGAAAACCGGCTCGATTGCCATCATGCGCTTCGGTGAAGACGTGGCGGAAATTCTCCGGGATTTGCCGGGCAGCGGCCCGCTGTTTCCGTATCTGCGAACCGTCCGCGCCA
>OCTA010002703.1_pt1 | contig 15968 bp, 18 predicted proteins | sample 1538991 | NCBI WGS metagenome assembly OCTA01 (sample SAMEA3539302, study PRJEB22396) | soil metagenome | biome: tundra; feature: field; material: soil | place: USA | collected 2010-05 | depth 0.15 m | reverse complement strand
CGCCGCCTTCTGAAGAAGCGCGTTTTCGCCTCTGGCGGGCGGTGGCCGCTCTGGGCCGGCGGGCGGCGGCGCCCGCCGGCTTGGTCATGATCTTCGAGGATCTCCACGCCGCCGATCGATCCTCGCTGGCGTTGCTGTACTTCGTGGCGCGCGAGATCCGTTCGATGCGCGTCCTGCTGATCGCGACCTGCCGGGACGTGGAGGCCCGCCTGGATCCGGAGGCGGGCGAGATCATCTCGCGCCTCGGGCGCGAGGGCGCCACGCTGTCGCTGCGCCGCCTCGATCGGGCAGCCTCCGGCGATCTGCTGCGCCGCCGCACCGGCGAGCTGGCGCCGGTCGTGGAAGGCCGAATCTTCGACAGCACGCAGGGCAACCCGCTCTTCCTCGAGGAGATGGCGCGCCTCCTCGAAGACGAAGGGCCGGACGCGATCGCCGCTGGCGTGGTGCCTGGCGGGGTGCGGGACGTGATCCGGCAGCGCCTCGATCGGGTCTCGGTGCAGGCCCGGGCGCTGCTCGATCTGGCCGCCGTGGCGGGCGACGAGATCGACGTCGGGTTGCTGACTTCCGCATCGGCGGGCGATCCGGCCGCGGTCCTCGCCACCGTGGCGGATGCGGTGCGCGTCGGCGTGCTCTCGGAGCGGGCCGGCCGCCCCAGGTTTTCCCACGCGCTCGTCCGCGAGGTCCTCTACCGCGATCTCGGCGCCGACCAGCGCCGGGCCCTGCACGGCGAGGTCGCGCGCGCGATCGAGGCCCGGCACCCGCGCGGCGGCGTCGCCCCGGCCGATTCGAGCTTGCCGCTCGCCGAGCTGGCCTATCACCTGCTGGAGGGCCCGGCGGCGGGTTTGCCTCGGGCGGTGGAGTTTGCGGCGCGGGCCTCCTCGCGCGCGCTCGATCTGCTGGCCCACGATGAAGCCATCGCGCTGGTCGAACGTGCCGTCGCTGCCGTCGATGCCGCGGGCGCGCCGCCGCGCCTGCGGGCCGGTGTGCTCCTGGCGCTCGGCGAGGCGCGGATCCGCCGCGGCGAGGTGACGGCCGGCCGCAACGCCTGCTGCGAGGCGGCCACCAACGCGCGCGCGGCCGGCGACGGCGAGCTCATCGGCCGGATCGCGCTCATCTACGGGCGGGTCTTCACCTTCGGGGTGGTGGATCCGATCCTGGTCGGCATGATCGAGGAGGCGCTGGCGGCGCTCCCGGCTGGCGACAGCCCGCTGCGTGCCCGCTTGCTCGCCCGCCTCGGTGGGGCCCTGCAGCCCTCTCTGGTGGCCGAGGAGCCGGTGGCCGTGGCCCGCGAAGCCATCGCGACGGCCCGCCGGCTCGGCGATCCCCGGGTGCTGCTCGAGACGATGCACGACGGACTGTCGGCCTTGATGGACATCGTCGACCCACGCGAGCGCCTGGCGCTGAACCTGGAGAACGAGCAGCTCGCGCGCGCGCTCGGCGACCGGGAGCGCCTCCTGCGGACCCACCTGCGCCTCGCCATCGATCATCTGGCGCTGGGGCAGTTCGCGGCCGCCGACGCTCGGATCGACGCGCTCGCAGAGCTGGCGGCCGAGATGCGCGCGCCCTGGACGCTTTGGCGGGCCCCCCTGCTCCGATCGGTCCGCGCGGTCATCGAGGGGCGGTTCGCCGACGCGGAGCAGCTGATGGCGGACGCGGAGGCCATCGGCCGGGGAGCTCAGGACCCGCAGGTCGACGGGGCGATGATCCTGCACCGGGAGGCCTTCCTGCGGGCCGCCGAGCGCCACGAGGAGATGATCGCCATCGATCCGGAGGCGCGGCGCGAGCGCGCCAACTTCAGCTCGGCGTCCGCCTGGCAAGCGATCGGATCGGCCCTCTCCCATTGCCGCGTCGAGGACACCGAGAAGGCCCGCCTGCACTTCGATCTCCTGCCCGCCGAGATGCGCCCGCCGGTCGACAATCTGTTTGCAATCTTCTCGGTCGGTGAAACGATCGCCTTCATCGGATCGCCCGCGGTCGCTGCCCGGATGTTCGAGATCGTCGCCCCTTTCGCCGACCAATACATGATGCTGGGGATGACGCAGATGCACTGGCAAGGGCCGGTGAACCGCCTGCTCGCGCTGTTGGCCGCGCGCCAGGAACGCTGGGACGATGCGCTCGTCCACTTCGAGGACGCGATGGGCCGCTGCCGTCGCCTGGGCGCCCGTCCGTACCTGGCGCGAACCGAGTACGAGCTGGCGCGGATGCTCATCCAGCGCGGCGTGGCGGGGGATCGGGCGCGTGCGGTCTCCCTGCTGGATTCGGCGAACCAGACCGCGATCGAGCTCGGCATGACGGGGCTGACCCGACTGGCGCGCGCCCGGATGGCCGGTCTGGAGGCCGGGATGGTCGGGCCGGCCGCTGGCGGGTCGGCGAAAGAGATCGCGCCGGAGGTTGGCGCGGCGGTTCGCGCCCCGGCGGTCCGGGAGCCGGATCGCCTGGCCGAGCGCGGCGCGCCGTCGCTCACGCTCGAGGGGGAATACTGGACGGTCGGGTACGAGGGCGCGACGTTCCGCCTCAAGGACAGTCTGGGCTTGCGGTATCTGGCGCACCTGATGGATGCGCCCGATCGGGAGGTTCACGTCCTCGATCTGGTGGGGAGCGCCGGGGCCGGTGTGCCCGACGGTCAGACCGTCGATGTCGGCGATTCGGGCGAGCTGCTCGACGACGACGCCCGGCAGAGTTACAGGCTGCGGCTGGAGGATCTGCGCGAGACCCTGGCGGAAGCCGAATCGTTCGGCGACGTCACGCGGGCGGCGCGCGCCCGCGAGGAGATCGACTTCCTGGCGACGGAGCTGGGGCGAGCCGTCGGGCTCGGGGGCCGCAGCCGGCGGGCGGGAACGGCGGCGGAACGTGCCCGCAGCGCGGTCCAGCGCCGGCTCAAGAACGCCATCCAGCGGATCGCCGAGAGTGCGCCGGCCCTGGGCGTGCTTCTGACTCGCAACGTAAAAACCGGTAATTACTGCAGCTTTCGCCCGTCGCGCTAACGGCGTTCCCTGTCGGCGAGGCCCGGCGGAACGTCGTTCCGTCGAACGTCACGCGTCTTCCTTTGAAACCAAGGAGGAGACGATGTTGACCCGAACCCTGAAGATCGCACTGGTAGGACTCACCCTGTCGGGCACCGTCGCGGCCACCGCCGCGCCGCGCGCCGAGTCCCCTTCCGGCCGGACCGCTGCCGCGCCCCGCCCGCCGCGCCGGCGGCCGCCTCAGATCGACGGATGTTTCGTGCCGCCACCCCAACCGGTCGCCGTCGCCCCCTGTGACGATGCCGGGAGCGCGCGATGACCGCCCGGGAGCTCAAGGAGCTGTACGTCCGCAAGTCGGCCGCGATGACCCGCCGGCCGGCCTTCGCGCGGGGGTCCGGGGAGGCGCGGGTCCAGCTTCGCGAGGGCATGGCGTGTGACGTCGAGCTGGACGATCGAACGCTGCGGGTCGATCTGTCGGCCAGCGAAGGGGGGACGGGGAGCGCGCCTCACCCCGGTCAGCTCATGCGGGCCAGCCTGGGGGCCTGCATGGCGATCGGGTACCGGCTATGGGGGGCACGCCTCGACGTTCCCATCGACGCGGTCGAGGTCGACGTCGGCTGCGACTACGACGCCCGCGGGCAGATGGGCCTCGCCGCCGACGTCGCGATCGGGTGGGAGCGTCTGCGGTTCGTGGTGACCATCGTCAGCTCGGCCTCAGAGGCCGACGTTCGGCGGGTGGTCGAGACCGCCGATCGCCTGAGCCCGATGCTGGCGAACATCACGCCCGCGGTTCGCCGCTCGTTTCATCTGACGGTCCTGCAATCGCCGGCCGCGGTCGAGGCGGAAGCGGTCGCGACCGTGGTGGCGGTGGCCCATGGATAGCCGCCTGTTTCGTCGGGTGCAGCGCTACGGCTGGGACGCCGCCAGCGGGGCCTACGATCGCGGGTGGGTGCCGTTGCTCAGGTCGCTGACGCGGACCTGCGTGGAGCGCGCGGCGCTCCGAGCCGGCGAGCGGGTGGTCGACGTCGCCACCGGAACCGGCGTGGCCGCGTTCGCCGCCGCCGCGGCGGTCGGCGCGGGAGGCACGGTGACCGGGGTCGACGTCTCCGAGCGGATGATCGAACGGGCGACCGAGCAGGGCCGCGCCGATGGCGCCACCAACGTCCACTTCGAGCGCGGCGCCATGGAGACCATCGGCGCGCCCGACGGGGCGTTCGACGCGGCCATCTCGGCGTTCGGTCTGATGTACGCCGCCGAACGAAAGGCCGCGGCGGCGGAGCTGGCCCGCGTGCTGGCGCCGGGCGGACGCGTGTCGGTCGCGGTGTGGGGCCAGCGCAGCGCCTGCGGGTGGGCTGAGGTCTTTCCGATCGTCGACGCCCACGTCGAGAGCGAGGTCTGCCCGCTCTTCTTTTCGCTGGGTGTGCCGCGCGCGCTCGAGATCCTGTTTCGCGGCGCCGGCTTCGTCGACGTCGTCGAGGAGCGCCGGGCGGTGACGCTGGCCTGGCCGTCGGACGACGAGGCCTGCGGCGCGATGCTCGAGGGGGGGCCGGTCGCGCTGGCCTGGAAGCGCTTTTCGCCCGAGACGCGCGCCCAGGTCCGCGCCGCCTACCTCGAATCGATCGCGCCGTTTCGGCGCGGTGCCGGCTACGAGGTCCCGTCCGAGGTGGTGTTCGCCCGCGCGCGACGCGCCTGACGTTCCGTCTTAACCGACCACTCCGGGCTCCGGAACGTTCCGTTCCGTTCCAGGTCACGCCTCACAGAGATGAAGCCGCCGCCGAGATGGCGGCGGGACAGACGACCGGCAACTCAAGACAAGGAGATCGATCATGACCCGTACCACCAAGACCCTGACCCTGACCCTCGTGTTCGTACTCGGCAGCTTCTCGGCCGCCACCCGGGCGGCCGAAGCCGCCAAAGGAGGCGCCGCGGCCGACGCGCGCGCCGACATCCAGAAGACGCTCGGGTTCGTCCCGCAGTTCTTCCTCAAGTTCCCCGAGACCGCGCTGCCGGGGGCCTGGGAAGAGATGAAGACGTTGCAGCTCAATCCCGCCACGGCGCTGCCGGGGCGGTCGAAGGAGCTGATCGGCCTGGCGGTGGCGGCGCAGATCCCTTGCCACTACTGCATCTACGCGCACACCGAGTTCGCCAAGCTCAACGGCGCGTCCGAGGAAGAGATCGGTGAGGCCGTCGCGATGGCCGCTACCACCCGCCACTGGAGCACCTTCATCAACGGCATCCAGACCGACGAGGGGAAGTTCCGCGCCGAGATCGCCAAGCTGGTCGGCAACGCCAAGCAGGCCGCCGCTACCCACGCCCCCGCGCCCAAGCCGATCGCCGTCGTCGACGGGCAGAGCGCGCTGCGCGACGCCATGCAGACGCTCGGCTACGTGCCCGAGTTCCTCAAGCGGTTCCCCGACCAGGCGCGCGGCGGCGCCTGGCGGCAGTTCCGCGACGTGCAGCTCAGCCAGACCACGGCCGTGGCACCGAAGAACAAGGAGCTGATGGGACTGGCGGTCGCCTCGCAGATCCCCTGCCGCTTCTGCATCATCGCCCACACGGAGTTCGCCAGGCTCAACGGCGCGACCGACGCCGAGATCGACGAGGCGATCGCGATGGCTTCGCTCACCCGCGATCTCAGCACGATGCTCAACGGGATGCAGGTCGACGAGCCGCAGTTTCACCGCGACGTCGATCGGATCGTCAAGGGCGCCACCGCGGCCGCCAAGCGCGCCCGCACCACCGCCGCGCGCTGAGCGCCGCGACACCAGGGATCGAGAGCCGGGGTGGCCGATGCCGCCCCGGCTTTTTCGCGTCCCACGCGATGGCGCGCCCCGCCCGCCGGCCACCGACTACCAGTTCGCGTTCTTGGCCATCTCCAGCGCCTTCTGGGGCCACCAGCTGCCCGCGGCGGGACCCTTGTTGCAACGCCCGTCGGATTCGCCGGGCGGCTTGAGCCAGTAGAAGGCGTCGCACAGCGGATCGCCGGTGTTGGTGGTGGGGGGCGTGCCCAGCGCGCGGCCGTCGGGGTTGCACCAGGCTTTCTCGTCGTCGGGGCCGAGCCCCTGTGGCGCGCCGTTGCCGTTGCGGCCGGTGTCGATGATGAAGTGCTTGCCGCCCACCAGCGCCGATAGCTCGCGGCCGTACTTCAGCAGATCGGGCGTGGCCTGGTAGTTCGAGACGTTGAGCGCGAACCCGTCGGTGAGATCGATCCCGGCGGCCTCGAGGCGCGGCGCCATGTCGGCCGCCTTGACCCAGGCCGAGTGGCCGGCGTCGATGTAGACGGCGGTGCCGGGCAGCGCGGTCAGCTTTTCGACGGCGTAGCGGATCATCGCGACGCGATCGGCTTGGCGCTGGACGTTCAAGCACTTGGTCATCAGCGGCAGGCCGTCCGGTTCCAGCACGACCACGGCCCGCCGCGAGCCGATGCCGTTCGCGACGCCGTCGATCCAGGTGTGGTAGCCGGCGATCGATCCGGCGCCGCCGGCCGAATATCCCCCGCAGTCTCGAAACGGCAGGTTGTAGAGGATCATCACCGGCAGTCCGCCGGCCCGTGTGCGGCCCCAGACGTAGGTCTTCACCGCCAGCTCGATCTGGGGGAACCAGTTCCCCATCCAGGCGGCCGCCGGTTGACCAGCGATCTTCTCGATCGCCGTCGCGTCGTCGGGGCGGGTGGCGCGCCACTGGTCGGCGGTGCGACGCGCGTTCGACTCGGGATCAATGACCCAGTAGGCGTCCTTGAACGGGTTCTCGCCCTTGCGGCGCGCCGAGGTCATGCTGGCGCGCGATTGTCCCGTGGCACCCGAGGCGGGGATGGTCGCCGGTCCGGGTGGAATCACGCAGGCCGCGGCGAGGGCGACCAGGGAAACGAACGAAGCTAGGCTACGCATGCGCCGTGGATATCACGCCGGCGGCGGGTTGGGCGACGGCAGGAGACGCTTGAAGGTCAGCCCCTGCACCACGATCGAGAAGACGACCACCACGTAGGTCATGGTCAAGAACAGCGGCGCGGCGGCGACCGTGGGGCCGACGGAGAGCGCCAGCGCCAGCGCGAGGCCGCCGCGCAGCCCCCCCCAGGTCAGGATCGAGATCGCGCTCGGCGGGAGGCGCAGCTTGCGCGCGAGCGGCGCCAGCGTGCCTCCGACGACGGCGAGGCGGGCGAGGAGCACGATCGGGATCGCGGTCAGCCCGGCCGCGAGCGCGCGGGCGGGCAGGGGGATGACCAGGGCTTGCAGCCCGACGAGTGCGAAGAGCGCGAGGTTGAGCACGCGATCGAACGAATGCCAGAAGCCGCGGAGACGTTCCGCGACCGGCGAGGCGTGCTCGCCGCCGAGGTGGACCGACTTGCTGAGCAACAGCCCGGCCACGACTACCGCCAGAAGCCCGGAGACGCCGAGCAGGTTGGCGAGCCCGAAGAGGCCGGCGGTGAGGAGCAGCGTGAACAGCACGGCGAGCCGGTGGTTGCCGATGCGGCGAAGGATTCGGCGCGCCAGTCGGCCAAAGAGGTATCCCAGCAGCAGGCCACCGGCTACCTGCCGCAGGAGAAGCAGGCCGATCGCGCCGGCGCCAACCGCGCGGTTGGCGGTGACCTCGACCAGCGCGAAGAACACCACCACGCCGACGCCGTCGTTGAACAGCGACTCCCCGGCCAGCGACACCCCGAGCCGTTCGGGGGCGCGGGAGGCCCGCAGCATGCCCAGCACGGCGATCGGATCGGTCGGCGAGATCAACGCCCCGAACAGCAGGCCTTCGCCGAGGGTCATCTGAAAGCCCAGCGCCCGGGCGGCGAGGACGATCAGCGCGCCGACCAGCGCGGTCGAGACGACGACGCCGGCGGTCGAGAGCACTCCGACCACCAGTTTTTCGCCGAGGAGCGCATCGAGATCGACCTCGAGCGCGCCCGCAAAGAGCAGAAACGGGAGCAGACCATAGAGCAAGGTCTCGCGAAAATGCAGGTGCTCGACCAGGGTGCGGGCAGCTTGCCCGACGGGCAGGCCGGCGGCATCGGCGGCGAGGATCGCGAGCGAGGCGACGAGCGCCAGCAGGGTCGCTCCGATGGGCGGCGGCAACCCGAGCCGTGTGAAGGTCTGCACGGCCTAACGGTCGTCGTCGCGCGAGCGGTCGAGCGCGCGCTGGCCACGGCGGTCGTCCCGCAGGGCGCGCCGGGCGTCCAGATGTTCGATCCGCTGCCGCCGCCGGGCCGCCCGATCGTTCTCGCCCGGCAGCCGCATGGTGATGTTGACGCCGCCCATGATGGCGATCCCGTGCACGCGCAGCAGGGGCGCGTCGGGATCGGGGTGCGCGGGCGAGCGGTTCAGGTTCTGGAAGCCGCCCATGATCGCGGTGCCGTGGACCTCGACGGCCAATCCGGGCGGCACGATGATCTGGACGCCGCCGAAGACGGCCTTCACCTCGAGGTCGATCACGCCGGCCGGAAACCGCGCCTCGCGCAGATCCAGCTCGGCGCCGCCCATCATGGCGATCACGCGCCAGCGGCTCGGGACGGTCCAGGCGCCACGCCGTTCGATGCCGCCCATGATCGCGTACAGGGTCTCGGGCTCGGTCTGGCCGGAGAGCGTCGTCGACGTGGCGGGCGCCAGCGCTACCGGAACACGCGCGATGGCGTCGGTGGAGGCGGGCAGGTCGGCGATGAGCGCCAGGATCTCGGCGGACGATTCGGAGGTGTGCGCGACGGTCACCCGGCGCTCGAACTCCTCGACGTCGAGCGCGTCGTGCGCGAACGCGTCCGAGAGGGAGGCAATGGCGCGGTCGCGGGCCGTGCGCGCGCGCTCGAGCTCGGCGCGATCCGTCCGGGCGTCGGGGCGGGCCCGGGTGGTGGGCGCGCCGATCGGGCGATCGTCGTCGGACGGCATGGGGCGCAGTTTAACCCCGATCGGCGGACGAGCGAGGGGGAGGGACGCGGTTCGTTAGGCTTGTGGAAAACGGCGGGTCGCCAGAAGCTCAAGCGGTCGTGGGATTTTCGGTGCGAGCGTTTCGGGACGGTGACCGAGCGGCGGTCGAGGCGCTCTGGGCCCGGGTGTTTCCGGACGAACCGCCGCGGAATGCGCCCGCGCTGATGCTCGACCACAAGCTCGAGGTGCAATCGGAGCTCTTGCTGGTCGGGGAGGTGGGCGGCTCGGACGCTGCGGTCGTCGGCGCCGTGATGGCCGGGTACGACGGCGTGCGGGGGTGGCTCTACCACCTGGCGATCGCGCCGGAGCACCGCCGGCGCGGATTCGGCGCGCAGCTCGTTCGCGCGGCGGAGGCACGCTTGCGGACGCTCGGCTGTTCGAAGGTCAACCTGCAGGTGCGCGCCAGCAACCGGGAGGTCGTCGCGTTCTACCAGAGCGTCGGATACGAGGTGGAGGAGCGGGTGAGCATGGGACGGCGGTTGGAAGGTGAGCGGTAACCCACGGACGATCCGGACTATGAAGCTGGGGTAGCCGTGGGACTTGCGCGAGTATCGAGGGCGAGCCGCGATGCGAGCGATTCTAGGCATCATGTCCGTCGGTTAGCCGCGATCGCGCTAGAGACTGTAGACTGCCCCGAGACCATGGAACTGAGACGCGCGTTGATCTTCGTCAAGGACCTGGAACGCATGACGGCGTTCTACCGAGATGGGCTGGGCCTCCGACTGCTCACCGAGACGTCCAGCGAGGGCTGGGTGGAGTTCGAGGCGGGGGGCGCCTTGATCGCGCTGCACGCGATCCCGACTGAGATCTCGCAGAAGATCGACATCGCGGATCCGCCCCGCGCGCGAAGCCAGACGCCGATCAAGCTCGTGTTCGAGACCGACGATCTCGAGGCCGCCTGCGCCCAGCTGGTCTCGCAAGGGGCGCTCATGTCGACGTTGCGGAGCTGGGGCGCCTACGACGGCATCGATCCGGAGGGGAACGTCTTCCAGATCGTGAAGAAACACGGCCACCTCGAAGGGAGCTAGAAATCGTGATCATCGCGGAGACCGGATTTTACTGGGCCCAGCTCGACGAGGAAGCCGCCGCGCGACGCGATCAAGGATCGTTCCACGTCTTTGCGGAGGGCGCGCACTCCGACGTCCGAGGGCAGGTCTACAACCTCAAGGAGGGTGGACAGCTGACCATTCCGCACGAGAGCTGGCCGCGGCACCTGTTCCTGTTGACGGGCATCTCCGGATCGCTGGAAGCCGAGATCGGCCGCCGGATGGTGCCTTTGCGGCCGCTCTCGCAGCTGGTGATTCTTCCGGGGGTGCCTTGCCGACTGACCGCCGGCTCGCCCGCCTCGCTGCAGGTGGTCAGCCTCCGCTCGCATGGACCGCCCGGCATCCTGGGCTGAGCACGAGCGGGAGCCATGGCCAGCGTCGGTCACGTCGTCGTCGGCCTGGCGGCTGCGCGGTTCAGCCGCCAGGGTCAGGCAACGATCTGGTCGCCGTTCAGCGCAGCGGTGGTGTGGTCCGGGCTGTCGTTGCTGCCCGATGTCGACGTGTACGGATTTCGCCTGGGTGTTCACTATGCGGATGTCTGGGGTCACCGTGGGGCGACACACTCGTTCGTCTTTGCCTTCGCCGCTGCCGCAATCGTCGCGCTCGTGGCAAAGGTGGCGCGGTTTCCCGTGCTTCGAACGGCGCTGCTCGCTCTGGGGGTCGTTTCCAGTCACGCGCTGCTCGACACGCTGACGGACGGTGGTCTCGGCTGCGCTTTGTTGTGGCCCTTCAGCAACGAACGATTCTTTGCCCCCTGGACCCCCTTGCCAGTAGCGCCGATCGGCCGCGCCTTCCTGTCCATGCAAGGCCTGCGCGTGGCAGCCGTGGAGCTCGTCGCACTCTCTCCTGTGCTCGCGTACGCGCTTTGGCCTCGGCGGCGGCAGGTCGCTAGATAGACGATCCGCGGCCGACGCGTGTCACGGCGGCGCGCGACGGCCGATGGTCGCCAGCACCGCCGGTGGAACGGCCAGCGGCGCCAGGTCGGGAGGCACCCACTCGGCTCGCGCCCATTCCGACATCAGGCGATCCTTTGACCAAAAGCTGAAAAGCGCGGACCTCTCGCCGAGCGGCCCGTCGATCAGCATCGCCACCCGCTGCTCGATCTCGACGTCGGCCTCGAAGGCGGCGAAAAAATCTGCGATGAGGCGGACGTAGGCCACCGTGATGGTCTCGTGGTATCCGCCGGTCGGCGTGTTCGCCGTTCCGTGCTGCTCATTGAGCCGGCGTATTCCGGGTCGCAGCATCTCCAGCGCCCGCTCAGCACCGAGGCGGTGGACGTGCCAGGCCCCGACGCGAAGGTGGGCGACATGCGTCCATTCCGTCTTGGGAAGCGTGCAGGCGCCAAAGGCCGCCGCCAGATCGTCGAGCGACCGCGCGTTCACCGACCACACGGTAGCATCGGTCCGGGGTCTGCGGGCACCCCGGACCGATGCAGGAGAGCTAGTTCTTTTCGATCGTGATCTCGGTGCTGCCGTTGCTGGAGAGCGTGGTGGGCGAGAAGGTCGCGTCCAGCTCGGTGCCGTCGATCGAGAGCGTGCCCGAGACGACGCCGTCGCGGTTGCTGTTGGCCGAGGTGGTCGTCGTGATGGTGACCGGGCCGTTTTTGCCCTCCACGGTACGCGTCTTGGAGTGCGCCTTGGTGGCCGTCAGGGGGCCCGTCCCCTCGATCACCAGGTCGAGGACGACCGGGATCGTGTTGCCGGTGTCGAAGTCCTGCACCGTCGTGCTCCCTTCGAGACCGGCCGAATTGAGCTTCTTGTTGGGCGGCGTGTAGCCGTTGGCGATGCTGCCGTCGCCAAAATTGAAGTTCACGCCGGTGCAGGTGTTGGAGTAGATGTCGACCTCGACGAAGATTCCGTTCGTGACGGTCTTCGGGGTACCGGTTTCCTTCGAGATCGAGTCGGAGCCGGAGAGGGAGCCGCTGCTGAAGACCGTTCCCGTGGTGCCGTCGGCGCAGGTGAGCGCGTTATTGGCCGAGAAGCTGGTGGCGGCCTGCGAGCCCTTGAACTTCTGCTTGTCGACGGTCTTCGCCTGCGCGCTGTACGCCAAGCCGGTGGTCGTCAGCGTGGTCACGAGAAGGAGAGCGGTTTTCATCTGCATGGGAGATCCTTTCGAATGTGGGGAGGACAGTGTCACACGGATGCGAGTGGCGCTGGATCGAATCGATTGCGCCCAGGCCAATGCCTCGCCAGGAAAATGACGCGAAGACGACCTCGGGGCGCCGCTGCGGTAGCATTCGTCCCGTCATGACGTCGAAGACGACCTACCAGGGCGGATGTCATTGCGGCCGAGTTCGCTTTCGCGTGCGCGGCGACCTGGGGACGGCCAGCGAATGCAATTGCTCGATGTGCAACAAGAAGGGCTTCATCCACCTGGTCGTCTCGCCCTCCGATTTCGAGGTGATCCAGGGGCGCGACGAGCTGGCGACGTATCAATTCAACACGGGCACCGCCAAACATACTTTCTGCAAGACCTGCGGAATCCACCCGTTCTACGTGCCGCGATCGGATCCCGACAAGATCGACGTCAACGTTCGGTGCCTCGACGATGTGGACCCGTCCCAGATCCAGACGCGGTTCTTCGACGGAAAGAACTGGGAGCAGGCCATCCAGGGTCACCTCCCGTGGCGCGACGGCCCTTAGGCCTCAGGGACCCGCGGGGGCAAAGGCGATCACGCTGTAGGCGACGGCCGGTACGGCGCCCGGGTTGCGGTAGCCGTGCTTCTGGTCGCCGCGGAAGACCACCACGTCGCCGCTGTCGAGCGTCCAGCTCGCGCCGCCCGCCGACAACTCGACCTGCCCGCGCTCGCAGGTCAGATACTCGCGGGTTCCCCCGGTGTGGGGCACGCCGCCCATCGTGGCGCCGGGCGGCAGCTCCATCCGTTCGATCTCCAGGCCGGCGATCGTCTCCGGCAGGAGCTTGCGGACCGTGACCGCGCCCCGCGTCCGCGTGGGGAGGCTGGCCATCCGGTAGAGGCGGCCGATCCGGCGGGGCGGTTCGATCAGCTCCTCGAGCCGGACCTGCAGCGCCGCCGCCGCCTTCACGAGAACGGCCAGGGTCGGGTTGGCGGCGCCCGATTCCAGGTTGGTCCAGGTGGCCCGCGGGATGCCGGCCAGCTGCGCGATCTGTTGCTGGGTCTGCCCGCGCGCTTCGCGCAGCGCCGCGATGTTGCGGCCGAGGTGCCCGGCGGCGTCGTCTCCCATGCCAACACTGTGACGCCTGGGCAATACATTGGCAAGTTGGGCGACAAATTGGCGGGACCCCACATCGTCACTGCAGGAGGTCGCGGCCATGAACGTGAAAGGATTGACCGCTCTCGTGACCGGAGGCAGCCGCGGGCTCGGCCGGGCGCTCGGCGAGGCGCTGGCCGCGGCCGGCGCCCGGGTGGTGCTGGTGGCCCAGCACGCCGAGCCGCTGGGCGCGGTGGTGGCCGGGATCCGGGCCCGCGGCGGCGAGGCGCACGCCGTGGTGGCGGACGTCGCGGAGCTGGAGGCGGCGCACGCCATCGCCGGTCAGGCGGCGGCGCTGGTCGGGCCGGTCGATCTACTGGTGAATAGCGCCAGCACGCTGGGGCCGGTGCCGTTGCGCCTGTTGCTCGACACCGAGTGCGAGGACCTGAGCCGGGTGCTCGAGGTGAATTTGGTGGGGCCGTTTCGGCTCACGAAGGCGGTGGCCGGGTCGATGCTGCTGCGCGGGCGCGGCACCATCGTGAACATCAGCTCCGACGCCGCGGTCGAAGCCTACGAGCGCTGGGGCGCCTACGCCGCCTCGAAGGCCGCCCTCGATCATTTGACCCGCGTCTGGGCGGCCGAGCTGGCCGGAACCGGCGTCCGCATCTTCGGCGTCGATCCGGGCGAGATGAACACCCGCATGCATGCGGAGGCGATGCCGGAAGCCGATCCGACGGCGCTGGCGGATCCGGCGCGCGTGGCTGCCCGCCTCCTGGCGCTCATCGGCGCCGAAAGCGGCGTCGCCACCGGTGCGCGGGTCGTCGTCGCAAACCTGCCGTCGCCCGATCGAGGGGTCGGCTGATGGAGCCCGCGCGAACCTACCCGGCGCGGCGCGACGACGTGCGCCTCCTGGTGGTCGACCCCGCCTCGGGCGCGCTGCGTGCGCTGCGGACCGGCGCGCTGCCGACGCTGCTGGCGGCCGGCGATCTCCTGGTCGTCAACGACGCCGCCACCCTTCCGGCGTCGCTCCTCGGCCACGACGGGGCCGGCAACGCGGTCGAGGCGCGGCTCATCGGCTGGCAAGGAGACGGACGATTCCTGGCGGTTCTGTTCGGGGCGGGGGACTGGCACCGGCGCACCGAGGATCGACCGCCGCCCGCTGCCGCCTCGCTGGCACCGGGCGCGCATCTCGCCTTTGGCGAGCTCGGAGCCGTGGTCGGACCGTCGCTGCCTCTGTCGCCCCGGCTGGTCGATCTCTCGTTCGACGCCGTGGGCGACGCGCTCTGGACGGCGCTCTATCGGGCCGGGCGGCCGGTGTCGTATTCGTACCTGGACCGGGCGCTGCCGCTGTGGGCCGTCCAGACCGTCTATGCGGGGCGCCCCTGGGCTTTCGAGATGCCGTCGGCCGGGCGCTCCCTGTCGTGGGAGATCCTCCTGGCGCTGCGCCGCCGTGGCGTCGGGTGGGCCTCGCTGACCCACGGCGCCGGCCTGAGCGCCACCGGCGATCCGGCCATCGACGCCGCGCTGCCGCTGGCCGAGCGTTTCGAGATCCCCGCCGCGACGGTGGCCGCGATCGAGGAGACCCGCGCCCGGGGCGGTCGCGTGGTGGCCGTGGGGACCACGGTCGTTCGTGCGCTCGAGGGGGCCAGCGCGAGCGGGACGCTGCGGGCGGGGGCCGATGAGACCGACCTGCACATCGACGCCGGCTATCGGCCACGGGTGGTCGACGGCATCTTCACGGGCGTCCACGCCACCCCGGAGACCCACTTCGCGCTCCTGGGCGCCTTCGCGCCCCACGACCTGCTGGAGGCCGCTCTCGAGGCCGCCGAGGCCGAGGGTTTTCTGACCCACGAGCTGGGGGATGCGATGCTGATCCTGCGGGGCGCGCTGGCGATCCCGACCGGCCGGCCGGAGGCGCAGGGAACGAAATCGGCGCCGCGGACGTTGTAGTCTGTGCGTGGCGCCCCATGCGAACAGGCTGGATGAGGACGCTCTCCCGAGCGGGCCGGCGGCGCCCGCCATGACGGCGCCGGACGCCATCGGGCGCGAGGCCCTGGCGCACGTCGACGCGCTTTACGACCACGCGCGGCGGCTGACCGGAAACGACCCCGATGCCGAGGAGCTGGTTCAGGAGGCTTACGCGCGGGCGCTCGCGGGCGCGCACACCTACGTGGCGGGCAACCTCAAGGCCTGGCTGTTCACCATCCTTCGCAACACCTTCATCGATCTGCACCACCGTGGGAGGGCCAAGCCGGTGCTGGGAGAGCTGGACGTCCTCGACGGCGCGGACGAGCGGGAGCTTTTCCGAGACGACCTGGAGCTGGACCGGCTGCGCCGCCTCGTGGCGGAGGACATCGAGGCGGCGCTGGGCAGCCTGTCCGTCGATGCGCGCGCGATCATCCTGCTCGACGTCGAAGGGTTCAGTGAAACCGAAGTGGCCGCGATGCTGGGTTGCGCGGTGGGGACCGTCAAGTCGCGCCTGTCCCGCGCGCGGGTCCTGCTGCGGGAGAAGCTCAAGGACTACGCCAGATGAAGGACGATTCAATGGCCACGACACTGGACTGCCCCGCCGCCCGGGCGCTCTTGATCGATCACGTCGCCGGGCGACTGGATCCGAAGGCGCGCGCCGCGGTGGCGGCCCATCTCGGTGGCTGCCAGGATTGCCGACGGGCGGCGGCGATCGAGACGGAGCTCGCCGATGCCCTCCAGCGCCTGCCGCGGCGCCGGGCCCCGGCGGCGCTACGGCGGCAGCTGGAGACGCTGCTGGCCGCGACGCCGGCGGGTCGGCCCGAGAAATCGTCGACGCCGCCGTCGACGCCGCACCCCGAGCTCGCCCCGCCTGCGCGTCGCGAGCGCGCGCGCGTCTGGGGTTGGGCGGCG